>BNJS01002942.1_pt1 | contig 86427 bp, 89 predicted proteins | sample 8540461 | NCBI WGS metagenome assembly BNJS01 (sample SAMD00202454, study PRJDB9452) | human saliva metagenome | isolation source: human saliva | place: Japan
GCGGAACGCACGGCCGTTTTCGTCGCCGGATGTTGGTAGCGAGTCGTAATATTTTATGCTACCTAGTTTAACGGTGGTAGGTTTCTCGGCCGATGTTCCGCCGATGACGAAGCAGATGTGATATGGTGGGCATGCTGCAGTTCCGGAGGCTTTTCATCTTTTCTACGAGGAATGGAATGAGTGTTCCTTCGTTTTGTATGGTAGCTTTGGTCATCGGATAGAAATATGTTTTGATTGGCCGAACCGCCGCCTTTTCGCAACCATTATGAAGCGATATTCAGCGCCTTCAGTTTGCTTCGATGTCTATTTGTGCGGGGAGGTTGCATTTTGTATTCACCTCGTCGTACATATTGAGAGGAGCATTCTGCGAATAGCGCAGGTTTTCTTCAGTGAACGTTGAAAACTCCGCGCGAAGAGCTTCCTCATCGTCGAAACCGGTCCAAACCTGCTGACCTTTTCACCGTGGATAATTGCTGTGCCTGTGTCCTGACAGAATGGGGGCACGCCTTTCACGGATGTTTCTGCATTGCGGAGGAATTGCAGCGCGACATATTTGTCGTTTTCTGATGCGTTAGGTCCTTCAATATTGCGGCTACTTGCTCGTTGTGAGCTCTGCGCAACATGAATTCTACAATCGTGGAAAGCTTGTTGTGCCACCAGCGTGAGGCTTCCCTTTACTAACCTTTAGAATCTCTTTACCTTCGAACTCTCCAACACTCACTCCGTCTTTAGATAGGAGCCGATAGTTCGTTTCGTCTTTTGCCTCATTTGAAACATTGGGGCGTAGTTGAATTTTACCATAAATACCTTGTTCGTTTGTTTTATAAATTCCCCGAAAGATTCTCACGAATCTTCCGGGTGTGAAAACAGATCATATGAAATATTTTATTTTAATATCCGAAGATTTCTTCGGTAGTGAGGCGATGTATTGGGGCTATCGAGCCCCTTTCATGTCGAGTTCTTTTTCGTCGCCGAAAATGATATATTTGAATGTTTTATTGGCCATGTTGCTCTTTCCGAAGTTAACGACATCTTGTAGCTGCAGGGCCGGAATTCCTTATAGATGATTTCGCTTAGTGTGCGGTCGAGGTCCGAGACGCTGTGCGTTAAGGTAGGCTGAAAAGAATCTGGAACTTCGTTATGCGTTCGGAAGCGAGGGCTCTGTGTGAGACTTTTCTTGCGAGTTCAAAGTTTGCTAGGGCGTTCAGGAACATTATTAGAGCAGTTTGTTGAACTCGCGAACGCAGTCCATCATCTCGTCGTTTTTGGGTGATAATCATTACTGTAGCCAGCAAAGCTCTCGTGGTCGCTTCTAAAGACGCCAGTGGGCTTTGTGTAGTTTGCGCCGGCCGAATATGCCAAACCGCGAGATTCGCGCATTTCGCGGAACACTATGGTGTTCATGCCACCGCTGGAAATATTATTCATTGAAGAGGGCGATGAGCGGCGCACGTTCGGGTGTCCATTTCGTGTCTTTCGCTGTGGAATTGCACCATGTAGATGTTCTTTGCATCGTAGGCGCAAAGTGAGAATTTCGTTCTTCGGGGGTGGGTTGCATGGTGTGGTGCTTTTGCGGGAAGAAGGGTTCGCAAAATTTCCTTCCGGGGTTTGATGGTTTTGCCGATGGCTACTCGATTTCGACCAGCGTGCTCGGTACGTAATAGAGGACGGTTAGCTTTGTAGTCTCTTCAGATTCTTGAGCATTGTGAGTAGGCTCTGTGGGTCGAGATTCTTTAGTTCTCTGCGCTTGGATGGTTTGAGAGTGCGGAGTTGTAGAGACCGTATCTACCATAGTTGAACAGAGCGCGCTGAAGTTGGCGTTTTGCTGGTGGTTGTTGCCGCGATTTGATGATTAGTTCAACCATCTTGGGAGAAATAAAGCCTCGCGGTCGAGCTTGGCGTTTTCGAGCAGTGTCGTTGAGCAGAGTGAGCGCCTTTGGGTAGGTTTTCATTCAGTCCGCTAAAGAGTTATATAGGCTCGGCACTTGACTGATGGAGTAGTCGCTCGCCATTTTGTAGAATTCCTGTTTGATGGTGCTCAGTTAGTCATCTTAGCCGTTCCGAGGTGGGTAATTGAGATAGTCGGCAGCGTAGTTTATCATCGGATCAAGCTTTCTGTTCCGAGAGGCAGGTCGAAGCGCAAGACTGAAGAGGTCGTTCTCTTTTATTTGCTCTGTAGAGAATGGGCAAACCGCACGTTTCAACGGTTATACCTGTGTGTCAGGTCGCGTTTGGAAATCTGCGAACTGCGGTTGAATTTCTCCGGGTTTCGAGTTCACGATTTCGTTGGAGGAAAAGCCGAGCTCTTATCGTTATTTGTCGGGATGGGTGTGATGATGGGCTTTTCTACTTTCTTGATTGTCGTGTTGCCGTTGCCTTGAACTTTGTTGACGCAAACATAGTTGTTGCCGAAGAAACGATTTGCGAAGCTCACGATGTCGTTTTTGGTAAACCGTGAGATACAGGTCAATCATTCCAACGGGATTTCGTTTCCAGTCGACATTATTGATGAAGGCGTTTACGAAAGTTCTGTTGGCGCGGAATCTATTCTTGTCGAGCTGTTTGTAGAACGATGCGTTTGTAGTTGTTTTATAACCGATGGCAGGAGGTCATCTGAAAATTCGCCATGTTTGAGTTGTCGATTTCCCCGAGCAGCAGTGTGCGGACTGTCGACGATTGTCTTGTTTCAGCGAGCCCATTACTATGAAGAACGAATAATCGTGCATTGCTTCGAATCCGTCGTTCACGGAGGGTTTCATTTTTGTTCAATTCAGGTCGAACAATCCGGCTCGCCGTTACCATTTGGTTTATCACGACAGGTGTGTCGACCTGCGGTAGTTTCCGGGTTCGGCTCTCCAGCAATCCAGAGTGTTCGGCTTCTTGTCCGACTACGGTTTGTATCTACCGGTGCGGTGATTGCGGGCATGGCTGCATGTTGTGGCGCACGTCGATGTGCGGACTTGGTTTCCAGCCGCCGAAGTATTTTCAATCAGCGCAACGGTTTTGTCGGGATCGGGTCCTGACCATACAGATGGCTATATTCGGCTTTATATATTTTTTGAAATAGTTTTGATGTTCTGATCGACGGGTTTTGAGGTGTTCGCCCAGTCCGATGGTTGTTTGCGTTCCGTAAAAGGGGTGAGAATAGTTTGGCCATGAGGGCGGTGAACGATTTCCGGCTTATCGCTTGTGAGGCCGATGTTATATTCCTCGTATACGGCTTCGAGTTCGATTAATGGAATCCGCGTATAACCATATTCGGGGAAGCGGTCGGCCTGCACCTTTGTCCACGATTCAATTTCGTTCGCCGGTATGTCTTCGGTGTAGCATGTTACGTCGTTCGAGGTGTAGGCGTTCGTGCCTTCGCTTCCGTGGTACGTCATTTTGTCGTATTCGTTGGGTATATTATATCTGGCTGCGAGCTGTGATATGGAGTCGATTTGGTGATATAACTTTTTACGTATCGCGGGGGTTTTGTTACGCGACGATATTCCTCGAACCGGCGCTCGATAGAGTCGAATACGGGCGTTCGGCTTCGTTCGACGAGCCGAAGTGGGTTATACCTTTAAACATGATGTGTTTGATGGTGCGCTAATCCGGTTGTTTCGGCGGGGTCGTTTCGGCTTCCGGTTCGTACGGCGATGAATGTTTGGATGCGTGGTTTTCTTTGTTCACGCTTCGAGATAGATTTTTCAAACCGTTGACAGAGTATAATTCTACTCTGCATTGGGTCGCCAGTACGCTTTCGTAGGTGTAGCGTTGTGCTTAGTTCCTAGAGTTCCGAACACAGGCAAAATGCTTGGGCATGCTGTTCTAAAAAGATTGATAGTTTCATTATTTATAATTTGATTTGAAGTGAATATTCATTCTGATCTTGAGTTGCCAACAGTTACCAGCCCCAAACAGTTTTGTTTTCGTTTGCGGAAGTTCCACAGGCTAGAAACTCCATTTGTATTTTTCGTTTGCGAAGGAGTTCCGCGGGACCGAAACTATTTGTATTCTCATTGCGGAAGTTCCGCAGACTGCTTTCATTGTATTTTTCATTGCGGAAGTTCCGCAGGGTCGAAACTATTTATTATTCTCATTTGCGGAAGTTCCGCGGGCTGGGCTCATTTGTATTTTCGTTTGCGGGGAGTTCCGCGGGGGCTGAAACTATTTGTATTCTTGTTTGCGGAGGATTCCGCGGGGCCTCTATTCTTCGGAAATCTTATCTCGTGGTCAGAGCTTATCCACGAAATCCTTGAACACTTCTTCATCTACATCGCCCATATCGAATTCCTTTTCGGCGTCCTTTTTTGTTCAATCCACGCACGACGTGCCTCGATATCGTGTTTGATTCGGTCGCTGTCGACCTCGGTTATTTCCTGTATGCCGTAGTAGTCGAGAATCATTCTGTATGTCATGATGATAGCGCCTGTGGTTGCGGTTTTATTTCGGCGAAGCGTTCGAGCGTCCTGAATGGTTTCGAGCGAACCGCTCTTTATGTCGGCAATCATTCTTTGTTCTTCGCTGTCGGTAGGGAGTAGTCCAGAAGGTCGTTCACTTTCCGACCCGATTTCGGTTCAGGTTTCCCAAAATCCTGTTTGTGAGCGCGCTTAGGCACGGCTCCCCATATATATGCGCAGGGGCTATGTCGTAGTATTTTTATTCCCTTTCGAAGACTCGATGCGTTGATTACGCTCGTGATAATTATGGGTCGACACGTTGTCGCCGCTGGCTAATCATGGGTTTTCAGTCTTCTTTCCTCTTAGGATTTCGCCAACCGAGAAGGTGAGAGCCAGTCGAAGTCGACGATGCTCTTTTGTGAATCCTGCGGTCATGTCGCGTTTGGGCCATTTACGAATGTCGCGATAGAGCCCCACGGTTGTTATGTTCGGCCGAGGCACGAGGAACATGGTGTCGCCGCCGGCGTGAGATATGAAAACGGTGAGCCTGCGTGTTGGGATGGTGCGCAAGCTTTCCGGAAACAAACGAAGAACGTGCCGATTGTGGCCGGCATGAGAATGTAACCTCCGCTGGCTATTTTTTGTTCCGCGTTCGAGAACTCCCAGTGCATTGGCCCCATCTTATGGGCATGATTCGAAGTTGGTGCGGAAACCCGGCGTTGTAAGAACAGTACACATTCCGCCGATGGTGGCGAACTTTTGTGATGTGGGCCGAGAACGGACCGCAGAAAGCTGCACAGGCACTCGCCGTTGACGGCCATAAACAATTGGCAAAGGCCGCTTTTGCGAGCTGTGAATCCGTTTGCAATCTGACAGGCTTCGCCAACGAAACAATCTTGCATCTTCCGCTGTTGATGATGCTCGAACCGTCGCTGATAATGAGTATTTTCGCATATCGCCGGCGGTGCCGATGTGAACACTTGCTTACCGGTGCTCAGAATGGTACAGTCGCTCAATCGACTTGCACCTGATATTTCGCAGTCATCCTGAATGATGGTGTTCATTATTTCTTTAGTGTTGACAAATCTTTACGCCGTTACCTGGTTCCGCGTTGAGGATTCGTTCGGGCAATCTCTTCGGAAATGAGCCGGCGAATAGCATTCTTGAGGTCTTTATCGCCGAAATGTTTAACCATGAATGCAGCTAGCTGACTGTTGAGGTCGTGAAGAAAATCATATTCCATCACCTACCTCGTTGAGCACCGAAAATTAAGTACCTTCACCAAAAGTTGCACCTTCGGTTGTTTCCATCACGAAATGTTGGTTATGGAACAGTCGTTGCCAATGGTGTAGTTGTTGATGTAGTTTCCTATTTTTCAATCAGGCAGGCGTTGCCAACAATGACGTTGCGGGTGTTGCGTCGTTTATTCGGGTGTTTACAGATCATGATTTACCTCGACGTTCTTCTCGAAACTTCCAGACGATAATAATCGCCGTAGAACATCACGCGATGGAAAAACTTCGGAAAGATCCTTCGACGGCTACTTTCACACGATTCCAGTCTTCTGCTTAGCAGTTATTGTTTTCGAATACAATGATTTCTTCTTCTGTTAATGCTCTGTATTCCATAAAAATCAATCTTTTTCTTATTGTTCAATATCGTACAAAGAAATCGTTGTGGGATATTTCTGTACGTGCAGTTCACCGCACCTTACATATAGCGTGCTGCAAGAAATTCTTCTATGTTTTCGCGCTTTGTAGCCAAAATGAATAAACAGTTATCAGCTTCAACGTACCGGCCAAGTTTTGAGTTCGTTGGAGCGATGTGTTTTCCTTAGTTGAGGGCGTGGGTCGTCGGGTTCTTTCTAGCCAATGATGATTTGGTCTATTTTGTTGAACACAATGTCCATGAGCTTTTCTGAGCTATCGGTCGGTGAGTTTGATTCACTACCTGAATCTGCTCCTCAAAATCAGGATGCGGATGTCCACGATATGTAGCAGAAGGTCGGCCTCGCAGCACCTCGTCGAGTGCGGATTTAAAAGTAAGAATCCGCGGTTAGTCGGCTGGTAGTTTGCGAGATGAATCCAACCCGTGTTCGGCTAGAAGGCGAAGGGTAGATTCTCGACAAACCACCCTTGCCGCACGGTTGTGCCGGGTGTTGCGAAGAGTTTGTTTTCAGCAAACACACTTCGCTCTTTGCAAAGATGAGATTCGCGGTGGCTCGACTCTGCCCACATCGTATATCCGCACGCAGCAACGCGTTAGTCGACCGCGGTTTTTACGCCTGGTTATTTTCGCTTGTCCACGATTTCAACCATAGGCGTTAGCTTTTAGTAACGACATACGCTGTAGAATTATCCGGCGGTCCATCTCAAGCTGCGTCTCCCCGGGCCACGGTAACCAGAGCCTTTCCCGCCGCGAACCCGGGCGAGCGCCACCCTGTCGTTCCAAGTGAGTCCAGAGGCGTTGCGGCCGCGGGCAGCATATAGCGATATTGTGCCAGCTCGACCTGTGTTTTTCGCGTTTGCCGTTTGTGCTCGCATCGCGAATATGTCGAGATTAAGGATGTGCGATCAGTATTTTTGCAGCTTAGCTCATTTTCTATATTACGGGTTGTTTGGCCGACAGTTCGTCGTCGAAAATCACCATTCCTATCGGATCTTCTTGTCTGTCTTTCAGTTTAGTCGAAGTTCTTTATTTCCTCGGTTTCTTTTACCGACGTGGGTCACAGCGCTGGCCCGCCTACCCGTTGCGTGAATCTTTTCACGGTTACGGCGCGCTGTATCGGCAAGGGAATTCGAGTTCGTCGAGATATCTTTTCGTCTTAGCTTCATTCTGCTCTTTGCGTTATTAATCGACAGTACGGCTGTTTCGACTGTAACCTCGGATATGACTAAATTCTTTCATTAAACTTCTTTCGGCTGGAGTTTGATTTGTAGTTCGTCTAGTTGCGTTGTCGATTTCGAAGGAGCATCGAGTACGTGCGCGCCCGCTGTTGTTTTGGGGAAGGCGATGCAGTCGCGTATTGTGTCGAGGACCGCGAGAGACTCGAGATCGGTCGAGACCCGAGCATGTCCGGCGTGCGGAGGAGCACGTATTTGAATGCGTTCATAAGGAATCGGGTGGGCTTCGGCACGTTCAGGGCGTGAACCCTAATACTTCGGAACATTCGTTCTTGCAGGTTGGTATCGTGAATACGCAACGAACCGCCCATAAGTTCAACTCGTTGCAAACAAAGTCAGTGAGGCTTTGCGCGTACTTGCTCGGGATGTTCAGTCGAGCATAGGTATATCATCAATGGGATTGGGCATCGTGAAAGTGATGATGCGTGTGCATGAGCCGCTGCTTCGTCGCTCCACCTCGAATAGCGGGAAATCAACAATCCGAAAGACACTTAGAGATATTTCTCCTGTCGCGTAAATCCGGCCGGTCGCCCATTTCCTGAGTCGTAGCGAGCAGAGCTGAATCTGTGTTTATCAGACATTGTCGCCCGAGAGAATCAGCAGCAGATCGCCATCCTTTGCGCATCGGCGGTTTTGTTTCCACCTCTCTTCAGTCATGGTCTGTGTAGAACCTATCAGTTGAACTTTTGTGCTTTACCACCGCTACCGCCGTATTTCATAGACTAATCCCTTTGCGTCTATTTGCAGGCCGCCTGACGCAGTCGGTGGGCCCATTGAGTTGTTTACGACCATAATCAGCGCACCCGGGAAACAACGATTCCCGCCGATATAAACTGCTTCGTTGAGATATGGAAGTCGGCCACGCCTTTGAAATCGTCCATCAGTTCAACGAACTCCATTCCGAAACGTAGGTCGGTTTGTCGGAACTGAACCTTCTCATAGCTCACTCTGGCATCTGCTCCAGGTTTTTGGAATCTCCACGCCACGATGTTCTTTCGAAAAGATGGCGTGCCATTTCCTCGAATATGTTTATCACATCGTCTTGGTCAACAAACGACATCTCACAGTTTATTGGGTGAACTCCGGCTGACGGTCGGCTCTCAAATCCTCGTCGCGGAAAACATTTTGCAATTTGAAAATAGCGATCGAATCCGGCAACCATTAATAGTTGTTTTAAAGGTTTGCGGACTCTGCGGAAGAGCATAAAATTGTCCCTAGTTCATTCTCGACGGAACAACGAAATCGCGTGCTCCTTCGGGCGTTGAACCAATGAGGATGAGGTGTTTCTACTCGATGAAATCTTTTGGTCCGAGGAAGTTTCTAGTGGTATACGTCATTCTGTGGCGTAACTCTAGCAGTCTCTAACTGCAGGCCGACGAGTCCAGATAGCGATATTTCATCCGAAGGTCGTCGCCGCTGTCGGTGTTATTTTCAATCGTGAATGGCGGGGTGGTGACGTACTCGAAAACTTTCAGTTCTTTCACGATGATTCGATGTCACCCGTTGGTATTTTGTCGTTTTTGGTTTGTCGTTCGTTTACGTTGCCTTTTATTTGAATGCAATATTCTCGTCCTAGTTTATTGGCTTCATTACAAAGTTCGGCGTTGTCGGCTTCGTTGAACACGAGTTGCGTGATTCCATATCTATCTCAGCAAGTCGATGACGTCATTCCACCATTTTTCGTGAACGCTGCACCATCGAGCGGCGTTACTGCCGATGTTGGTTATGCGAAGTTCACCACAAGTATTTGTGCGATACATATTTTAAGTTGTAAACGTTATTGGTTTTATGTGTGCCACAAAGGTAATAACTTTGCAGTAACCTTTATTCACGTTATTTCGAACAAATAAGTCTGCTTTTTATTGATATTTTGCCCGGTCGGAATAATTGATTTTCTGACTGCTCATACTTTGTGATGCAAAAGCAATTTTGTTTTTCGGAAGCTAGCATTCGGATAGATACTAGGAAGCTCCTAAACTCGCTATATCGCTTGATTAGAAATTTCTCTTAAACCGAACTACGTTATATTACCTTTGCAGGCGAAACATCTCTTTTTATTCCATCATGATTATTAGGCCAATTCATCATCTCCGCTCCCGATTTCAGAAGTGCCCGCAACATTGGGTTTGAATTTGGCTTTCATAGGCCAGCTCGAACGTTGGCAAAATCGAGTCTGATAAATATGCTTTGCGACCATAAAGGATTACAAAACGTCGGCTATGCCGGGAAAAGACGCCTCTGATAAACCATTCCTGATAAACAACTGAGTGGCATTTTGGTTGACCTCCCGGGCTATGGATATGCCCGCTAATTCAAGTCGATGCGCAATAAACTCGAACAGATGATTGCTCAATATATTTTGCATCGTGAGCAGCTTGTGAACGTATTTGTGCTTATAGACATTCGCCATGAACAACTAGAAAATTGACCGCGAATTCATAGATTGGCTCGGCAAGAACGGTGTTCCCTTCTCGATTATCTTTACTAGCCGATAAACTGAGGCCGGGACAGCTAACGCAAATGCAGGCGTGGGTCGGCTCTTGACGATGGGTGGGAGGATATCCGCCGCATTTCCCCATTAGCGTCGGCATACCAACAAAACCAAGCACGATGAGCTACTAAATTATCTCGACGACATTATGCAATCTTCCCACATAAGTATCGTTAAAGCAGGACAAATAAAAAGGTCGTTGTAAAGCAGTTGCGGGCACCTTTTGTATAGAAGTAAGGATTATTATGACTGACTCCATACTATTATAGATACGCAAAAGCATTAGAGATATGGCCGTTGTGATCGATTCTTTTACCTAACCTTTAGAAAGTGGCTATCAGGGTAAATAAAACACACGACTGTGGATGCGCTACATACCCTAATTTCTGCCTATTCTTATATAATGCAACTGCCTTTATTGTCTTGTTCGGTTGGGCTCTAACCTCCTCTCCAATTCATCCTCTTTGTGTATTAAGCCGTTTTCTAATTGATTATTTGATAAACCAAGCCAGCTCTGACACAAACAAAGACACATTCTACACCATAGTATTCTGCAAGAAACTCGAAATTATCTGTTGGCAGTATTCCTTGAGTATACGCCAAAAGGCGATAGGTGTCTTTTGAGCCTCTTTTGGAATCTCCAGAAATCATGCGTAGTAGTCTTGTATATCGCTGCGTTTCGCTATCGTTGATGCGCATTGCCAGTATTTTCAAAACATTCTCTTGGTAGATTTTCGTATTGGGGAATTCGGGGAAAGCATACGAACCCTTTATCCGCTGTTTGTTCTACCCCTCTTTAATATATTGAAAGGTAGTTCCGAAAGTATTCTGACTTGACTTTTGCCACGGGATTCTCCGCAGCTTTTGTCGGGTCGCCAAACTAATATGATGTCTTTAATATGTGGACGCATAATTATATATATAAATTATTGATTCTTGTATCTATCACGTAAGATAAACTCCGTCTGTGCATCCGTTAATCCGTATTTTTCTCTGTTACTCTCCGGGTAGGTTGTTGTCTGTATTCAATATTAGATGTTACCTCTTCCGGGTATATATTTCTCAGAACTCTATTGATTTCATATTTAACAATTGGTCTTAGCTCGCCGTTGTTTGTGTTTTTAATGAATCGCAAAAGTTCTAACTTCGTGCGAAGGCTTTTTATCGGTTTCATTTATTCTGAGCTCAGCTATACCTTTTCTTATATAACTATCAATTTACTTTGAATATCTAAATGTTGTTGTATTTGCTGTTCGCCGAATTCTCGACTAAACAACATCCGCTATCATGTAAGGGGCTGCTTTCAGGACAAAAGGAAGTAGACTCCAGGGATTTCTCTCTTTACTTTTTTTGATCAATGTGAGATCCTTCTCTTAATTGATTTTATTTTTTTCTATAAGATTGTAGCGATCCCCCAATTGCTGATACCGGTCACGTAAAGGAATACCTTTCATTCCAACAGGAGGTGTATTCCCCAATTACTTTGATGCCGGTCACTGTTTCCGATAATAGCATCGAATAAAGAGTGCTAATCAATTTCTTTACGTAGAAATCAGCATTATATGATTTTAGGGCATTATTACACGAATTCAATATATCGGTTGTATGGCGTTCTTGTCGCTGGGTCATATGAATCATAACGCGACAATATTGAGTGCCAACCTTCCACCAGGGATTCATTATTTGAGAAACGTAATCATAATCTTTAAGAGATACCCAACTCTTCCATTATACGGCTAAAATCATTATCTTGGGACATTAAAACAAAGTTTCCAACTTTTGTATGCTATATGATTTCCGACCAATTCTGGGGTATAATCTATCGGCTCTTACCATAGGAGAAATTTCAGAAAGTGAATGTCTTCATTCCCGGGCTTAGCAAGCACTATTTTCTCTCTTGTTCCTTTGGTAGAGGTTCAAGCAATAGAGGCCATTTAGAAACTGTGTTAAAGAATTTCATAATCTATACAGGATTTGGAGCAAAGTTACAATCTTCATAGAACATTATTATTAAAAGATTCGAATAAATTCACAAGTTCTTGGACTACAAGGAGTTACTTTCGCAAGCGGTTGAGAGCACCTTTTATATAGAAGGATTCGTTAGTCGAGCTTTCGAGTTGTTCATACCTCATTAGATTCGCTTTACTGCATTCTTCCATGGGCATGTGCTAGCCTGTTCACCTCCGCCTTGTTTACATCGATACGGGTTTTCGGCTTCTTTCGCCTACGATGAGCGTAACAGGGTGTGCGACGAGTTCGTTGTCACCTTAATCTTACGACCGATTTTTCGTTGCGATCGTCAATGTAGGAACGAATATCCTGCTCGTCCAAAATAAGTTTTAGCATGCATAATCGTTGAACTTCTCGGATATAGGCAGAATGGCTACCTGATTAATTATTGACCAAAGCGGGGAAATGACCGGCGGTGTGTTCAATCAATACGGCGTGAATCGCTCGAGTGACCCAAACGGTGCGCGATGAATCATTACCGGCGTACGCGCTTCGGGTGTCTTCGGCGGTAGTGTTCGAGCTTGAATCTTTGCGAAGATTATAGTCTACTTGGATTGTTCGAGGCTTGCCAACGCGTCCGTCGCGTCTTTAATCGTCGAAGTCGAGCTTTGGGCCGCTAGAATGCCGGCCTCGCCGATTTCAATGCGGGCGTTTATGCTGCCTTTCTCGGCGCAAAAACTGCTGATAGCATTTTTCGCTTTCTTCCCACACGTTGTCGTCTCCGATGTATTTCTCTTTATCTTTCTCGTCGCGCAAGGAGATTTGCGCTTCATAGTCTTCGAACGAATGTTCCTGAACACTTTCAGGATTATGTCATATTACATCTTCAAATTCGGCTTTAACTTGTTCGGGACGCACGAATATAGCGGCGTCTCGTCTTGTGTGAAGAGTGCGAACGCGGGTGAGTCCCATGCAGTTCACGCCGCTCTCTTTTCATTAGCGGAAAACGGTTCCGAACTCGCTTATGCGCGATTGGCGGGTCTTTATACGACCGTGGTTTTGTGTGAATAGATTTCACAGTGATGCCGGGCAGTTCATCGGTTTGAGCATATATTCCTGCGTCTTCCTCGGGCGTGATGTGGATGGGCTGGAACGAATCCTTGCCGTAATGGGCATAGTGTCCCGAAGTGACATAGAGACTTTTCCCGCCGATGTAGGTGTTATTACTTCTTGATAGCCGTAGGGGCGTTGAATTTTGCAGTAGAATTTCTTGTAATCGAAGTCTCACCTGGGTTCGCTTTCGGCAGCCAGATGGGCGGTCCCTTTTCCAACACGTTCGGAGACTGTGAAGGTTCCATTTCTTTACCGATTTTTGCGATGAGATCGCGCTTTTAAATAGCTTCTTCGAGCATCACGAGATATTCGTCAAAGCATCTTCCGGGAAGGTTGTGCCATAGATTCAGCACGTGAGTTGGTCGCGTTTAGCATCTCCTCGCCAAGAAGGCACCGGCAACGCTGGTTATTTTGATGGCTTTGATAGCGCCTGTCGACACGAGATGTGGCCCTCGACAAAGGTCGGTGAAGTGTCACTTGTGTGTGGAGTTGATATTGTTCCGTCTTCAGGTCTTCCTACGATGTGTTCTACTTTGTATTCCTGTCCGTCGGCTGTGAATTCTTTCACTGCGTCGGCTTTGAGTTACGATTTCGGCGCACCACTGGTTCACGTCTTTTTGGCCAGTTCGCGCATTTTTCTTCGATTTTCGGGAAGTCGTTTTCCGAAAATCGATTGTCCGATAACCAACATAACATCATAGAAGAATCCGTTTTTCGATGGCTGGTCCGAATCCGAACTGGATTGGGATAGAGTTCCTGCAACGCTTCGGCCAGCAGGTGTGCCGATGTGCCAGAAGGTGTGTTTACCTTCATCGTCGCCGAATTTTATAAAGTGCGATAGTTGCGTCTTCATTAATCGGTCGATTCAACTCTGTCGTTACGCCATTCACCCGCAAGATACAACGTCGCGGGCGAGAGCCAGCGATATGCTCTCGTGCGATTTGATAACCGGTTACGCCCTGTTCGTATTCGCGTACAGAACCGTCCGGGAAAGTGATTTTAACCATAATACAAACTGGTGCGTCAAAGTGTGGCAAAAGTTACTTATAGTAGATGTTCACGATTAATTGCTTCTGGATTTATCTCTATTTTCTGTCGTATCGTTGGATAGGAGGAATCTGTACCGAACAGAGATTCTTACTAAAAGGTTTGTGCCGGCGCTTAACCGAGTTGCGACAATACTATACCAGTCTTTGATTTCCAGATAGTGTTCGGAAAAAGTACGCGATTAGTCGCGGCAGCTTTTGATTCGGCGGGCTGGAATTCGCCCATATTTCGTTGAGAACTTTAGTGCCGTGCAGAACAACGGCTCCGGCGGCTATAACCGAGTTCTCGCCTATTTCGGCATTGTCGAGCACTACGGCGTTCATTCTATCAACGCGCACGACGAATGGTAGCGGCGTGAACAACGGCTGAATGACCGATGCTCAGCGTCGTCTTCGAGTACCACAGGAGAACCTTTTGTTTGATGAATGCAGGCTAAATCCTGTATGATTCACACGTGAGCCGATAGTTGTCTCGTCGTCGGCTCGAACTCACGGCGCCGAACCAAACGGAGCAGTCGTTGCCCATGGTGATGTTGCCGACTAGGTTGCATTTTCTGAGAAAAATAACACCGTTCGCCCCATGTAGGCGATTGATTGTTTTACTGATTTAATGAGTGCCATGTTTGTTGTTTGTGTGTTTACATTTTTGAAATTTCAAGAGCGTGGTGCTCCAGTCTGATTCTGTTTTTGAAACTCGCGAGAAACAGTGTTTCAGAGTTGATTCTATTTTGAAACTCGCTAGAAGCAGTGTTTTCAAAGGTTGATTCGGTTTGAAAATCGTTAGAAACAGTGTTTGGGTTGATTCTGTTTTGAAAATCGTTAGAAACAGTGTTTCAGCCCTGATTCTGTTTTGAAAATCATTAGAAACAGTGTTTCTAGCCTGATTCCGTTTCTTTAGGTATGCTTTAAAACTGAGATTCGGGAAGTTGTCCCCAGAATCTTCTTGGTTTGTTATCGCGTTGCGCCCGTGACAGTTTTTGTTCTTTCCGCTTCCGCATGGACAAAGAGGGTCGTTTGGTCGAGGCATTTTCTCAGCTCTGTAGGGGCGTGTGGTTTTGTTGCGATGCCGACTCGCGGGTGTCCTGTCTGGCTGCAGCCGCATGCCTTTAGTCTATGGGGTCGTCTTTTCCTTTTCGTTGTAGCGTTGACTTCGCTGTTCGGGTTCGGCTTCTTGGATTCCGTCGGCAGGGTTGCACGTCAGGAATCTGTCCGCGCATAAAGCACGCTTGTCGAACGGTTGTTAATATCGTCAATCATATTATCCCAGAGCTTCACGCTTTCGAGTTTGAAGATGAGCAGCGGGTCTTTTTGCTCGTAGGATGCATTCTGAACCGAGTGGCGTAGCTCGTCGAGCTGGCGTAGATTTTTTCTTTCCAGTTGTCGTCGATGATGTGAAGCATTATCACTTTTTCAAACTGCTTCACAACCGATTTAGCCTCGGTGTCGTAGGCTTCCTTGAGGTTACACGGGATGTTATATACTCGCTTTCCATCGCTGATGGGTACCATAATACGCTCGTAGGTCTGACCTTGTGTTTTCATAGACTTGCTTTGATTATAGGCCATGCGATGCTTTGTATGACGATCGGTTTTCCGTTTAAATGCGGCCATGGCTTCTTGGAAACTACGTTCGGCGAGATTCTCACGATTGGCATTTATTAATTCGTCTTCGCTCGAAAAGGACATTCCATAGCGAGAATTTTAACGGAATTCTTCACGGCAGCCCTCATAATCATTATTCTGAATGATGTTGAGACAACAGTCCCCAAATAGCGTTCGAGATGTCATGCCTATTCGTTCGCCCATGAGTGCGTGACGGCGCTTTTCGTAGATTACGGTGCGTTGCTTGTTCATAACGTCGTCGTATTCAAGAAGGCGCTTACGGATACCAATTGTTTTCTTCGACTTTCTTCTGTGCGCGTTCGATGCTGTTAGATATCATTGAACTTTCTATTCGCTCTCCTTCTTCAAAACCGAGACGGTCCATAACCCCTGGCTATACGCTCGGAACCGAATAGACGCATCAGTTTGTCTTCAAGAGAAACATAGAATACCGACGAGCCGGGGGTCGCCTTGACGACCGGCACGCCCACAAGCTGGCGGTCAACACGACGGCTTTTCATGTCGCTCGGTTCCAATGATTGCTAAGCCTCCGGCATCCTTCACTTCCTGCGAAAGTTTTATGTCGGTTCCACGACCGGCCATGTTAGTTTTAGCTAGTCACCGCGCCGAGTCGTTTGTCGACTGTCCGGCTTCGGCTACGATTTGTGCCTCTTTCCAGATGCTGCTTGGCATTGAGTACCTGATGTGGAATTTTCCGCATATCGAGCATCTTACTCAAAAGTTCGCTGATTTCCACCAAAGGGTTGTTCCCACTAGGCACGGACGACCGTGATTTCGCATGTGCTACATTCTTCGATTACTGCAGAATATTTCTCACGAGCAGTTTTATAGAGCCGGTCTTCCATATCATTTCTAATGACGGGGCGATTGGTTGGAATCTCCACGACATCGAGCTTATATATGTCCCAAAAACTCACCGGCTTCAGTGGATGCCGCACCAGTCATTCAGCCAGTTTATGATACATTCTGAAATAGTTCTGCAGTGTGATTGTTGCGAACGTCTGGGTTGCGGCTTCGACTTTTACATGCTCTTTGGCCTCAACGGCTTTGATGTGAGTCCGTCGCTCAACGGCGTCCTTCCATTATTCGGCCAGTTTGCTCGTCAACGAGTTTTTACTTCGCCATTGAGAACAACATATTCGTCGTCCTTATTGAACATCGTATAGGCTTTCAGAAGTTGATGCAAAGTGTGTACACGCTCACTCTGGTACACCGTAATGAGACATAAGGTCATCCTTCTTGTCAACATAAGTTTTGCTCGTCAAGTTTCTTATCCTCTTTTTCTTTTCTCCAATAGCGAGAGTTCAGTTGCAATATCTGGCAAGACGAACAATTTTCATCCCTTCACCTGTTTTGCAAGCCATGCAGCTCCTTTGTCGGTAAGGTCGCAGGAATTCATCCTCGGTTACGAAATATAAAGGCTCAATGGCTTTTGGCATTTCACGAGTTGTTGTTCGACATCATAATATTCTTCCGTTTTTGAGCATTCCGGCTTTTTATACCTTCTTCCGAAAGATATTTTTATGAGCGCCTTGTTCTTAGGGCAGCGCTTTATAGGAACGATAGAGAGCCAAAATCCTTCTTCAAGCAGTTGATTTTTGTCTTGTCATCTGAAGAATTCATTCCCTCCGATATTTTTGTGTCGTATAGCTTCCGGATAATGGATTCCGTTGCTTGTTTACGCTGGACTTCATAGAGATTCTGTACCAGTGGTTGATATTCTTCAAACATCTGATCATCGCACCCTTAGGTACCGGACCGCTTATGATGAGCGGTGTGCGGGCGTCATCAACCAATACAGGTCAACCTCGTCTACAATTGCATAGTTATGCTCTCGTTGTACGGGTCGGCTGGAGGATACTGAACATATTATCACGGAGATAGTCGAAACCGAATTCGTTATTGGTTCCAAAAAGTAATATCGGCCTGATTAAAGCTTTACGACGTTCTGGTGAGTTGAGGCTGATGCTTTATCAATACAATCAACAGATAATCCATTAAACTCGTAGAAATGGTCCCATCCATTCAGAGTCACGCTGCCAGATAATCGTTCACCGTCACCACATGAACACCGTTTTCCGGTGAGTGCGTTCAGGAAAACAGGAAGAGTTGCAACAAGTGTTTTACCTTCACCCCGTAGCCATCTCGGCAATCTTTCCCTGATGTAATACAACACCGCCAAAAAGCTGGACATCGTGGTGAATCATTTCCCATTTGAGATCGTTTCCCACCGGCTGTCAATGATTATGATAGTAGGCTTTGTCACCATCTATTGTGATGAAATCCTTCGAAGGGTCGGCTGCAAGCTCACGGTCGAAATCGAGTTGCTGTGACAACCGTCTGCTCGTTTTCTGCAAATCTGCGTGCGGTTTCTTTCACGATGGAGAAAGGCGTACGGGCATCACTTCGTTAAGCGCTTTCTCATAGTTCTCAATGCTTCTTTGTTGAGTTTGTCAATCTTGTCGAAAATCTCTTCGCGTTCGTCTATTGGGTTTCTTCTATACTGGCGCGTAGATTATCGATTGCTTCGCGTTAACTCTTTAGCTGAATCGCGTACATATTGTTTTTATTTCTTGGGTTTTGCACGCAATTCATCGTTGTCGAGCTTTTTCTATTTTCAGGATACGCTGCCTTTATTTTGTCACGAAAAGGTTGAATGAGTCGCATATCGCGTATGGACTTATCATAAAAGCAATTTTAATATTTTGTTGAAATTCACTTTTGTATTATTCTTGTGTTTGAGAACTTCTCCTTATTGTTTTAATTTGGGGTATGATTTTTCTAATTAGAGTTACTGCATGCTTGGGGCTCGGATTCTGATGCTCGAGCTAAGGGAAGGATTCTGATGCCCGAGTCATTTTGAATATGTTTTATGGTTCCTAATCGGATATACTTTCACCTTGGTTTGCTGCCAAAGGAATGAATAAAGCTGATTGTTGGAGTAGACCCGGTTTCTTCATTTACTTTTTATAAGCGGCTATTATTGACAGAATATTACTTTTGATTCCGTTATCGAGCGAGGCACTTGAACTTCGGAATAGCCGATATTACCAAAGATGCAACTCTTAGCACGAATTGATAGTTCTGAGCCTCTACTCCTGTGGCGGCGAGCTACAGAAAGTACAGTGATATATTTATTCATGGATTTTCGGCCGTTGTTTTGTAAAAATGAATCGATGAATCATACAGTTGATAAGCAAGAAAAGATGCCACTATTAGAATTGGAATAGGAACTCTTTGGAAGAGTGTTCAATGAATCCAAGAATTATGCTGATTTGCCAAATAGACCACCATCTGTGGGATTTGCCTCTACAGGCATTCTTTATGACTGGATAAAAGAAAACAAGACATAGTGGATTGAAAGAAAAAGAATATTGATATTCAGACTAACACATGGATGCTGAGATCATGAGAACAATATAATGCCAATCAAACCGGATAGGAGTAGCAGTGAGGCATCCCAAAACCCGAGAATATTCGCCGTATATTCCATAATAATAATAATGGTTGACAAAATGGCAAACAGAACACCGACAAGATATTGGGTTGAATATCGATGAATCGTTCTCTAGGGTTGAGTGTGGTTCGAGCAATTGATTAGTTTCGAAACTATAGATTTACCTCTATATATAGTATTACTAAGATCGTTCATTAGATTGGCTGGCAAAAATTGTTGTTCACTTTGAGTTGTCGGACAGTCGGCTCTTTTACTCCGAGCAATAAATCTTCACCTAACTGCGACCATTTTATTCACAAAAATTCCATTGATGAATCATTGAGACAGGACAGAAACTCTTTTATTGTCTTTAGGAAAAGATAGTTTTGCCATGTAGATTATTCGTTATTAGGTCCCTGGCGCGTGGTACAGTTGTCGTAGAAAGAAATTATATCTATAAATCACATTTTCAGGTTTGAGATTGTGTTGCAAAAGCCTTGTATATAGCTTGTTTATCGGTTGATGAGAGATTTAGTTTTTGTTCGGTTATACCGCGCCCCTCTCTTGCATATTCTGAAAGGGAAAAGTTCGGTATAAGATACACCTACATTGATAATCTGTCGGTCGAAAAATCATAAGAGCGAAATATGGCTGACTCGAAGAAATATACCATAGTTAACTGTTAAATCCTGCCCATTTGCCAAATTTCCGGATCCTCAAAGCCGTGTGACCATATTGCGCCCATATTTCTTTCTGCGGCGAGCAGGTGAGAAAGAGAAATCTCCATAGAATCTAAATGATTAACTGTCTGTCAGCTTCGCCTTTTTAAACCTGTAGCCAGCATAAAGAAATTGTCAGGAGAATATGGATTGTCTTCTGTTTTCATTTTGATTTGCAAGTTCTCTTTATCTTCAGTCAGAAATAAAAGAGCGGTCTCTTTAGAGAACCGCCCTGATGAAAAGGAGTGGTACCTCTTGGAGTTGAACCAAGGACACATGGATTTTCAGTCCATTGCTCTACCACCTGAGCTAAGGTACCGTCTTTCTTATGTTTCATTTCTGACTTGCGTCGGCAAAAGTACAGGTTTCCAGCTTGCTCTCCGCAATGTTGATAAAATTTTTATCTTTCTGATTAGTGTTTGTGCGACTAGATATTTACTTCCCGACCTACCATCCCTGTGCCTGTAATTCCAATTCATTGCCATCGCGCGTGATAATGCGTTCTCCTAATGAGGCTTTTGTTACTATAGCCTATCTGGCGTATGGAATCGAGCTCTTGCAGTTTGTTGTGATAGGTGATGGGAACTGTGAAGAGTAATTCATAGTCTTCGCCTCCGTTCAGAGCGGCAGTTGTCAGGTTTAAATTTGAACTCTTCGCATGTAGCGGCGGTTTGATAGTCGATTGGGATTCTGTCTTCATAAAATTCGGCATCCGCATTTTGCTTTCCTTACAGATGTGTTTTAGTTCGCTAGCTAGGCCGTCGGATATGTCTATCATCGAGGGTTGGTAGGATATCTGCTTCTTTGAGCTTCAAATTATTTCGTATAAGGTGCTTCGGGTTTTAATTGCCGGTCTGCAAAGGATATTCTTTTCCTGAGAAGTCAGGCTGAAAATTAGCTATGATTTCCCGTTCTTTTTCTAGAGCAGCGAGTTGAGTTTTGTTTCCATTTTAGGTTTTACAGCATCGAGCTTGCGGTTGAACTCTTCGACTTGTTGATAGTAGACGCTTTTTCGCGTTCGGTATTTGCAGGCCCACTCTTCCAGCTCCGGGCTTCCAGAGACGCAGATTATATCGGTTTCACGAGCTCCGCTACGTAGTACTATTTTGTTTTCGCGACCTCGCCTATGCGGGTAAGATTAATTGCCAATCCGGTGTAAGACGAATTGGTATCGCCTCCTGCAATCGACGTTCCATCGCTGACAAGCATTTTTAATCCGATGTAGAAGCTATCTGGGTCTTCAACTTTAAATCGTTTTCCAAGGGCTATGGAAACGAGAATTTGTCGTGGTTCGCCGTTCATTGCGAATATGTTTGACATAACAATCATTGCCACCTTATATGCCAAATGTTGCATATCTATGTATGTGAGGTCAGGTGCACTCCTTCCATGAACATTTGCGATGCCACTAGAATTTCTTTTGTCTTCATAGCGAAGTACGGCTGCATCATCGCCTATACTGATTATGGTTGAACTGTTTTGGGGATGGATATTGGCTGTGAGACGTTCGATTAGTCCGAATTCTCCGATTTCTTTTATCTCCATATATATTATAATGTATGTTTCTTCTTTTTAGAGTCTGAAGTATTCCGGCAGGCAAAAACTAAAAATATTTTATCGTTGTACAAATGCAGATTCTAAAAAGCTGATTTTTCTTGCTTAGTATATCCTTTCTCTGCCAGATATCTAATTAGAGATTGAGATGATCATAGAATGCTTGTACGAATAGAATAGTGTATTTATATTTGCAGTGTCTTATACAAATGAGTACACTCGATTCAAGGCTCTGTGCGCGCAACCGATGAGGCGGGTTAAAAAGAAAACAGAAAAATAAATTTAGTTACGACTATGATTGAGATTAAAGATTTGCATTACAACTATGCCGGTAGTAAATACAATGTGTTCGACGGTCTAAGTGTTGAGTTAGATAATAACAGCATCTACGGATTGCTTGGAAGGAACAGGACCGGAAAAGAGTACATTGCTCTATCTTATTGCCGGCCTGCTCAAACCAAAGAGCGGAAGCGTTTTTACAAATGGAATGGAGGCTCGGAAGAGGCATCCCGAGATGTTGCGAGAGCTTTATATGGTGCCCGAAGAGTTTGAACTACCTGCTATTTCGCTAGAGGTTTCATTAAGATTCACGAGTTTTTATCCTCATTTCAGCAGGAAACTTTGGAGATGCCTTTCCGATTTTCAGGTGCAGGGGAGTTAGAAGTTTTGAGAAATATTTCGATGGGGCGGAGGTTTTTCATGAGTTTCGCTTTTAGCCTCGGGTTTGCGAACTGTTACTCATGGACGAGCCCACGAACGGACTAGATATTCCCTCGAAGGCTTTGTTCCGCAAGATTGTTGCAGGAAGACATTCGGAAGGTTCGACGTTGGTTATTTCAGCTCACCAAGTACACGATGTGGAGCAATTACTCTGACCACATTATAATTCTCGACAATTGTAATTTGCTCATTAATGCGTCGACCGATGAAATTGTGGGCCGTTATGAGTTCCGGCTATCGAGATGCCTGATCAGATGGACAATAACATTCTTTATGCCGAGCCTTCGCTCCAGGGAATGCCGTTGTTGCGCGCTAGAGGCAGAAGATTCGCCTGAAACGCCAATAAAACGTGGAATTGCTTTTCAATGCGGCTATACTCGGAAAACTTAAATAAACAATCAAAAGAAAGGAATTTACAAAATGAATAGTTTCAATATCATCCGTTTCCGGAAATGTTTTGCGTCGTCTCTGTATTGTTCGTCGTGAAGATTATAAAGCCTAACTCTGGGTCTCACCATCTTCTTTGCTCTGACAGGAATCATGTCTATAGACCCATTTCACATAGGGCCAATTGACAAAACTGAGAATTACGATATACGATTCCTCAGGTACTCGGGATGATTGTAATTGTGTTTTCTACCTTCTTGACTATCGGAGGATATCTTATCATATCCGACCTGAACAACTAGAATAGTCTAATCGGCGAACTAACCCCTGCCTGCTTCGGCGCTCGAAAAGTTTGTTGCCCGACTGCTGTTTGTAACCATCGGCGTAATGCTATCGCTTGCCGTTTCTTTTCTGTTGCCGACGTGATACAGCAACTTCTATGTATGCTTCTGCATGCTGGAACTCGTGTTTCGATGCTTGGATTTATACTCGACCGTTACCCTGGAATAAGAAATGGATTCGGCTCGCTCTCGATATATTTCATCGCCTATCTCTTCAGAATTCCATTTTCGTTCTCGGTGGCGTCAAAAAGGTGCCATGGCTATGACACTATCATTGTGTTGTTCTTGTTGTTTTACTATTATTTCTTTGGCGATTATTGGATTGGTGAGCTACATTTATGGTTACACCAACTATCACCTCAGTTTGCCCGACATTCAAGTATGTACACCTTTGAAAATTCCTTATCGGTGCAGTCTTTACCGGCTTGAACTATTTTCTTGCTTATCGACTTTTCTGCCGACTGCGGGTTATTAATAACCGATGGTTTAATATCTAAGAAATGAAAAGGAGGCAAGAATAGATATTTTCAGACAGCAAAAAGCAATATACGAGCAGATTTCCGAACGTGTTTGCGACGATATTATAAAGTGGCAAATACAAGGCAGATGGGCGTATTCCTTCAGCCTCGCGATATAGGTGCCAATTTCCAGGTGAATCTAACACTGTTGTTAAATCGTTCGAGCTTTTGGCTCGTAACGAGATAATATATTATCGGCGTGGAATGGGATATTATGTTTCGTCTAATGCTCTGAAGCGTATTCTGGATGTTCGACGTAAAAACTTCCGGAATACTTCTTCCCGACATGTTTCGTCCAGATGAAGCTTCTCGGCATCGATATATGGCACCATATCAGGAATGGGAGAAAGCAAAAAGAAGCTGATTTTTATTTAATACTTTTTCCCGGCCGGGCTTGCCGCGACATTATCTTACGTGAGTTCGGTTTAAGAATCCGCTTAATTCTCGGAGGGAAAATGGGATGATATAATCACCGTATATCAATTCGGCCCGAGTAGGCTTCAGTTGGTATACGGTGTTTTGGGAAGAAGTCTTGCCCTTGGGGTGATATAAAAAGAATCCTCTTGTTTTTGGCTCTTCGCCCTTTGGCGAAAAGCGTTCCCTCGTTGAGTTCGGCTCTTCGCTCTTTGGCGAAGCGTTCCGCCAATTGGTTAGCTCTTCGCGCTTTTGGCGAAAAACGCTCCTGCCGTTGGATTTAGCTCTTCGCTCTTTGGCGAAGCGTTCTCGCTCGTTGGATTTAGCTCTTCGCGCTTTGGCGAAAGCGTTCCCACTCGTTGGTTAGCTCTTCGCTCTTTGGCGAAGCGTTCCCCGCCGTTAGATTTAGCTCTTCGCTCTTTGGCGGCGTTCTCGCTCGTTTGGGGGCGAGCAGAGGGAAGTTGTTGTTGAGATGCAAGGGTGGGGATTATTTCGGAGATATTTCTTTGATTTAGGCGGTCATGCGTATCCCCATTTGTCCATCATGATGAGCACATGGCGTATATCGACGCCAATGCATCGGAGCTAGGTGGGTGTCGAAGTTGATGTCGGACGAGAGCTGTCCCAATTTCCATCAGCAGAGGCCGATGAAAAGGGCGTCCTTTACCGTCGAACATCGGAGGCCTGAGTTTCCGCCCGTGATGTCGTTATTGGTTAGGAAGCAGAGCTGAAGTTGCTTAGTTCGCTTATCTTGATAGGGGCCGAAATGCGCTCATGAGTTGTTCCATTATGGGTTCAACTTTTGTGGAGTCGGCATTGTTATTGCTTGTTTCATTGTCGAGTATGCTTTGGGTTGTGGTGTAGTATCCGCTGTTGAAGTTGCCTATCATGTATCCGCCTACTGCCCGTGGCTTGGTCGCATGGTGTGATTAGCGTCGCTGTGGTGTGGTTTTGTTCATTTCCATTTCGAGCTTGGCAGCTAGCTTCTTTTCTTGTTGAGCTATGCTGTCCATGATGGGTTTGATTTGCGAACCGATTTCAGCGTATTGGAGCATGAGCTGGAAGCCAACTTGTACGCCAAGGGTCTTTTTAAGAAATCTTTCTGGTTGTCGGGATAGAACTTGGTGCCTTTTTACAGTGGTTGCTTTTGCTGTATAGCCATGCGGTGTATTTCTCGTAGTTGCCTTTGAATTTTGTTTTGATTGTTTTGAAGGGTTCGGTTGATATTCTTCGAGGAGCGTTTGCTGCATAGTTCTTGAACATTGCGGCAGTGAGTTCTTTGTCGAGTTCAGATTCCATTCGTTGCTGTTGTCATCGAATTCGCAGTGATATGATTTGTCGGGCGTACCTTTGGGTTTGCATTCCGAAGTTTTATTTTGATGGCTCGTGTGAGATTCGGTTTTTCAGAATGATTCTTGCCAGTAGCCGATTGCGTGGGCCAGGGGTGCGTTGCGATTGTAGAGTTGCTCGAGTGCGAAATCTACGTCAGTTTGCAGAGTTTTATTCTTTGGATTACTGGACCAGGCTCTGATTTTGGCTTCGTATTCTGCTTTCTGGCGTATTAGGCCTATCGAGTCGATACCTTGTTCATTCCTATGGAGTTTTTCCAATAGTTTGCCGAACCTACATAGGAGTCTTCGTATTGAATGCGTGTTTTTCCTTTAGCATCCATGTATTTCTTGAGGATGGCGAGCTTGATGTCGCGTGACTTGTATGCGACTGGTGTTTTCGATATCTCGGCGTTGTCAATTCCGTATGACGAGAGGTATCAGTTAGTTGTTCAGGGTAGCCAACAGTCATTGCGAAATCGCCATCCTTATATCCTTCGAGACTCACGGGTGCCCAATGTTCGGGATGATATGGCACGTTGCTTGGCGATAGTCCAGCCGGCCCGTTTGTTTTGGGGTCGCGCATAGATTCTGAACACAGAGAAGTCGCACGTTTTGTCGTGGCCACATCCGGTTGTCGGTTTCTCCGTCGAATTTTCCCATCGATTTGGGCACGGTGAATACAAGGCGCAGGTCTTTGAAAGTCTTGGTATATAGTTGCAAAGTATTTGTTTCCTTCGTGAGGGGGTCTATCTCTACGTGGAGTGTCTTATCTATTCTCTTTACCGGTCTGTTAGCAGGTTTGTTAGCGAATCGATAGCTGCTTCCCTGTGCATCAGTTTCTTTTCCACAGTGATTGCATTGACCCGAAGGTGATGTCTTTCTGTTTCCTTCATGAAGGAAACAAACATTTTTCGTTCGGGGAGTTCCTCGCTATATGATTTCGCATAGAATCCGTTGAGCATATAGTCGTGCTCAACGGTTGAGTGCTAATTGATGGCAGAAGAATCCGCAGTGGTGGTTGAGTGAATACGAGTCCGTCGGGCGACACTACTACTCGGAGCAATATCCGGAGAATTCACCACATGGTTACTAATTGCATTTGGCGGGTGTAGAGGCATGTCGCAGGGGAAGTTGGAATCCCTCGTTTTACCATTTGCTCGTAAACGGCATCTGGTAGGTTGTAAAGAGTGTCACATGCCTTCGTCGGCGTGGACTGTAGAGGGAAAAACGCCATTAGGCCGGCGACGATTAAAAGCTGTTTTTCTTCATTTGTGCGTTTTGTTATTAATTGTTTGATGTTTTCGGAGCATTTTGCTGATGTCGGCTTTGTAGATACTAATCCGAACACTGCTATGAGGGTGTTTTTACATAGAGCGGTATGGTTTCGAGATGCTCATTGGCCAGAGTTATTCGGCAAAAGGCACTGCGGCCAGTATTGTGTATGTTACAATGGAGGTTAGCGGATGAGGCTATGATATTTTTCTGCCCAACGATGTATGATAGCACCATCGTCGTGGCGTATCGCTGCAAATCCGGCCCATGCGCAGGCCATGTAACCGTATCGCGGTACGAAGATGATGTTAACGGCGATGAGCACAGCACATCCGGCTCCGAAATGGCTCCCCAGATGGTTTTGTCGGTTAGTTTATACCAAAAGCTGAGGTTGAAATATATGCCCATCATTATCTCGGCGGCCATCACGATGGGCACAACTTTGAGAGCCGTCCAATAATCGCGACCGATGATGTGGCGGAATAATGTCGAGATATCCACTACTAACAGGAAGGCGAGAGATTGAATATCACGAAATATTTCATCGCCTTGGCGTAGGTTTCTTTGTTGTCTTTGTCTTTCGATTTACCGAATACAAACGGTTCGTAGGCATATCTAAAGGCCTGGGTTATCATTGCCATAATCATTGCAATCTTGCTTGCGGCCCCGTAGATTCCGAGCTGTGTGTGGGCGTCGCTACCTTTATATATATGGAAGAGGAATCTTATCAGCCGTTTGATTGAGTATGCCGGCTATGCCCAGCACTAGAATCAGTAAGGGAGTGAGCGAGCATCCGTTTAACCAATTGTGCGTCGAGTAGCTTTCCGCCTGCAAAAGAATCCGTCGCGCAGTTCTTTCCAGAAACAGAGGGTTATTGACGCAGTGCAAACAAGGTTGATATAGAATGCATAGCCCACTTCGGTTCCGCCCAAAATGATATAATAAACTATGTTGAGCGCAATGCTTGGTGCGATGAACAGAAGTTTAAGCGCAGCAATTTGACGGGGCGTTTTTGTATCGGAGGTAAGCAAACGGAATACATTGAAATGCGTCGATGGCTATGGTAACAAACATTACCCATACATCACGACGGATGGTCGGCATAGCCATGAGATTGCTCAACGGGTTTATGAATATAAACACCAAGGCGATAAACGTGAGCGAGTTATTCCAACCATCGAAAAGCACGGTAGAGTAAACCGTTTTGGGGATTTTTCTTCGGTTTTGTTGGCATAGCGAAAAATGGTTTCCATTCCGTATGTAAGCACTACGAGTAGCAAAGCTGTGTGAGGCATACATGTTGGTTATAACTCCGTAGCCTCCGCTAAGCGCTGCACTTATTTTTGCCGTGTAGATGGGTACAAGAAGATAGTTCGAAATCGTCCGATGATGCTGCTCCAATCCGTATATGGCAGTGTCTTTGGCAAAAGATTTTAAGTTTGCCATTTCTGTTTTATTTGTCTAAAGAAGATGTAGCATACGGCTATGGCTGCAATCACTCGGCGAGGGTCGGCTAAGAGTCCGCATGCAACCGCGTGTCGGGTGTGTTAATGCTTACGCTTCCAAAAATAAACTGCGAAATATAGAAAGTAGTGTCTGTAGAACCCTGGAAGATGCAACTCAGTCGGCCATGCAAGGAATCGGCTCGAAAATGAGTCATTGTTTCCTGCATCAATCCACGGGCACTTCCCGAAAGTGGTTTCATTAATGCCGTGGGCAGGGCGTTTACAAATCCGGTGTCGAGTCCACATGCCGAAAACCATCCATCTTATTTCCTCTGTGAGCAAATCCATCGCACCCGATGCGCGGAAAACTCCAGCCACAAGAATCCAACCAAATAAAGGAATAATTTTAACGGCGGTTGTGAATCCCCTCCTTGGCTCCTTCGATAAACAGAATCGTAAACATTGATATGCTTGTAAATTCCGGCACGAGAAAAGCACTATGATGGAAAGAATTATCAAACTCGATGCAACCGATATTTACCGTCTTCATTGTTTGCTCGTCCATCTGTCCGGAAATCCCCACATAATCGCGCCCACAAGCGCAATCATTCAAATTGCTCCAGCAGAGCCGGCTGAAACAAATTTATACGTTGCCAAATGGCGGTGATAATTATTCCGACTATCGTAGCCACCGTAGTTGCAGTAGAATAGGAATAAAAACATCTCTGAGGAACCGCTGCTCCGTTGGCGCTTCTGAAAGCAAGAATGCTCGTGGGAATAATCGTCAACCCCGACGTGTTAGCACCAAGAACATAATCATCGGATTCGTGGCCGTATCTCTGCGTGTTAAGTTCCTGCATCTGCGCCATAGCTTTTTGAAAGCCAGTTGGTGTGGCGGCATTGTCGAGACCGAGCATATTCGATGCAATGTTCATGAAGATTGAACCCGATAACGGGATGATTCTTCGGAATGTCGGGAAGAGCTTCGTAAACACCGGACTAAAGCATTCTTGCCAGCACATTCACCACACCTGCGCGTTCGCCAATCTTCATTATTCCCAACCACAGAGCAAGCACGCCTGTAAGGCCCAGAGAAGTTTCAGCGCCTTTCGATGCCTATGAGAGTTTGCATCGAGCATTTTCTGAAGCACTGCAGCGTCGCCCGTTATCAAAAGCAATCACGCCGAAAATAAAAGCTATGAGGAAGAATGCAGTCAAATATAATTCAATACCATGAGGGCGGAAAGTGTGCGTTTTGTATTTTAAATACCAATTGATTTACGCGAGCAAAAAGTAAGCACTTTCAAGAAAAATTTGCCGACTGCTGGAAATGAAGTACATTTGAGCCAATTATTTACATTAATAACAATCGATTAATTCACAGAGTCATGAAAACAGATTTCGAAATCGCGCATGAAACAAAGTTAGAACCCATCGGCACCATTGCCAGTAAAGTTGGAATACCTGAAGATGCGCTTGACCCCGTATAGCGAAAACACATTGCCAAAAATCATATTCTCTCGATTGATAATGAACGTGTGAAGCGTTCGAATCTGATTCTCGTCACAGCCATCTCGTCCTACCAAAGCGGGAATTGGTAAAAACCACCGTCAGCGTAGGCTTGGCATTGGGGAATGCACCGAATCGGGAAAAATGCAGTATTGGCTCTTCGTGAACCATCGCTCGGCCCATGCTTCGGAATGAAGGGCGGAGCTGCTGGAGGTGGATATGCACAGGTGTTGCCGATGGAGAAGATTAATCTTCACTTCACTGGTGATTTCACGCCATCACATCGGCTCATAACATGATTTCGGCCCTGCTCGACAATTATATCTACCAACATCAGCAGGATGGATTCGGAATGCGCGAAATTCTTTTGGCGCAGAGTGCTCGATGTGAACGACCGTAACTTACATGTATTTGTAACCGGACTGGAGTAGTCGAACCGACGGAATAGTGAGTGAAAGCAGTTCGATATTACGCCAGCATCGATCATGGCCATCCTTTGCCTTGCAACCGATGAAAGACCTGCACCGCCGCATCGAAAACATCCCCTGTGGGTACTAACCCTCGAAGGAAAACCATTTACGGTGAAAGACTTGGGGGTGGCCGGAGCTATAGTTGCTCTTCTGCACGACGCTATTCACTAACTTTGTACAAACAATAGGCTCACACCGGCACTCATTCATGGTGGCCCATTTGCAAATATCGCGCATGGATGCAATAGTATAATGGCAACGAAGATGGGACTAACATTTGGAACTATTGTATAACCGAAGCTGGATTCGGAGCCGACCTAGGAGCCGAGAAGTTCTTCGATATCAAATGCCGTAAGGCTGGCTTATCCTTAAACTAACAATTCTTGTTGCAACAGCTCAAGCTCTGAAGATGCGGAGGAATCGATGTTAAGGAAATATCTAAGCCCTAACACCGAAGGCATTGAAAAGGGATTTGCAAATATGGACAAGCACATCGAAAATCTTCGTAAAGTTCGGTCAAACGAGTGGTTGTTTGCCTCAACAGATTTTGCAACCGACACCGACGAAGAACTTTTGAACTCGTTCGTAAACATTTGCGATAAACGGCGTTGGGTTTACCATCAACACGGCATTCCTTGATGCCGAGGTAAAAGGCGAAAAACCTCGCCGACTGGTTGTTGACACCATCGATAAATCGCCTTCAGCTCCGCTCAAGATGCTTTATAACGATAACGACAGCAGTGAAAATAAAGTCGAAACTATTGCGAAAACCATCTATGGCGCTGCGATGTTCGTCTTCGTCCTACCGCCAGAAGCAACTCGAGGCGCATCAAGGAGCTTGGTTATGCTCATTTGGTTTGCATTGCCAAGACTCAACATTCGTTCTCGGAAGATGCAACGGCCTATGGTGTCCCCAACAGGTTTCGACATAACAATCCGCGACTTCGTTATCAACGCCGGTGCCGAAAATGATTGTAGCAATTGCCGGTACAATTATGCGCATCTAAGGCTTGCCGAAGGGTCCTGCAAGCCGAGAGAATCGAGCAGTTAACGGATTGATGAGGGCTTATCCTAATCCTTTCCTCAAAAATCCCCTCTTTCCCCGAACATCTTTTTCGGAAGAGTATAAAAGGTGTCCCTCGTGAGAGGGGCACCCTTTATCTTCTGAATCGAACAGATTCTAATGCCGAGGTAGCGTTTTTATTATGGACATCTACTTACCTTTGTCACGCGCAAGTTGAGATTATTCGACTCGAGCAACTTAATAAGTAAATAATACAAAAAGCATTATGAATCAAAAGTATGTTTGCGACGTGTGGCTGGGTTTATGATCCGGCAGTTGGCGACCCCGATAACGGCATAGGTAGGGTACTCCCTTTTCGATAAACTTCCGAAGACTGGGTTTGTCCAGGTGGAGTCGGTAAATCGAATTCAGTCGCTTTAGAGGATTAATCGATTTTTCATTTTACTTGATTATTATAATTTAATTGACAAGAGAGGGGTGCAAGTTTTTATTTGTGCCCTCTTTTACTTTACAACCAAGCTAAACTACCGTTTTTCGTTCAGTTGCTTCGATGCTGATAAGGAGAGTTGGAGATTGTTGCCGAAGAAAGGACTGAATGATATACCTTTGCCGCCATGAGTAACAAACCCTTCTTTATTATAGCAACAATACGGCGCGAGAGAATTCCACTTCTCCCGTGTTTTTAACACTATATTCTTGCAGGGTTCAGAAAAAGTGCTAACACACACACACACACACACACACACACACACACACACATTCGCACCTAGCGTCTAACTATACATTTTTCACTTTCGCTTACGCGTCGCGAAGCATGTCAGTAACTATAGGCAAAAGGGCTCCAAGGGTTCCCTTTGTCTCGCTTTCGTGCCCTTTTTCCAAGCCACGCAAGAGTAAATAACGACGATTTAATGAAGATATTCAGGTTAAACATTTACGATAAAATAAAGAATATGAAGAAAGAAATTCAAAGAATGTTGCTACTGATAGCAATGCTATTACCGCTATCATGTTCGGGCAATCGGGCGACTTTACCTGTACCGCTAATGGGTTACTTGGGAAATGTTGGACAAACGGTTCAACTGCAGCGATTAAGGGCGAAGTACTTGGAGCAACATCGTTCACTGGCGAGTTAAATATTCCGACAACAGTCAATGACGGAACGAATAATTATCCTGTTGAGGTATCGATGGAGCATTTATCAATTATACAGGCATCACGAAATTGACGATCCCTGAGGTATTGGGTTCATAACTGGAGGAGCATTCTATAATTGTACAGGATTGTCTGGCGAATTAGTGCTTCCAAGTTCTATCGTCAGTTGCTAATTGGTGGTAATTCATGGTGGCGGTGTTTTTCCAATTGCACGAACTTAGAGGCTGTGAAGATTATCAATACAAACTCGGCAATGTTTGTTAAGCCATTTTCAATTGTGATAATCTGAGATACATTGATTTGAAAAGTAGTATGAGCGGTACTACGCCCTATGAAATGGAGTAGAATAATGGGGTTCACACCATACGAAAAGGTTGCGAACCACACTCTTTGTATCTTTCAGAGCGGTATGGGAGGTATATGTGATTTTGAATGAGGAAAAACATCATTCACGAAAGACAAAGTGCAAAAGTATTTAAGGTGTACGATGCCTGCAGCTACCGCATTCCTACGCTTTCACGGCCGAGACTGCCCAGTGCGACCGAGTATTTTCCAACACCAGCGGCAAGAGCGTGAGCACCCTCTTTTTGCCCTATCCCACCGACCTGCCCTACGGCATGCAAGCCTACGAACTGGTGAAGAAAGACCTCTCCGTGGGCACTTCTAAGGCATTCTACTTCCGCGCATTGCCTGCGGGAACCCGTCTTGAAGCCAACAAGCCCTACATGCACGCATCACCGACGGAGCCACCCACACCTACCTGTGATGACGAACGTAGAAGTGCCCGTAAGTCCAGCCGGCTACCACCGAAACCCTTGCCACCGACGATGGCGACTGGGCCTTCTGCGGCACCACCGAGCGCATCGACAACGCCGCCGCTACTGCCAAGAAAGCCTACTATCTAAGTGGCAACAAGTGGTATCCCGTGCAGAACGGCATGGCCAACGATTACATCGCCCCTTTCCGTTGCTTCGTCTACAGCAAATCGGGCACGGCACCCGCCAAAGGCTTTACAATGGTGTTTGACAATGAGAGCGGTACAACCGACATCCGCCAGTGGAGAACGATACCGAAACCGACCTGAAGAGCAACACGCATCGCATCTACCGCTCGACGGTCGATACGTGGAGCTTTCGACTTCTGTGCCCTGCCCAGCGGCGAAATGTATATCATCAACGGCAAGAAGTTTTATAAATTCTAAAGGAGAAAGAAATGAAAAGCAAACATACATCTCCCCCGCATCGGGGTGATTCATATCAACGACATCGACGCTGTGATGCAAACCATCTCTGCCCTATATCTCCGGGCGGAGGCCCCTGGTGGTGGTGGCGATGCCAAAGGCGGATTTTTCGATGAAAGAAATGAAGAGAATGAACAAGGCATGGCGGATTACTCGCCTTGGGAGGACTAAGGAATAGATATTGGAAACGTGCCAGAGGACTCCTATAAGGAAAGGTCAAGGACTCTAAGTATCACTCCTCCGATACCTTAAGTATCAATCCAGGAGGAGTCTAAGTATAGCTCTTTGAGGATGTTCGACAGGCGTACTTTTCCATTCACAATATAGAGGCAATCGTATTCCCCAGTGAGAAGCCTCGACCTTTCCCAATAGGAAGACCGATGGATTCCCAATAGGAAGACAAGACCTTTCCCAATGGGAATACAAAAGGGTTCCCAATAGGAACGCAAAACCATCGCCAATGAGAAGAGGAAAGCATCGCCAACAGGAAGTCGAAACGCAACCCGGCGGCGTGGGCTATGCAGCACTAAAAAGAAAGCAGTTAACGGGGCAAGGTCCGCCGTCGGAAGCCCTCACAATATTCATTTAAACCGTTAAGAACATGATTATTTTTTAAAAGTAGTCGAGCGCGTGCTCGGCGTGAGGCCCTCGCAAAGGGCAAAAAGGCGTATGGGGCCGAACCCAAGGCTCCACTCAAGTTCTCTCAGGAATGGCTCATCGAGACGCATCGTTCGCGAAACGTCGTTGAGCGAGGGCGATGTTCGCAACGTTCTCATCACGCTGAAGAACATCATCAAAGAAGTGGTTACTCTGGGCGGTTCCGCTCGACTTGGGCGACATCTTTTCGCTTCGCACCACGATACCCTCGAAGATGGAGGTGAAAGAGGAAGACGTATGCGCCACCTCGCTGAAACGTCCGCGAATTCTGGTGCGCTGGAAGCAGCCCATCAGTGATGCTCTGAAGAAAAATCGAAGTTGAGGTGGATAACCCCAAACGAAAGGAGAAAAAGGGTAGTTAAACGTCCTCAACCCGCGGTCATCCTCAAAGCGCGGAGGAACCGAACAGTTCTATTCATGCATGGTGATTATGAAAGGGTGAAAAGATACCGACGCCATACGAGCTGGCATGCTTTTCACCCTTTTTCTTGTTGTTGAGGGAATGATTTATTGTCCCTACATGCGGGCATCAAACGACTCCATGTATCATTGATGGCTTTGCGGGTAAAGTAGGAATCTGTAGGTATGATGTTGTCTTCCTGCTTCTATTCGCAGCAGATATACGCCCTGTTCCAGCTCTTGCAGAGGGAGGGTGGCATGGTTTTGGGTTGGTGGCCGATACCTGTTTGACAAGCGTACCGGCGACGTTATACAATCGTAAGGTTCTCAAATCGCTACCGAGACTGTTAGTTGGTTGCCATCGCGCCTGATGTCGAAAGAGGTAGTGGCTGTGGGTGCGGTGTCTATTCCTGTAGGTACGTCATGGTAAAGGGTTAGTATATCGCCTTTCCGCTTGAGGTAACAGGTGGGTGCCTTCGGATCAACTCCACGTCCTTGCCTTCTATCTGCCCCATCACTATCACCCGATAGGTATGTCCATCGAGCCAGTGCGGATTGCTCTTGCGCAGCCAATAGCTGTAGAGCGGCACTTCGAAGGATGAAGAAAATGGTGACATGGTCGTCGAACCCTCGTATTTTATCTTTTTCCTTTGTCTGTATGTCTTCGCAGAACATGGAAACGATACCTTCGTATGTCCTGTTTTTCCGATGTGCGCAGCGCGACGACAGAGCTTGAGTTAGGCACTCGCGAGATGTCGACTACTGCCGGATGCAATCTTCTCGTTCGAGTCGTCGGCCAGAAAGACTTCAGCTTTTTCCATGCAGGAGGTCTTTTCCTGTGACTTTTTACCACCTCGATATAGGCGGCATCCTTGTCGTGAATATTGTTTATATGGGGCAGGGCAGGGGTTTCTGCTTCGTCTGTCGATGTTTCGAGCTTCACTTCATAGCGTCCTATAGCAATACCGGAGGGCAATGAAAGCACGATGGGTGATTTCTGCTTCGGTAAAGCCTTCGATTTCTGTCGCCTTATCGGCACGCGTGTTCAACACAACCGTCTTGCTTGCATCAAGCAGCTGCACCGCTAGGTAACAATCGCGAGGGCACTCCGTTGAGGTTTTTCACTGTGAAAACGGCTTGCACTTTCTCACCTTGTTCGGCTTTATCTGCAAGTCTTGGCTGTGCCATCAGCTGGAAATGAGCGTCTTCGGTACAAGTTTCAGAGATACGAGCTGTGCCATTTGCCAATTCCACTTCTATGATGGGAGCTTTCTTCATTGGGAGGAACTCGTCCCATGAGCCGTCGTCTTTTAGGGCTCACACACGGGAATAAGGCGATAATATCCGTTCCCGAGTCCTGCTAGACTTATCTTTACGGGTTGTGCCTGATTTATCAGGAAGTCTCGTCCCATAAAGCCTGCGTGGTCGGCGCCATCAAATGCGCTGCGTGAGACCACCGCTTGCATGGTCGTCAGAATAAGCCACTTGTTTTTAGATTTTTCACCCTCGTCATGACGGCAACACACCGATATCGCCTTTAAAAGGATTGCCTCTGTTTACGAAAGAATTCATCTCTACAGTTATTGTCTGCGACGGGTTAAAGGTTTTACCTGTTACGTCTTTCAGCGAAAGAACCTCCCTCATTGAACATCAGTTGCGGGATGTTTCTAAGAGACCTCGCTCTATGGCGGATATTTTCCGTTGTTGGGATGTGCAAGGATTGCCGTAATGGCACGGTTAAAGGCCAAGGGCTTGCCTTGAAACTCGTTTCCGGTTTGCGATAGGTTGAGAGCTGTGAGCGAATAGTAGGCATCGCTTTGTCCTTCCAACCGAAGTTCATGTGAAAGAGACCAGTTTTGATCGAATCCGTCTGCCACCCACGCATGTCCCGAAGCCCAGAACCTGTGGGACGACCTTCCAGATAAACAGGACATCCGTTGAGAAGCTCCTGTCGCAGTATCTCAACCAAAACGGCTCGGTCAGCTTCAACCGCTCTCTCGTAATATAAGCTGCCGTATAATCAAAAATTCTTTTTGCAGGGCTTGATACGCGAACAATCCTGTGTACCGCTGGCATTGGGTGTATACTGCATAAAGGAAAGCTATGCCGACATCGCTCATCAACAAGGCGACGGCATCTTCGCCAGGCGAGACGTTGCATGCACGGGGTAGCGATAATCGGGCAGCATGTTTGCCCAATCGTAGATGCGACTGACTGAAATCTGCACTTTTCTTGGTGTTATAGTAGGTTACGTTATATTCGTTCTTACCGCGTCCTTGGGTAGGCCATTGATAGTAATACATCATCTGCGCCACCGCCGTGGCCACGCATCCGCTATAGGGATAGCCGGTTTTCGCATTGAATGGGTGCGACTGTCCCCATTTGCTTTTTCAGCAACGGAGACACGGTTTGTGGTACTGACCGGCACGGGTCTTGCCTTGAACAATCACGCTTCTCCTTCTTTCCAGTACTTCGAAACGTTTGCCGATAGCCTTCCAGAGCAACTTTACGCATGGATTGGCGTTCAGCGTATCGAAGTGTTCTCTCGGTGCTATAGGCCAGCACTTCACCCATTTCGTCGTCGCCAGAGACGATAACAAAAAGCCGTGCCCCCGTGCGTCGTTGAGATATATAATAGGGAGTTTCTGTTGTTCGATTGATACCTCTCGTCTGTGCTTTTTGCGCTATTGTTGTGAGACAGCGTAACGTATCTTTTTGCAATCTGAGCCGCTTTTTGCGGATTAATGTCTTTGCCATGAGCCGTCGGTGAGACGGCAGCGAGCATAGCCTGCGATAACCGATAATACAGCTACGGCATGGTGCCGATAACCTTTTCTTTCCATTGTTTCTGTATTCTGCTTCATTTCTTTTATGCGGTATTCCATTTCTATTATCCTGATTGTTGTTTTGCTGCTTCGATAACTCTCGAAGGCGGATGCAAATTTATCATTTTATTGCAGACAGATAACAATTTGTACCTCAATGATTATGTTACGCATCATGCGATGAACACGTTACGCACATCATCCTCGCCGGTGATGCTTCGTGCACGATAAGTTTGTGCATCATGTAGCAGAGGATTGTTCGGTACCTTGATACTCCGTAACCTCTTGTTGCTCGCTAATGCTCTACTTTGAAAATGCCCTTAAATCCTATGGAGTGCATGATTCCATCCCTATGAAACGCACGGTTTTCGAGCCAAAACTACAGCTCCATCTATCGTTTTCCGAAAAGGGTACTATCGTTCTCTAAAAAGGTACTATCGTTTTAATGAAAAAGTACTATCGTTTTGCCCAAAAAGTACTATCGTTTTTATGAAAAGGTACTATCGTTTTCTGCAAAGGGTACTATCAGAAGCCCCACAGCTCCGTAGTATGGGAGTTTATAGAACTCATATATCAGGCTCCATTAGTCGGTAAGAGGCACCTTGTATTAATAGGCGGAAAGGGAACGAGGGAACGAAATAGTGCGGATTTAGATAAATTTGCGCTCAATCAAAAGAGTTTTATGGTTACATTGATTCTAGTGAGACACGGCGAAACGAAAGATAATGCTCACATATATGCTAAGGACAAACGCCTGGAGAATTGAACTCAGAGGGCATTGAGGCAGGCCGAGAAATGGCGCAACGAATGACTGGTGAAATGATTGATGATTTTGTTTCTAGTGATTTTGAAAACGTAGTATTGAGACATGTGAAAATTATAAGCTCGGCCTCATAAAAAGAAAGTTATCACCACCGCTCTGCTGCGCGAACGTGATTGGGGAAGCTGCGAAACACATTCCGTCGCTCGCCCATCTTGATGACCCTTCGCTGAGCCTGACGATATCAGATCTTTAGATAAACTCAAAGCTCAGGCAGCCGATTTCCTGAATTGGGTTCGTAATAGTTTTCCAAAATCATCGGGTGCTTGCCGTGGGGCATGGTATCGTAAATAAAGCCATACAGAGCGTGCTCTATAATAAGCCGATGAATCAGATTAAACCAATGGCGAGCTATGAAATGCGCGTGCTCGAGCTTTTGAGCTTGCCAACCTTGGAAAAGAAAACTCTACAGAACCAGTGTGCCTCTATATCTTCGCCGTTGAGCACACGTTTTCAAATTTCGAAGACGTCCATGTTGAAAACGTAGATTGGAAGGCTATTTTCTTTGCACGCATAGTGGTTGCGGTGAGGTCCATAACCTTGAGACCTTTTGTTGTAGATTTCATCGTGGTTATGGTCGTGAACTTGGTTGCTGTGAGGTCTTTTAAAAGGTCAGCGGTGTAAAATCCCATCAACTCGTGTTCCTTTCAGCATTACGTCGGCTTCGATTTCAATTCCGCGTAAAACTGGCTCCGGTGTCGGTTGTAAAATACGGACTTCCGGTTCCGCAGGCAAAGATGCATATTGTTCCTGATTCCATTTCTTCAATGGCCTTCCATTTTGTCATAATATTCGCCGATGGGCTCCATTCTGATGGCCGTTAGAACCTTTTGACTTCACATGCCGATGGCTCCAATAGCCGAACTTAATGCAAGTGCGTTTATCACGGTTGCACACTACCCATCTGGTCGCCCTAACTCGGTCGAAACCTTTCGACTGTTCCGCTTGGCCACGAAAATGTTTCAGCCAATTACTATGACTTTCATCTGTACGCCCATTTCGTGGGCTTCTTTAATCTGCTAGTGCATTCGATTTAACCGTCCGGCGTCTATGCCGTAGCCTTGCTTGCCCATTAAACTCCTCACCGGAGAGCTTGAGCAGCACTCTTTTAAATCTTACCATATTCTATCTCTTTAAACATGTAACTTCTAATTATTCCGGCTCGGTCGCGCAGCTCAAGATGACCGTCGTCCTCAACCTCAGAATGGTCGCCTCGAAAACTCCTTCTTTATCCTTGAAGGAATGAAATCGCTTGCGCGATAGAGAGCCTCGTGATATCGTGTCGAGTTCTCGGCGTGTTCCCTTCTTCGATTAGAGGTAGAGTTCCCCGAAAAGCTCTGATAATGGAATTTAGTACTTGAACCTTGTCGACCTTCCGTCCGACAATTTGTCGCAACGATACTGGATTTGGGATTCCGCTGTCGAATTCAGTTTGATTTATATTCAGTCCTATTCCGAATATGCAGTATGCAATTCCCAGTTAGGAGGTCTCGATTAAGGTGCCGCTGAGCTTTAGGTCGTTCCAATATATGTCGTTAGGGTGCATTTCAAGGTAATATTGTCTTTTACAAGGCCTTTTAATCCTTCCTTGATAGCCAGTGCCAAATTCAGACAAAAAGAAATTGCTTTGCAATAGGTATTCTGTTTGGATGTATAAGTATTGAAAAGCAGATTCTGTCCTGTTCCTGCTCCATGTATTTTGTTCCTTGTCCGCGCCCCTGCCGTCTGGAATTCGGTCTCTACCACAGTGAAGTTTTTGTTCTTCCGAATGGTGCTTGCGGAGGTAATTATTCGTGCTGTCAACCGTCTCCAGATGAATTATTTTTGCAGTATTCTCCTCAGATTTAGCTACGGAGGACACGTTTCATCTTTTTCGTATAAACTCATGGAATATCGTCTCTAAACAAAAGGCAGGAAGGCGCCTTCTATATGCCTGATTTCATGACTTGTTTCCGGAGCTCCGACAATTGTTATTATGTCCAGAAACGAATATCGCCATGTCAGCTACATTTCTTCGCACAAAGAGTGTTTGCCGCAATCGATATCGACCTGATTTTCTGTGGAGAAACGGCCTCTTCAGCATCCTGGAATCTCTCATTTGCGTCGTGTCTTCACTTCAGCAATGACAAGAACATCATTGTCTATGGCTACCAAGTCTAAATCGCGATGCCCGTATTTCCAATCACGATAAAGAATGACGATAGCCGTTTTGCCTGAGAAAATCTTGTGCAATGTCTTCTCCCATTTGCCTAGTTCATTATGTTGTGCCATTATTTGAAGATTATAAAAATCCAGTTCTATACATGAAAGCCTTACAAAGGTAAGGCAATATAAGCATAGAATAAGATGTCAGCGGATCTCATGTATTCCTTTTGTTCTCTCAATTATTATGTAAGAACATTGCAGAAATAACAGCAAGATAAATTTAAATACATATTAGTTGCATTATTATTAATCTTTACTCGGAAAATATAAGTCTTCTAGCCCACGTACAGTTATCGATAATACAGAATTTATATCTACATCTTGCAGTTTAATAGATACGTCTTTCTCTTAAACCTAGTGTATATAAGCGATTATACTGCTTTATACATATTATTGTCTGTGTCGTAAATGTTTTACAAAGATAATAATATACAGATTGCATATCAATGATACAGAAAAGCGCCATTCATGATTCGTAGAACTGTGTAGGTGTTTCAGATTTTTGTCCTTACATTTGCGCCATGTCAGATTGCCAATTCTCCTAAATTTTATGTCGTTAAGGCATGTGAGGTCTGACTGCTGCAAGTCCTAAGAGCCCTAGCTCCTTTTAGGGCTTTACTTTTTATAGTATTTTTATTTCATGTGTGGCTCCATAACAAATAATAGAAAGTTCTATACATCTTCTTTTATAGTTGATACAAGGGTTGTTATTCTGGAAACTATCTTTTCCTAATATACACATACGAACGCTCCGGTTCCTGTCTGATCAAAGAATCGGAGCGAGGTGAGATGCTAGATTACGAAAATGCTGAGCGTTACTGAGAGCTAATTAAAAATTATTCGAATCCTAGATCAGGGCTGCATCTGCACTTGCAGAAGATTCTAATTAGTCATCGTACAGAAGCCAAACATACGGGCGATGATGACGTTGGGAAGCTACGGATAGTTATGTTGTATTGCCTGAACGGCACGGTTGAATGCACGACGAGCTTCGTTAATTCGGTTTTCGGTTCCTTCTTCCTGAACCCTGCAGGGTTCTGATTTTCCTGCTTTTTAAGCTCGGGATGAGGCTTCGGCCACGGCAATGAGTCGAGAAAGCTTGTGCCACACTCTGCTTTTGCGCAACTTCGTATTGCTGCAGTTTCTCGGGCGTTAGGTTTTCGGCGTCGAGATGAATTTTGCGTTGCGGCATTGCGCGGCTTTTGGTTACGGCGGCAGCAAGGTCTCGTTTTCGTGCTTTGGCGTAGGCCCCGAACCATCTTGGCTAGCTGTGGCATCATGTCGGCTCGACGCTGATAAGCTGCCTCGACGTTGGCCACTGCGGTAGTGGTTTTTCTTGTTGTTTCACCATTCCATTGTAGCCCGAAACTACCCACATGAGACAGTACTCACGGCGACTGCTACTAGAATCCATAAAACTTTTGTTCTTTTTCATATTTTCTTGTGTTTTGATTTTATTCGTTATTTAATTTATTGATTGATTACCAGCTGCCGCCCGAGCCGCCGCCACCGAAACTTCCGCCGCCATGTGAGCCTCCACCGGAGGATGAACCTCGCCGCCTAAATAGACCCCAGAAGCTGAATCCCGCTGTTGCGTCGTCTGCCGCCTCGGTCACGATTATTTTTGTCTTTATCCTTAGCTCTAAAAGAAGATGGAAGCGCCTATTATGGCCACGAGGATTAAAAGATTTCGAACGAGTTGCTGTCTTTTTCTTCGATTTCCCCGAATCTCCGGTTTTCATTTTTGGAATATATTGCCGGGCGGTTGATACGACAGCTTCGCTCGGCTTATTCTCGCGCATGTTTGCAACTATGCAGGCTTTGGCATTTTGTCGCATTCGGCGTCGGTAAGGTCTTTTCGGTCCTTCACCGGGCGCGATGAAATATTTCCGGTCTTTCACGGCTATCACTACTACTACGCCACGGTTGGTTGCTTTTCTTTCCGATGCCGTATTTGTTACCCACATCCTGTGCTACTCTGAACAGGTCGCCTCCTTCAACGTTGTTCACGATGATGAATGCGCTTTCAACGCCGCATTCTTTATCGAGCTTGCGAAAAACGAATCGGCCTTTTGTCGGCTTTTCTCTGCTCATTATTCCGTCTGGATCGCTCACGTATCGATGTTTGTTCGATAGATGAACCATCGGGATCATTCTCGGCCGACCATTTTCGGCGTGCGTCGGCACTATAGCCATCAGCATTGCCACGATGAGTATTAAGACTGAGCGTTGTTTCATTTTGTTTTAATTCGTTGACTGATTACCAGCTACCGCGGAGCCTCCGCCGCCGAGCTTCCGCCTCCCGTAGGAACCTCCGCTAGACGATGAGCTGCTGCTCGAGGATGAGCCTCTGCTCGAGTATGAGCTGCCAGACGATGAGCTACCAGACGATGACCCCGCCGCCACTGACATCAACTCTTGCTATGCATGATTACGAATAAGACGAATAAACCGACAACCACATAGAAAGCCGTATAGTCTTCGTCTTCTTCTCTGTCTTCGATACCGAGTCGCCGGTTTTCAGCTTCGAGTATATTGCTTTTAGCGGTTGAAAACGACGGCTCCGCCCGGCTTATTTTTCTCGCAGTATTTGCAGCGATACAGGCGCGGGCAATTTTTGTCGCATTCGGCGTCGGTAAGATCTTTTTCAGTCCTTCGCCGGGGCAATGAGAAATATTTCTTGTCCTTCACGGCTATCACCACCACTCAATCCGCGGTTGGTTGCTTTCTTTCCGACACCATGTTTGTTGCCCACATCTTGGGCCATTCTGAACGGGTCGCCTCCTTCAACGTTGTTCACGATGATGAATGCGCTTCCAATTTTGCATTCCTTGTCGAGTTTGTGGAGAATGGGTCAGCTCGGTGTCGACCTGCGGCATTCATAATTCCGTCGGGGTCGCTCACATAGCAGTTCTTGTTTTTCAGGTGAGCCATCGGAATATTCTTGGCCGACCACACCTTGGCTTTTGTTTTCAAGCGGTATCACGGCCATGATTGCGACCATGATGAGCATTAAGATTGGATTTTTGTTCATTTTTATTTGGTTATTGGTTATGTCCTTCACATTACGCCATCCTCACGCAGTTTTAGCTGCCATTTGCAGCCGACGCGAGTACGTCCTCGAGCGGCGTATCGGCTTTCCACCAGAATGGTGTTGGCTTTGGTACAGTCGCCCCATATTTTTCAATGTCGCCTGCACGACGTGGTCCGTAGGTATAATTCAGCTTCACTCCGGTGGCTTTTCGAAGGTTTTCAACTATTTCGCGAGTTGAGTTTCGCGCCCTGTTCCGATGTTGAAGTATTCAAGTGCGGCAGTGTCTTTCTAGAACCCGAGTCATGGCTGCAACGTGCGCTTTTGGCCAGGTCTACCACGTAGATATAATCGCGAATGCAGGTTCCATCGGGCGTATCATAGTCGTTGCCGAATATGGTTAATTGCTCTAATATTCCCATTGCCGTTTGTGCAAACATAAGGGAATCAGATTATTGGGTTTACCGTTAGAGCAATTCGTCGATTAATGCCGATGGATGCGCGCCGATAGGATTAAAATATCGCAGAACGATGCTTTTAATAGGCGCGCCGCTGTGAATGTAATCTTGAATTATTTGCTCGTTAATTTCCTTTAGTGTTGCCGTAGGGGTGACGTGGCTTTCTGATGCGGCGCATCCTCAGTTTACAGAGCAGATTTTCGGGTCGGGGCTGACCGTAAACGGTGCACGACGACGAGAATATCACACCTTTATATTATGCTCTGGCATGAGCTCCAGCAGATTCACGAGCGATGTAATATTGTTGCGATAATACATGAGTGGTTTTCAGCGCTTTCGCCCACGGCTTTTGATGCTGCGAAGTGAATTATACCGTCAATTCGATGTCTGCAGCATTTCGCGTGTTGCCTCCTTGTTACAGAGGTCTATGAATTCGAGATGCTGGTTCAATACCGGTTATTTTTGAGTTCCACCAATCACTTCTCTTTTTGAGTTCGAGAGATTGTCGGCAATCACTCACGTTGTAGCCTGCCTGAATGAGTTCTACTGTTGTGTGTGAACCGATGGATCGGTTCCTGGTGACTAGGATAGTTTGTTTCATTCTATTTTTATTTTTATTTCGTGTGCTTGAGGGAATGTTTATTGCGCACTAAAAGTTAGGATTTTTGGGAGAGCGAGCGGCTGTTAGTTTGTTCTTTTTCCTGCTATAATCTAGATATTAGCTATATGTAGGCAGGAATAGATTTAGAGTTAAGTTTGGAGGATATGATGGATGATATCGTCGGGCGAGATACTATTCATGCAGGCGTGGTCGCCACGGAAACAGGGTTTATTACCGAAAACAGAACAGGGACGGCAAGAAAGATCGGAGTTCTGAATAGTATCCAGTATCGGATTGGTTCCAACCCAGAAATCCGCAGAAAAGGGTGTGTTGCGCCCCAAATACTCACAACACGCGTATCGCAAAGCAGTCAGGTGCATATTAGCGCTGTCCATGGAAACCATTATGTCGATGTGGCTCATCAGGGCAGGAGTTCTTCCGAAAGTCCTTGCAGAATGTTAGGTACACTTATGCAGCGGTTATATTTGTTGGCCCATGAGGGTGAGAATCTTTTTCTCCTCGGGTCCACCACCAAAAAGAAATAATCTGTATGATGATAGTTCGGCTAGTCGGCGCACAACTTCTTCCATCTTCAGTAATGGATACATTTTACCTTCGTGTGCGGCGAAGGAGCTATACCAATCCACCTCTCGCCTTGTAGTTTTGAGTCAATGTTAGCAGGAGTGCTACATCGCTTTCGGAGAATATGCTTTTGAATTGTAAATTGACAGGAAAACCAAGCCGTCCGAGCACTTCGCAATAGTTTTGAAATGAGGTGGACTGCTGAACTAATTTTTATCGTTTCTTCGACAGAGTCGGCGTTTTTCAGCTTTTATGCTTGTTGATGTGTGCCGTTTTACCGTCGTGTGATGAAAAGCAGGCGGAGAATTTTTGGTTCGCAGAACATCGTGAAAATCAGCTACGAGATCGAGTTTGATTTTGCATAAGCTCATCGTAGAGTCGTTTGATTCCACGCAGACCTTTATAATCGACTTTTCAAATCGATACCGATGAAGTTCACATTAGGCGCTAGATTCTCTAAAAATGCACGGGCAAATGGTCGCGATAGGACTGTTATTTTCGAAAAGTCTGGATATTGTTTCGCGAGCGAACCAATCACTGGTACAGTCATTGCGACGTCACCCAGGGCCGAGAATCTGATAATGAGAATGTGCATTGCTTTTCTGGTTTTCAGAAACTCGAAACAGCAACAGTAGAATTATTTTCCACCATTGCGCGTTTCATGGTTATTGGGTTCGAGTTTTTATTTCTTATAGAGAATAGGGTTCGTTGCCGGGTCGTTGTACATTTTCATCTGTCTATAGACCTTCATATATTTTCGTCCGTTCTGGATGTCCGTCAAGCAGTTGGTCAATGGCTGTGCACAAATCTTTCTGCTGTTCGAGAAAGAATGTCCAGTTTGGCTTTACATTTTTTCGATGTGTTCAGCCGATGCGTCAGTGCGTTCGGTTTGTTCTTTCATATGATATATTTTTCAGTGCCAAAAATCGATAAACGGTCGATAGCCCATGCTGGACTCTCAGTGTTTATCGTTGCATCGAGGCAGTGGAACGACTTCCGAATAGAGATGACGGAAATATGAGTCGATTTGCTCAACCAAATCTAGACGGTCTGATTCGAGCGGTCGATACGTCTCTTTAGGTTCATTCCATCTTCAGGAACGATGCGGGTCACGGATAAGATCCTCGAAATGCCATTGCACTGTGTCTATCCAACATTTTAGGTAGAGTCGGTTCTCAATAGAGTCTCTGTCGTATGGATTGTTGATTGATGTGTCCACATTATCGGTTATATGATAATCGCGGATAGCCTGTGAAAATCTCGTTGGAAAGTTCTGTAAAAAGACATGTATTTTTGTATTTGATTTTTACTTATGCAAATGTATTGCAAAATATGCGAAAGCACAAAAACCGGTAATTCATTTTATCCTCTGAAAGCCTGTAAACTAGGGACTTATCCGTAGTTGCTATGCTTATTTCATGAATTGCAATATTTGCATTTCACAAAATGAATGATTATGAATTTCGACACAACAGAGCGAACTGCGGAAGCAGGAACTAATCCGAACTTTAGAGCACTCCATCGAGCGACTTGCTCTGCCTGGAGCTCGAGGCGTTATACTATGATATGGTGGCGAAAGATTATATCCGTTGAAGATGAATCAGGATAAACTCGTTGAACAAATTACGTGCGAACTGGGATTCGAGCCGACGATTGACCAAGCCTCGGCCCTCCAGACATTTGCTCGTTTTATAACTGTTTCCAATTCGCGCACGGCTATGATTCTTCGTGGAAGTGCTGGAACGGGCAAGACATCGCTTTGCTGGAGCCATCGTGCGAGCCTCTGTCAGGGTAGGAATAAAGGTTGTTCTCTTAGCTCCAACCGGTAGGGCTGCAGAGGTTTTTTCTCGTTATTCGGGGAGCACAGGTCAACACTATCCATCGGCGAATATATCGTGAGCGTACTTTCGACAGTACTGATGGTGTGTTCGAGCTCAATAAAAATCTCTTCAAAATGCACTATTTATGGTTGATGAGGCATCGATGATTAGCCTTGACAACTATTTCGAACTCGTTCGGAAGCGGATGCCCTACTCGACGACCTGATGCAATTTATCTACAGCGGACAGAACTGTCGGCTTCTGCTCGTGGTGACAAAAGCGCAACTACCGCCAGTGGGCGAGATGGAAAGTCGGGCACTAATGGCTAGTGAAATTGAGGCCTATGGACTGGATGTCTACGAATGCGACCTCAACGAAGTGCTCGCCAAAAGCCTCGATTCGGGTATTCTTTGGAATGCCACCATGATTCGCGAACTCATTTCGCGAGATTTGCAAAACGCAGCTGCCTATTATTCACCTAAAGGGCTTTGCCGACATCTCGGTTGTTAGAGGTCCGGAACTAATCGGAGCAAATCGAAGCGAGTTATTCTGAGGTTGGAATCGACGAAACCATGATAGTCACACGTTCCAATAAACGCGCCAATATATTCAATGAAGGTATCCGTAGTAAGGTACTTTGGATGGAAGACGAAAATTGTATCGGAGATATGCTGTATGGTTGTGAAGAATAAATATCTCAATCAGAAGTCGGGTGCAACAAACGAAATCAGTTTCATTGCCAATCGGCGACCGTGCTGTAGTTAGATATGTCAGCAACGTTCGCGAGCTCTATGGCTTCCGTTTTTGCCGACCCAACCGTTGAGCTAACCGACTACGATAACGTCGATTCAAACTTACAGCCATCCTCGACACTTTACTCCGAAGCTCCCGCGCTTACGGATGAGCAGAACACCAGACTTTTCTATGAGGTTCTGGCCGACTCATGCCGATATTAACCTCAAAGCGCGAACGTATGAAACGCATCAGGGAGGATATTCACTACAACGCCCCACAAGTCAACGGTTATGCCGTTACTGCCACAAAGCTCAGGTGGTCAATGGGCCCACGTTTATCTCGACCAGGGATATATGACGAGCGAAATGCTTACTCCGAATATATTCACTGGCTATACACTGCCTTTACCGATAGCTACCGAGCATCTTTATCTTGTTAACTGGCCCGACAACCAGCTTGACTGATTTATCCGAACAATAAAATTCCTACGTTGAAGAGCTATTCGGAATGAACATAAAGAAATTGATTGTAGTGCACTGACCGACCGGTGTGGGAAGACCGAACTGATTCTGCAGATTGCCGGAGCTGCTCGGCACGTCGATAATCAATGCTGATTCGAGACAACTGTTTCGAGAAATTCCAATTGGAACAGCTGCACCAACCGACGAGCAGATGCAGCAGTAAAGCCATTACTTTGCGAACACATGGGCTGGACGATTATTATTCGGCCAGCATGTTCGAGCAGGATGTAATGTCACTTCGGAGAATCTGCCGGGCGATGTGGCGCTTCTTTCGGGCGGTTCGATGATGCTATATCGACGCTGTTTGTCAGGGCATCGACGATATTCCCACGAGTGAGAATGAGATTCGCATGGGAGTTGATTCACCGTTTTGAAACCGAGGGTTACCGCAGTTGGTCGATGAACCTGAGCGGCTCGATCCGGATTACTTGTCGAGTGGTCGACCGGAATAATCCTCGCCGAGTTCTTTCATGCGCTCGAAATATGCGAGCAACACGGGCCGAACTTATTCCTCATTCAGAACCAACATTGTGAAGCGTCGCCCGTTCGATATCGTGAAGATTGTGCTCAACCGCGAACGCGAGAACTTTATGAAAGGATAAACCAGCGAGTTGTTGATATGCTAGCAACCGGAATGGTCGACGAAGCGCTCGGGTGTCTCATGCTTTCCGCGGTAACAATCGCTTAACACAGTAGGTTATAAAGAACTGTTCGACTATCTCGACGGCCTTGCAACTTTTCAAGAAACCGTGTTGAGAATCCAAAGCAACACACGCCGGTATGCCCGTAAACAAATTACTAGCTAAGGCGCTGACGAGAGGGCCGTTTGGTTTCATCCCGATAAGACTGAAGAAATGTTAAATTATATAGGGCGCTAGGCAGCGCGGTTGAGTATCTCTACTTTTTGCATTGTCGCAATCCTTGCGTGCACACACAGTTTACGAACAAGTTTGAACATACAAGATGATCATCATAGGTCTCGTGAAGAGACCTTTTGCGAGCAGTCGTCAATCCCCTGGTATATCAAATTGTATACAGGTAGAGCGTGGTACACGAAGCTCGCTCTTGGAATCGTCGTTTTTGTTTCAATATTCCTTTATTTCGGCATGGTCGTATAAACTTCCTGTGGCTTTTCGGAAAGACACCGTTCATCGCAATCAAGACGCCGCCAACCTATTCGGCATCCGAAATCTATAGTGCCGACTCGGTTCTCATTGGCCGATTCTTCAAGGAAAACCGCACGCCCGTAACCTATAACGAGTGACGCCCGACTTCTGGAACGCCCTTATAAGTACCGAAGACGAACGATTCTACAGTCATCACGGAATAGATTTTCATGGGCCGGCGGAGCTATAAAAGATGCCCGCGGCGCATCGACTATAACCCAACAACTGGCGAAAAACATGTTCCGCGTTCGCACGCATATTCTCACCGGACTGCTCAGGAAACTTCCCGGCCTGGGCATTCTCATTATGAAAAGCAAGGAGGATATCGCCATACAAAACTCGAATTGGTTTATTCGAAGAAAGAGATCTCACGATGTATGCCAACACGGTAGATTTCGGCAACAACTCCTACGGTATAAAGACCGCCGCCCGCCTTATTTCAACCATCGCCCGCCTCACCATCAATCAGGCCGCAACGCTCGTAGGAATGCTCAATGGCAACAACCTACTACAGTCCGATTCTCCATCCGAAGAATTCACGAGCCCGACGAAACACCGTGCTAGCAACATGGTTAGGCAAAATCAGCTTTCGAACAAGATATGCCTCGCTGGCCCGACAACCAATCAAGCTCGACATTCAGGTGAAGAAAAACTTCGACGGGCGGGCACAATATTTCCGCGAATATATTGGCGAGTATCTAAAAGACTGGATGAAAGAAAACGGATACGACCTGTACAGTAGCGGACTGAAAATATACACCACCATCGATACCGCATGCGGGCCTACGCCGAAGCCGCCGCACTGCAAACAAATGCAGCGAATACAACGCAATTGACTATCATTGGCGCGGACAAGACCCTGGCGCGACGAAAATGGAAACGTAATCCGGATTCATCGAAGGAATAGCTCAGCGCCAGCCGTTCTATCACTCGTCCAGAAATATCCCAACCAGCCCGACAGCGTGCTATTTTATCTCAACAACCTCACCCCGTTACGTTGTTCGACCACGACAAAGGCTCCATCGTGAAAGAAAATGTCATCAATGGACTCCATTCGATACATGGTGAGTTCATGCACACTGCTCAATGGTAGCAATAGAACCACAAACCGGAGCCGTCAGAGTATTGGGTGAGGCGACGTCGATTTCAAAACCTTAAATACGACAGTCAGCACAACGCCAGCCAGGTTCAACATTCAAACTCTTCGTCTACCCGAGGCAATGAACCAGGACTAACGCCGTGCGACAAGCGCAAAGACGAATTATATCCATGCAAGTGCCCGACAAGAAAACAGGAATCGTTAGAACATGGACGCCAAACAATGCAAACGGACGATTCACAGGCGACTCCATACCACTCAAAACAGCCTCTCGCCCGAAGCATAAACCCATTGCCGTGCGTCTCGGACAAGAAGAAATGGGCATCAAAAACATCATCCGCACGCAGACATAGGGAATCAGAGCCCGCTTGAAGACGAACCATCACTCTGCACTAGGCTCGAGCGACGTCAACCTACTCGAAAATGACCATGCGATGCTAGCACCGTGCTAACGACGGTTGAACATCACGACCCCGTTGTAATAACCAAAATAATCGACCAGCACGGAAACGAAGTAATGGTTGCCCCTGAAAAGAAAACAAAAGTTCTGCCATACAAAACCGCCTTCTACATGCAACAAATGCTCAAAGGCCGGTCTTGTTGAAGGAGGCGCAACAGTCAATCGTCTGACTCACACAACGCTTCGACACCGATTGGGAGGAAAACCAGAACCAGCAAACAACTACCTGACGCATGGTTCAGCCGTGAGTCCAAACATCGTAGTGGGCGCATGGGTGATGGAGAATACCGAAGCATACACCTTTGAACAGGAGCACTGGGACAAGGCTCTAAAACAGCCCTGCCAATAGTGCGGAACATTCATCAGCATTCATGGCCGACAAAGCACTCCAGAAATACAAAATGCGCCGATGCTCGACCCCGATGAAGACATCGACCTATCGACATACAACCGCACCGGCCCCTGCTTTACCATCGCCAAAACCGTCGACCCCCATAGAAGCAATAGTTCCGAAGGCGAAGAAACCGATCATAAGAACCTAATCCCGACGCCGACGACCCGATGGAACCCGACAACCCTGATGCAGGGAAAACGAACGCTATCCTGACGTAGGAAACAGACGTCAAAACCGACACCCGCCCAGCAAGCCGTCATCAGAAATCGCGCAACAATTACGTCCCGCAAAACTGACCGCGCGTCGAGTCCGTCGAAAGCGAATAACACCCACCAACACCAAAAGCCTCACCCAGAACCTCATCGGCAAAACAACCTCCTCCTACTCACCTCACCTGTACGTACGACGAACACATTGGCTCGTTGAAAGGCGACACGGTCGACGCAAAGAATTTGCACCACTCGCGAACGACACCACCGTCGAGGTCGACCTCAAAGCCATAACCAGCCAACCATTCCCAGCCTACAAAACCTGAAAGAAGAACCCATCATACCCGACTCGTAATCCTGTCGGCCGACGAAGAAACCGTCAGAAGCGGCAACCACACCGCCACCCTACAACTAAAAACCTCCCCTGGCTGAAGCTACAAAAAGCTCGACAGCATTTCGAAAACCGACTCAGCTGGCGTCAACGAAGCTCACCTACATCTCCACACACGAAAAAGACAAACAAGGACTCTACAAAATTCTACTCACCAAAGGCGACCCACACGTTTTCTGTAACCCATCTCAACCCCGATGTGCTCAGCCTAAAAAGAAATAGATTCCCCTTCACACCCAAACGACAATCCCTAGGCCTTATTCCTCCTTCATACGTTACGCCCGGAGTCCCAGTAGTTTTTCCTTCCGACATACGTTACTCCCGGAGTCCCGAAGGCCTTTTTGTTGTAATCGTACATATTCCCGGAGCCTTGAAGTCGTTTTTCCTTCCGTCATACATTATTCCCGAGTCCCGAAGGCTTTTTTCTTCCATCATATATTATTTCGGGAGCCAGAAAGTATTTTTGGTGCTGAAATATGCTTTACAACAGGAACCACGAAACCATTTTTGTTGCCGTCGTACATTATTTCTGGACTTAAAACTCGTTTCCGGCCCCACCGAACATTACGCTAAGACTTAAAAGCCTGTCTTGCTCCCGACGTACTCTACGACGGGAGTCAGGCACCCTTTATTTGCTGCCGTCTAACTTACGACACGACTTAAATATATTATCCGACTGCTGGATAAAACTACGTTAGGGGAGTGAACTTCCATATATTTAGTCAATTAGACTATTTAATCTTTTGTATTATACTAATACTTTTTTTCCACTTAGACTAAATGAAATTTGTATTCACAAAAATAATTATCCCATTTAGACTGAATGAATTATGTCTTTCTATAATGCCTATTTCATTTAGATTAAATGAGTTATATCTTTCCATAACGCTTATTTCTTTTTAGATTAAATGAATCATAGTTTTATACAATGAATATTTCCTTTTTAGATTAAATGAGAATATATTTTTATATAATTGAGTATCTTCGTTTAGCTTAAATGAAAATACTATTGATATAAGTGAAAACATCATTTAGTCTAAATGAGACTATACATCGTTTAAGTGAATTTTTAGTTTAAAAATAAATGAGATTAGTATTTTTATACTTGTAATATATTATTTAATATAATTGATTAAGGCATTTTTATAATGTGATATATCAATTAGATTAACTGGGAAAAGCTAATTATAGAATATAAAATATTCATTATTCTAATTGCTAAGCTAATTGTAATAAATTAATTCTTCGATTACACTAATTGAATAATCAATGAATAAATTACAGACTAGAATTATACTGAATGAATAGTTAGTTAATTTTTCTTAGTCCCATCGTAACGTATTCCGGCAGGGTGCGAGCAGACTTGAGTCTTGTCGTAAAGTACGCCGGCAGCAATAAAGGTTTCTGACTCCCTTCGTAGAGTGCGTCGTCAGCAAAAACAAGGCTTTTTAAGTCTTGGCGTAATGTTCGGCGGGGCCGGAAACGAGTTTAAGTCCCGAAATACTGTACGACGGCACCAAAAATGGTTTCGTTGTTCCTGTCAGTAACGTATTCCGGCACCCGAAACTACTTTCTGGCTCCGGGGATGGTTACACTGATGCGGTCTTATTGACCGAGGAGGAACGGTTCGGCATGATGCAGACAGTTCGTAAGTTGGGGTTACGGAACATTTTTGTAGGCCTAAAAGCCTAATTGAAAAGGTTTAGCTACTTTTTGCGCATCGCAAATTGCAATGAAGGTTGGAGCCGGATGGAAAAAGACAATCGATATAGACAAAATTCTAGCAGCAAAAATGGGCACGAAAATAAAAATACGTGCCCAATTTTGCGATTAATTGGCTACGACGCATAGCGCACGAAGACGAAGTAAACGGTCTTTTTGTGGGATAATCGCGAAGCATATGGAACCCAGTGGCTGGAATCGTGCATCAAGTATCTGAAGATTAACCTCGACGTTGTGGGCATGGAAAATCTGCCCGACAAAAACGATGGAAAAACTATACACCTTCGTTTCAAACCATCCGCTGGGCGGGCAAGATGGTGGCGCTGGGAGCTATCATCGGGAAACGATACGACGATAACTTCCGGTATCTGGTGAACGACCTGCTGATGAATCTTCCCGGATTGAAACCACTTTGCATAGGCATAAACACAACCGGAGGGCGCGACTTTCCACAGATAGTCGAAGCCGGATTTTCAGAGCAATAACCACATTCTGATGTTTCCGGCCGGACTGAATAGTAGGAAAAATCAATGGCGAAATTCGTGACCTGCCATGGAAGAAAAACTTCATAAGCAAAAAGCGTGGAATATAAACGAGAGTGGTTCCGATTCATTTCAGTGGCGTGAAATTCAGATCGCTTCTATCGCATTGCGCATTTTCAGTGACAAGTACATCAAAAAGGGTGAATGTGGCCATGCTATTCCTAGTCGACGAGATGTATAGAAACGTTGGAAAAACTTTCAAAATAACCATCGGTAAACCCATTCTCACGGCAAACATTCGACAATAGCAAGACACCCACACAGTGGGTCAGAATTTGTGAAACAATACGTATATAAACCTGAAGAGAAAACCCCGGTAGTCTCCATAGCATCATAGAGAACCTCAATAGAAAAAGATGGAAGAAGAGATAATCAAACCCGTTAGCAGGAACTTCTGCAGAAAGAACTTACGGAGGATAAGTTGCTTCGTGCTACAAACAAAAGCCACAACGATATATACGCTATATCGGCACACAACGCACCGAACGTACTGACCGAAATTGGCGATTGCGCGAACTCGCTTCCGTGCTGCCGGAGGAGGAACCGGTAAGGCGGCCGATATCGACGAATTCGATACAATGCCCGATGCTGCAAACAACTCATCGGAATCGAAGCAGAAGAAATCATCGGAGGCCACAGATATCTCTTTGGAAGCGACTGGCAGCTTGATGCCAACGGACAACCGCTGCTTGCAACAAGTCACATGTTCCACTTCTCGGATAAATTCTTGAAAGACTATGCACCCTATACCGTTGAACTCGGGCGCTCGTTTGTGTCGCTGGAATATCAAAACGTGAGGAAAAATTCCAAAAGCATATCTGCACCGATAACCTGTGGGACGGGCTGGGGCACCTGACGGTTATGAATCCGCAATGCAAATATTTCTTCGGGAAGATGACAATGTATCCGTCATACATTCGCCGGGGGCGCGACATGATTCTCTACTTCCTCAAAAACATTTTCGACGATAAGGATAATCTCATTATCCCCATCAAACCGCTGCAGCTCGAAACTCCCGAGTCTGAATTTGAAGCACTGTTCAACGAAACCGATTTCAAAGAAGACTATAAGATTCTTAATCGCGAAATTCGCAGGCTCGGATTCAATATCCCTCCTCTGGTGAATGCATATATGAATCTTTCGCCAACTATGAAACTCTTTGGCACCGCAATAAAACGCTATGGCTTCGGCGACGTTGAGGAAACCGGCATCCTGATAGCCGTGGACGAAATATTCGAAGAGAAACGTATACGACACATCAGCTTCGCACAAGACCATCCGGAAGCGCTCAACTCTACAAGCGGAGCAAACAATGCAATCTATAGGAACGTCGCTAACGGTATATTCTCATCAATTGATAAATGGAAAATAAATGAAGAAACTCTACATCGAAACCTATGGATGCCAGATGAATGTTGCCGATTCAGAAGTGGTTGCTTCCGTGATGAAAATGGCCGGATATGACATTTGCGAAAACGAAAAACGAGGCCGACGCAATATTCCTCAACACGTGCTCCATACGCGAAAATGCAGAGAATAAAATATACAATCGACTGATACGCTACATGCCGAAAGAAAAGGACGCGAACTGATTCTAGGTGTCCTTGGCTGTATAGCCGAAAAGAGTGCGCGACGACTTATCCAAAATCATAATGTAGAGTCTTGTTGATGGGCAGATTCCTATCTGAATCTGCCCGATATGATTGCACAATGCGAAAACGGGCATAACGCACTCGACATCGAACTGTCGACAACCGAAACCTATCGAGATGTAATCCCACAAAGAATCGGTGGTAATCGCGTGTCGGGTTTTGTGAGCATAATGCGTGGCTGCAAAGCAATTTCTGCCACTATTGTATTGTGCCTTCACGCGTGGCAGGGGAGCGGTCGCGCGACGTGGATGGCATTCTGCGCGAGGTTGCCGACCTGCGGAGAAAGGGTTTCAAAGAGGTAACGTTGCTGGGACAGAACGTAAACTCTCACGGACCGCCGCCCAATGGCAAGCGTCCGGAAAATGGAACTTCGTTTGCCGAATTGCTCACGATTGTGGCACGGAGCGTGCCTGAGATGCGAGTGCGCTTCACCACCCAAATCCCGAGGATATGACCGAAGATATCCTGCACGCCGTGGCTGCCGAGCCGAATCTCTGTAACCATATCTATTTTCCGGCACAGAGCGGCAGCGATAAGGTGCTGCGACTGATGAACAGGAAATATACCCGTGAAGATTATCTTCGGAAAGTTGAAGCCATACGGCGAATTATTCCCGATTGCGGTTTGACAACCGACCTTTTCGTGGGCTATCACGATGAAACTGAGGCCGACCAGGAGCCACGCTTTCATTGATGCGTGAGGTGCGGTTCGATTCGGCTTTTATGTTTAAATATTCCGAGCGGCCTGGAACTTATGCTGCTAAGCATCCGCCCGATAACGTACCCGAAGAGGAGAAAGTGCGCCGACTAAACGAACTCATTGCTCTGCAAAACCGAAATATCAGCCGAACGCAATAAAGCCGATGAGGGTAGGGAGTTCGACTATCCTGATAGAGACGTTTCGGTAAGCGTAGCAAGGAGCAGCTCATGGGGCGCACGCAGCAAAATAAGGCTGTAGTCATTCCCGCGTGGAAAGCATCACATCGGGCAAACCGTCAAGGTGAGAATAATCGGTTCGACTTCGGCTACGTTGCTGGGCGAAAGCATATAGAATAGCTAAAGTTTAGTATGAAAGATTTCGCAAAAGTTCTGCTTAGATTCGTTCCGCTTACAAACGATATTTGGTTATGGCAGTAGTGTTCAACATCCTCTCGGCATTGTTGAACATCTTTTCTTTTGCAACGCTCATTCCGATGCTGCAAATACTGTTTAGGGTCGATTCGGGTAAAGTCGCAACTCGATTGATGGAGTGGAGCGAAGGCTCTTTGAGAGACGTTCTGGCCAATAATGCCGACTACTATACACAGTTCTACGCCAACGCTTGGGGAGCCTCGACGCTTCTGCTAGTTATCGGACTGGCTTTGGCTTTTATGACTTTCCTAAAACGAGAGCCTATTTTCCCTTTCTCGGCGTCGATAACCCCAATCAGGACAGGTGTGGTGCGTGATATTCGTAACCAACTCTTCGAAAAATAACCTCGCTCTGCTCGTTTTTCAGTGAAAGAACGCAAGGGCGATATCATTGCTCGAATGAGCGGTGACGTGCAGGAAAATCGATAGCTCGATTATGTCCTCAATTGATATGCTCTTCAAGAATCCCATTCTCATTCTGATTTATTTCGTCACGTTGATTGTTATTTCTTGGCAGCTCACACTTTTTACACTCATTTTTCGTACCGATTTTCGGCTGGTTTTATGGGTTTCGTGGGGCGAAAACTCAAGCAACATAGCATTAAAAAGCACAGTCGTTGCGGGCGATCACAATGAGTCAGGTTGAAGAGACTCTCGGTGGTTTGCGGGTTATAAAAAGCTTTCTGTGCCGAGGGACTTATGAACGGGCGATTCAATAAAAGTGAACCCGAATATCGTGATGACATCGTCGCGAGTGAACATAAGGCAGCAGCTTGCCCACCCGATGAGTGAATTCTGGGCACCTGTGATGATTGTTGTTGTATGTGTGGTTCGGCGGAACGTTGGTACTCAGTCAGAATCCGAGTGATTAGCGGTCCACCTTTACATATATATCTTGTGATTCTCTCAGTATCCTCAATCCGCTGAAGGAGTTTTCGCGTGCAAGCCATAATATCCCTAAAGGTCTAGCATCGATGGAGCGTGTTGACTAAGATTCTTCAGGCCGAAGTGGCAATCTGTGAGCCAGAGAAACCTATACACATCAAAACATTCGAACACGAAATTGAGTTTCGTAATGTGAGTTTCGCTTATGCCGACGAGAAAACAGAGCATCTGCATTGGGTCTCTAAAGATATAAACCTTGTGATTCCAAAAGGTAAAACCGTTGCACTCGTAGGACAAAGCGGGAAGCGGAAAGTCAACGCTATGACTTGATTCCGCGCTACTATGATGTGCAACGCGGCGAGGTTCTTATTGATGGAATAAACGTTAAGAACCTTGGGTGCACGATCTCCGCCAGCTTATTGGTAACGTGAATCGAAGCAATTCTTTTCAACGACAGTTTCAGAAACAATATCTCGTTCGGTGTAAAAGCAAATGACGCCGACATTCAAGAGACTGCGAAAATTGCCAATGCTCACGAGTTCATTATGCAGAGCGAGAGGATACGACACCAATATCGGCGACCGCGGGGTAAACTTTCGGTGGTCAGCGCCAACGTGTGAGCATTGCTCGCGCTATATTGAAAAATCCACCGATACTGATTCTCGACGAAGCTACATCGGCTCCTAGACACCGAAAGTGAACGCCTTGGCGCAGGATGCGCTCTACAAACTCGCTGAAGACTCGCACAACCATTGCCGTAGCTCCACCGCCTCGACCATCAAGAACTCTGACGAAATATGCGATTTCTGCATGAAGGTCGAATCGTTGAACGTGGCACTACGACGAACTTATGGAGATAGCGGGATATTACAAGAAACTGCATGACGACGTGATTTAATTACGACCAAACACTTTTCAACATAAACAAGTGATGAGAAAAGAAAAAGCAAAAAGCGTTGTAGGCTTATCATTTCAGCCGGTGATTGCTGTAGTGAAAACATTTGTGCTGGTCTACATTATATATTTCATTGCTCGTGTGGCTTTCCTCCTTGAGAATTATAGTCTTCTTGGGGCACTCACTCACAATTCGCCATCTGTCTGAACTGTTGGTGGTGCGCTCAATGTTCGATTCCAGTGCAGTTGTCTACACCAACTCTCTTTACATCGTGATGATGTTACTGCCCGTTCTGGTTCAAAGAGTTCGATGGCTATCACAAGCTCTGCCGATTGGTGTTCGTGATTGTTAACAGTGTTTGCTGGCTACGAATCTTGCAGATTCGGTTTATTTCCCTTACACGCTTCGGAGAACAACTACAACCGTGTTTTCATGAGTTCGGAAAGCGAAACCAACTTGTTGCGTATCGTTGGTACAGAGCTTTTTCAGACATTGGTATCTTGTGTTGCTTTTTGCTGTTTTAGTGTGGCTTTATGTGGAGCTGCACAGAACACCGCGTTCGAAGGTTTATAATTTCCTTCGGGCACCCATCGGTTAATCTATACCGGTATTCAATTCCTTGCGCTTACGTGGCTACTGCTCGGAGTAACGGGTGCTCGGGTGGTTTGCAAAGTGGTGTACGCCCTATAACCATAAGCAACGCCAATCAATTTGTGGAGCGTCCCGTTGAATGTGGGCTCGTTTTGAACACACCGTTTGCTCTTATACGAACAATCGGTAAGAATGTTTATGTGGTGCCGAGTTATTATCCTGACTTGCAGTCGGCCTGCAAAATATTTAACCCAGTTGTTGGGGTCTGAAACCAACGGTCAAAATAAAAAGAACATTGTTATCCTGATTGTCAGAGTTTCGGACGCGAATATATTGAGTGCCCTGAATAAAGATCTAGAAGGCGGGCACTACAAAGGTTATACCCCAAACGTAGACAGTCTGATAGCTCGTGGTTGCGTGTTTAGTCACTCGTTTGCAAACGGGCACAAAAAGCATAGATGGTATGCCATCCGTGTTGTGCAGCATTCCAATGTTCGTAGAGCCATTTGTGCTAACACCTGCATCTATGAATACCTACACCGGACTGCCTGGACTTCTTAAAGACTGGGGATATTCAACAGCATTTTTTCATGGGGCTAATCAGCGGCTCTATGGGTTTTCTGGCATTTTCTAAAAAGATAGGCTTTCAGAGATTATTACGGTAGATCAGGATTATGCCTCCGATAAACGATTCGGAGGCGACGACGACTTTGACGGTAATTGGGGAATATGGGACGAACCCTTTCTACAATTCTTCTGTGCGAAGATGAATCGTATGCGACAGCCTTTCATGACGGCACTATTCACTGTTTCGAGTCATCATCCGTTTGTGATACCCGACAAATACAAGAATATCTACACTGAAGGAGAGCTGCCCATTCACAAGTGCATTCGCTACACACAGACATGGCCATTGGCAAAGTTTTTCCAGTCGGCCTGCAAACGAGTCTTGGTTTTCGTAACACGATATTCATCATCACCAGCGACCACACAAAACCAAAAAGTAATCACGCCGGAGTATAAAACCGGAATAGGCGAATTCAGTGCGCCTCGTCATAATCTATGATCCCTCGGCAACGACGGTCAAAGCCTGAATGCGGGAGATGCTGGCGTAGCAAATCGATATCATGCCAACCGTTCTTGACATAATTGGTTACGACAAACCATATCTAGCATTCGGATGCGATGTATTAAAAACACCTGCCAGTCGAACTTATGCATTGAGCTATCTAAATGGGATTTATCAATACGTGAAATATGGGTACCTCTCCAGTTCGATGGTCGGAAGGTTGTTGGTATATATTCTCTTGCCGACCGACTCATGCAGCACAACCTTTATGGGCACGTTGCTGTTCAATCAAAGATGGAATGCGAACTCAAAGCAATAATTCAACAGTACATGTATCGCATGGTCAACGATAAACTTTGCATGCCTGAATCATGAATGCAATCTATCGTTTGGTCTACGTCTTAGCCTCATGGATTCTGGTACGTTATGTCCTTGCTTCCATTAGAGGTGCTCTATTTTCTTCCGATGTATTGTATTTCTCGTGGCCCACGTTGTGAAATATCGTCACAGAATAATTTCGACTAACATCCGAAGTAGTTTTCCCGGACCGAATCGACTATGAGGTTCTCGCTAAATAGACTCGATTTCATCATTGGTTCTGCGACTATCTCGTAGAGACTCCGAAACTAATGACAATCAAACCAGCCCAAATACAGAGGTGTATCGATTCGAGTATGGAACAGCTCAATAGAACGCTTGAGGCGGACAATCGTGTGCCATATCTCGGCCACTATTGCAACTGGGAATGGATGTCCCGTCATTGCCCTATTGGACTCGAGCAGATTGCATGTTAGTGAGCTTTATCATCCTTTGGAGAACGAATATTTCGACCGCTCTCAAATTGTTCGCGAAAGGCACACCAATCTGCATTCAATGCGGGATGCCCTTCGAAAAATCGTTGAATTCAAAAACAACAATCAAACAATTGTTCTGGGTTATATTGCCGACGTTCCCATGTGGAACAATATCTATCATTGGCTCGACTTTCTCAATCACGACACACCCGTACTAACCGGAGCTGAACGTATTGCGCGAAAAATAACCAAGCATGTTTCTATGGCGACTTGCGGAGAATACGGCGTGGCTAATATATGTTTGCGAAATGAAACCCATAACCCTCACTCCAAACGAAATGCCCTGAGTGGGGAATAACCGACGCTTATTTCAGAATGTCGAACAAACCATCAAACGGCAACTAGAACTGTGAGTTGTGGAGTCACAACAGGTGGAAAAAGAAGTCATGAGGATTTCGATCGTGAGTGGGAAGTGAGACGGTCGTAGTAGTTAAGCGTGCAAAATAAACCCTGACACAAACTAAGAATGAAAAATAACAGCTGTAGTAGTCACATTAACCGGTGTGAGCTACTTAAAAAGCGAATTGAAAAGCCCTGCGTCGGCAGAAAAGGCTCGAGGATAATTGTGGTCACTGGTGGAAGTATCGACGGAACCGCGGATTGGCTCTCCTGTCAATCAGACCCTGAGATTATAACCCAGGAAAATGTGGGCGGAAGTGGCGGATTCTACACAGGAACAAAAGTCGCCTGCGATGATGGTGCCGATTGGACGGTGTATGGACGATGATGTTTTTCCGCGGCCCGACTGTCTTGACCATCTCCTCGATGAAGCGCGAAAAGTAGCTCTTATGAACAGATAGGTATTCTCAGTCCGCGACGTGTTATGGATGACAAGGTACCACCCATGAATTTCGACGCTACGACTTCTCGAATCCCGTTGCAGTATGCGCGCATGAAACTCTAGGACGAAACTAGCCTACCGAAATCGTTGGATGCGATTTTCGAGGACCATTAATTTCAAGAGCAGTCGTCAGCAAAATCGGTCTCCGAACAAGGATTTATTCATCTTCTGCGACGATACCGACTATTGTTTGCGCGCTCATCTTGCCGGATTCACCCTTGTCTACGTGCCCGACGCCGCATGGATAAGCATAAATTTTTCCCGGGCGACTCGTGGACTGAGCGTAACCGCAGTGGAAACGCTACTATCAGGTGCGAAACGAAGCTTATATGAATCATCATTACGGGCGGAATTGGCCAGCGTTATCACGTTCGTGGATAGGTGCGATGGGGTATGTTGTTCCGGCTATATCACCACAATGCCTTTTCACCGCGCATGGCAGGCCGAAAGACTCATGATGCTTCACCGCGCGTATTACGACGGAATCAACGAACAATTAGGAAAAAGATGACATACAAAATGACAACACATCTCGTAAAAGACAATCATTCCCATCTATCGTGCCCAGCTGCATCCCGAGGAGCAGGCTGTCTGCATCATCTCGCCTTGCTCGATGGTATTCCTGCCGCATTCATCAAGCCCGAAAGTCTCGATATAGCGAGCTTACCAGGCAATATCCTCAAGTTGAAGTGATAAACGTGAGTGACAATTGGCCTGGTTCGGAGCTCGAGAGGTACAACGACATGATGACTTCGGCCCGATTCTATGAATTGTTTGCACGATTGCGACTACATTTTTCATCTGTCACGTTGATGTACGGCTCTTCAGAAACGAGGTCGAGCAGTGGTGTCGCAAAGGGTTGACCTGTGGCTGCGCATTGGCCAACCCGACCGCGCTACAAGCGATCTCGCTCAGCAATACATCCAACTGATTCGCCTCAAGCCTGCATGGAAAAATCACCGCCAGATGTTCGAAAAGATTGGCAACGGTGGTTTATGTTTGCGCAAAAGTTGAAACGTTTCGCAACCACTGTTTGCGGTATGCCGGCGAGATTGAAACGCGCCAAGCAGATGGGCCTCACGGAGTCCGATGTACAACGAGGATATTTTTCTGGGCCTTTTGTTCCAAGTCTGCGGTGCTCACGATAGAAGAGGTTCTCACTGCTTTCGAGCCAAACCCACGCTTTCCTACAAGCTCAACCGTAATCGTCTGCCGATGGGCTGCCACGGATTCAATAAAAACTCGCGCATTCCTTTTCTGGAGTCGGTTTATACCGTGTATCCAGTCGGTACAGTGATTTCTCGTCCGCTCAAGGCGTGGGAATTTTTGTTTTTCGTCCACTGGCACTCTGTGACGCAAAAACAATTTTGTTTTTCGCCCATGACTCTGTGGCTCAAAAACAATTTTGTTTTTCGTCCGTCGACACTCTGTGGCTCAAAAACAATTTTGTTTTTCGTCCGCCGGCACTCTGTGGTGCAAAAACAATTTTGTTTTTCGTCCGCCGACACCCTGTGACGCAAAAACAATTTTGTTTTTCGTCCGCTCGGCACTCTGTGGTGCAAAACAATTTTGTTTTTCGCCTGCCGACACCTCGTGGCTCAAAAAACAATTTTTGCATTTCGCCCGCCGACACTCTGTGACGCAAAAACACTGATTTCTGTCCGCCGACACTCTGTGGTGCAAAACAATTTTGTTTTCATCCGCCGGCATCCGCGACAAGAATCCGTAGAGATAAAAATCATACCGAGCGAGCTCAAGAACGAATTGCCCGCTCACTAAAGAATTGATAAAAATGAACATAAAACACATTGTTCTGCTGGGAGCGCTCCTCCTTACGGGCATAGAACATGTCTCGGCGCAGGAAGACACTTGTAAGGCCGACGAAATGAATCGGCTGGCCGAGATCAGCCTGTGCGCTGAACGAGAACGAACGACGCGACAAAGGTCGCTCGAGATATATCGAGCCGTAGTAGATGGAGTAGGAAATTCACCCCGAAATGTGATGGATATGCGACCGTTTGCCAATCGAGAATAAACTCATCGAACCGCGTTTCCGAAAACGAAAATGCAAAGCGTAGCCAGGTCTCATCCACGGTTGATTGACGCCGGACTGTATCTCCTCAGCGACCTTATACGCATCTTCGAGAGGGAATGGAAACAATGAAGTTCTATCTTGCATCGCGAAACAATCGACTACTTGCTGATATGCCCGGCGAGAAAGCGGATCACAGGTACGGCCTATAATTCGGGCCTGTCAGCCAACCTGAAAGCGCGCGCAATCTGAAAGACGCCAACGAGTATGCCGACATGGCTATATGCACACGACGAAACGCTGCACTCGGAGCGGCCGAGTAGGCCCAGTGCATGAGTCGGGAAAGTGCAACTGCCAGCGATTCGCTGCGCTATCTCGGCGGTAATCAAGCAGTCTCATGAAACCGACCCGACGAGACAAAAGCCTATTTACTGCGTGGATTATGCGCTTCTCATCACATCCAACACCCAGATTCAACCTCGAAGATTTTGTCGACAAAGCAACTCGGAGGAAAATTTCGGGTCGGTCATGCCTGGATTCTCAAAGGCGGAAATTGCCATGAACGCCAGACGGTGGGATGCAGCCATCGAAGCCTATAAGCAGGCCGACGAAATCGACCCGAACATCATTCCCGTAATATTCAACATCGGCGTGAGCCTTAATCAGAAAGGTGTCGAGATTCGTAAGGCCGTCGTGGCACGTCGTAAGAGAAAGGGGCAAAAGGCGTCGAACAAAGATTTCTCGATATTTTTCATCCAAGCTCGAAGCATATTTAGAACGTGTCAGGGCTAAAAGAGCCCGCGACTGCAATAAGTGGATTGGGGTTGAACCGCTCTCACATGGGACTACATCATATTGAGACAGGAAAAGAATCATGACCGAACTGGAGCCGTTGGTTAGCAAATTCATGAGATTGCGAAAGTTATTCATAATACTCATCTTCGGCTGTATGTCGCTAATCGGCATGGCGCAGAAAAGCAGATGTCGGCAGTACGCGGAGCAGCTCAAAACCGGTAAAGACCTCAAGAAGGCTGAGTCTTCGTTGCGCGAGCTTCTGAAAGATTCGGCAAACCGCGAAAAACATATGGCTTCGCTATGCGAAGTTTTGACAAAGAATATGAAATAGGAAATGAGAAACTCATCTGAAACATACGACACAGCACAGTTCTTCTCGCTCACACGCAGAATATACGAAACAATGCAGTCGTTTGACTCGCTCGAAACGCCCGACCCGACGCTCGTGGTATATCGCAGCCGAAGTTCCGCTATAAACACGCGGAATTTCTTAATTCCATAAGACCAGATCTTTTCAACGGTGGAACATATACTTTCATCCATGAAAGGATTATGTCACGGCCTACGACCTGTTCGACATCTATATCGAAAGCATCAAACAGCCGCTCTGTCCTGGATTAACTACGGGAAACACGACGCGCTGATGCCTCATCGGCCTACTGGACAATGTGTGCGGCTACAAAATTAACGACGCTCGAAAAATCACAAAGCACATGAAACTGGCCGAGCGTGACCGTCAATGCTTAACTGCGTAAGGCAATACGAGGCTGATGCGTTCTTACTCGAAAAGGATACAGCGAATGAGTATATTAGGGCACTGCGCGCAGGATTCGAACAATATCCCAACTTCGCGTATTTCTTTCCCCGACTTCTGGAATATTATTCCGTAAATCGGCGAGCGCGACTCGGCAATGATGATTATTGACCGCGCACTGAGGCCGACTCCAACAAGCGTACTTTTTCGCTTTTCGAAAAGTACCGCACTGCTCAACATCGGACGATATGCCGAGAGCATTGACATCTGCAAACGACTCATGGCGAAAAGCAAGGACTTCGCCGAGGGTTATTACAACATCGGACTGGCTTATTTCAATCAGGCCGTTGAACTCGATATAGGTTCAGCAATCGCGCTCGAAGAGAGCTCGGATAAATGAACTTTACGCAAAGGCACAACCTTATATTGAACGCTATCGCGAATTTGCACCGAGAAAAAGACAAATGGTTGCCGGTACTTCATACCATATACTTGAGTCTAAACAAAGGCAAAGAATTCGACGAAATAGAAAAGATTAGAAAATGGAACAAGGTGAAAATAGCCGACGATTGGGTATTGAGCCGAACGCAATGCAGAAAAGAAACAACGGCAGCTATTAGTCGAACTAATAAAAGACGTTGTGGTGCTATCGCCCACCGGATCGGGAAAAACTCTGGCTTATCTTATACCGTTGGTGGAGAAATTGCGAGCCGACGTTGAAGAACTGCAAGCCGTGGTTCTGGTCCCGGGAAGAGAACTGGCGATACAGTCGAACGAAGTGATGAAGAGTCTCGGCAGCAGATTGAAAAAGTATGGCGCTCTATGGCGGTCGAGCCACGATGGACGAGCATCGTCTGCTTCGGAAAGCTCAATCCGCAAATAGTCTTCGCAACTCTCAGGTAGACTGAACGATCATCTTGACAAACAGAATCTGTCTGCTAAATCGGTTGAATATCTTGTGATAGATGAGTTCGATAAATGCTTAGAAATGGGCTTTTCGAGACGAGATGATTCGTCTAGTTGGGAAACTCGACGCAGTTAAACGTCGCATTCTGCTTTCGGCAACCGAATCGGAGATAATTCCGCGGTTCGTGAATATGCAACATATCGAACGGATAGATTATAGAAAGGAAAAATAAACAACTCGATAATCGGTTATCGTTCTTCCGAATAAAACAGCCCCTGAAAAAGACAAACTTCCCACTCTGCGGAATCTTCTTTTAACTCTTGGAGAACAAAAGCAGCATAGTGTTCCTGAATTATCGTGACGCCGTAGAACGAACCGCCACCTTCTTGCGAACAAAGATTCAGCCGTTTTCGATCGTTCCATGGTGGACTGGAACAGTAGCCGCGAAGCAGCTTTCATATAAATTCTCCAATGGAGCGGCCAATATCATGGTGAGCGTACGAACCTGGGAGCTCGGGGACTGGACATTCCCGATGTCGAAAATATCATAAATTATCATATCCCCGAAAATGAAGAAGAATACATTGCATCGAATCGGACGCACCGCAAAGATGGAATAAAACCGAAATGCTTTTCCATACTCAACCATGAGGAGCAAATGCCTGAATATGTTCGGGAGGAAATGCAGGAATATTCTTTCCCGTCGAACTGCCGAAAACCTGCGCTGGCAAGAATGGTCATCCTATACATCGGAAAAAGGCAAGAAAGATAATATTTCGAAAGGTGATGTCCTTGGCTTCCTATGCAAGAAAGGAGGACTTAACTCGTCGGATGTCGGAAGGATAGATGTCAAGGAACGATACATATGCAGCAGTTAATTGTTCGAAACTGTCGCAAGTTCTCAGACTTACTAAAAGGTGAGAAAAATAAAAGGTATAAATACCTTAGTGGAAGAGGTCGTTGAGCCTCACAAACTGCCATGTTTCTCTGTTTGTCCGTGATTATCTGTCTTTTCTGTCCTATTTTGCACGCTGAAAAACATGTATAAATATTTGGGGACGAAATATATGGAGTAATTTCGCATGTCCGTCAGTTCATGAACTGGCAATGTTAGTTCCTGACTATAAAACCAGATATTAACTTAAATACAATTTCAAATGAAGAAGTACAATTTTAATGCAGGTCCATGTATGCTTCCACGTGAAGTGATTGAAAACACTGCAAATCAAATCTTGATTTCAACGGTAGTGGTCTATCCTTGGCAGAAATCAATCACAGAGCAAAAAGACTTTCAACCAGTAGTTGATGAGACTGTAGCCTTGGTGAAAGAAGTTCTGGACGTTCCAGAAGGTTATTCTGTAATTTTCCTTGAGGTGGAGCATCTCTCCAGTTCTGCATGGCCCCAATGAACTTCCTAAAAAGAAGGCCGGTTACGTAAATACCGGTGTTTGGGCGAAGGCAATGAAGGAAGCAAAAACTGTTTGGTGAAGTAGTAGAGGCTCGCATCTTCTGCTGCCGATAACTTCACTTACATTCCGAAGAATCACAATATTCCAACAGATATTGACTATCTGCATATAACAAGCAACAACACTATTTATGGTACTGAAATGCACAAAGATTTGGATTCACCAGTTCGCATGATTGGTGACATGTCATCAGATATCTTTAGTCGTCCGGTTGATGTTGCTAAGTACGACCTGCATCATATGCAGGGGCACAGAAAAGACCTTTCAATGGCCGGTGTGACAATCGTTATCGTAAGGACGAAGCTCTTGAAAAGTTGACCGTCCTCTGCCGACAATGCTCGACTACCGCACACACGTTTCCAAGGTTCGATGTTCCAGCACTCCTCCTGTTGTACCAATCTACGCAGCAATGGAAAATCACCGTTGGGTTAAAGCTAATGGCGGGTTGAAGCTGTGAGCTACCGAGTGCTAAACAGCGTGCTGATATGCTCTACGGAGAAATCGACCGTAACAAGTTGTTCCGCGGTACTGTTAGGGAAAGATCGTTCGTTGCATGAACATCTGTTTCGTAAATGAACGACAGTACTGCTGAACTGCAACAGGAATTCTACTTTGATTTTGCTACTTCCAAAAGGTATAGTCGGCGCATACAAAGGGACACCGCGATTGTTGGTGGTTTCCGTGCCCAGCTGCTACAATGCACAGACCATCGAAGGCGTTCGAGCGCTATCGACGCAATGAAAAAGAATTCGAAGCAAAGCACTGAAATTCGTAATCAGTACGTGGGTCTATGTGGGATTGACCATATAGGCTCCTCTTAATCTAAATAACATAGAAAGTTTTAATTTGCAACCGAAAAGCCTTTGCTCCCGCAACCGTTGAAGACATAAAGAAAGAACTGGCAACAGCCGGTCATGAAATCGTGTGCTGGAAATACCCGATATTAATGCACGCTTCTGGAAGCACCAGCGAAGGATGCTGACGCAGTTGATTGTTCGTTCGAGACAAAATACAACTCCAGCAGTGCCGCTCAGCAAAAGAATCTGAAAATTGTTGTACGTGCTGGAGCCGGATGCGACTCTATCGATTCTGCGTATGCTAAAGAAAAGAATGTTGTTTGTTGAGAATACCCCGGTCAACTCCAACGCTGGCCGAATTGGATTATGGGAATGGCGTATGCGTTCGCAATTTCTGACAGCATGTAAAGCTGGTTCTGAACTGGAGGTAAGCGTCTGGTATTCTTGCTTTTTGCGATGTTAGCGGACGTAATGTGAGCTCGCATTGCCAAGAGGATTTGGTATGAAGTTTCTGCCTGTCTGATGCGTTTTGCCCGGCCGATGTTGCTCAGAACAGGCTGGTGTTCGCCGCGGTTAATCATGTAAGACGAGACTCTTCCAGACCAACGACATCATTTCTCTACATCCCGGCAACTCACCAAAGAGCAGTGAGGTGTCGATTACAGAACGCTGTCGGTCAGATGCCAAAGAGGAGTATCACTTGTGAACACCGCACGTAAGAAGTGGTTAACGAAGAAAAATTGGTTAGCTTATGTCGGAGCGTAGACCTCCAAGTTCATCACTGATATCAAGCCTGACCTTGACAGAGGAATGAAGTTCGATGACGCTACTTCTCTGCGAAAAGGAGTGGGCGCCCAGACAGCCGGGCTAACTCAGATGCTGTGTGCGGCTATAGAACAAATAAAATTCGTTCTTTGCAGAAGGCGACGCATATTCAAATGAACAAATAAATCTCCAATTGAATAGTAATTGTTTAGAAAGAGCGGGATGAGAAGGAACAAAGCATATTCTCATCACATGTTGCAATATTCACCAACTAATTTTTTTATATATGGCAACAATAAAACCTTTCAAGGTATTCCTTACAACTTGGTTGAGCAAGTGAAAGCCAAATCCCTACGACGTTCTTGATTCAGATGAAGCACGTGTAGAAGCGGGTACAAATGAAAAGAGTCTTTATCACATCATCAAGCGCGAAATCAATTTTGAAAAAGCGCAAGTGAATACGATCCACGCGCGTTTATGAAAGTACAGCTGAACATTCCAGATGTTCCAAGATAAAGGATAGCTCGTACACAGGATGATAAGGGCACAATATTATATCATCGCACCAAACTATGAATGGCGTACACAATACGGTTTAGTTGTAGGGGCATTCGTGAATGACTACATGACCGGAGTTGTTAAAAGCGCGAACTCACACGCTACCGCGATAAGGAAAGACCGCCTTAAACATGTTCGTGGTGTGTGTAATGCTAACATCCGAACCGGTATTCTTCGCTTATCGACAACAAAACGCTCAACGACCTTCTGAATCGTGCGCAACAATGAAGCCCAATGATTTCATAGCCCCGATGATGGCTTCGAACACCAATTCTGGGTTATTTCTGATGAAAAAAGACATCAAAACTATCACGGAAGAATTTGCTAAGATACTTGACTACTCTCTACATTGCTGACGAGCATCATCGCTCGGCTGCAGCTGCACTCGTTGGAGCAGAAAAAGCAAAGCGAAATCCCAATCATAAGGCAGCAGAAAATTATATAACTACTTCGTGGCCGTGTTAACTACGAGCTAACCAGCTCCTATTCTCGACTACTAACCGTGTTGTGAAAAGATCTCAACGGGATGTCGGCGCCGGGTGCAAGCACTCGAAACTCGTTGTTGAAGCTAAAGCACAAATGAATATCATCCAGGCTGTCACCAGAGTTCTCCCTATATCTCGATAATGATGGTATAGCCTCACCGCAAAACCAGGGAACTACAACGATGCGGATCCATTGGGTGCTTGATGTTGATATCTCCAGCCGACTCATTCTCTCGATGACTTCAGTGGGTCATGACCTCCCGCTCTGATAAACGTATTGATTTCGTTGGCCGGACTACGCGGGCTCTCCGAACTGAAGCGTCGTGTTGATAATTGGAGAAATGGGTGGGCACTCGCCCGCCTCTATCCTGTTTCGATACGGCAAATCATGGACGTACCCGACGGTGGAAAAATAATGCCGCCTAAGGGCGCTACATGGTTCGAGAACCGAAACTACGCTCCGGAACTGATTATTCACAAAGCTGAACTAAAAGCGTAACATCCTTTCCAGCAAGGCGATAGAACCTTTCTGTAAAAGCGATAGTACGCTTTCATAAAACGATAGTACCTTTTCGCCAAAAACGATAGTACTTTTTCGACGAAAAACGATAGTACTTTTTGCTAAAACGATAGTACCTTTTGCCGAAAACGATAGTACCTTTTTGAAGAATAGGAACAAAGTTGAAATGTAAAATGACAGAACTCTATCAAACTATAAAAGGGAACAACATAGGCGAGGATTCTATTCAACAAGCGGAGTAAGTTCCTCGCTTTTGCACACCATGTCGAAACACTGACGAAAGAATCTCAGTCATCCTGAAAACTACAAGAAACGATTCTATGATGCTCGCCATTGACGCTATATGCTTACCGGTGGTGCCGGCGATGATATGCAATTCGATTCAGCGTGACGGTGAGAACCCTCTTCCCAACTGCCAGCAAACCTATCTACGGGCAGATTCAAAGCAGTAAACTAACCGACATCCTCGTTTGCAGTTGTCAAATACTACGGCGGTATAACCTCGGCACCGGCGATCTGTTAACAGCCTACAGGAACTGCGCCTCTTAACCATCGCTTAACTCCATTATTGAAAACGTTCATCGAAAAGACAATATAATCTATACATTTGCTTACCCATTCTGAACGACGTTATGAGAATCCTCAAGGAAATGAATCCGAAATAATTGACAGCAATTCGACAATGCGGTGAAATCCACCTGTCTGTTCGTCAAACCAAAGCTCACGGTGCGACCGGCTAAAATAAACTCTCCTTTAAATAAACCTGAACATGAATATGGAGGCAACCTTTAAAGGTAAGGGCGAACTACCTTCGCCGACCGCCTTGGAAGCTGAGCTACCTTATACCGGGGGCGAGATTCCCGTGGGAGCTGTTGTTGTGTGTCGTGACGGAATCATTGCACGGGCGCATAGCCTAACCGAAACTCTGCACGATGTAACAGCTCATGCCGAGATACAGGAGTCATAACGATGGCAGCTAATGAAATCGGAGGAAGAAGTATCTCAAAGACTCTACTCTATGTTACTCTTGAGCCTTGTATTATGTGCCGCCCGGAGCCATTGGTTGGGCGCAGCTGGGCAGAGTTGTTTACGGATGTTCCGACGAGGGCGTCCGGGCTTTTGATACACATGCTCCTCAAGCTCTTCATCCCAAAGCTTCCGGTGTATCGAGGAATATTGGAGAACGAGTGCAGGAATATTATGGCACCGTTTTCAGAGAGAGAAAAATAGACACACAAAAAACTGGTGTGTCTCGAAAAAAACACACCAACTCTAATCAAAAATTAATCCTTTATTTAACGATGACTTTCTTTCCGTTTTTGGATGTAAACACCCACTGAAGAAGACCATCCCAGTGAAGTTCAACGTAATCCAATCGTTTATGTTATAAACTCGGTTTGTCGGTTGTCTGATCAACTTCAGTATTCACATCGGCTGTGCATCCGTCACGTCTTCCCAGGCCTTTGTACCCCTTCATCCACACAATCGCAAACTCCACCGCGCTTCTTCATTCTGTCAGTCCTCCTGTAAACATGTTTTTGAGGCTGTATGGAATTTGAGTTCAGGTGTGGTTGTAGTTGTGAACTCGGTGTTCCTGCCCACTCCAGAACCAGTCGCCTGCAACGCCTGATGGGTTGAGATAGGGGTGGGAAATACATTGTAGTGCTTAGCGATTGTTGGTCGTTGTCGGCAATTAAAGGTGACATTGAATACTGCTTTACCAGTGTTATGACGGTGTTGCTTACGTCAGCGACTTTTACGAAATAGAGATGAGTAACGAGTAAGCGCCGCCATACGATGAGCCAAGATGATTGGCTGGTCCACGATCATTTGATTCCTGCATGGCGATTCTCGATGAGGAAGCATTCGTTGGGGTTGTCGGTTTTTATCTGATAAACCTCTCCGCCTGCGTACTGATTTGAGACCTGTAACCTTACAAGGTTTTTTCGAGGTCCAGAGCACGCGATAGTCTATCCAGCCGCAAGTTGCAGCTCATAGCCGGTGTATGCTGGAACAGATCCGTTGCCGGTATACGGACCTTGACCATAATGTCCCCGAATGTACAGCCACCGTAGTTGGTGTTCTTATTTCCAAGGTTGCCTGATGTGTCGGTAAGTCGAGGCAGAAGCCCAGGCAGTGTGAGAATTCGTGGCAGTGTTCCCAGTCCGTCCAGGTTGCACCGGATGTTCTGAAGCTCACAACCGCAGGCATGTTTACGCGTTTACCGTCGACAATGGTTTGATCGCCATCATTCAAAACTCATTCCTGTAACCAGGAAGTACTCTCGTGAGCCAAATTATGTAGCGGGGCGCCCGATGCTTGGCCGTAACCTGCATGGGCTAACGTAAACCTGGTCGATGAATCCGTATCGGTCGTAGATGGTGAAATCTACTCCCGGGTGTCGGCACAGCCCCTCTTTGATTAGCTCGTACGTTTGTGTCGTTGTTGTCACTACGCCAGGCCTATTTTTTGGGGTATGGGCTGGGCCAGCAACATCAGTGTTGAAACTCCGTTGCTGCAATCATAAAATAATCGTATTCCGAAACCAACTGCTCCGTTTTTGGAATAACTTATTTTAAATTTGACATTTCTTCGAATTCTGTTGGGATTCGCAGGAGTGTGAAATCGTTGTCTGCACAAAAATGAAATGAAATCACAAGACCTTTTCTTTCTCCGTTCAGATTGGGTTGGGGTTCCGATTCCCACATAGGGTAACTCTTGAGCAGGGATGATTCTCGACAACTGCGACTATAACCTTTTGCAAACCTTCACGTTTTGGTCGCCTAATTTCTTCAAAGCAAAGAAGCTTCGACCAGCTGAACATGCTGTAACGTCGTGTTGCTTCAAAATCCGGGCAATGACTCCGTTTTCAGAAGCTGTTGCATGAGCATGCTTCCATTGACTGCCACCGGGCTTATAGTCGATGGTTACATAATAAAATGAAGATATAAATGCAAACAAGCATCAGCTGCATCTCAAAACCGTCGCTCTGTTGAATGGTGCGCCATACTCTTTTTTTTTGAGCACAGCAAGGCTGTTATCGGAAACAACCATAGTGCCAATAGTAATGCTTTTCTCATATAATTCTTTATTTTAGATTGTTTCCGCAAAGGTAATACTCTTAGAATCCCAAGGTAATATCTGCTTTTATGTTAATGTGGGTTCAATGCAAAGGGCACGTTAGAAGTAGCTTACGGTTTCCCGGTTCTGAATGCCTCTGGAATTGTTTTTATATACATTGTTCTTGGTATAAATATTTTTATAGCTAAAGAATTTATAATACCTATACTAAAAATATTTTTTCAGTATGGGCAACCAACCAATGCGCAGTATTAAAATATAAAATATTAGTATGAGCATTATCAATGCTTATACTTAAGAGAAAAAATAAGTTAGACATTATCCCAGTACGAATACTCAATATAAAATATAAGTTAAGCATTGATAATACGCGCGTCTTGAAATAAAAATATAAGGGTTAACGCATTGCCAATGCGTATTATCAAATAAGTTTAAATTATCATGCATTATTAATGTGAGTATATGAAATATTTTTAGTGTCGGCATTGATAATTCTGTGAAAAATATATCTTACATCGGAGAAAAGACTTCGACAACGAGAAACGTTAATAGAATATTCAGATAATATGCCCAAAAATATCGGTCAGCAAATGAAGATGTATAATTAATTCATCCCCTGAAAATCGGGAAGGTGGGTGCAATATGTTCGAAAAATCCGTTACATGCGCAGTTTCAAAGGCACAGTTAATGCTATGGTTGAGTAAAGAGATTAGAGACGTAAACTCGATAATAGCGAAGATACTCAAGAATGGAAGACTAACGAACCTTGAGATTGGAAAATCAATAAAGGAAACAAGAGTCGGCTCTAACTGCGAAAATGCGCGAGAAGATAGAGGCGCGATAGGCTTAATGAATATGTTTTGGTGTGATAAGAACATAAAAAACTTTCGCCTGTCAGGATATTCATTGAGGCGGCCGAGGAAATGGCGGACGTTTTGAGACCATATGAGAGGATGCAGTCGAATTCGGCTGAGCAGAAAGTTTGCTTGTGCACCGGGGCTTCGTGTGGATGCCGAAAAGCATTCACGACCATGTGAGAACAACCTGGGGCTTGCTTATGTGCTGAACAAACTTTATGAGGTGAACAGAGTTCGATGGTGCGGCGTACGGCTCGACGAATATGCTTGGCCGACAATAGATTGCCCGCTCGAAGATTCGTCAAAGACCGACCGTGCCTTTTCAGAAGCGTTTGTTTATATGTCCAGATAGCCCATCTTCGGAGAGCCGCATCGGAGGATGAGGAGTTACGGTTCAACTCTTATTAGGCGTATGAATCCGTACCTCCTCGACTTCAGGACAGCGAGCTACAGGAAGAGTCGTGCTCAGAAGAAAGTGCAGAAGAAAAGAATTATGCAGAATGATGAGTCGGCTGCCCCCGATGGAGTGCCGGTAGACGATGATGATTCGTTTGAGTTGAAGAATCGGAATGAAAATGCCGGGTGAGGCAATTGAATAATGCTGGCTTAATAATATCCTAAACTAGATTGAACTTTTAAGTCTTACCAAGAGTCTGAATGGTTTGTAAATATCTTGAGAAAAATAAATAGCCGATAATCAAATGACTGACGACTGTTCTTTGTGAGGTGGGACCCGAACCGACCTCGGATTATGAATCATCAATCCACATTTCTCAGGAGTTTGCTTGATGTTTATAAATAACTGTATATTAGCACTTAGATGTTTGCAGATTCCGTGAAATTGCATAAATTTGCACCAATTTGGGTGACAAAGTTCACCAAAGTTCACCCTGTTCGTTCTTAATTCACCATAAATAAAGGAGTTCTGTGATTTGTAATATGAGATGAAAAGTTCACCGAATCGGACATTTTCGTCAACAACAGACAGTATATGAGGATCGAGGGAGAAAACAACACTTGCAAAGTTTGTTTCTTCCAGTAACGGCAACGCAACAGGAACACTATGATGAGTCCTCGAAACAGGGCATCTGGTGATGAATCGGAAATTCTGCCTGTTGCCGTCCGCGTTCAATATAATGGCAAGAAGATATATTTACGAATTGGTAGAACTTTTGTTTTGTCTGAGATGGAAAGCCTTGTGTGAAATAGAGCGGTTGGGAAGAGAGCAAAAATGCAAACGAGCAGGTAGAGAACTAAAAGGTCTCATTTGCACAGGTTGAGACGACTTGTTAATTTGCTGATAGAAGAGTGTGCGTTTCACTCTCAAAAGATTTGCAGACGATTTAGCGGTATCTCTGCGAAGAAGAACAATCTATACTGTATGGGATAAGTATTATATTGAAAGATAGGAAAATTGATAAATTAGGTACTGCACGAACTAACACGAGCGTGAAGAGACGCTTTTGTCAAGGAGATGGGTACGAGATGTTGCCTTTGGAGACATAGATAGGTCATTTATTCAGAAATGAACGGCAGCGGTCATGAAGAAAGCGTGGAGTAAGCACGACAACTATTGGAATCCCAGCCTGCGTGCATTTCCGAGCCATTGTGAAAGTCTGCATAGATGAAGGACTGATCAAAAGGTGATACACGAGATATGTTCAAAGGTACGAGTCCATAGCAAATCTGGCAGCCGCAAACTTGAGTTTCTGGACGTTGCCGATGCTGCCAGCACGCAACTTCGAGAAAAGAGGGAGAAGCTAAGAGAAAGATGGAAAAGAAATATTCGCATGAGAGGCTGTCTTTCGTGACCTGGGCTGTATTCCTGTTGTGTGCCGCCGGTGATGGGCGAGAATCTTGCCGACACACGTACGATTGGAATGCTATGATGAATGGTACTTCTCTACACATGGCAAACAACTGTCTTGGGTTTCTTTCGCGTCAGAAGACACACTTGACCGAAAATGAGAGCGCAAGTGGTGATATTCCCCACTAGCTCCTGAACTAAAGATGATAATTGACAGACATGGCACGTGAACTCCAAATTAGGAAGACGTGTTTTCCCAATTAATGCCAAGACTGCTTCTTCCCGAAAAGGAATTATGGGTGATTCAGCGTTATAACAAAGTATATCGGCATTCCACGCATGACAAGGTGGCTGCCACTCTGCCCAGGGAATGGAACAAGCCCACATCAACCTGGGCAGGGAGCATGGTTTCGCCACCAATCTGAACAATTCTGTGTGCAAGAGTTCCGTCTAAGTATATCAGCAGCGACGGCATGGGGCATAGCAGCAATGGAGACATCACCTCTAATTATATAGGCGCTTATCCTTTGGAGAAAATGTTCAGAGTATAACTGGTACCTGCTGCATGAAGAGAAAGAGCACTATGGCTACAACGGCAAGAAAAGAACTATTGGAACTTCTGAAATCCATGAAGCACGAAGGAACGAAGGCTTGTTGTCCATCAATATAGGATATTCTTTTTGTTGAACAACAAAAATTTAGTAATTTACTGACAAAATATTGGATCGTGAGCAAACTAATCAAAACGGACCAGGGTATGCGGCTTGGATAAAAACTCTGACATTAGATTTAGGCAGACCGAAATGAAAGCTTCTGTCAGGGTAAAATAGCGAAATGTTGCTATTCTACTGGAATCTAAGACATGGTTCTACTGACAGCAAATCATGGGTCACGCCTCAAGGTCGTTTAGTTTGAGATGCGCCTTACGGAATAAAGACTTTCTCCATCAATCTCCGAACATCCTTAAATGGTATAGATTCTATAAAAGGATTTCCCGATTACGAAACAAACTGTTTCGCTAAGTTTTCAGAGAATACGAAAACAAGTTGTTTCGCAAAAGTCAAGACAAAATATCATTCGATGACTTCTTGTCTATTCCATGGGGACACCATGTTTATATCTTGCAAAAGTGTAATTCTACAGACAAAAGCCTTATTCTTTGTTCAGCAGACTCTCAAGCATTGCTGGTCGAGAAGGGTGTGTTGAATTTTCTGGATACCAACCTTTATGAACGAGGGTAAGGCCATTACCAACTTCAGTGCAACACTACCATCTCGTCACAAGTGATTTGGTCGAAAGATTACAAAAGATCCAGTACAATTTTTGACTTTGTCGGTCTCACGGAGCCCTACAAAGGAAAGAGCTAAAGATACTATATCAGAACATAGAAGTTTTCTGTTAGAGATGGGAAATGGATTTGCCTATATGGGAGAGGAATTCAGAATGGAAGTTGACCATGATGAGTTCTTTGCTGACATGCTTTTCTATAATACTAAAAATCCATTCTTATGTCATCGTAGAAGTAAAAGACAACAGTTTTTGAGACTTCATTCTTGGGGCAACTTAGTGGTTATGTATCATTTGCTAATCATATACTCAAAAGAAGGCGATAACCCAACGATAGGTTTGTTAGTTTGTAAAACAAGAATGATATTGTGGCTCGCTATGCACTCTGAGGGGTACACACAACCACTTGGAATATCTGAATATGAATTATCAAAAGTGCTCCGAGAATTTCAAGAGTTCGCTCCCATCAATTGAAGACATTGAGAATGAACTTAAAGAAAATAAAGTAACACTGATGACTGGCTCAAAAATACACAGATCAGTTACTATATTGGTATCCAAGTCAACAAGATAACGGCAGACCGCATTATCAATGACCTGAAAGAAACAGTCGTTTGAGCGAGTGAATGCACCTCTATGCCTATACTGCCAAATCATTGAAACTGGAAACATATTGTGAACGCAGAGGACTTCCCATTCTGTTTCCAATAATTATACGACGGGTTGGTGACACCATTGTAACAGCGATAGTCATTTCTTCTGAGTGGAAAGGGAAACATGAGTTTTGTCTAGTCCTAAGCAGGATAAAGGAAATACATTAAAATACTGGCTTGTCGATGGTAAACTGTACGAAACACTTGTCTCAAAAGGCTATCATCAGGACTGATGAAGCCCGTAAGAACGGATTAGAGACAGAACGCTATTCTGATTTGACAGCAACATTAGTTGAGCACCAGTATGCTGAATGCATCAAGACTCAGGATGATTGGGAATCGATTCTTTGGCTTGGAGATTACACTGGATGACAAAGTGATATTGAGAACAAACCTGTTCCCATCCCAACCGGAACTTCATACAGGAAGCGTCGACTGATTCTTGATAACCGATTTCATTGGGCTTATGCGATGAAAACTATACATGGCAAAAGACCAATACCCTGTTGGCTTACTCTCGATTGTGCCTGTGAGCACTTGAATCTCGTCAAAAAGCAGAACAGGACGGAAAAGAAGAAAACATTTTGGAAACCCTTTTGAAACCTTGTTTGGGTATCTGGGCTGCCAATTACAAGAACACCTATATCAACAAGACGGGCAAGCTGCCCACAGACCATGAAATTGTGGAATCTATATTCCACTAAAGGAAGAAACCTATAGGCCTGTGTAAGTCAGCCTTTGCATGGGCTTTTTCGTCATTCCTCTTACTATACAAGCATTCCGTTCCATAGGAGAAAGTGCTTATACCCATATAGTTACCATGTGGTACCTATATGGGCATAATGCCATGCAATTCCATGATACTTTTGCAGCAAACTTTTAAAACCAAATGAGACATGCAAGGGAATTTCATCATGCTGCAAAAGGAAGACCTCAAGGAGGTCATTGCAGAAGTATTAGAGACAATGGTGGGCAAGAATCTGCTGAAAGAACCATGTCTCTGACCGCACCCACCGAGTATTACACCCGTGACGAGTTATGCACGCGTCTGCACATCACCACCACGCTTTGTGGCGTATGGAGAAAGCGTGGGCGACATCCAGGCGCGCAAGATAGGGAGGCGCAACCTGCATTCCAAGCAGGAAGTGGACGCACTGATTTCCAGAGGCTTCCTGCCAAAATTCTAAATGAACTCGATGAGGGACTTTACTATGGATGAACTGATCAAGACGATTCCAAACTTCCTGGATATGGATTATCATCTCTGTCCTCCTTTCGTGAGTTGCAGGAACAGCAAGCTGTTGATGCCGGATGTTTCTCATGTGGCTTCCATGAACGACTGCTTGGAAAGGCAAATCTTTGCCGCCTCTTGTGGTTCTCTATCCGAACATTGTCCTCGAAAGTGATCTTTGCATCATCTTCGGACAGTCAGGCATCGGCAAAACCATCTTCGCCATGCAGGTGGCAAGGGATATTGCCGCACAGGGAAGCGCGTGCTCTACGCCGACTTTCGAGATGACGCTGCGTCAGCTGGCCCTGCGGTACGAGGTTCCGGACTTCCCTCCCTACCTTCTTCCGATGCGGAGATGGACAGAGACAATCGTTGATGATGTATTGAGAGGAATAGAAAAAGCAGCCGTGGCGAATCTTGCGGAAGTGGTGTTCATCGACAACATTACCGCACTCAGCCAGTCGCTCGACAAAAGCTCTGACGCGGGCTCGCTCATGGCATCGCTGAACGCCTTGAAACGGAAGTATAACTGGACGCTGGTCGTCCTCAACCATGTTCCCAAGATGTTCTCCGGCTCTGTCCCTCTTCCCTGTCGGCTACAGAGGCTCCGCCAAACTCAACCCGGTTGATAGACGACGCCGTGGGACTGGGGCAGTCAGTCCGTGACAAGTCGCTGGTCTATGTGAAGCAGTGCAAGTGGCGCAACGGCGAAGTTGTGCTCGATGCCGACAATGTGGCTCTGCATGAGCGGGCCAGATACAAGAACGGCAAGCCTTTGCTCTGCTCGTGGCGATGATTTTGGAGGCCGCCCATCTGGAAACGACAGGCTACCAGCGGGCGTGGAGGAGCTGAAGATCGAGGTCAGGGAAAGTGTCCTCGCAGGGCAAGCGAAGCAGCAGGACATAGCCAGGGAATGCGGTATCACCCAAAAGCAAGGTGTCAGGCTTCTGAACCGTTGATTATTCACTTTATGCAGTTTTATGCCAATATGCATAAGTGCATAAACTGCATAAAACACATAGCAAAAATGGAAAATCAGGACTTGAGAGAGCATATCGACGACTAAGGCTGCACCTAGTGATCGGATGTTGATAGAGATACCAGCAGGGGAGAGGATTAGCCTGTATTATTCTTCTCATAACGGACTATCTCGATAAACTGGTAAATTACGATGCAGCTATGTGTCGGCTATTGACGAGTTTAATTTCACGATTTCATCTGGGGAGCCGTTAGCGCAAACTGTGATCAGTGGGCATTATGGCACGGTGCTACCCTCGATTATCGAACAACAAGGTTGTAGGAGCGGTGAGTGCATGTACTTTGATGTGGCAGCGGAGCATCCTTCGACAAAGTCCCTATCAGTGGAGCATCTTTACAGCTGGTACTGCTTCGACTCATTACACGGACGATGAGGTCTTCTTTGGCGAGCATCTGCTCAAACAAGCCTGTCGCCATTGTGCAGGAGGAAAAAGACAGCCTTGCTGGGTACGCTGGCGGAACCGGCCGTTGACTGGTTGGCGGTTGGAGAAGAGCTGCAATCTCACCAATAACATGATAGAGTAAACTGGCTGGGCAACGGGTGGTCCTTTTCCCTGATGATATAAGCTGTGATTATTGGGAAGAGCAGTTCGGAGGCAAGGTTCAAGGTGGACCGTGGCTTTGTCCATCGGGACATTAACCGACACCTGATTGACAGAATCAGAGGTCGTGGCGGTCCTCTGAACTCAGGGGGAGAACAGGGCTCTGCCCCTTGTTATAGCTCACTATAACCACCCGCTGCGCTTTCGTAGTTGTGGGCCGGGGCCAGCCTTGGAGAACCGGCGAGTGACTCTCCCCTGCACCCCCACTCGGTGGCATCTACCCCCAAGACCCTGACCAGAGCGTGACCTCTCTCTGGACTCTCCGCTTGAGGAGCCTCCTAGAACCTTAGTGAAAAAGAAAAACCAAACAATCATTTAATTCCCTTTTTGTTCATGACTAAATGACATCGGCATACACATCGTAGCCCCTGCAATATCGGGCAAAGTGGAGGCACACAACCAACGGACAAAGGCATATCTCGACCACATCAATGCAGAGAAGCTTTATATCAGGAAAGACCTGATACCTGAGGACAATCGTGGACATCGGAACTGCAAGCGATAAGGACCTTGCGGCAGTATTACGACGCCATTGGCAGAATGGTGAGAGAAAAAGACGGGCAGAGCCATGCAGACCAAGGAACGGGAGCGAATCAACAAGAGAAGACGGGCAAGGTAACCAAGATAGCGGCTGTACTCCCTTTGCGTGAGGGCGTCGTGGTGTGCAAGGCGAGACACCACCATGGATCGTCTGCAACGATTTCAGCCGACCTTGTCGGCTGCGTTTCGGCATTACGGCCATACAGATACACCTCCATCGTGACGAGGGCATTGTCTTGATCCGAATGACACATCTACATGAAAGCCTAACTATCACGCCCATGTCATCTGGGACGATGAGCCACGAGACAGGGCAAGTCCTACAAAGCTGGACAATGAAGACATCAGCCTCATGCAGGACATGGCGGCAGAGCCTTGGAATGAAGCGTGCGTTTCCAGTTGGAGACGAGGCAAGCTGCATCTGGAACGAATGACTATATCGCGTCAGACAGAGGTGGAGTTGGATGAAAGCAAGAAACAAGCGGGAGAAGCTGGCAAAGGAACACGAGCAGAAAGTTCTCGCCCGTGAAAGAGTTGGATAAGGAAATCCACGACAAGCGGCTGAAAGCCAACCAGGAGAACTGCAGCGCCATCCTGTCGGTCTGGCTCAACTTGCAGGAAAGGGCAGGTATGCCCAGCTGGAATCAGAGAACATGGCCATGAAGCAACAGAGTGGCTCTATTGCCTCGATGAAGATGGGCAGCGCAGGAGTGGCAGAGCGGACGGCTGAACTGAAAAGGCCTGTGAAAGGGAAAGGCAGATTGCGGAGTTGCGTTTGGGATGAATACAACAAAGCTCACGCAAAGTTATAATCGGTTGTTGAGAAAAGTCGCAAAACGATAAAATCGTATGAGACGGCTCTCTCGCAGAAGGATTGCATCATAGCCAACATCCGCTTTTCGAGAAACGGCAGAGTTGTTGGACACTGTATGCCGCAAGGCTCTGCAAAGCCGTCATCGACTTTGGCTAAAAAGCCGATTGCCAGATTTTCGGTTCACGGCCGAGCAAGCCTGTGCTGCCGTCAGCCATGACTTTCGCCCAGTGGCGGGTTCCTGACGGGCGCGGCCGATGCGCTGATAACGCTTTACACGGATGTCCTCACCGAAAACGAATACACCGAAAGTGCAGGAGGCGCAGAATGTGGCCCGGCAACTTTACAGAGATATAAAAGATTAGAGCAAAATAAAATTGTTCATTCATCATCGTAGAATAGGAAGATAAGTGGACATATGTTTGAAACACCAATAGAATCAAAAGCAAAACTGTCTACAGCTTCACAAATGGTAACTTATTGCTGCAAAAATGTATCCATCCTGATATATATAGACTCTTGACTTACTTATCATATTTGTAAATTTGCGACTGATAACCCTAACTGTAGCAGAGTCCAAAAGGCAGATGATGTTAGCAATAGAAGTCGCAAGGGCTGGGAAGCGGTACTCACGAGGAGTATTTTTGATAGTGGAGATCATATATATATGATAAGGCGTTTACCCTGACTTGTTTTTGGTGTACAGAACTTCGCGACTTTCAGCCATAGTCGAAGATAGAACCTTCATGGTTGTCCATTGGTGTATGTAATAGCCAGTATCGTGTATCTGTTAAAAATAGGTATGTGTTCACGACTTATACATATCGGTGTGAGCTTATGCATTGCTCGTTCATATGGTGGAACTGTGCGAAGGACTCAGTGCGTGGAATGGGTAACAGGTAGAGACTCCCACGCTTTTTTTTGTATATTAAATCTGGCTTTTAATAAATTCTGCCATTGGGATGTCTGCACCGGTATCGTTTGTAATGTAAAAGCAATTTTGCATAATAAGACATCGTAAGATTTCCATTAAAAGATATATCTATGACCCTCGAAATCTGTAATACATGAACAGATAACACAGAAACATAAAGATAGAACAACTGTTCCGTCAAGAAATTGGAACAGCTGAAAACCTCATCATACTGTAACATAAATTTAACTTCACTGTAGTATTATGGAAAGACAATATTATTACAAAGTCTATCTACAAAGTATAGACTGGTTATAATCTTTCTGTGCTATGTATATCTATTAAAGATTTTGTCGAACATATCAATTCTTTAGCACAAGGGAACACCACACTCAATTACGCCTTAATACAAAACCGGTGAGTATATCCAAATCCAAGATGACGGGCAAAAATTGGTTGATTGCATTCAGAGTCAACACCTAATGGAGAAAATATTTATGGTGATACTTTATCCACAAGAAGCTAATGAGCGGACCTTTATTTGTTGGGTGATCGTTTACTGGCAAATTGTGGCAATGCCAATTTTCAGTGGAGGTATTAACTACATGATACTCTCTGTACCTATCAGTGAAAGTTCATTGTCAAGAACTTTATTCTGCAAAGTTTTCGATACAAGCAACAATAGTGTATATCAGTTTAATCTGACTAATGAAAAATTGGCGAATTATATCATTTCAGTGATACACAAAGGATGAGCTGAATATAGATGGATTAGAAAATACACTAAATAAGTTACTTTAAAGATAATTCCAGAAGCACATAAGGTATATCAATATGGAGAAAGATTTCTATTTTGTTTGGTTGCTTATATTTTTAATTGTTATCCAACCATTATTTGATTGATCATAGTCATATATGAAAGTAGGGAAATGCCCTTACGGAAGTTACGGATCGTTTTGGACAATCCAAACCACCACTCGAATACCGTAAAAATTGCAACCTTACAAGTCGGTGTAGTAGTGTGCAGAAAGAAATGTACTTGTAAACCAATGCCTCCTTCCGCTGAATCGGACTTCTATAGAATATTGAATATGAAAAAAATAGTCAAAGTGCCTTGACTTGTACTGCTAACCATAGCGGGATATACAAGAGGGGCATAGATGCAGCAGAGTGGGGTCCTTTTCATCCTGTGTGACCTGACTTTGGATGGACTTGGAAAATAACTTGCATTCTACATCAGATGTTGTTTTTTTATGGATACAGCAAAGATGGTTTTAGAATGGTCTTGGCAAAAAATAATATAAGGCCAAAAGAAAAGATGGAGAAGACTATAATGTAATTCTTTCTCATGCTATGCATGGCAGCCAGTTTATAAAAGAGCATTATCCATTTATAAAGCAGAATTGTTTTGTGGAAATTATCGAATTTATGAGAATACCGGTGATGATGAAACAATAATTCAAAGAGAAAATAACAAAAAGTCTCATCAAGCGAGGTAACAAATTTTGATTCGGTGTAAATGACCAAAAGTTTAAATTGGAACTATTAGCACTAAAACAGTCCCATAGTGTCTGATATTTCTATGTCTTGCTGGATGTTCAAATAGAACATTCATATTTCATACGACCTATGGATTAGACAATATTTGTTTGTCATATAATGATACGACTCAGTGTTCTTCATTTTAATGATTTGGATTCTATCTCTGCTAATAGCAATGATACCTTTTCGGTGAGCTTGTTATTATGAATAAGGTTTCTCTTGACAAAGATAAAAGATACGGTCGCATACAATTATTGCCTTAAAGTTGCATATCATACACATATAAAGATGGTAAGGTGGAAGTTGCTTGCTGATACTACTATCAAAATAAAATTTTCCATTTATAAAAGGGAAATATGTTGAGAAACAACCGTGTTAAAAGGGAAATTTGTTATATATCCTGTGCAACTCTTATAATGGAGATGAAAGCAGCCACCAATAGGGTGGCTGTTGATGTGGACATTCTCCTGATAACCAATAAAAATAGATGGAGGGAATAACAAATTATCTATGTGGCATGCATATCCAACCTATTGCTTATCAGCAAAAGCATAGTGTACCAAGATTTGAAGTATCCAAAACTCAGTGTGTTGAGTGAAAATCAAACTTACACGCAGATGAATACTTTCTAATCGCGGCAAATTCTGAAACACCCTTAGTTGAAAAAGGTAGAGAGGAGTATAATAGATAAGGAAAAGAAAGGGTTAGTAGCGAAATCACGGTATTGTTACAGGCGTTCCATAAATGCCAGTGAGTTGAAAATGATGTATCAGTTTTATTGTTGGTGTCCGTAATATTGAAACTATTCGATAATTCCGTGGGGAGTATATAATTGACCACAACGAGCCAACTCTAAGGAAAAGGAATTAGCCTAAAATGATATATTTAAAATTTATGCCGGAGAGAATACTCCACACGACGTGAACTATTATTCGCATATTTATTTCAATTTAGAAATTGGGCACATAATTTCTCATAAGTTAAATCTAAAATAGATGCTTATTACTGTTCTGTCATATGGAAATTTCAAGGTAATGGGTTGATGGGTATGACGTACCTTTCTCGCTTAACTCCGCTGGAGATATAAAAACCATTGAAGATTTATGAACAAAAAGGGAATCAATGGGGACTGCGCCACAACGAAAAAACAATTAATGTTGATGGAAAACGTTGAGCAGCTACCACTTCCGCGACTTTATCTTATCGCTGCGCGGTGCGTCATTATGTTCGATTATAATAGCTTGATATGGGAGGAAATAAAACAAAAAATTGATTATCATATTCCAACATCGTAGTATCGTTTCCGGATAACAGTAATAACTATGATGAAGACTATGACGATATTCGATCAAATATATGATGAATTGAGCAATGCAGCAACTGAA
>BNJS01003231.1_pt1 | contig 86396 bp, 67 predicted proteins | sample 8540461 | NCBI WGS metagenome assembly BNJS01 (sample SAMD00202454, study PRJDB9452) | human saliva metagenome | isolation source: human saliva | place: Japan
ATGCACAAGTCTAGTTATATGGTCTCGATATAATTTTCTTTTCTGCGCCAAAGGAGAATAAGTATAATCCCGCCAATCATGCCTCCTAGGTGGGCGAAATGTGCGACATTGCTACCTGTGGCATGTACCCTGAGAATAACTCAAGCCCCAAAGAGCAACACGATGTATTTAGTTTGATGGGTATAAAGAAATAGATAATACATTTCACATTAGGGAAGAGCATGCCATAAGCAAGCAATAGCCCGAAAACGGCACCAGAAGCCCCAACAGTCGTTGCATATTGAGGAACCCGCAACGGGGGATAATAACATTGTCTCCAAGGTTTACAAGCTGATAGGCTCCACTTGTAACGCTACTTAAATCTATTATTGCCCACACTATTTGCTGTGTGAGGGCAGCCGTAATCCCTGTTATTAGATAATAGATTAGAAAGCGTCAGGGTCCCCAGTAACGTTCAATCTCAATGCCTTATGATTCTGGCCCGTGCTTCACAAAGAACAAGTAAACTTAGTTCTTGACACGACCAGGTCTCTATAGAACCAGAGAAAAGCCATAAGGCTTAGAAAACGAACCAAACTCTCAGCTCCGTGCCTTTGCATAGACGACGCACTATCAAAACTCTTACTTTATACCAATCTAGTTTTAGAGAAACTTATCAGCATGACAGATTAACTTCTCCTCTCATGCTCTGTAGCATATACTCGCCCTCGGTAGAGTCGATGCCACGAGCTGAACTATCTTCAGGCGTAAGGCTGAACCAGCAGTGACAGCCTCTGCAACGGTGCCGCATGACGACATAAGCCTTCTACGGCGTAAGAGTTCTGCCAAGTAGCCATGACGTATATACGGCTCATCGCACAGCAAGCAATACCCTCTGCATCCGTCATCTTCAAATGCAATCTCGTGCAAGAGGCGGCTTCCGTAAACAGCGTGTATCCATTTTTAGTTCAGTGCTCGCGCTCCGCAATCTCCCAAAGCAAGCGTAGCGACATCCGCCCATGCTCGTAAGGATGCGATATACTCTGTGCCCTCAGAACACACTTATCTATAATACGTGAAGGGTCAATGCTTCGTAAAAGGACAACTCATACGATTTATCGCTTTAATCTACCAACCAGGCCTTCACTAGTTTCCCCATCGGCTCTGAGCCTCATCGTCTGCTCAGCTGTCATCACGCACTGCGCCATAACCGCCACGTGCAAAGTGATATGTACTTCGCTACGCCCTTTAACCCTCAGGCGCAGCATCAGCAGGAGCCACAGGCAAGGCAACAAGGCGCATAATGCCTATATCGGGAAATATCATCACCTATACGCGCAATCTCATCTAGCGTCAAGCCGGTCTTTAGCCATGAACCCCTCTAAAGCAAGCGACCTTATCTTTAATGCGCATATAGATATATTGTACACCGAGGGATTCAAGGCGTGAAACGCATAGCCGCATCTTCTCCGCCTGACATAATCGCCAAAAGTATAAACGCGTAGCCACGGCATGCACTGCATCGCATAGCCATCTTCCAGACGATTTACGGTACGCATGGGCATGCCCGGGGACGTCTGCGCTAACCGTCGCACCCACGACGCCGTCCATATATCTGCTACAAAGGCTTTTATTCCTTGGGTCTACTGGGATACTACTCATATTTAACTATAGTTATTATTGATTATTGATTTCTATTCATTGTGCGTCATTACGCACTTGCTCTCTGCCAGGTAGATACCTTCGTCAAGGTTGTATTAATCGTGCGCTTTCTCGTCGCTAAATCCAAAAGGTATATCACTCCATCTTGCACCCACTTGCGGCACGGATAAGAATACATCTTTGAGGAAGCAATTCGCCTTAATCTCTCCACTTGATAAGTTTTCTTAGTCTTATCTATTGGCTTTATATTAAGGTCATACATCTGCCTTTGTGAGCTTCATCTACTTGTAAGCGAGACAGGATGCATCTACTCTCCGCCATACCACGCTGAGAGATACGTCAATAGGTCAACGCCACATCAGGCTTCTGTTAAATGGCTCTCACCGAAACAGAGCTATAAGCGTAGTTGTATTGCGCTGAAGTGGGGATAATGCGTTCTTCCCAACGATGAAGCACTTTTCCTCAAAGTTTTTCACACTGATAACCAGAGCGAGGCGTATCAATTCCTCTAGCTAATCATTGGCAAAGACTAAACGACAACATTTTCCGAAGGTTCAAGTGCGAGCAAAGCATCATGAGACATAACTGCGTCTCACCGTATAATGTAAAGCCTTATAGTTTTGATAATAATCAACGCCACTCCATGAAACACTTGGCCAAGCGTCGATAGAGATTTGCCACAGAGCGAACCCATACATACAGGTCGCCACTGCACGCAAAGTCTGCATCATCATGCTCCATACGCTGGCCTGCAAGACTTGTCACATAAACAGTCTTCAAAATCCGTTGGCACATTAAGATAATCACGCTCCATATACTCACGAGTACAGGGCTGTTCGTAGAAGCCTTTTGGTGCTGACGCATCACATCTAGACTCCAAAGACATAATCTTTCAGGACGAGCAAATTGCTTTAATGCATCTACATCGGGGAAGGATTAAGAGCCATACTCTGAGGCAAAACGCATGGGGCGATTATCTATGGCATCAGCGGCTCTTTGCCACACCACAAGCAATAATGCACATCACTATGTTAGCTCATCCGGTCTGCAATTCGCAGAATAAGGGTGAACTATGAACATATCGCTCCTATCAGGGTCTCAAACGCTGTACAAGTCGGGGTAGAAGTTCTCGGAAATAGCCAATTCATAATCGACACGCATACGCGCTCGCCTACTGAGCCTTAGGAGTAACGTGATTGCCAGCAGCGCAATACTTAACCTGCTGCAATCTCGTATTGCCGCACCACAGTACTAGCCCGATGGTGCTTAGCGCGACGTCGCACTTTGATAATCAGCCTCTCGTCCGACATTATCAAGGAAAGCACTCGTCAGCAGGGTGAGCGCAGTACAGGCAAACGCAAGTCCTGCCAAACTAAGCATCTGCGAGTCCAGCCTCCTGCTTAGAAATGCTCACATCTTCATGCATACCTGCCCTACCCCATGGACGCGTATGCACATTCCTAGCAAACCCAACATCATCAAAGAGTTTGCGGAAAGCCTCGTCCGTACGCTTAGTCAGGATATTATCTCCGGGAATATAGTCTGCGCCCTTAGCAAATGGCGCGGTTGTTTTATTGACTTGAAAATAAAAACTCGTGCCCTCGTAGAAGTCGGCTTGTCGCACGTTTAACTTCTCTGATACCACCGATTTGCTTCTGTTTGTACCTCAAGAATACGTCTCATGTGCATCGTCAAAGAGTGCTATCTCTAAAGAGTATATACAAGTGAGGCTGTCCCCAAGGCTTAGGGCCACCATAGTTTGGGTTTAGACAGAGTTTATAAGCATTCCGTCCTGAATCCTATATACCGTGTACATAGCCTCACAGAGTGTTTTACCTCCATCTGGAGTCTGATGCGCAAATTCTGAAACACACCTTCATAATCACTAGTACAGGATTAATCGTAACATACGAGCATACTTGGCTTCATTCGTTGCTTATCAATCTATCTCCTCGTATCGTACATCTAGACTGATGTTATGATCCCTGAATGTGAGGGTAACAGGTTGTACCCAATACATCGTAAACGAAACGCATACGTCAGCCGTAACTCATACGGAGCCTTACGGGTAAAGACACTGTAAATGAATAGGCGCATGGTCATTATCTGCGGGATAGTTGATGCCGGCTTGCCGTAGAGAGGGTGAGCCTGCTTAAGAGGAGCATGAAGATACACTTCCAAAGTATTTGTTCCACGTTGTAGATAAGGTCTTACATCAAAATCATAACCCACAAAACATATTGTCTGTATGTCCCTACGACCTTGCATTAAGTTTTATTGTGCTGTAAAGTATCTATACCCTTGAAACTAAGTATAATGTCTGCTGTACCTCCAACGGGTAAAACTCTCAGGCAACTTGATTTCGGCTGTATACACCCAATCTTTATCCTCTATGCCTTGAACGAGTTTTCTCATTCTGTCGTAATGAGGATTAGCAATTTTTCCTGCTTGAATGAGATAATCTTGTAATACCGGGGACAGTACAGGGATGCCATTCTTTTCGTCTGCGGCACGATAGCGCAAGATAATATTTTTATATTTTCTGCATGCTATATGTAGACAACGAAAGGAATACCGCCGAGGGCTTAGCACCCAGAGGTATAATTGCTGAGCGTAATAACCCTACTAATCATTGCGAACTACTCTTTGCTAATGGTTACTCTTACTGCGATATATTTTGCGTCGGAGCTGTTTTATTGGCTTCAAGCATCGACAAACTACCACCTTCTAGTAAAGGGTCTATATACCTACGCTTCATATTATATCGGTCTGACAAATTCAACTCCCTTTGCTATTTCTGAAAGTGTCCGTGGGTTTTTAAGAAATCTAGAATCATTTGACTCCTACTCCTTGACTTTTGAGCTTTTACCTTGACTTTTACTCCTGACTTTTGAGCTTTTACTCCTGACTTTTTACTCCTTGACTCTATGGATTGTATGTAATCTTTATTAAGCTCATAAGAAGTCCACCGCCCTCGGCTTTGAGAAATCAAGATATTCCTCTCCACCAAAGAATACAGCACTTTCCCTACCGGCAAAGAATTTCTTCCCAATAGAGTTTGCAACTCACTATTAGTTACTGCATCTTCGGACAGAAATCACAGATAGAACCAATATCTCTTCATTATTCAGGATTGATAAGCCTTACTACCTAAAATCATGCGTAATTGATGCGTACACTCTTCAGATATTAGCGATTTCATTGAAATCGTCAACTCTACGGTGTGCAGACATCAGACTCACAAAAGAAAAAGGTTTCCGCCAACTTCTCTCTGACAAACATCTACGATAGTTGGAAACCCTGAACCTACATTATCTCCATATCAACGCGCAACATGGATTGAATATGAGGGTTACGAGCCTTTGATTTCCTCCTTTATAGATATCTGCACAGAGGAAGTTTTGAGAGAACCCGGATTTGAAAAAGAATAAGCGGTCGTCATGTTTCTCCACCCTCAAAACACCGTTATCATGTAATCAGCATGGATAACAAGATTTGTTAAAAGCTTTCACGAATAGCTTCATGCAGGAGAGTATCATCTTCTCGCTCCATTTGCTTAGTACAAATGGTCTCTTGGCATCTCTCACCAACCTTGCCAATACGAGAGTAAAGAAATTATAGAGATTATTTTTCCCAGCGTCCATCATAGGTAATCCTATCTGTCCAACGACTATCTGCTGTGAAGATTGGTCATATCCAAATAATCCAAGCGAATGTTGTCCAAGCGTTCTTATAGCTAATCCTTTACCGAACATAAGTAAGCCTGCCAGGTCAATCCCTCTCGCCTGTACTTCTATCCTTGGTATATCCGCCTAGATTTCTGAGAAACTCTTTATCATCATAATCATTCAATAAATGATCTGGGTTAGCGGAGTGAAAATCTATTTCTATAAGCCCTTAGTGTCGGCAAATCTACATCATCGATAGTATAATGCTCCAGTAGAATACCATCATTGCCGGCATCATTAGAGTCTCTTATCATTGCTTTTACCTCTTCCTCTGTACAATGATAATCACCCCTCGTAATTGCGTTTATACGATTACCCTACTTAGGGTTTCCATTGATATAGATGGGGCTTGGATGATCTGCTTGAGGAATATGGATAGATAGTATAAAGGCTCCATGATGATCTACAACCTCTACATCGGTATCAGTCAAGATATTCGAAACCTTATCACTATTCAGTGTATCAAAAACTCTTTTTCAGCCTGCTAGGATTTTGGATACCTGTCACTGCATATGGCGAATCACTGTCTACGCCTGTTCTGATACTCCCAATAAAATATAGCCTCCAATAGTATTAGCAAAGGCAGAGTAGGTCTCAGATAGACTTTGGAATACCTTTTTCTGCTGTCTTAGCCTCAAAATTGATACGCTCACCCATAGTAGAGTAGCGTAGTAATATCTACTATTTCCATATTCAGTGTGGTTTCTATATGCAAACCTTATTACGACAGTTACTTATAGAACAGCCATTTCTGCCTTTTTACTCGCCTAAAAATCACGGGTACTCACCTTCAAAGTCGAGTCAGAACAACGCCCTATCCTGCCAAGAGACAGCAACGATTAGTTTTGCTGAGAGGGTTTCTTTAAGTTTCTCATAAGTACGAAAGATAGTACAAATGAATAGATAAGCACTATACAAAGAACTGAAAATCAGTAACACCACCCTCGGTAAAAATACTCGACAGACAAAAGAAAACATACATCACGCGTCCTAGCCTTTCAAAACCTCGGCGAAGTCTGTGCAAACTACACGTGAGTCTGCAGCAAACTTCAGCCGTAGTTTAACAGACTACAGCGAAGTTTGCAGATAGGTGTGCGTAAGTATCAAGGCAATTGCGCACTCACCAAAATAAGTACACGTACTTACTGAAATGAGTGCATGTACTCACGGCAACGAATACGCACACTTGCGAGATCAAGTACGAGGTACTCACAGTCATTTTGATGCCTCTGCACACATGGGGCACATCTCTATCTAATTTTCTACCTTTGTATAGCATACAAGGATAATGAATAATTCATATTTCGAAGATACCCCATAAGTCCATTGGAGCGTTTCGCTCCATTAGTCACTACTAATCTGATTTTATCAACCTCATTGTATGGCTAGCACGCTCGTACTGCAAATCCTTAGGTTTTGATATTACAGATTGGGGGCGCACTATTATTATGGCAGGTGCACACTTCATCAGTACATCACTATATGTGTCCTCACAGTACAGATAGACTTGATGCATATTCTGCGAATATGTTCATGCTGTGGATGTTCGGCTCTGTCATTGAACGTTGCGGGGACTCGCGCTTTTCTAATCTGTCTGGTCTAACAGGGATTACGGCTGCCCTCACACAGCAAATAGTGTGGGCACAGAGTGCGTAACGTTACAAGTGGAGCCTATCATGCACAAGCTGAGACAATGGTATAACTCTCGCGTTGCGGAGTTCATCTGCAGCGGCGACTGTTGGGGCTTCTGGTGCTAGCTCGAACTGTGTGCTTATGGCATGCTCTCTTCTAATAGCTGAAATGTATCTATCTTCTTCCTATACCCATCAAGGCTAAATACATCGTGTTGCTCTTTTGGGGCTTATGAGTTATTCTCAGGGTACATGCCACAGGTAGCAATGTCGCACATTTCCTGCCCACCTAGGAGTGCATGATTGGCGGGATTATACTTGTTACTCCTTTTGATGCAGCAGAAAGAAAATTATATCCAGACTCATATAACCAGACTCGTGTAATGTCTAATATCTTACAAGATTGGTCTGAGGACGGCCTATGCACGTTAAACTCCATAACGATTGCATCTAGCTCTACGCTATAATATTCCCTGCTACTGATACTCTCTAATCTCTTAAATTTGGGGAGGGCTGGGTTTCAGATATTGCCTTATCCAATGCTCTTGAGTACGACCTATTATTAAGAGTCGCATTACCGAACCTTGGGGTATCGTCACCTATCCTTTTGTTCATAACGAAATACAGCATTGGGCTTTAATATGCTCGTACCTATGGAGCGTAGGCGAACTATTTATGCCCGCTACCACGGAGATTTCAAACCCATACTCTCTATCTTCTTGGGTGGCAGCATCGTGGGCGCACTGGGTTATACCTTGCACTCACGACGCTGAGACTATTTCAGCGTTTGGCCTACGGCATTAAGACTGTAGGCTCGTCCGCGTGTATTTATGCCCTATGCTGCTCTTGGGCTCTCCTACCCAAGTTGCGTATGAGGCTACTCTCCTTGGTCAAGTAAATTTTCCCGTTATTATCCTCATCACTTATGCCTTATCTGTCTTACTCGGAGCATAATTGGGGCGGGATAGTTGCTCATCCAGGAGTGCGCTCTATGGTGTAGTATGGGGACTTGTCAGAGCGCAGGAGGTCGAGATTATCCACACAATGGCTTGCCAAACTCAAAATCCCCAAGAAAAAGAAAAGCAAGCACTTTCAATCAGTTCTTCCGACAAGAACTTGAGCGCATTATAACTAAACTTAGGCATAGCGGTTATACTAGCCTTAGTGAAGACGATATATATCTACAGAAATACAAACATTAGTAATGGCAAAGAAGAGTCTATGGTATGAGTTTGAGGAGTACCTTTATCCTCAGATGGCTAGCTATATCCTTACAGCTACCACGACATTGCTCTATATTGGCTCTGCCTTCATTATATATATTCCTCCGAAGTTATTTTCTCCAGCCGCCTTGCTGGGACTATTCTTTCCCTGCCTTTGTGGGGCGGTTGCTCGCGTGGTCTTATTGGCTGGTGCGTAGACGCTGGCGCATCTTAATCGGATTAAGTCTCATCTTCGCCTCTCCTGGGAATCTATCTACTCCTACATGCTCTACACAGAGGTCTTTCACGACAACTAGAAGAATCAGGTCCTCGTCTAAAAGTGCTTTCATATAATGTGTGTGGTTTTTGGCTTCGAGCATCGTATGGCGCTCAGCGACCTAATAAAGTTCTCTTATACCTCAAGAGCAGTGAGGCGGATTTAATTTGTTTACAAGAAGCGTCCTTAGCTCAGGATAAAGATTGGGGGCGTTACGATGGGACAAGTCAGCTCTATCTAGGGAGAAGTATCCTTATATCTCGCTTATCCCCTGCTCAAGATGGAGGCTCAGGACATATGTATCTCGCTATCCCATAAAAGAGGCTGAGCGCATACCTATACCCTCACGTCAATGGCGCAGCACACTTCAAAATCAATAGAGGCGGACAAGAAACGCATGTTATCAATGTTCATTCAGAGAGTTTCCGCCTACAAAGCTTTCTAGGACAAGAATACATGAGCTTAGTTGCTAAAGGGAAAAGTTTGCTGAGGTTTCAGGATGCCTTGCGCGTGAGTTCACGCCTATATTTCGCTATCGTGGAGCAACAAGCCAATATTGTCAAGCGCTACTGACTCGCTACAGACAGAGCGGACTAATCATTTTGGCGACTTCAACGATACACCCGTATCTTATGCACTCTGAGAAACTTTGAGCGAGACATGACTGACGCCTTTATTAAGGCTGGTAATGGACTTAGCACGTAGTTTTGTTTCTCGCCTTTTCCTGTGCGTATAGACCACATTCTTTAGGAAAAGCTTTTTACGCCCCTATTATACAAAAAGCTAGATGCAGGGAGTCAAGGGTAGTGACCACTATCCTATCTTTACCTACATCAAAACCAACAGAATAACATTATGCGCTTTACAAACAAGAAATACGCCTGCCGGAGCCACTGAGGAGACACGACTAAGCTATGGCGATAACGTGATTAACCGGGTCATCGCTTAGTGAGCATATGAGGCGAATATCTAGCAATCTCGGTCATCATATCTCAGTTAATCCTTTCGGTGCTCTATATAATCCTCTGTCTACCGCAGAGGCTATATCTAGACCTCATAAGCGGTGAGCCTTACGAAGCGCATGAGCTATATGAGTATGATGACGTGGCACGGCAGTCAGCACCATGGAGTTATTCGGCTGCGACAGGTGAAGAGTGTCTTAGGACGTATCAATGAAGACGCAGCGATGCAAGTCTAATGCTTCCAGAGACTAAGTTCTTACCTCATTACTTGGGGACAGCCGGATTTATACCGATAGGGGAGCGAGAAGGAATTGTGGTATCTAACTGCCATAGGCGACCAGAGCGAGTTCGAGCGTCGCCTATAGCGTAGACGAACTCACGAAAAAGTCTTACCTGTCCTCAAACAAGTCATGAACTTATCCCCAATCTTCGTATTATTACGACGATAAAGCCCAATACGACATCTACGAGATGGCGCACGGCAATCAAATCGGTAAAAGCGACACTACTCCTTATGGACGGCGCCTACGCTCAGCCTTGGGAGAGAGATACAGCTATTTCCGAAGTCCCCTAGACGATTGAGATACCGCTTCTATACTGATAGACACCTAGCCCCTTAGCACAGCGCATAATCAGAATACTTCATGCAGTGGCTGATGAACCCAGAAGATGAGCCTCTCAAGAAGTACTCAAGCAAAAGTCAATATGAACATAGAACTCTGCAGCGAACACCAGAAGCAGAGTTAAGACGTGAGACAGCTATTATACTCATTCGCAGTATGCAGAACCTGCACCCAGAGATTAAGCCATCAGCTGGTTCAAAAGATTAGGACTTACACAGATGATACTATTCAATACAGCCCACACTCCCGGAAGCATTTGCAGCTAAAACAGTTTGTCATCCACTGAGTACGATGTTGAGCATGTCGTCATGGTGATAGCCGTTCAGAGTCTTGGCGACACTGCTCTCTGTAGCTCTCATCAGTCCTTCCGATAATGGACACCATTATATCCCTAGTGCCTACAAACAAGGCGTTGGGGTATTCTAATATCAGAGGGCTTAGATAAATTGCGGAAAGAGCATACAGATGCTTGCTTTGTCTTAGTCGAAGATACCCTAGAAAGTTTCAGAGTTGGCGTACGCGCTCGTCGTTTAAGTCGAAGGCACATATTGGCGATTACAGGAAGCAATGGTGAAAACGATCTGTGAAGGAGATGCTATATGCCTACTCTACAGAGATGTGAAGGTCTATACCGCTCACCAGGGAGCTACAATAGCAAATCGGGGTCGCACTCTCGCTTATCGCTATGCCCACAGAACACGATTAGCCATTATCGAAGCAGGTATTTCTCGTCCAGGAGAGATGCAGCGACTACAAGAAATGATTCTTCCTGATGAGGTCTTAATCACTAATATCGGCACAGCACATCTGGAGAACTTCTCTAGCCAAGAAGCCTAAAGTGACTAATCCCTAACAGAAGGTGCTAGAGTGCTTTATTATGCCCTGAAAGTGAACCTAAGCAATATCTTACATTACTCGCAAAATCTCCTTTTGCAGATGCGCTAACAGGCAAAGAATTAAGTCTAGCTCTCTTCATTGAAGCACGCTTCCTCTATCTTTGCTAAGGTCGAGGCAGTATATTCCTCAACTAGAACCCATAGAGATGCGCTTAGAGGTGGGAAGGAGAATGCTCGGGAGGTTCTTATCAATGATAGCTATTCCAACGACCTTGTCATTGGAGATGGCTCTAGAAGCACAAAACCCGCTTAGGCGGTCATGCTATGTGTCCTCAGTCCGATAGAGCAGTCGTCCCTCAGCGCAGAGGAACTGGCCTGCGCGTGCGAACGCTCTTGAGCACCTATCAAACGAAGAAAGTTTATCTACTTGGCTGGTCACTTGGGCAGCCTGGTAGCGTATGAGCTTTATTGAAACCTCTAGTATAGAAAGAGTTATTATCGCTCTATCGTGATGATTTGCTAGATGAATATGCTCTCATTAGTCAAGGGGCTGGGCGTTATAAATTGAAGAACTCATCACCTCTCTAGCGTGAGCACGCTACACGCTTGAAGTTAATCTCTCTACCATAGAGGTAACGGCTTTTTACCGCAATGAGATTACCGCACTCAGCTTCTCTTATCTGTATGATTAAGGCTGATGCCTATGGTCTAAAGTGCATTAGAAATAGCACGAGCGCTTGAATCCCTCAAGTTGCCTACAGCCGTTGCCGTTGCTGATGAAGGAAAGCGCTCAGGACAAGCAGGCATTAAGAAGCCTATTATCGTAATGAATCCCGCCTTAGATGGTTTGGATACGCTTGTTACATCATCTAGATGCCGAGATTTATTCGCTCGAGATGTTTGCAACGCTTTGCCTTATCGTCTTGCACAGGGTTATCGGTTTGCATCTTTAAGATCGATACAGGTATGCACCGCTTAGGGTTCAGGCACGAAGATATGGAAGATGTATGCCATGTCCTGGAAGAAACTAAAGCACCTTTATCGAGTGTCTTTAGCCATTTTGCAGGAGCTGATGACGCTAAGTTTGATGCTTTTAGTCAGAAGCAAGCCGATTATCTGAAAGCATTCTACGACACACTCATAGAGCGCATAAGCACCTTTCAAAAAGCTCGTCCTATGCTGCATCTTCTCAATACAGCAGGATTAGAACGCTTTAATGATACCTATTCATTTGATGGGTGGACGCCCTAGGCATGAGGCTTATATGGCTATAGCCCTAGCGGTCGCACAGAGGTGCGCCCCGTGGCAACACTTAAGACGCGCATCTTGCAAGTTAAGCGTATTCCTAAGGGCGAACCAATAGGTTATAGTTGTACCGTTTCTTTCCCTGAGGATTGCGATATAGCCATTATCCCTATTGGCTACGCCGACGGGCTCTTACGTCGCTTTGGTAATGGTCGCTGGTCTGTTAATATAGGCGGTGTTCTTTGCCCCATTATTGGCAATATCTGTATGGATGCTTGTATGGTCAATGTTAGTGGAGTAAAGGCTAAAGCAGGCGATGAAGTGATTATCTTCGGAGATAATCAAACGCCTATTACAGATATGGCTAAGGTCGGAGAGACTATTCCGTATGAAATCCTAACCTCCATTTCTCCACGTGTTGTGCGCGTCTACGTGAGAGAGTAAGTTCTAAAAGAAGACTTTTTCATTCTGCAAGGTCTCCCTAAAGAATCCATACAACGAAGAATAAAGAACCGGGCTACAACCTTGAGGTTGTAGCCCGGTTTCATGTATTATGAATGATGAATGCTTATTCAGCGTTCATGATTACGATACAGTTCCATACGTTTTTCAGCATAAGGCTGCTGGCGGTCACCCTCCCAGCTAGTCTTGATGCGGTCAGTCAGAGATACCATACTTTTCAGCAAGAATCTTCTTCACAGCTTCAGCACGACGTTCAGAGAGTTTTAGTTGTAGTCAGGTGTACCTGTCTGGCGGTCAGCATAACCTCACAAGAGTAATAGTCTCTGTGTTGTTCTTAGCGTATTCTGCGATATTGCGGATGTTAATCAACTGGTTAGGGTCTACTACTGCGCTGTTGAGGCGGAAGTAAACAACGTTACCAACTGCGATACCTGCAACCTGTGGAGCTGGAGCTTGCAATCAACTGGACGCTTAGAAAGCTCAGCGTTTTCAGCACGAAGGCTGTTAAGTTGCTTGTTTAGGCTGGCGATGACAGGTCATTGTCCTGAGCCTTAAGCTGGAGTGAACTCCTTCTTACCAAGGTGGAAAGTAGGCTAGCACCTGCAGTGCCCTAGGAAGCTACGTTCGTATGCAACAGATTTATCAGCTTGTCATTCTTGATTGGTGATAATCATTAGTTGTACGGAAATTATTAGCTAATACTTGTGCTTCAAGATTTAGGTCCACACCTTAGCTAGGCGGGAACTTAAGTTGAAGTCCCCTCCAGCTAGAGCTGAGTTCTTACCTTCAGCAGGTAGAGGACCTTGGAAACCTTGTGGGAAATCCGTACCAATTTGCGTTGCAGCACCTACAGAAAGGAATGGAGATTAAGTGGAAGAAGGATTTTCCTGCAGCTCAGAGAAATAGTTAACTACATCAAACATGAAGTCAACTTGCCCCATAGCATACTTGTGAGTAGCTTTGTAAGCAGTCTGAGGTTTTATCAGTTGTTACATTGAAACGGTCTGTAAGATTGCCGTAAGTGCAAAGCAGCACGAGTAGCAAAGTAGGATGTATGCCACTTACCAAGTGCAAGAGAAGGATTAACAAGGTTAATACCATCCTTACGACCGAGAGTCGTAATAGTTCATTCCTGAGAACTGGAAATGAAGCTGCATCACTGATTTCAAGGAACCAGTGGCTCTTAGCGCCATCCTGCAAAGTGAGCCTTACGAGCAGGCACTGAAGTGATTTTCCTGAGCATTAAGAGCTGTTGCACCCACAAGAGAGGCAAGAGCCATGCACATTAGTTTCTTAGTCATTGTCTTGATCTTTTCTAGTTAGATAATTAGCTGTTAGCATCTGACTCTATGATCACTTAGAACGAATGATAACCACACGGTCTCCAAGCAGTGCTCTTATCATTGAATGGAGCTTGCTGTCAGACTTGTACTCTACAGTGATGCGTTCAGATGGAACACCATACTGTTCTGTAAGAATCTTAGCTGCAGCTTGAGCACGCTTTTCAGCAAGTACCCTTAAAGCGACTTTCAGCCTGAGTGTAACCTGTTACTACGATTCACCAATCTTCTTGTTTACGAATTCACTCTGCATCAAACACAGTGATAAGCTGATCCTTAGACACTTTCGCCTTACCATGCTGGAAGAGTACGCTCTTCTCTGCAAGGAAGTGGTTCTTAGTTTCTCCTACAGGAGCTACTGCCATAACTTCTGGGCAGTTCACTGGACGCTTAGCAAGCTCAGCATTTTCAGCACGAAGACGGCTGATTTGACCATTAAGGTCTGCAACTAGAGCATCATCTTGAGCTACGAAAAACATCATGACCAGTCTTACCTAGACGGAAGTTAAGACCTGCACTAGCTGTATAACGCAACTTGTTTTTCGAAAAGCACGTGGATGTGAATATGAGCTAGACGCATAATCACTGTAAGTAGCTTCTCCTTCTGCTACTGATTCTACACGATCTGATAGACGGAAAGCAAGTTGAACACCAGCATTAGCTGTTCCAGCCTGTACATTGTTGTACTTGTTGCTGTGCGAACTTTACTTCGCAACCAAGACCCAGGTAAGGGCTAACGTACGAAGTAGTTCTTTGTTACGCTGACCAAAGAAGTTTACTAGGTCGAGCATAGTCTACATGACCATTTACAAACTTGTTGTTCTGTTCTAGAGCAGCCTTGTCGAAAGTCTTTACTTCACCACCAGCAACCTTATGCGAGTAGCAAAAGTAAGGATTGAACCACTTACCTACTGATAGGCTTTGGAGTAAAATGTTAGCGATCTAGCAAAACTTAGCCGAGCTATTATCGCCACTACCCATGATTGACGCCCCACCTTGAAGGTGATGAACCAGTTAGCAGAAGGGTTCTTTTCGAATACTGTACGTGTATTCTTTGTGCTTGTCTGTGCATTCGCTGTCATGGCGAATGCTCCCGCTAGAGCGAGAATACAGTTAACTTTAGCTTCATAATCTATTATATATACTGTATAACTATTTCTTTTGATGATGGATAAAATCCGCACAAAGATACGAATAATATCCGAGATAGGTATATTTACATAACAATTGCACATTCTACTACATATTCCACCTTCAAATGTAGCATAAGGGAGTAAAATTAAGTCTGAGTCAAGACACTATTTTAGCTATACAACTCAGTCTGTTTATATTTTGCATGGATAAAAGGATACGAGCATCTTCAATGTCGATAGCCCTCGATGGTTTACGCTAGACTTAAGGTTTCGTATCGAGGATCTTTTTGAAAAGTTATTGGTTATAAGATGATTAGATTTATCAGAGTTAAAGGCGGTAGGTAAAAATACACTAGATGTAAGTTCAAGTCTTTAGCCTGGAGCAGTCAATAGATGCTAACTTACGAAAGGCCTGAACAACCGCACCCGTCAGAATAGATAATTTAGGAATTGAGATTGGTGCTTATTAGAATTGTGGAGCCGAGTTTAGGGATACCTGTTTATTTTACTCGTCCATATCGTTATACAGGTAAATCGCATATTGAGCATGCAAATGCTATAATAGAGCAATGATAAAATCAATCACTTTGCTATCTTGATGCGCTTATCTTCCCAAGCATATGGCACAGATTATGAAAGCTATCCCCAAAATAAACTTGCTTATCATAAGGGGTTTAACGATGAGTGTGCAGTCCTCAATCCCTCGTGAGCAAAAGAAACTTGCCAGAATAAATCCTATAGGAATAGCTAAATTGCAATTTTAATGAGTTGACCTTACTATCGCTTTTTGTCTTTTGGGGATATATGTCGCAAGAAAATTGTACATTTGATAGAAGAAACGGGTTACTACTATTAACCAAAGAAAGATTTATGGCAAAAAGTACGAGGAACAATCGAGGTAGACGTACAGAGATGCAAAGGTTGTAATTCTGTGTCGTAGCGTGTCCGACAAAAGTCCTAGAGCTACACCCTACGGAGGTGAACGACAAGAGCTACCATTACACGCGCCTCAAAAATTTGGATGACTGCATCGGCTGTGCTAGCTGTGGTATGGTCTGCCCTGATGGGGTAATTACAGTCTATAAGGTTAAACTCCCCAAAACAAAGAAATCTATGGCAGAAAGCTAAAACTGATGAAGGTAATGAGTGCCCATCGCCTGTTCGCTATGGTGTTGATGGCTATTTCGGTTACTCCCATAACCCCTCAGAGCGAAGTCCGAGACACCCATGGATCTACGCCCCTCAGCAAAACGACAGGCGTAGTGCATGCTCGAAAGCGAAGTGGCGGCTATCAATATGGTTTATGGCGGTGCTGGCTGCGGTCAAAGAAGGTGATGACTTCATCTCTAGCCCCGGTATGAGCCTCAAGCAGAAGGTATTAGTTACATTGCAGGTGCCGAGCCCCTTGTGTTGCTTGTCAACGTCATGCGAGGAGGTCCCGGTCTGGGAACCATTCAGCCCAGTCAGGCCGATTACTTTCAGACCGTTAAGTGGTGGTCATTGGCGACCATCGCTTGATAACTCTAGCTCTAATTCGGTTCAGGAGATGGCAGACTTTCGTGGGCTTTGGGTTTTGAACTTGCTTTTAAGTATAACAATCCTGCTATTATTCTCTCTGACGGTATTATCGGTCAGATGATGGAGAAGGTGCGCCTTACCAGAGCAACGCCCACGCCGTACGGAAGAAGAGATTGAGAGGAGTGCCCCTTGGCTACGCCGTCGGTCGCAAGGGCGGTCGCAAGCCTAATGTTATCACTTCTCTTGAGCTAGAGAGTGCTGCATGGAGCAACGCAACAATAAGTTCCAAGAGAAGTATCGCAATATCGAAGAGCATGAAGTGCGCTACGAAAGCTCATTCAGACGAGGATGCAGATTATGTTCTTGTAGCCTTTGGTCTCGGCTAGCCGTAGTGTCAGAAGGCAGTAGAGTTGCACGCAGTCAGGGGCTCAGGTTGGGCCCTTCTGTCCAATCACCTTAGGGCCTTTTCCCTTCTCGTAAGTTGGCTGAGCTTAGCCACCACGCTAAGGGGCTTCTTTGTGCCCGAGCTTAATGCTGGCCGATGGTTGAGGATGTACGCCTAGCTATCAATGGTAAGGTGCCCGTAGAGCATTATGGTCGTCTTGGCGGTATGCTCTTCTCCCAATGAAATCTTAGAGAACCCAAAGAAGACATTTGCATCAATTAAGCGCATGAACCAGTCAAGTACACGCTCTTCAGCACTTATTGACCTGATTTTGGTCATACTCTTCTACTGCTTAGCAGCCACAAGTGTGGTTACCTTCCCATGCTGTCGTACAGAGTTGCCTAGATTATTCATTTACTTTGAGTATAGCGGCTGTGGAATGTGCGTATTGCAGCATTATGTAAAGAGATTCTTCTTTACTCAGAATTAAAAAGACGATTAGACTTTGCGGATATTAAGTCAATTATTAAACCAGAAAATCTGGTATAAAAGACCCGAACTGATGAACGATGTGATGATGCACTATTGCCTGGCTGTAGCCATGGCGTTGTGCTACAAGCCTCGCTGCAGAGGTTGTTGCGGATATGGGCATGCAAGAAGATACTATTGCGTTGCGCCAGTAGGCTGTGCTGTCTTCGCATACAAGTTTATTGATGTCGATTGGCAGGAGGCGGCTCATGGTCGTGCGCCTGCACTAGCGACAGCTATCAAGCGTCTTAACCCGGATAAAATGGTATTTACTTATCAAGGTGATGGTGACCTTGCGGCTATCGGTACAGCCGAAACGATACACGCCTGCAATAGAGGTGAAAAATATCGTAATCATCTTCATCAACAGTATCTATGGCAGGACGGGCGGACAGATGGGTCTCACTACACTTCCTCAGATGAAGACAGCGACGTCGCCCGATGGTCGTGATGTAGAGACGCAGGACACCCCTCAAGATGAGTAATTTGCTTTGCCGTACTTGATGGTACTTGTTACGTTACACGCCAATCTGTACACACAGTGGCAGCTATTCGCAAGTGCAAGAAGGCCCTAGAAAAGGCTTTCCGTAACTCTATGGCTCGTAAGGGAACCAGCGTTGTAGAGGTTGTTTCTACATGTAACTCGGGTTGGAAGATGTCTCCTGTAGATGCAAATAAGTGGATGGAGGAACACATGTTCCCAACATATCCTATCGGAGACCTTTACAAGATATTTAACTCAGTCAAGTATTAAATATATATGACTTACGAAATTATTATAGCAGGCTTTGGTGGGCAGTGTACTCTCTATGGGTAAAAATCTAGCCTATTCAGGTCTGATGGAAGAGAAGTGAAGATGATGCCTCCTATGGTCCAGAGCAGAGAGGTGGTACTCCAATGTAACGGTAATCGTTAGTGATGAGCAGGAGCAGCCCTGTGGTTAATGAGTTATGACATCGTCGTAGCCCTTAACCAGCCATCACTAGATAAGTTTTGCTTCTCACGTAAAGCCGGGTGGGGTCTTACCTTTATGATAGCAATGGTGTTCACTATGGAAACCCTCGTACAGATATAGATATCTATGAAGTAGATGCTACCAACGAGGCTACTCGCATGGGCAATAGCAAGGTATTCAATATGCTTATCCTGGCGCTCTGCTTAAAACGAGAACAATACTCCACCTAGATAGTATTAAGAAGGGTCTAGAGAAATCTGCCTGAGCGTCACCATAAGCTCATTCCTATGAATATGGAGGCGCTCCAGCGTGGGGCAGAGCTTCTCAAGAAACATTAGTCACAGGCTTACGTATCGCCTTCGGTGCGTTCCTCCCTGTGTTGTCTTTTTAATGGTTAATCAAACATGATGAAAGGATTTTTAAGAAAATATTCTTGGCGTCGCCCTTCTTGGTGCAACGGTAGGGCAAGCTATGCCGATATGGGTATGTGGCTCCTGAACGAATTGACGAAGGAGAACCTCTAAGATGGAAGGAATTAGGCTTTCAGCTTACGTCTGAACAGCTTTATAGCCTAAGTGTCTAGTGTCGCTAGTTCGGTTGTTATCTTCGGCTCACGGTTGCACGGGTGTTACGGTGAGTGGTAGCGGTCTTGTAATGACTAATCACCACTGTGGCTTCGATGCTATTCAGAAGACTAGCACCGTTGACCACGACTATCTCCCTGTGATGGCTTCGTATCTCAGTCTACGAAGGCAAGAACCCCTATTGAAGGCTTGGAAGTACGTTATCTCGCAGGTATGCAAGATGTGACGGCTCAAGTACTCGCTAAGGTTAAGAAGGCTAAAGATGAGATGGAGCGTATGAGTCAGCTTCCAGATGGCTCTACTTGAAATCCGTGCTAGGCTTAGAGAAGAAGTTGGCTAAGAACCAAGAGGTAAATCGATTGTGCCTTACTATGCTGGTAATAAGTTCTATGCTGTAACTTACAATGTATTCAAGGACGTGCGTATGGTCTTTGCTCCACCTAGCAGTGTAGGTAAGTTTGGTGGCGACACGGATAACTGGATGTGGCTCTCGTCACGGGCGACTTCTCTGTCTTCCGTGTTTATGCAGATAGTGATAATAAGCCTGCGACGTACAGCAAGGATAATGTGCCCTATCAGCCAAAGCACTTCTGCTGAAGTCTCTACGCAGGGCATGCTAGCTGGTGATTGCGCGATGACCATTGGTTTCCTGGCTCTACTTCTCGCTATATCCCATCTTGGGGTGTGCAGAACCGTATGGATAATGAAACTCAGCGCGTATAGAAGTGCGTGGAGCCAAGTAGTGGCGTAAGTTTATGGACGCAGACCAAGCTATCACATCAAGTACGCATCTAAGTATGCTCGCAGCTCAAACTACTGGAAGAACTCCATCGGTATGAACAAGGCCTTGTTAAGCTCGGCGTTATTGGAGCGTAAGCAAGAAGAAGAACGTTCATCTCCTTCTGACTAAGCAGAGCAATACAGGAGTACAAGAATGTGCTTAAGGAGCTAGAGGATGCGTATAAGAGTTCGGTGAGGTTACACGTCGCTTTATGACACTGCCGAAGTTCTTCAAGGTCTCAGAAGCTCTAGCTCAGGCTGTTGCCTAGGTCGTATGGTTGGAGTTAATAAGGCTGATGTACTTGAAGAAGTTAAGGAGTTTTATAAGGATTACGACCCCGGTCTAGATAGAGTAACTATCCCTGTCCTTCTTGATATCTTGCGTAAGAAACTTAACAGTGCAGAGGTCAATCAGATTTTTGCAAACGATTGATAAGGAGTATGGAGGTTCGACAGCAGCTTAGTGGATATGATGTCTCCTAAGAGTATCATTCCTTACGAAGCTAAGGTTGTTGATGCCATTGAGAAGGAAACACTTCTTAAGGAACTTGCGAATGACCCAGCTTATAAGCTTGGTTCGGCTATCATTAAGGTACGTATGGACTTTGCGTGCTGAGCGTCAGTCTGCACAGCTCAACATAGAGAAAGGTAACAGAATCTATTTCGCAGGCCGCCGAAGAGATGGACCCTCGTCGCCCCATGCCAAGTGATGCAAACTTCACTCATGCGTATGAGCTTATGGCTCGGTTAAGGGTTATAAGCCGCGATGCTGTTAAGTACAACTATTACACTACTACAGACGGTATCCTAGAGAAGACTAAGCTCGGTAATCCTGATTACTTTCGCAACCGGAAAATCGTGAAACTCTTTGAGGTGGCGATTGGGGACGCTGGGCAGACCCTAGCAGCAAGAAGTTGCAGTGCTTTCCTCTACGAATGATATTACAGGCGGTAACTCTGGTAGCCCTGTATTTGATAAGAATGGTCGTGTGATTGGTCTTGCTTTTGATGGTAACTGGGGAAGCCATGAGTGGCGATATTGAGTTTGAGCCAGATTTGCAAACGTACCATCTCGGTAGATATTCGCTGTGTGCTTGCATGTGATTGACAAGTGGGGGTAAGTGTCCTCGCTCTTGTTCAAAGAGCTACGCTGAAGTAAAAAGCGATATTTATTTTAATAACAGAGGCTGTGTCAAGATTAAGTTGGCACAGCCTTTTATTTTCTTTGAAAGCCGTAGAGTATGTAGATAGATCAGTAAGTACACGTCCTTATTTCAGTGAGTGCGTGTACTTACTTTTATGCTTACGCGTACTTTTTGGGGACTCTCGTATATCGATTACTTCGTTGTTTGATGCCCTGTCTGGTCTTTGAGGTCAGTTGATTGAGCTGAGAATAAGAGATTTTTCTTACCTTTGCAACGGCTTTATTGTGCAGTGTTATATCTATTTTAGTGCCTCGCAGCGAAGCTTCCTCAGACGCGTAACGAATAATAAATAAACATATATCAAGATGCAAAACAAAGGACTAGTGACTTTTTGTCACTTCGTGTTTGGCCTCTGATCTGTGCGTTCGTATATTTCTTTCTCATTTTGTAGCACTGTTACTACGATGAAAGGCAGCAGCTAAGATGTTCTGCCGAAGTAGACGTGCCTACCTCGATCTCGATGGCTGGCGAGAACGTATGGTTTGGCTACACGCTATAGAAGCTCGTGCACTACAGACTGGTTCAGGCTTGACCTTAAGGGCGGTATGAATGTGGTACTTAAGCTTAATCGCTGGTGATTTGCTACGTTCGTTGGCTAATGGGACTGAAGACCCCTAATTTTTAACAAGCGCTATTGAGCTAGCTAGTAGTGCTGGTGCAAAGGCTACCTTATCAATGCTTTTATTAAGGAGCATACAATTAGCTCCTAATAGCAAGCTCTCTGTCGTGTTCGGTTCGGGTGCTTTGCAGTGACCAACTGAAGGCAAATGCTTCTGATGATGAGGTTATCGCCCTGCGCTCGCAAGCAGTATGACAGTGCTATTGATGCTTCGCACAATGTATTGCGTACACGCATTGACCAGCTCGGTGTGGTCACGTTCCAAACTTGCAAAGACTTGAGGACAAGGTCGCATCCTTGTAGAACTCCAGGTGTAGACGACCCTAAGCGTGTGCGTGCTCTGCTTCAGCGTAGTGCTAACTTGCAGTTCAGCGTACATACACCTTGAAGAAGCATGAGGATTTGATGGCTGATTGCTCATCAGTCTTCGGCCACTCAGAAGATGTTGCGGCTACAGATAGTGTCCAGGGAGATTCTCACTGCTGCTAAGTCTCAGCCTATTAGGCTAGGGAAAGCATCACCTCAAGCTAAGGAAAAACCTATTTATTTTGCCTTCAGCCTGCATCTTATGGCAAGAGCGCGTCGGGTTATGCCAATGCTGGGTTTATCTAGCTAAGATTGATAGCATGATTGCAGACGCTAAGGCGCACAAACTTATCCGTAGAGACTCCTGAGCCTAGTAGGGTGCTACTCCAGAACGTGACCCTCAACACTAAGCGTCAAAAGTGATATCTCATGCCCCTGTGCTATTCACACAATAGCGTGATGAAGGCTCGACCTTGGCGGTGATGCAGTGTCTTCTGCTCGTAGCGACTTCTGATAACGAACTTGGTCGCCACTCAGCCAGTCGCGTTTCTATGCAAATGAACATGGAGGGCTCTCAGAAATGCGCTCGCCTAACTAAGGAAAATATCGGACGTCCATTGGCTATTGTACTTGATGGCGCTGTGTACTCTGGGTCCAAATGTAAATACTCGAAATCACAGGCGGTAATAGCCAAATCTCGGGTAACTTCACCCGGGCGAAGCCAGTGACCTTGCGAACGGCTTGAACTCTGGTAAGATGGAAACAACTGCTGTACGAGCAAGAAAGCGTTGTAGGTCCTACTCTAGGTGCTGCATCTATCCGTGCTGGTATCATTTCTTTCGGCATTGCGCTTGTACTCTTGATGTGCTATATGTGCCCTCATCTACGGTTTCAGGCCCGGTATGGTGGCGAATATCGCATTATTGTTAAAGCTTTTAGCTGGTATCTTGCCAGCTTCCAAGCCGTGCTTACTCTTAGTGGTATTGCTGGTCTTGTGTTAACACTTGAGTATGGCTGTAGATGCTAACGTACTGATTAACGAACGTACTGCAGGAAGAACTTCGTAAGGGTAAGGCTATGACCCAGGCTATTAAGGATGGTTATGGTAATGCCTTCAGTGCGATTTTTGACTCTAACAACACCATTATGTAGTGCTCTTCTACTTCGGTACAGGTCCCATCCGTGGTTTCGCAACGACTTTTGATTATCGGTCTTGTCGCTTCATTCATCACTGCGGTATTCCTCACTCGTATCATCTTCGAATGGTTGATAAGCTGGTGCGCTTAAGAATGAAACTTATACAACGGGTCTTTTCTCGCAATCTTCTTGTAGAGCCTAAGATTAACTTCCCTTTGGTGCAAGACATGCGGGACTTTGTATTTGGCGCACTTATCTCGCTGGGTACTATTAGCTTCTTACGGTAGGTCTTAATAATGGTATTGAGTTCTCAGGAGGTCCAATTACATCGTGAAGTTTGACAAAAAGGTAAGCAATGATAAGCCTCCGTGAAGCACTTAACCCTGTCTTTGATGGTAAGCTTAGTCTTGACATCTATCGGTACTGAGGGTGACCAAGGCCGTATTTCTACAAACTACCGCATTGAAGATGAAGGCGCATCTGTAGAAGACGATCAAGACAAAGCTTTCATGATGGCGGTGAAGTTCTACAAGACTCAGCCTACGAGTGCCGAATTCTGAAACCAATAAGTACATTGTAAACTCTCAGAAGGTTAGTGCGCATGAGTAGCGACATTAAGCAAAGTGCTGTCGTAGCTGTATTGCTCTCACTAATTTTCATGGCAATATATATTCTTATCCGTTTTCCGCAATATCGCGTTCTCAATCGGAGCATTTGCTTGTAACGGTAACTACGGTATTGATTGCTCGCTATTTATAGCATGACGTGGAAGGTATTGCCATTCTCGTGGAGGCTGGACCAGAACTTCAGCCCGCAGCTATTTCTGGCAAATTATGGTCGCGCTATCAATGACGTTGTGATTGTCTTCGACCGTATCCGCGTGAAGAAATTGGCTTGCACCCATCGGGCAGACCGCTTTCGAAAGCGATCGACGGCGCTCTCAAACTCTACGCTTAGCCGTACGCTTAACACTCTCGTCTCACAACATATCCTCGCGATGCTGATTGTCTCCTCTTCGGTGGTACATCGATGATGGGCTTTACTTCTCGCAATCCTACCTCGGTGTTGTGTTGTTTGGTACATCTCGCTACGCTCTCATCGCAACGCCTATTGCGTATGGTGGCACAGAGCCAACGCGCAAAGCAAGCTGAAGCAATAAGCCTAAGTTAAGTACAGGGAAGTTGCATTATATCAGCTGATCCTAAATAGAGAGCATTGCATAATACCGACACTCGCTGCGTTAGACATCGACATTCAGGCTAGAGTCATTTACGAGGAGTGAAACTCCCTGCGCCTTCGGTCCCAATGCCTTGCGAAAGCCGCATTCTGCAGTAAGCTCCACAAAAGAACAAGTTTCACTTATTCTTTGTGGAGACCGTCGGGCGGTCTCGGGAAGCAGATTATCAAGCTGCGGCGGATAGACTACGATTACGAGTCTATCCGCTGTTTGCATTGATGAGTATTCAGAACAATTTTGTACGTAATAATAGATGCATATTTCACTGCAGATGATAAATGAGTTGAAGAAGGCAAAGCTAAAAGAAGTATGTAGCCTACTCCTGATAAGCGCTGACGAGGAGCTTATCATCGCAAAGTATCCGCGAGGATATTGTTACAGGGTGTGCGTATATGCTTTGATATGCGCTATGTACAGCTTCTTTTGAGGCTGGAATGTAAACTCGACAGCTGACGGTATCTCATTGGAGCAGTGCTCATATCTCCTTTCGAATGAACTATTGTGGAGGGCTTGACTGTCAGGTATTTATGACCTCGCCCTGAGCTAAGCTGTTCGTTGCGCAGTCGTATCGTGAGCGATAAACGCTCACGAGCACGCTGTACTTTTATACTTTCTCCTCTCTCGCAGGCTCAGAGCGAATTATCGCACGCACGCAACCAACGATTTACGATGTTTTGATTGCCCTTGGGAGCGAGCGGGTATCTTTGCTATCAGTGCGAAAATCAATAAGAACATTCGATGGGGGTAGCTATTGCTACAGCCTTTGATGCCACCACTAATTGCAGGTTGTGTATCTCGCAAGGAAGTCTGAGTTATTTCTAGGCAGCATATCTATTCACGATTAATACTATTTTTCATTGCGCTCAACTTTAGTAGTTGTTCATGACTGAGATTTGCTCCAGTTCAACGATTAAGTAGGGCGCATGACCGCAAAACCAGCGTTGGATTGCGACGATTATTATAGGGTAGCTACGCCAGTATCTATTCGGGCATTTTGCTTGTTCGTCAGAGCATTAGGAGGATCAAATCAATCGCTTTTGTGCGTGATAAACTGAATACACGAGATTTTGCAAGCCCTTAAATATAATCTTATCAACATGAGGGCAGGAGATTTTAGATGTCTGTGCTTGCTTGGGCGAAACTAGATAGTATGAAGTGATTCACCTCGAAGACTATGCAGGAGGATTATCAAGCCACCAGCATACATACTACTGCGACAGGATTTTACACTGAAAATGATAGCGTAGTACATGGAAGTTAATCGTGATTTTATTAGTGCTGATGTTATTCATAAGCAAGAGAGCTATTGCAGAGTAAGCAGGCAGAGCGCGATTCGCTAGCAATGCTATTAGGGAAACACGGAAGATTCGTGAAGAAGGAAGGCTATTGAGCAGGAACTTTTGTCTCGTTATTCTCCGATGCACAGGTAACAAAACACAGTCTATGAACCTCGATGATGATATCGTTTATATGCTCGCCTATAAAGATGAACGGGAACTTAATGCACAAGAGCAGGCACAAAATACGCCTATGGTTATCTGCACGATTGAGCATCAAGGCAGAAGCGATACGCTTCTATCGACTATACGAGTCTGTAAAGCAAAAAGCATTGGGCGCAATAAAAATATTGCGCCCAATTTTTGATATCTGGAGACCGTCGGGCAGTCTCATCTGATTTATTACAGAGAAATCACGAACTTTGTGTCTGCAAGTACACAACCATTTAATGGCAGAGCTAGTATAAATACTATAGAGAACAGTTACAAGATCTATATCCTAATCTTTCAACAGGCTTAATAGAAGAGTTGTCTCTCCGATTGGCAAGTGCTACATTTCCCTCACGTGCACATCTCATTCATGCCGAGAGAAGCAAGCATAGCATTTTTCATTGTGGAGGGATTGGTGAAGGCTTATTATCCTGATGTAGAGTCAGATGTAACCGTTAATTTTATCAGGAGGGTGAGTTTGCAACGCATTATACCAACCCTAGAGGGCGAGATGCGTTCTGCTTATAGCTTTCAAAGCCTTAGAACCCGTTGTTGCAGTCACGACAAGCTATGCGTACTCGCAGAGCTATGTCTCAGACGAAATGACGCAGAGGACTCTTACGCAGATTGATAGAGGTTGAATATGCTAGAGCCTTTGCACACTTACAAAACTTTTCTAACTCGTAGTGCTGAAGAACGTTATAGATTATTCTTGAAGGAGTTCGAGCGATATATTACCACGTATATCTGTGACAGACCTTTCGAGTTATCTTGGGGTAAGTCGTCAGAATCTAACAATGATACGCAAGCGTTTGCTCTCAGAATGACAAATATTTGTCAGGAGGCATTGTCTGAAATTCTCTACCTTTGCATCAGAATTAAGAAATATAATAGACGATGATGCAAACTTATAGAACAACGCCGACCCTATCTGTCGAGGTAAATGGTAGATATGCTTATAGAAAGATTGGACAAGAGGGTGGCATTCCCATTATTTACCTGAATCATCTAACTGCAAATCTAGATAACTGCGACCCCTTAATTATGGATACTCTTGCACAGCACTTCACTGTAATTAGTTTTTGATTATAAGGGAGTCGGAGCTTCTACGGGTAAAGTTGCTGATCGTATAGAAGAGATGGCAAGAGATACGGTTGCCTTTATAAGAGCTATGGGTTATAAGAAAGTACATTTATTAGGGCTTTCGCTTGGAGGGTTCGTGACGCAAGAGATACTACGCATAGCCTGAACTGATAGCTCGACTGTGATTTTAGCTGGAACTGACCCAAGGGAGATAAAGGTATTGAGCGAGTTGCACGTATAACTTATTACGATATGTTTAGAGCGTTCTGGACTCGTAGAGACCCAAGGTACTATTTATTCTTCCCTGAAATCTCAGACGCAAAAAGCATTAGGACAAGCTTTTTATTACTCGAACGAATGAGCGCAGAAATCGTGATGAGGCAATTAAACTCCCGGTACTCTTAGCTCAATTGAGGGCTGTGTGTCGTGGGCAAAGGTGAGCCCAAGATTTCTCAGAAGTCAATCATCGCGTTTGGGTTGTCAATGGTGATAATGATAGGATACTTCCCACGGCAGGTAGTTACGACCTCTCTGAGCGTCTCCCTAATGCTACGCTAATCATATATGATGGAGCAGGGCATGGTGCGATATTTCGAGAGCAGACTTATTCGCTCGTCAAGCAACGACCTTTATTTAGCAGATAAGTAACATATAAACAAATAATAAACAGATGAAAGCTATTCAGATATTTAAATACAATAAGCAGGATATTAGTACAACGCTCTGTAGAGATTGCCAAGTTTCCTGCGATACAAGCTGATGAAAGTGCTTGTTCGCATTAAAGCAGCAGGAGTCAATCCTCTAGATAATAAGATTACGAGAGGTGGAGTCAAGATGCTTGTGCCACACCAACTACCTCTTACTATGGGGCACGAGTTTGCAGGCATAGTTGAGGAGGTTGGCTCTCAAGTGCAGAGGCTATCTGTGGGAGATAAGGTTTACGGACTTATGCCGACGATTAAGGCGGAGCATTTGCCGAGTGGGCAGCAGTTCCTGCTTCTATATTAGCCCCATGCCAGCAGGATTGAGTTATACAGAAGCTACAAGCATTCCGCTTACAGCACTTACAGCATATCAAGCGTTAGACCTAATAAGTGCAAGCAGGAAAAACAATCTTTATTTCAGGCGGTTCAGGCGGTTTCGGGGCTATGGCGATACCTTTAGCTAAAGGCAAGGGGACTCGTTGTGTATATGAGTGGTAATGCGGCTAGTCAGGGAGCGTGTTTTTAGCTCTTGGGGCAGATCAGTATTTTGATTATCGTACAGAAGATTATCTGCAGGGAACTGAAGCAGGTTGATTATGTGATAGATAGTGTAGGAGGAGCTGAGCTATCTAAACAGATGAAAGCTTTTTGTCATCAGGCGGTCATATCGTATCCTTAAAATGGTATGCCCTAATGGACGTTTTGCCCGTTCGTTTGGTCTTCCTAAGTGGAAGCAATGGCTCCTTGCTCTCGCTGGTTGGAGCTTGGATAGACAGGCTAAGCGTGTGGGAGCTACTTATGACTTTTTATTTGTTCAGGCTAATGGCTCTCAACTTAAAAAGATTACAGAGCTTATAGAAAAGCTCGGTATTCGTCCGACAATAAGTAAGATATCTCTCTCGAAGAGGCCAATGAAGCCTTACAGAGTATAGATAAATCTAGCTCCTTAGGCAAGACTGACTAGTCTTTGGATATGATATCTGGGTCTCAACCTAAATTAAATACTCGTTAATAATTGAGCTGTCAAAACATTATATCTAAGAATAGAATCTAGATTATTTCTATCTTAACATTTGTTATTATTTCAATAAAGTAGTATCTTTGCATAAATATTGGAGATATTATAGGTATAATAATTCAAAGCAAAAGTATAAAGATATGATTAAAAAGACTCTTATTGCTCTTGTTGCACTAGGTTCTCTTTCTTCTGCTATGCGCAGGATAAAAGGGTACTCAGGGTGCTGAAGACAGAGCCAAAATGTTCCGTGGTGTTGTTACAAACAAATTTAGCAGCAACTGGGAAATCGGTGCTGGTGTTGGTACTCAGATTTATTTTTGGAGACCATGACAAGCAAATGCGTTTTATCGACTGTCTTGGACTAAACTTAGGTGTTAAGGCTAGAAAGTGGTTTACTCCAGGTCTTGGAGTGCGCTTAGGTGTTTTTGGAGGTAGTATTCCAGGTGTTTCTGGGTGGACAGGTCTCGATCCTATAAAGTCTCCAAACTCTAATTGGTATAATTATCAAGGTTTTGTAAACCACGCATCAGTAAAGAATGGTGTTGCTGCGAGCGGGGATGTTTACAAAGCATACTAACCACATTTATCCATTGTTTGAAACGACTCAGAAGTATATCTAATATTCATGGAGATGTGCTTTTCAATCTTTCGAACATGATTGGAGGTTACAACCAAGAACGTTTCTATTCATTCATTCCTTTTTGCAAGTGCTGGTTTTGGTTTATCACTTAACAAGGCTGTAAATGGATACTATACTCACGAGCCAACTCTAGGTGTCGGTTTGCTTAATCGTTTCCGTGTGAGTGATGCTCTTGATATTGATTTGGAACTACGTGGTACATATACAGGAGACCGCTTTGACCAAGAGTTTATCGCTGATACCGGTGATAAGGGCATTCAGGCTCAAGCAGGTCGCTGGGGTGAAGGTATGTTCTCTGTAGGTGTTGGTGTTAACTATAAAATTCCTCGTCGTGGCTGGGATGCTCAACAGATTTGTCCCTAACAATGACGACATTATCTCAGACCTTAAGAAGAGCCTCGAAAATCAGCTTGCTCTTCGTGAAGGCGATGCTCAGCGTATCAAGGAACTTGAAAATGCTCTAAACAAGCAGGGAGAAGTAACTCGTGAAAACGTAACTCTATATCCTCTTCTTGTTACATTCCACATCGACCGTTGGGAACTTCGCAACAAGGATCGTGTGAACCTTGGTTTCCTTTGCTGAAGCAATTAAGGCTAATCCTATTATGAAGTTCAAGGTTGCAGGTTTTGCTGATGCTGGTACTGGTTCTGTTATGTAATATCTTCCTTGCTAAGAAGCGTTCAGAAGTTATCTCGACTGCCTTGTAAAACGAATTCCGGAGTGCCTGCTAGCCAGCTAATCCGTGATGATAAAGGGTGGTGTTGAAAATATGTACTACAACGATCCACGCTGTAGCCATGCTGTTCTCCTCAAGGTTTCTGAATAACTATTAGGCTGAACAAGCAACTAAATAACGAAATGGGTAATAGTTATCAAGCTATTACCCATTTTTCTTGATTATCTTTGTTCATATAATTAAGAGTTTTTATCAAGCGAAAACTATGTTGATACCACTGATACTAGCCTTTACCCCCTAATTATGTCGTTCCAGCAAGCGTAACTCTCCGTTCGCTACTTCGGGCTACTCCACAGGAGGTCTGCTATGATGTCATCTGTTTAGTTGGTTATGAACCAGATGAAAAACTGCTAAACCTCTTAAATCTTATTGATGATGGGACTGGACGATTGAGTTTCCGCTTTATGAATCTTAGCGAGAAGCTCAAGGATGCGTCATTACGATCCTACTTATACTGCAGCAGCAAACTATCGCCTTGTAATCGCAGAAAGAGCTACCTGAATATGATCGCGCTATGTATATGGATTGTGATGTAATCATCAGGCAAGATGTTAGTCAGTTGTTTAAAAACCTAGACCTTGAAAACTATTACATGGCGGGGTTGTTGAAGCTAGCAGTGACTGGCAGATACACAATTATACTAAGTTAGGTCTTCGCTTTAAGGAGTACATTAATTCAGGTTTCTTAATCATGAACCTTGACTTAATGAGACAAGACAAGTTAAGTGATAAGTTTGTCTCCAATACTAGACCGAAGCTTTGGAATTTCCAGACCAAGATGCAATTAATATTGTGTGTCAAGGAAACTAAAGTTCTTACTCCTATATATAATGGTATTCGTACTTTTCTTTACCCATGCAGATAAAGGAGATTTCTAAGAGTTTACTCTTTGGAAGACTGGAAGCGTGTACGAAAGGAAGGAACTATTCACTATACTGAGGGAAGCCCTGAAGTGCGTACGCAATATTCTTTGAGGAGTGGTATCGTGTATGAGACTTTGCCCGATGCATCTAAGAAGACAATGGTGGTTCCAGAAGACCTGCGCTATAAGGCTAGATTATTACGCTCTTGCCAGGAGTACTGATACTTATTGGATTCATATAGATATCAAATATTTCTTTTCTGTATGAAGCATGCCCTACTTGCTTCTCGCGCATGGCTCCTATATCCTCTGCAGAGGCTTGTTAGTGCTATGATGACTGAGCGTAATGATATATTTATACTATAGATCGCAAGCAACAGGAACTGCCTCTGTCTTCATGTTAAATATAGTCGTTTGTTTCTGTTAGATAAGGAACGAGCATCTGTTTTTCTGGGAGATGTATCTGTTGTTGCTGCTGAGTTTGCTCTTATGGCTTTTTGCCTCATAAGCATGGTGACTATAGCTACTATCATTTGCTATCAGTGTTGACTTGTCTTTAAAGGTCAAAATGATATTCATGCTTTCTGAAACTCATCAAGAGGAAAGGAGTTTATTGGCTTTTCTATGATGGAGCTGATTTATCTGCAAGCCTAGCCTGTAGTGCTACAGCGTTATCATTTGTACCCTCAAGATTTTCGAGGCTCAGGTCTAGCGTATCTTGCAAAAGCGCATCGTAAGAGCTCTTACAATACGTATCCAAGAGCTTTTTAGAATCAAGCGTCACACAAATATTCGCTTTGCGAAGGGAAACGCAGGGTGGAGTTTGAGAGTCTCTTATTACACATCTACTCGCTAAGCAAGACAGAGATATTATCTCTTTATAAGTACACGTTCTGTGCAGATGAAATATTATCCAAACCTACGTATATAATAGTCCGTTTATGGCGCAGGTGTTTGCGCCTGAGGATGAAGCAGAGTTCACTTCGCCATATTGGTTGGCTGGGATAGGCTCTTCATGATTGGACTAGAGCAGACTAGTGAGGATTTGAAGTAGTACTGCACTATTTGCACGCAAATTCAATGAAGAAGACCCTGACTTCTTGGATAGTATATATAGAATTAAGTTATGACAAGTACATAAGCCCCTTTGTATCGAGTGATTGTCCTGATGTATAATGTCGAAGCTGTTTTGGATACCTGTCTAGATAATCTTCTTCAACAAACTTATCGCCCTCTAAGAAACTCTGATGCTTGATGATGCTTCTACAGACCTTACGGCAGAACGTATTGAGCAGGCTGTTCCTCATCTTGAGGCTGAGGGACTATCTGTAAAGGTTTACCATGCGTCACAGAATGGAGGTGTTGCTGTTATGCGTAATAAGGGTTTGGATTTAGCTAAAGGCGAGTATATTTACCTATGATGCCGATGACTATATGGAGGCTAACCTAATTAGAGCGTTTTGGTTGCAAAAAGCAGAAGAGGAAGGTGCCGATATGGTGACATGTGATTGGTTTTACGCCACGAGGGCAAAGATAGGCATATGCAACAGCTCAAAGTTGAGAACGGGATTCAGCTCTTCGAACAACTTTGCTACGGAACTATGAAGTGGAATGTGTGTTATTCCTTGTCTGTCGTTCACTTTTTGAAGGTGCTACTCCTCTTCGTTACACCTCAGGATAATATGGGTGAGGATATGATGATGACCTCAATGCAGCCTACGAGCGGGAAAAAGCTGTAACTGTTTCGGAGGCTTTATACTACTATGTCAAGACTAATAGTGGAGCGCAAACGACCAACTATCAAGATACCTCACTGGGCACAAGTGGCGCGCAATCTAAGCTCGCTTTGAACGACATATCAAAAGCATATTTATCCTGTTCAAGAAAGTTTTTTGCATTTCCTTAAACTTAATCTCAAGCTACCCTTACTTATTTCTTCTAATCCTAAGGATTATGAGCGTTGGCAGTCATGGTATCCAGAAGCTAATGCATATGTTATGAAAAATCCTGTATTTTGGGCTATCGCGAACTAAACTTATTCAGAAAGTTGCATCCTTAGGTTTATGGAGGTTAGTGTCCCTATACAATAGAGTCGTGATGCAGTGGCTTTTACACCTGCTGTATAAATAACTAGAGATAAGAATATAATACAATATGCCTAAAATAATTCAGATTTTTATGGTCCTGCTTACAGGACTTAGTGATGAGTTTCACTTTCATCCAGTCTTCTTCACTGCCTATCCAGTATATAATACTAAGGTTATGCTGGCTGTATTTGGTGGAGGGATGTTAGTTTTTAACATGATTAGAGTCCAAAGATTATGCTCTTCAAAAAGGCTTTAGTTGTATGCCTTATGATAGCTGGACTTTTTGCTCTTATAAATTTTATATCCTTGATTATAAATGATCCTGAGGACTATTCATATACAAGCTATCCTGCATCTGCATTTAGTTTGGATTGTGGGGGCTTTATGGAGCTATCACCTTTATCCGCTGGACTCATAAAAAGGTTACCATCGAACTTATTGTTCGCTATTTAGCCGGTGGAGCAGTCATTGTATCTTATCGCAATTTATAGATCGAAATGAGGGTATTAAGAATTTTATAACGTCCATATTTTATGTTTCAGAAGATATGGAGGATATGCGACGTCTTTATAGCTTTGGAGTAGGTCTTGATCTCTGAGAGTGTACGTTTTGCTGTTATATTGATTATGATAGCTGAGTTTTAACGCTGCAAGTGTCGTCAGCAGAAGATATAGGGCTAATGGTATTTTATTTCTTGTGCTTTGTAATCATATCTGTACTTGCAATATCATCTCTCGAACGACTACAGTGGGTATGGGATTTAGGTTTATTTGCATTTGGAATATCTACTGGTCTACATAAGTTCGTAATCAAAAGTTAGCAGAATTAAGATTATGAGAGTATTCTGGGTTATGCTAGCTATAGGTACCCCTATTGTCATCTATTATTATAATGTAAATCCTCCTTTAAAAACAAATAGAATATGGATTTGAAGGTTTTTAGTTTAGTTTGATTCGGGAGAGTTCCAAACGAGTTCTACGGATGAACTCTCAACAATGTGGAGTATACTTCATGATACTCAAAACATGGTTGATTGGTTCGGGGTATTTTTTCAAAAAGTTCAGACTTCACTTATTTCTCTGATATTGGTTATTGCTCGTTTTCATCTTTTTATTCTGATGCTTAATCGATTTATGTCTTTGGATTATATTTTGTATATAATGCTATTTACTTTTGCATATCCGCTATCCCAGATATAAGTATATCTTCCTCATTGATGATTCTCGTAACTTTTATCGTTTGGGCTAAGGTAGCGACGGATATATTCCAGCTTTATGCGCTCCTCTATGCCTTTACGGATGAGGAGGAATTATACGCTTCCTTAGATGAAGAGGAGGGACCCAAAGGAGCTTGACCTAATTGAGGATCGAGTCTAATCCCGCACTAATACCACAAGCTAATGAAGCGAATTGTCTATTGTATTCCTGCGCTCTACAACTCGGGAGGTATGGAGCGCATTCTTCTGTTAAGGCAAACTATTTGGCAGAACGAGGTTATGAAGTTCATATAATTACGACAGACCAGATGGGAAGACCTGTATTCTTCCCTCTGCATCCGTCCATTCAAACGCATCACCTAGACCTTGACTATGAGGGTAGTAATGGAGGTCCTTTGCATCGTAAAGCTGTGGGCTTATCTAACAAATCAGCCTAAGCATAAGCGTGCTTTTGAAGCGTGTCCTCAAGTCCATAAATCCAGATATTACGATTTCGATGTTTTGGGCATGAAGCGAGCTTTCTTACCGGGCTCTATCTGAGGGGGCGTAAGATTTTTGAGTATCATTTCTCCAAACTTAAGCGTTTGCACATATGGGCGAACTGGCTTATGGGGCTTAATAGACCAATGGCGGACCAAGCAAGATGAGCGCATTGTTCGTCGCTTTGACCGCTTTGTAGTCTTAACAGAGGAGGATAGGCTTTGTGGGGACATAGGGTAATATCGTAGTAATTCCGAATCCTAAGCCTTTTGAGAGTGATGAAGTTTCGCCCTTACAGGCTAAAACAATTTTAGCTGCTGGTCGCTATTGTCATCAGAAGAACTTTTGAGACATTGATTTCTATTTGGGTCTCAGCTGTGCTCCGTCATATCCGGATTGGACACTCAAGATTTATGGCGATGGTGAGGATAGGGCAAAGCTAGAGGTGCTAGTGTCAGACTTAAATCTTAGTGATAGTGTTTCTCTATGAGCCAACGAGTGATATGCGCACTGTCTATAAGGAGAGCAGCATATATGCGATGACTTCACGCTATGAGGGCTCCCTATGGTGCTTAGCTGAGGCGCAGACGATGGGTTTACCTATTGTCTCTTATGCTTGTAAATGTGGACCTAGAGATATTATCTCTTCTGGGGAGAATGGCTTCCTTCTAGAGGAGGGCGATGCTGTGGCTTTTGCTCATGCACTTAAGCGACTTAGGATGATGCAGATTTGCGGAGCGATGGGCGCAAGTAGGCCGTCAGCATTCGGCTGTGTATGATTTACTTTATTGATGCAGAAGTGGCAGTCTTTATTTAACTGATTTCGTCTGTTCATGTTTTGTATTGAAGAATATCGGCTGTAGTAGAATGATTCTGCTACAGCCGATATTCTTTTTAGAGCGGAAGGTATGATTCTGAACCCATGCCACCTGTTACAGTGCTAAACGCTTTCCAAGCGTTCCTCTTCAACCACTTGAGTAACCTTCCTCGCTTAATAAATAAGCCTTATATCTTATTAAAAGGAAGCGAGTAGATTGTTTGCACTTTCTACTCGCTTGTTTTGCGCTTTCTCTTGGCTCGAAACCAAGGACCCTCTGATTAACAGTCAGATGCTCTAACCGACTGAGCTAAGAAAGCGTTTTCCTTGCTTTTTGCTCTGTAAAGATACAAAACTATTTTTGAAACTACCAAATATTTTATGCTAGTAAGATAGCAAAACCATGAATCTGGATACACACAAGCATTAAGCAAATCCCCATCTATGCAATGTCCATTTGCAAGCGCATACCGTTGGCAGGGCACAAGACCTTTGGGATTTAGATCATACGGGCATAGATAGGTCTCTGTAATACGTGAATGCTATCTTCACTTTCTAGCAACCGCTAGATGCCGTTTGGTCGTCAGCCAGAGAGAGGGATAAAAGAAGAGCTAGACCTTCTGCGAGTATCTAGCCTTCTATGCTGACGATTGTCTTCTTAGCTTTGATGAAATCTAGGTCTCCAACATCTCAGTCGTCGAAGTCCAAGGGTTACCAGCCGAGAATGAAATAAGCATATTGAGTGGCGCATTGAGGTTGAAGATGCGTACTCAGGAGCCCTGCTGTATTGGAATTTTATTTTCTTGTGTTTGCATACTGATTTCTTATTTATAGGAGAGAGAGAAGCACGAACTCAGCGGGAGAGGATACTGTGATCCTGGAACGTGGGTTATCACACATCAAAACCTGGAGAATGCTTAAGGAATGTTCCTGAGAACAGACCATAGTCACTATGCGGATGCTGATTGCCCCTGCTTAACAAGGAGGGATCCTTGTGTACCCTTCCCGAAGTGTATCTCCATCATCAAACTTATAGCCTAAGAGAGAGCAAGCAGAAAGGAACAAATACCATCCTTTTGAGGAGCCCATCTTCCCAGAAAGTATCGCCTGCATCTGCTACACGTCATGATCCTGTGACATGAATGTAGTGTATCTTCCTGAGCTGCTGTCGCTTCTGGGAAACTGAGCAGCCCAGTGAATATGTACCCCAAATAACGCTGGAGTCATTTTCATCATAGGAACACCATTTTTTCCCTTCATACTGATATCTAACGACAGAGATGTAGCTACCAGTCTTATCACTTACTCTACCCCATCGATCTTGCTCAGGATAGAACATCATTGTCAGAAGATCCTCAAAATATCCTCCTTGAACCTTGCTTGTAAATGCACTACCGAAACGACCTATCGTGTTATATGGTCGGTAATTACCTGCATCTGTTTTTACTGTTGGGTAAGTATAAAACAGGGTCCCTGAACAATCCCATATGCAGCAGGGAAAGTAGTCTTCCCAAGAAAGCACCTAAGGTCCCGAAGCTTGCGTATTCCCACTTACCCCCTTGAGTTAAAGCAATCGGATTTGCAGTTTGTTCTTGAGTGAAGTAACCTACATTGCTGTAGTTAGCATTTGTAAATGTAGCACCACCATCAGCAACCCCATACTCAGAGATTCTATCGAGCCTACAGGCATGCGCTGGAGGTTGATTGTTAGCTGTAAGCCTCCCGTTAGTGAAAGGCAACATTAGCATTGTTCTTACCGCCAACTTACTAGAAGCATAGGCAGGTAACGCCTCATACTTCTGGTACCACGATTTTGCCAGCAGCTTGCATCACGCCAGGCGTATGTTACAAACAGTGTTTGAAACGTGCATCATCAGCATCAGCAAGGATTTCTGCATGGACGCCGAAAGCACCATTACTATCACTAATCTGGTCACAGTCCGCCCCTGCAGGCTGTACTCCAAAACAAGTACCCAAGGGCTGTTAGTATAATCCTTGAGACCTCTCACAGAACCACGTACAGTGGCAGTAGCATCACCTGGAAGGTCTGAGCACCACCAGGCATTGCTAGTTCTGTAAAGCTATGCGCTCAGTGTCATTAAACTCCAAGGAAGGAGCTGTTCTGTTACGTACACCAGCTGTCTTACTTTACACCAGCACGTACATCAGACTCACTTGTTGTAATACCCATCACCAGCATATGCAGTTGAGCGGATATAAATCTTAAGCTGAGCTTAATGTGACGGAAGACATTAGTCGCTAGGTCTATCATCTCATCTCTACACGCATGTGATGGAGCATACCTGTGGCTTAAGTTTGAAGACTCACGTTTCTGTTAGTGCCCTTAACGTAGTTCTTGAGTCTCACCCTAAGTGTTGTAGGAGTGCTGTCTTCAACATCTAGCCCCTGCCAGTCAGAGAAGTAAGGTACATCTAGAGTAGCTGTTTCCTTGCCCCTACAGTTTCAATCTTTGAGATGCATAGAGAACTTGAGTTGCTTAGTCTCTGCATCCCATTCGCCACCAGCGACAACCATCTATATAGCCTGCCGAGGTCTTGTCCAGCTGTAAACTTAAAAAGGGTATGATGCATCAGACTGTGCGATATAATAGCGGTTACCCCTCAAGCTTCCACACAGCTTGAACATAGTTGATAGGCTGTTGGGTATTCGATGAACGTATGATACAGAGAAGTTTATGCCAGTTGCTAGGCTCTGCTTAGGGAAGCAAGACTCCTTTTGAACCTAGATCAAAAGTTGCAGTTTTAGCTTCACTTTTATTTTGTCTCCCCAATGATTCAGGATTGCGCTTAGCTGCACAGAGATCGTCCTATGCTGTAGCGAGAGGCTCTCGAGAAGTCTCTGTTTGAGTTGTCTGTTCTTTATGAGAGAGCCCAAGAACAGAAGTACTCGAGAGCAACCCAAGAGTGCTTAGTCTTTTGAAATCATATATGAAAATTATTAATGAAACCTATAACTCAGAGCAAAGCTTTATTAAAAGCTGAGCTCGTCAATCGATTGTATATAAAAATGAGTTTTATGCTAAACTAAAACAAAGAAAAACTAGAAAAATAAGTCTCTGTCATAGACGCACTCTAACTATAGGACACAAGGATATGTTAACATAACAAAACACAGACTCTGTATCATCTGCATCCATAAGTTACTCACGAGACTCTCAGTCTTTTTCTTGATATTTTTCAAGTTAGTAAATTATATCTAATTACACAAACCGCACTAGGGTAACTGCATCAAAATTCAGGCTAATAGCGAGTGCCTCTAGGCACGACACTTTGGCAGCCCAGGGTGAATGAGGCGAGCCCGATATGAAACCCTCAAACATGTACAGAGCTAAGAGTCCGCAGGAGCAGTACCACAACGCGAGCATTTGCCTTACGTCTCGAAGTGCCTGTCTCACGGGGCCCAATAAATACAGTTTCATCGATTAACCCAGGGCTTGCGCCCTGGCACAGAAAGAGTATCGCCCTTGCAGGGCTCTTCGATCGTCTCCCCAATCAATTCCTTGCAATTTTGATGCGCTTGCTTGGAGCAGAGAAGGTAACTCACATATGTCTAATGATTATTCGTATCTTTATGCTATCTTTGCTTACAGGAGAAGAACTAACAACAACAATAAGCATGAAACAGAGCAAGTATTACCCTTGGGTCGTGGTCGTACTTTACTATGGGTCGTGGCACTACTAAACTCACATGGACCGTCAGATGCTCTCCACGATGTGTGAGGCCATGAGTCACAGTATACCAGAGCTAGAGAAGGCTGAGACTTTTTGCAATCTGATGGCTGCTTTTATGTGGATATACGGATTGATGAGCCCTTTTGCTGGGGGCTATTGCCGACCGTATGAACCGCAAATGGCTCATCGTAGCAAGCCTCTTTGTCTCGGTCTAGCGTAACTTTCTACTGGGCTTTACGCACGACTTCAGCACGCCTCTACATCTTGCGTATGATTAAGGCTAAGTGAAGCGATGTATATTCCTGCTGCCTTGCTCTGATTGCAGACTTCCATACGGGTAAAAGTCGCTCGCTTGCTATCGTGTGTCCACATGACTGGTCTTTTATGTCGGTGCAGGCTTTTAGGGCTTTTGGAGCTATGCTCTCATCATCTAAGCTGGAGAACACATTCATTTACTTCAGGGCTTTTCAGTGCTTGCATGCGCTGTACTCTGCGACCTTCGCAAATGACAAACCGATGCGCAACTTGAACGTACTAAGAATGGTACAAAACAATGAAAGCCAATCCAATGGTCTGAATAATATTGTACAGAGCTTCGGGAAAAATCCTTTCTTCTGTTCCTTTCGGGTATGCTCATCTCTTTACCGGAAACAAGTCTGCCTGGTTGGGCAACAAAGAACTGGTTGCCAACGCTCTTGAGCAGAACTTACACCCTCAATATGCAGGTCGCCACTTTTTTCTACAGCAACTATTGCGCTCTCTAGCCTCATTGGAGTCTTTGTCGCAGGTAGCTATAGTGACGTGGGTGAGACCAATGTTAAGGACGTGTACACTGCGATGGGGCTTGGTATGATGGCGCCTGCACTTGCCTTCTGGGCTTTGGCTCACCTTTACTGGTCGGTGATTGGTGGAGGCTTTCCTTTGGCTTCGGGCTAGGGCTCTTTGATACGAATAATATGCTATCCTTTGTCAATTTTCTTCTCACGCTATCGTCTCTACCGCCTATGGTGTGATGAATATGAGCAGTGTAATCGCTGGTGGTTATATCACCAAGATGCTGGGTAAGAGTACTGATGCTGGTAATCTAGGAAGAGACTTTGGGGTGATGGCTGTTGTTATCCTCGTCGTTAGAGTTCATTCAAATCCTCATCTGAAGCCTAGGACCGACAACAATATGGAGGATTCTATGGAGCTTAATTCCTTGAGAACATCAAACAAATTTATATCATTAAATAACCACAATGGAAAAGATTATTGGGCTTATCGATGCCCCATTTACTCCTTTGATAAGGATGGTAACGTTAATCTCAACCAACTCTCGAGTATTAGCGCCCCACTTGTTCGATAGCATCTTGGGGTGTATTTATCAATGGTTCATCGGGCGAAGGTTATATGCTTATAACAGAGCGCGGTGCTAAGAGTGGGTGCGTGTAGCCTCAAGGCTTCAAGGTAATCGTGCATGTAGGTAGCATGCTTCAACAAGCAGTGCTCGTCTAGCTGCTCATGCAGAGAAGATTGGCGCTTTGGTATCGGATGCTATGGCTACGCCATCTCCCTAAGATTGCAGTGCACCGATCAGCTCTAGTTCAGCATATCGAACCAAATGGCTGCAGCTGCTCCTTCATTGCCATTCTACTACTACCATATCCCTGTATTCAATGGTGCATATCTATCTCATGCTCGACCTCTTGAAGGCTGCTGATGGCTCGCATCCCTAACCCCGCAGGCATTAAGCACACTTATGAAGCGCTCACGAATACAAACCAGTGTATGCCTTCCACAAGGATGGTAAGTACGATATGCTCCATCTACTCAAGATGAAACTATCTCCTCGGCTCCAGTTATGGGTGGTGCTCAAGGTGGCATCGGTGGCACAAACGAACCACATAATGCACTTGTCCTGCACGGTATTATCGAGGCTTGAAGGCTGGCGACATCGCTAAGGCTCGTGAACTGCAGAACTATGTTCAGGCTGTGATCAGTGGATTGCTAAGTATCGTGGTAATATTCTCCAGCAGGTAAGCGCATCATAGCTCATCGGTCTGGACCCTTGGTCCCAACCGAAGCCATTTATGAATAGCTACAGACGCAGAAGAAGCTCAACAAGGCATACGAGTTAGGAAGTCACAGACTCTTCAATCGTTGCAATAAGTAGAGGGTATTCATATTACGTACACTCGCTGGCGTTATTTTCGATATCTGGCTGGTCATTTACACGAGTAAACCCCGCTGCCTTCAGTCCTCAATGCCTTGCGAAAGTCGCATTCTGTAGAAGCTCCCACAAAAGGACTAGCAAACTTGTCCTTTTGCCGACCACCGAAGGTCCTCAGCCAGAGCGCATCGCATCAAAACAACCGCGCAGTTTATCGGACTCTCGTCGAAATATTCCGTAAGGGCGATACTCGCACAGCCCTGGGCCAATCATTGTCAGCATACGGCTGAGCCTCAGCGACGACTATTTCCCGACGCAAGGCAACACCACGTTGCAGTTGCCCGTCCATGTGAGCTCACCTTTTGTGTCCCTGAGTTTACCCAGGGAGTTTCACTCGGGCTTTGGCCTCATTCCACCCCTGGCAGTTTGTAGGAGTGCGTCGTGCCTACAGGCACTCATGGCACGACTGAATTTTTGATGCGCTTGCCTTGGACTAGTAAAGGCGCATGGCATGATAACTCGAGGCATCCCTCACCTCAGAGCAGTTCTTCAGTGATTTCTATGTGTCGCCGTGAGCGCATAGGCGATGCGTATGCTCTGCCTACCTTATCTGCATGACCCCAGCCCATTGAGTTGTTGCAGCTACACGTGCCAGCAGCGTTTAGCTAAAGAGCGAAGCGTATCGCCTTCTTAATCTTGTGCACTTGAGGAGCCGCATCCGAAGGGCTATCGCTCTGGTTACATCTTGCTCTCTGAGCGTACACTCAGCGACGAGATGCGTGTCCGTGTGTTCGCTCTTGCTGTGAATGTGAACTTATCGAGCCTTGGCGCACCCAAGATGAGGTCAAAAAGGCTCAGATGGGTCAGTGGTATGCCCAAGCGAAGCGAGCTCAGAAGTGTGGGATGAGGACCTGTCGAGCGTCCTGTAGAACCTCCAAGACCGATAGGGTCACCAGCACGCACCACGGTGCCTTCCGTTACAGATGCGGCGGCTTAGGTGTCCGTACACGGTTTCTAGTCCGTTGGTATGGCGGATAACAACGTAGTGCTATAACCACCACCTTCGTATGATGCTATGCGTACTTTGCCCGAGAAAGTCAGCTGACTGTGTCTCCAGGGCTTAGAGCCATGTCTCGTGCCATAGTGATTACGCCCGAATGGCACGATAGCCATAGTGGCTAGTGATTTGTCTGCGCTCAATAGGCATAAAGAAGCCATCGAGGTTGATCGTATGAGCTGGGAATGTTAGCACTCATACCCGCAAATGGGTTGACTGAGATGTCCATGAGTCATCGCCATAAAGCTCCTCGCTTGGAGCTTGTAAGTTTGCTTGCTCGAGTTCTTTCTTTAACTCCATGTCACGCAAGCGACGATGAGTAGAGATTTTCTTTTGATTTCGAGCCTATCGGCTAGAAGTCCATGTTCACCGGAATGGCTGTCGGCAGAGGTATGAGTTGACGGGTGCTTATGTATCTCTTTGCTTTTGTGCTAAGGCATCATTACTGCCCCCAATAAAGTGTACTGAAGCCCAAACACGAGATGCGCACTAGCATTTGTAGGGTTTCTGTCATCAGTTACTCTGATTATATGATTCATAAAATAGATAGATTTCTGCTCAATCTATACATTATAAACGCTGTGAATTAGCGAATATTGGTCCGTATTGGCAGAAATAAAAATTTTCACACCAATATTGCAAAAGATAAGGATAAAATAATTAAATGCAAAACACACATAACTTCGTGGATAAATCCATGTTAAAGTTCAGGCGCATTATGAGTGCCGTATTATACATTGGTCTCTAGTGTGCACATCCGCTCGTGTAATATAGGTTACACCCGCTTTAAGAGGGCTATAATTTTATGCGAATAGATTTATTTACTTAAACGGAATTACTATTAAAATGGATAATCAAATGTTTTGCTTCCAATGTCAGGAAGCAAGCAAGGTGTAGGCTGTACAATCAAGGGTGTGCGGTAAGGAAGCATCTGCTGCAATGTATCTAGACCTACTTAAGTTCGTAGCTAAGGGCATTTAATCGTAACGACTGCTTTCCGCCATCAGGGCGAAGCCGTAAGCAAGGAAGCTAACTACTGCAACAACAGCTCTATTTACAGCTATCACAAATGCTAACTTTGATGATGAAGCTATTAAGGAGCGTATAGGTGCAGGTATTGTACTACGCAATAAGCTCATTCAAGAGGCTCAAAGCAAAGGTATTGAACTTCCTCAAGTAGAAGCAATCACTTGACTGGAGCAGAAGAGACTTATGCTGAGCAAGCTAAGAAGGTGGGGTGTTCTTAGTGAGGCACATGAAGACCTCCGTCTGCTAAGGAGTTAGTTATTAACGCTACTTTATGGGTATGTGCTACCTTGACCACGCTGAGCGACTCGGTTTTGATGATGAAGCTTGCCACGCATTTGCACAAGAAGCACTTAGCGATATTACGGTTAAGAGCCTTGGCGCAGACGAAACTGACAGCTCTGGTTATGAAGACTGGTGAGGTTCGGTGCATGCTATGGCTGCTTGACAAGGCCAACACTCACTGCAAGTATGGTCACCCAGAGATGACTAAGGTTAATATCGGCGCTGGTACTCGCCCAGGTATCCTTATTAGCGGTCATGACCCGCATGATATGGAAGACCTCCTCAAGCAAAACAGAAGGCACTGGCGTAGATGTTTATACGCACAGTGAGATGCTGCCAGCCCACTACTATCCTGCCTTTAAGAAGTATAAGCACTTCGTTGGTAACTATGGTAATGCTTGAGTGGGCAACAGCGTGAAGAGTTTACTTTTTCCAATGGTCCTATCGTCTTCACGACTAACCGTATCGTACCTCCGCTCAAGACTTCTACAAGAAGGACATGTTCACAGTAACGCTCACGGGCTACCCCGGCTGTAAGTACATTTCCTACAGATAGCGAAGGGCATAAGGATTTATAGCGAGGTAATCGCACTGAGGCGAAGACTTGCCAAGCACCTACTGAAATTGAGAAAGGGTGAGATTATTGCGTGATTTGGTACAATCAGGTATTCCAGCTTGCGGATAAGGTTGTTGAAGCTGTTAAGAGCGGCGCTATCCGCCGTCCAGTTCGATGAGCGGTTGTGATGGGTCGCGGAAGAGCCGTGATTACTATGAGATTTGCGAAAAGGCCTTCCCAAGGATATGGGTTATTCTTACTGCAGTGCCACGTGCCATGCAATAAGTTGGGTCTAGGCGCGATATCAATGTATCCTCTGTGTGCTTGATGCTGGTCAATGTAATGACAGCTATTCTCTCTACGCGGTGATTGCGCTTCAGCTCAAGAAATCTTCCAGCAACGACATCAACGAACCGCCTGATACTTATAATCTGCGTATGGAGCGAGAAGAATAGTTATCGTATGCTAGCCCTCCTTTATCTAGGCGTTAAGAATATACACTTGGTCAACGCTTTCCTGCGTTCGTTTCTCCAGGTGTTGCTAAGGTGCTTATTGAGAACTTCGGTATTAGTGGCATCGGACGGTAGAGGAAGACCTCAGAAGTTTGGCTTTGTAGGCTAATCCACTAACTATTCGTGAGACCGCTTGATGGTCTCACGATTCTAGGAACTCGCGTGAGCGGTACAGTTAAAGATAGATATTGTCATTTTGCTGTATCGCTTCACGGAGTTTCTGACTGAGATTGCATACATACGGCACTGCTGCGTTATTTTTGACATTCAGGCTTGGTTATTTACAAGAGTAAACCCCTGCGCCTTCAGTCTCAATGCTTGTGATTACCGCATTTCTGTAAAGCCCTGCACAAAAGAACAAGTTTCACTTTATCTTTTGGAGACCGTGCAACGGTCTCATTTTGGAAATATATACTAAACCTAGTTGCCAAGGCAAGAGCATGAAAGTTTAGGGCGCATTATGAGTGCCGTAGGCACGATACACCCACAAAGCCCAGGGTGGAATGAGGGGTAGCCGATATGGAACCCTGGGTATACACTGAATGAGTAAGTAATATCGAGCTCCGTAGAGCAGCTACCATAACGCGAGCATTTGTCTTACGTCCGAAGTGCCGCCCCTTCTGGGGCTCAATAAACTATGTTTCATCGATTAACCCAGGGCCTGCGCCCTGGGCTTTGAAAGGTATCGCCCTTGCAGGGCTCTTTCCGAGTAAGTGCGTCGTCCACTTCGAGTGTTTACGTGTGGTTGAGAAAATGAGTACATCGTACTTACTTTAGTGTTTGACGCGTACTTACATTCGTGAGTACGCGCACTTAAATTCAGCAAGTAGTAGTGCTCGAGACCTCAGCCGTAGTCTGCACAGACTTCGCCGAGATTTTGAGAATAGGAAAAAGCATGCTTCATTCTTATTCTCAATGATTTTAGATATTTGGAGACCGTCGGGCGGTCTGCATTTGAACCTACCCTCAAGCAGACAGATAATTGCTGCTAAGCAGAGCAGAGCGCATCAAAATTCCGGTAGATTATGAGTGCCGTAGGCACGACACTCCTGCAAAGCCCAGGGTGAGTTGAGGGCAAAAGCCCGATATGAAACCCTGGTAACATGGACACAAAATAAGAGCTCCGTAGGAGCGGCTACTACAACGCGAGTAGTTTGTCTTACGTCTCGAAGTGCCGCCCTCTTTGGGGCTCAATAAATATGTCTCATCGATTAACGCAGGGCTTGCGCCCTGGGCCTTTGAAAAGGTATCGCCCTGCAGGGCTCTTCTGACGTCTCCCCCACCCATTCCTTTGCAATTTTGATGCGCTTGTCCTATGCTCTCCTTGCTAAAGTAGAGAAAAGTATTATCGGACAGTAATCACTCATAATATCTTTGAGTGATGAATTTTCGGGGAGTTTGATATACATCCTGGAGGTCAAGACACACACTAAGGGAGCAAAAGGAAAAAGGACTAAAACTATGGATGCAGAAATGAGTTTGTTGGCTATATGGCTGTAATCATGTAATCTGCAAGAAATCGTGGCGGCTCTGCGTTTATGTCTGAGAGATTTATCTTGACGAGATTATGACGTTAGATTACTCTACACTCTAGCATGTGATGAAAAATTAGAAGCACAGCAATGATGTGGCTGAACAAAGTATTTCTTTAGTAATAGATGAAAGGAGCAACCAAATAAAAAGTAGACCAAGAAAGCTACCCCTCTAAAAATCTTTAAAGGTTTGTGTAATCTAATAGGATGTTGTATCTTGCTGTCAGCTCATCTATAAATAGAAGGAGTTTCGGGTTCACCATCTCTGATATGGTCTGGACCCCTGTCGTTATTTTTGTACTTTCTTTAATTTCTTTTCTATTTGCTTAGAAGCATATTCTCCGAGAGGTATAAGCAGTTAAAAGATAGTATCCCCCTTTCTTTGATGCTCCAAAATGATTACATACTTCTGCTTTGAATCGGCTATATGTATGTTTTGGTAGCATTCTTCCCTTTGTTTTGTGCTCTTCGAGTGTAAAGACTTTAATACAATTTGGAGACTTTTTCTATATGGTACCTGATCCAATGTAAGCGCTCTGGAGCGTTCTTTTTCAAATGCACGATGTTTATAGCTGTGCAAGTCCCATCAACGATGTCTTCACTCAGTTGAGCATGATCAATAGTACTCCATAGTAACATCCCCTCCTCTTTAAGGGATAGGATACAATCACCCCTGAAAAAGAAAGTTCTTATTTTCCTCTATATCTGCTTCAAACACCCCTGCAAAGACTCAAGATTGTCTGCTTCTGGACATCATCAGATCGGTAAGTCTGGATACTTTTTGTGAGATCCAAAGGCATAGCCTTTACTTGCAATCAAGGTTGATAAAGAAAAGATTAAACTTGTGTGCACTCTTTATAGCTGTACATTCCAAAAGAGCAAGTGGATTTCTTCTGTATTTTCCGCAATAATCTTGGACTTAGCTGCATTGCGTCCTCAAGATGCCCACTTTTGACTCTTAAATGATAGTTCACAGCTCCCATAAGAACATCAGCAAGCTGAAGCAGTACGACTCATGGGAGCGTACAAACTGACAAGTTCTGTAGGGTAGTAGTATTGCCCGAGAATATCTTTTCAGCTTGCGAGCTTCTTATGACTGCAAGTATCCTTGATATCGAGGAAGAGATTATAAGTAGAGGAGAAATCTAACTGGTGATGAATGAGTGATAGTACATTTTCGAAATAAAAAGTCCTCATAGCTCTGTCCATTATCTTATCTCTTATTTGAGCTTTTATTCACTATTATAGCCTAAAATTTGGGTCTGATATAGTGAGAAATAATCTACAAGCTCTTGATACATTGCTAAGGTTGTCTCATGAACATTTGTCCACTAAGTTCTCCACGAAAGTTATGCTTGGTGACTATAGCACGAATGTCTTTTGACTAGCTTTTATTTGAGGATACGGTACACTTATATAACCCAGCACCATATAAGGCTGTCTATCATTGGGCAGATGAGTACTTCTCATCACAATAAAGTAGTAGGTTCTATTCATATAGATATTTCTTAGTGACACAAAGATACAGAATGAGCTAAGAGACAAATGATTAGCCCCACAATTCGTGTGAATTATGGGGCTAATCAGATACTCTACTTGACTCTGTATCTTGTTGAGCAGCGCCTCTTCCAATAATCCTCGTTTAGGATGACTTCGAGGAGAGTTTCTCTGTCTGTAATACGAGTATCTACATCTAGAGTCCTGTTTGGAGCGATGGGCGAGAATAGCCCAACTTACGACTTTAGTAACGACATGTCACGCTTTGGCTTTAGGTTGGCAGCTAGGTCTAGCCTATCGCTTTGCTAATAAATGGCAGGCTTACGCTCTGGGTCGTTATATCTTTTACGAATACATTTTGAACGAAGTTTGAAACTTCATCAATATGCGCCTACACTCCGTATATCTTACCCTTGGTCTAGCTTATCAGATTAAGTTGTATGTAGAGGACACTCTATAAAGTGTACTAAGACTATTCCGATGTTTGCTAGTTTTGTCGTGTTCATCTAAATACTATTGAATATGACACAACTAACAAAGCATCGGAATTTATTTATCGGACTCCTCTAGTCTCAGTCTTATCATGCCCTCTTTGTAAGCAAGTTCAGCGAGTAGCCGAACGTCATCAAATAGACAGCCTTGCGTTGCTGAGTAGAGACACATCATTTGGACATACAGAACGCTTGGATAGCGTTCATCACCAACCACTAGAACACATTAGGATGAGCGATGCAAGCACTATTTATTTGAATGAGCTGAAGAAACAAGATAGTCTAAGCCTGCAAACAGACCACAGCGAAGAAATCCAATCGTAGCAAAAAGCATCGTATTCTATCTCCTCCCTCTGTATTGTCATTGGATTCTCCCTAGGTTTATACCTAAGCAAAGCGAGGCTAAGCATCCTTCCTTTGAGTCTCTGCAGAATGCGGTAATCGCGAGCATTGAGACTGAGGGCGCAGGGAGTTCTACTTGTAAATGACGGACCCGAATGTTGATAACGCAGCGAGTGCCATGTGTGCAAATGGTCTCTAAGGAGTACAAATCTTCTGGTACATTAGCAGATACACACGCTCAGTAGCACGTGATCGCCGTATAGCCAGCGTATCATACTTCATCGTGTGGCATAAAGCCAAGAAACTCCTATCAACGATAACACACGTGCCATTGTCCTCCTTGAATCTTTGTGCGCTGTAACAGCATAACTATTTAATCTCCAGCGCACCCTCAAAAAGGATCTTTGCAGATAGCTCACTTCGCATCAATAATCCCACTACCAGCCTCTGCCTGATAATCTGTAGCTGAGGCATTGTAAAAGCTCTAAACGCTGTTCATAAGTTCGTTGCGCTTGTTCATCGGCAAGCCCAGAGCAATAGACGCACATCAAGCTCTTCTTCTCTATCAGGCAGAGCTATACCCGCATCGACAAAGTGCAGCCCATACATATGATAGTGCTTATAATATGTAGTGGTTCCACAATCTCACCATTAGCAATAAAAATCGCTCCTATCTCTTTTTGAGCGTAATATGTAGTTGTGCTTAGCTACAATCAGTCGTTCCCGACGCACAACTCATCTTCAATCATATGTGAGCGCACGCCTTGATTTGTGCATCAAAAGCTCGTTTTATTACTTGGGTATCAATCAAGACATGCTCCTTGCCGTACTTTTCGGTAGACTGTATCAATAGCATCTGTTACAGCTCTTCCCAAGGTAAAATCTTAAGATCTTCTTGTCCTCGATACTCAGATGTAGAGGCAAAAAGGCCTCCCTCTACAGCTTCGGGATACTCTTCTAGCTACTCCCTAAATATGTTGCTTGCTCTAAAATACCGCTCTCAGCCTTTTGTGAACGGACATCTCGGAAGCTCAGCCTAAACATACATACCATAATGAGCTCAAGACTCTCACGTCAAGAGCCTCACTATTGCTCCCACAGGAGGTAACTGTGCAGTGTCCCCTAGTATCGGCTTACACCCTTCGGCTCTGCCACATACTCAAGAAGGTCGTAGCAGATTACCCGTGCCAAAAGGTGTTATTCAGAAGAACTCGTGCTTAATCATTGAGGCCTCATCGACAATAAATAGGGTAGGGCGCGATGAAAGGAAGCCAACTTATACACCACCTTCCTCGACAGATGCAGTAGCTCGATAGATTTTGCGGTGTATCGTCGTAGCCGTTCGTCCCGTAGCCTGAGCAAAGCACCTTGTACTGTACTACCAGTAGTGACAAGCAGTTCGCAGTTAAGTCCTATATCTTCCATAGTGAGGAGTAGTCGCATCAAGTAGAGTCGTTTTACCCGTACCGGCATAGCCTTTAAGCAGAAATACAGAATATGGATAATCATCACCCATATACTCAGCAAAGAGTTCTTGCTGCCTGCTCTTTGGGCTCAGGTGGGATTAAATGCCATATTTTGAAGGACTTCTTCGCCCTGTAGATTGTATTTCATAAGACTTCTGCACTCTTTTGCTATATGAATATAATGATTTCCCAAGAAATGTAGTATCTTTGGACATGATTATAGCCACATTGGTAATTAATAACAACTAATATAAGATGAACAAAAGTTATCACGAGCTTTGTTGCCTTAGCCGTATTGGCACTAGGCTATGTTACAATCAAGGTGTAGCCAACAGTACAGTTTGATGCTAAGCAAGCTGAGAGAAGCTTCTACGAGAAGCAGCTTAGAAAAATTGCTTCTTTCGAAGAAAGCTTATCGAGCATACACGGTCGCTTCGCAACAGCTGAAGAACTAGCAGATTTCGCTGCTAGTGGTCGTCTATTCTGCATCCGCGCTGAAGGTGAAGTAACAGAAGCTATGCGTGAGCAAGGTCTTACTGAAGCTGAAGCTGCTCGTCGTGGTTTGATTAAGCGTGATACTGTATGGGTATCTACGAGGACTCTCTCATAAGGACGGTACTGATGCTACTAAGCTCTTCGATGTGCTTGCTACTGGTAACAAGATTAAGATTGACTACAGCTTATATTCAGCAGGAAATCAGTGAGGATGCTGTGAACATCTCTGCTGTACAAGCAACTATCCCATTCGAGATTCTCGCGAGCAGGCCTTGATGCACAACGCAGAGCAGAAGAAAGACAGCTCTTAAGAAAGACTAACAGCTTCCCCAGGTCTTCGCCTTGGTTCCACTTACTGAAGTTCGCCTAACAGGTAACTGGGAATAAGCATGATTAATGCCATTCAGGCAGAAGATAATGAGTCTGTCCATCTGGCTTCGGTCAGATGGACTTTCTTTGCCATATATACCCAAAGGAGCACCGCAGATGATGCTCTATGCTCAAAAGCACACTCCCTTTTGCCGAACACTTCTCTCTGCGAGAGAATGTCGAGCAGTAGTCTTTACGAGCAACCCGGAGCTAAAATCGCCTTTGCTCAGGTAAAAATCTATTATACGCCTACAGGCGTAGCGCTCGTGCCAGATGCCTCTTCGACAGTCCAACATAGATGTGTGGAAACGATGCTCTGTACGAAGCAAACAGAGCGATTAGACCTTGCACCTTCTTGAGGGTGAAGATAAGCGTCTGGTCGGAGCTGTGGATAGAGCCACATTTGAGCTCCTTGAGCGTAGTTTCTTGATGCTTTCGCTTTGCCTAGCTATGCAGATAAACTCGCCCTTCTACGCACAGAGCTGTAAGACCTAACGAGCAAACTACTCGTTTATCTTGCTTATGATGAGTATCACGATTGCACTTATTGAGCCTCATGGGGCTGAGTTACATCAATCGCTTTTGCCTACGTTCGCCCTTCCAGATGGGGATAGCAAGCACGGTGAAATCATGTATTATCTTGGAAGCTTGTTTTGGCAATCTCTAGAACTAAGCAATACAATAGACATTATTTTTGAGCGGAGAAAGCAGAACCAGAGGTCCGCTGGCCAAGGAGCAGGAAGAACTCATCAAACAAGTTCAAGCGTCCTTATTCTAAGCCCTAGAGACACTAAACAATAAAGGCTATCGCAATATTTGCGATAGCCTCTATTTATTGAGCTTATTACCATTGGGAGGCCGTGCAACGTCAGGACAACCACATTAAAATAGCCAAGAACGTAGATGAGCCTGCAGGGCGACACTCTCTACATATTGCCGGGGCTTGCGCCGGTTAACTCATTAACACATTTATTGAGCGTAGAAAGCAGCTGCTCTATGCAAGTCAATACTCGCTCTGCTGAGTGCCGCTCCTGCGAGCTCTTAATTTTCGTATCCTGTTTGCAGGGTTTCATATCAGGCTTTGCCTCATTTACACCCTGGGCTTTGAAGAAGTATCATGCCTACGGCACTCAGTAATGCGCCTGAATTTTGATGCACTTGCCCTGGTACAACGGTCTCTAGAATATGCAGGAAATACCGAAATGAGTTAAGGCCCTGGGATATCAGCCAACAAAGACAATTAAACTAAAAACGCTTGAAGTAATAAGTAGCTAATGTTCTCTAGTCCCATAATGGTTATTTCACGTGCCGAACCGATAATCAACAGACTGCCACGCAGTTTACCGCACGGTGAGGCAAGGAAAATCCAGAACGACCCATTAACCGTAAACGGACTCAAACCCGTAAGGTCTGATTGGATACATACCGAGCACGGCAGCCACAAGCGCCACGTTATCAAGCACAGACGAGTACACCCGTAATAAAAGGCTGGACGCTGGTAGGGATAACTTGAGAAGTATAATGAGCAGTGCACAAGAAGTTGTCCACCTTCAATAAGAGCCGCTGCAACAGACATCAAGATGCCCAAGAGTAGAAGATTGTAACGAGGTCACTCTGACTATTAAGTAGGCAGGTCACTCTGAAGCTCCGTAGCATCTTAATGTAGTTTCTTGTGCACGGAACATCGTTTCTGTATAAATCCACACGATTACTAGCCGAATATCACCCCCATGAAAGCAGGCACATCAAAGAATGTCTCGCCATATCGGAACGAGCATAAGAGACAGATACCTGAAAAGACGATAATACGAGCCTGATGGGGATACTGTGCACTCAAAATCATCATCGGGTACATCAGAGCTGTTCTCGAGTTTAGCTCCACCTTTGAATAGGAATATATGAGCAAGAAGCGTAGCTGTCACCTATATTCACAAATGCAGGGGATAACAAGGTGGAAAATCTGATAATGTGGTTATACGCCCACTATTCCACACAGCGCAATAGCGTCGTTACATCCCGCCAGGACCACGAACCACCAGCATTACAAGCGATTACACTGATACACGCTATGACACGGTCGGCTGTATTCAGGAACAAACTACGCACTACCGCAGATGACCGCAATAGCCGCAGCCAAGTTGTCGAGGGAAGGCTGGAGTAGGAACGAGGCTATCGCCACGCCAGAGCAGACGGCGTTTGTGATCGGTTTCTACCAAAGCGAGCCACGCTCTTGAGCCACCATAGTTATCAATGGTGTTCACGAGCCACCATCAGAACGAGTACGAAAAAGAGCGTACTTGAAACAGTCGCCAAGGTGTTCCGTTAGACGGCGATGAGATAATCGGATATTCCATGTTGGCTCTCGGGGAGATGACAGGTAGCTCATGAAGCGCTTGAAGCCCTCGGTCGAAGCTGCTATGCTTATCAACCAGAGAATGCACCACAGAGCACGCAAGTGAGTCGCGCTGTGGCTGTCTTGTTAATTTTCAATTTGCTCTTCAAAAAGCGATGACCTAATATCCTAGACAAAGATAATAGGCATTAAATAATAGCTAAACATTTTTGCTGTGTTACTCAGTTTTGTGTTAAGTAAATTGCAAAGTTACGATAAACAGCTCATTCCTTCAAACTTATACAGGGCAAGCGCGTCGAAAATAAACAAGTAATTGATTGTTGGTGATAACGTAGACTGAGCCCTGCAAGGGCGACACTCTTCATAGCCAGACACAAGCCCTGGGTTAGTTATTATATATACATTATTGAGCCCCAAAGGGGCGGCACTTCGAGACATAAGGCAAATGCTACGTTGTAGTGCTGCCTCCTGCAGGCTCTTAATTTTGTGTCCCCTGTTTACCCAGGGTTTCATATCGGGCTTCACCCTCATTCCACCCTGGGCTTTGAAAGAGTATCGATGCCTGCAGCACTCATAATGCGCCCTAAATTTGGATATGCTTGCCCTAGTCAAATTCTACAGATAAACGAAGAGAAAAATAAAGCCTTGCGCTTCCCAAAGTCAAAACCTCAGCGAAGTCTGTACAGACCTACAGCTGAGTTTGCAGAATAGGAAATGAAGAGACAATTTTGTGTGCGTGTACTCACAAATACAAGTGCGCGCACTCACCGAAATAAAGTCTACGTACTTACTAGAATAGTATGACGCACTCACGGCTATGATTCAACTTGAATGAGATGAATCGAAATTGAAGTGTAGTGTTCTTAGTACTGATTCGGTTGCCTTTGTACTGCAATGGTATTGGCTCTTCAACATAAGACAATACCTTTGGAGATAAACTATCACATATTGCTTTCGCTGGAGAATCACTAGGGAGAAAGAAATGCTAATTCATAAGTTTAATCAGAACACAATGAAAAACTACTACGAACAGAGTAGATAATTATGATTTTATAAAGGGTATTTCCATTATATTCATAATATTGAATCACGATTCTAAGTAAATATGCATATGCACCACTGCATCAATTTTACTGTCAAAGTTGCGGTACCACTATCTCTTATTATTACAATATTACTGAGATACAAAGTTGATGAAAACATTAATCAAAAACAATACTACCAATCCATAAAAGAAATGCTGAACGTCTTTATTCCATCATATTAGCAGCTTTATTCTTAATCATCTGAGACCTAGTTTGATAGAACAATTCTACACTTGGTCCTGGATTTGGGAGCATACTATCCCTTTGTTTATCTGCAAAATATGTATTAGCACCCATTCGTTTTTAATCAATTGAAAAAGAACTTCTTGTTTACTACGATATTGATATTTGTTCTTTTGTATAGTACAGAAATTCTTTTGCTAAATTAAATATATCGGTATGGATTTATAGAGTATCGTTTTACTAGATACTGTCTATGTGATAGCATTCATGTTATATAAGAAAGGTTACTTTCAAGATATAAAACCATCCTTATATAGTATTAACCATACAAGACAATTTTCACTTACTACAATGTCTACGATGGTGTTAATGCTCTTTTATCCTAAAGGATGGATTGGACACAGATTTCCTCGTGACTTTGTATCTGTTGTGGTTTATTTCCATTTTATAAGCTATGTGATTATACACCTACGATATTAAAAATACCATAGTCTATCTAGGAAAAACATCCTATGACATGTTATCATTACAACTAATGTTTTTGCTTTTTACATTGCCTAGTGATAATTTTCCTCTTGCAACCATAATATCTTTGAGTTTTAATCCTTATTTGCTCTTATCATGGGGTATTTTAATGAATATACTAAACATAAATTGAATGTATAGAACGTGAGTTCAGGCTAAAAGCGGTACTATTTCTTTGAGTCTTCTGATAATATCAACTGTGCTGCCCCCAAATGTTAGACAGCATTTTGGGGGCATATCGAAAATAGAAAGCGTGCGGATAGGATGCAGATTGTTTTTACCTTTGCATTTGTTGAGTTCAGGAGTTCAATATTTAATAACTTTGATTCAAAGGCATCAATTGCAAAGTACTCCACACAAGCGACTGGCACCTAGGATAAGCTCTGACACGACCGCTATGATGAGCATGCCCATGCTCAAGCAAATTATTCTCATCCTTACAGCAAAGAACAAGCTGACGTCTTGGTTGTAAGCGGAGATATTTACCATACTAGCACCCAAGCAAAACCAGACACAGAAGCTCTTCATGATATGCTCATCGGATACAGGACGCAGCCCCTCGTATGCAGATTGTCGTCAGTAGTGGTAATCACGATAGCAGTCTAGGTATTGAAGTTTCGCGCATAAGTCTGTAGAACGCTGTGGCATTCGTGTGGTCGGTCTTTTGAGCGATACTTGATGAAGATTAGTTCTTGAACGACATATTGTAGAGATTTGTCGTGAAGGCATGGGTTATGTGGTAGCTATTCCTATCACCCTGCTAGCTTTCCCAAAAGTTCAAGACAACGCAAGCGAAGAGCAATGAACGACAAACGGCCTTCGTGCAGACCGTACTGAACTTGGTTAGGGAGACATAGCCCGGACAATCTTCCCGTAGTCTTGATGGCACATTTATTCGTGAGCTCTGAACCTGCAAAACCGACAATATCGGAGCAGAATATGTACAGATGGGGACTTCCGGGACAGACTAGATTACCTCATAGGACACATTCGCATAGCCTCGTAACATAGAGGTCAAGGGCGAGTTGCGTGCGCTGCTACGTTCTCCTAGCAGTCAGTTTTTGATGAGGAGTTTCAAACATTCTGTATCAGTTGTGAGTTTGAAGGTCGTTCGCTACAAAGCTCAGAACTATAGAATTAGAGCCCTTACGCCCCTCATCACCTATCGAAGAAGATTTGCTGCCTTTTAATAAAGGGCTCTACAGCTCTTACCGAATACCTAAGACACTCACACCGACTAATTATATCCGCTTAAAGACAGGCGATTATAGCACACAGCTAGCACCGACTCTGCCGAGGCGTGTGTCAAAGTATTGGAGCCAAACCTAGGTAAATACTGTCTTATCAAGACTGCTCAGCCTGCTATACAAGAGCAGGAGCACACAAAAAGTCTTACTGCTACAAGAGCTAAAACAGCAAATCCTATGGATATCGCGCAAGATTATTATCGTAAACGATACAATCAGGATTTGCCACGAGGACTAACAGAATGCCTCAAAGCTATACAAAGACACCCTTCTAAACAACGACTAAGACCTATGAAACTTAAACAACTAAGCATCAAGAATATCCACCAGCATTGAGAACGCCATCAACTTCGACGCTAGCCCTCTAGCAACGCGCCTATCTTTTTGATTACGGGACCTACGGGTGCAGGCAAAACATCATACTCGATGCTATTTGCTTTAGCTCTCTATGGAACAACGCCACGTTTATTAGGGAAGAATGAGGGCGTTTATAACAGTTCAGAAAAAGCAATAATACGTCAGGAACTAATAGGGTAGAATAATCCTGCTCACATGCTACGTCGTGGTCTGGTCTAGCGGAAGTTAAACTTGAATTTATGAAGTGACAGTTGCTCACTTACCTTGCGACTTGGTCTGTAAAACCGAGCACAACAAAATCAATGAAATCTACAAACACCCAAAAGTTTCTTCAAAATGTAAAACTAGGCATCAGTTATGTATAGGTTAGAGATGTTGACTCAAAATACTAGAGTTACAGGCTTTTGAGATAGAGCAGTTCTGCCCGTACAACAATGCTTGCACAGGGGGAATTCAACAAGTTCTCAACCGCTGAAGTAAAAGACCATTTATAATATCCTTGAGCTCACCGGCACTGAAGTTTATTCTAAGATTGGGATAACCATTCACAATAGTTATATCCAAAGTAAGAGAGCACATGAGGAACTGAGTAAAATTCAACCTTACGAGCAACAGTTGAGTGAAGAAGACTATAAAATACTCTCACTTAAAATAGAAAGTCTACAAACGAAATAACTTCTAAATGATCAGCTTACACAAAAGCAAAACATATCTAAATAGGCCGAGCAAGAGCAAAGTCTGGACAAAAGCTCTTAAAGAAGCTCGAAGCAATAAAAGCAATGTATACTCGAGCTCAAAGCCCCGGGTACTGGCACGTATCCTTGCTTGAGCGTTGGGAGTCTAGCCTGACATCCATAGAGTCTTGATAGATGCAACACGCTACAAGATGAAAAGCACTCTATTGAGCAACAGCTAAAGAAGATTGTCGTCTTGATTACTATCATCTCTGCGCCCAAATACAAAGCAGTTCAGAACAATCTTGAAGACACAAAAGCAAGATAGCAGCCTAGAGGCTATTCAGGCGCAGACCATGAGCCGCATCGTGGTATGCTATGACAACTTCGCATATATACAAGGAGCTTTACAAGCCTATGAAGCTGAGTTAAGCGTGTTCAAGAAGCTAAAAACACAACAAACGCTACAGCAACGTTTGAAAACCTCAAGCCCCAGCTAGAGACAAGCCCATGAGCAGAAGAAGCAGAGTAAGCGTGTTTATGAAGAACTCATTACAAGAACAAAATTCTCTACAAGCAGCCTACGACCAACAGAAGCATGATGATTCATGGCTGATTAAATGGAAGAAAGGCTGAAAGAAGCCAAAAACAACTCCAAGAGAAAAAGTCTGAGCGTGATGAATTAGAGGCTAAGCACCAAGACAAAGTAAAAAGAAGTAGAGAGATTGAGCAACAACTAAAACCTGCACTGACTCTTAAGCAACAGAAGAGCTTTTACGAAGAAAGAAAGACGAAATTTGATGCTAGTGCTTGGAGTATGGAGAAGCTTTTGTCCAGAGTATCCATGCTAAGCTACATAAGGGAGATACATGTCCTGTTTGTATGAACGAAATCAATCACATCGTTTCCGAAAACGGAAGTACAAGCTGTGTGAAACCCTATGAAGATGAGCTTAATCAATGCTAGAAGGATATATTTGACACCAAGGTAAGCATTCCAGAGCTGAGCGAGCCCTCAATAGTGCTAAGAAAAGATGTTAAGAGCTTAAATACTAAACATCTTGAAGCTCTGAAACAATGCCAAGAGCAACAAAAATACTATTGATGCAATCCTTCAAAAAGCAGAAACTATTCAGATAGATTTATGCAAACTATCCACAGAATTCCTCCAGAGGAAGAGCTCAAATATGAAGCCTAAAAAGACCTACTTACTAAGACAAAAAGAGGGTCAGTGAGCAACAGAGTCTTATGACAAGGCTCTATCAGTACAGCAGGACTACAAAAAGCAAGAACAGGAGTTTACACTGACAACTAGCATACATGACATGAAATCCAAACATCAACAAACCAAGAACGCCAACTCAATTTGGCCCGTAAGTTTATCACCCTTGACGAAAGTGAATGGTACGACGTTGCAGCAGAGTGACCAACAGTTTGGTTAGAACAGATTAAGTGCAAAAAAGCAAGCTACGACCAGCAATCTGACCTACAAACAGAAAAAACTAAACAACAGAGCTTGAGCAAGACTTACAGTCCCTACGGAACATCGCAGATGATATACAGAAGAATGAGTCACTACATGGACTAACCGTCAGCCAACAGACTTTATTCCGAAGCTTCTTAACAAAAATATATTAAAGCCAGCTCTCCGTAGTTATTTTCACTCAGAAAGCCACGGCAAAGTATTAGAGAACTCACAAACTTAAGCAATCAGATGCAAACTACTGCAGAGGGTGAGGTTGAGTAGGGAGAGCTACAGCACTAAACCAAAATAAAGATATAGAGCGACTGAAGACGAGGAGCGAAAGCGTGAAAAAGAGAGCAGGCAATGTGCAGCCACTTAAGACCCATGAAATCTATATCAGAGCATCTAAAACGTGCTCCTGAAGCTTGGGAACAGATAGAGGCTCAGATTAAATGATGCAATCAATACGCTCAACGAACTTATTACGGCAAAGAATCAGGAATTGGGTCAAGACCAGCAAAAGCGAAAAAGACCATGAAGAGCAAGCAAACCTCATTAAGATGAACAAGCTCAATACGAAAAGCTGCATCAAGAATACGAGCAGTGGGCTACTCTTAATAATCTGTATGGAGCAAGTGACGTAACAGCTTCGCCATAAACTGGAGCTTTGTACATAGAGCAGTTGCATCGAGCAGCTAATGTACACGGCTTGCTTTATTTCCACACTCACGAATTGCAGTGCAGTGAACCCAGGACACTCTATCCTCATTCGTAATAAGCTCAATAATAGTCTTATAGGTATGCCAAACCTATCTGGGAGAGTCCTTTATCGTCTCTCTTGCTCTCACTAGGTCTTTCGCAAGTAGGCAACAAGGGGCTATCCATAGACACTCTGTTTTATTGATGAAGGATTTGGCACATTAAGTAGTGAAGCCTGGATTTGGTCATAGACAGCCTTAGAGACACTCCGCAAAGAGAGTGGGTGCCGTGTAGAGTATTATCAGTCATGTCGAGTAGTCTCAAAGACACGTATCCCGACGCGAGATACAGTTACAACGAGCAAGACGCCACTCAAGAGCTGCATCAAGATTGTCGGAAAGCTAAGCATCACCCAGAGCAACCGCTTCAAAAGTTGAGGTGCATTATGATTACCGTAGGCCGCCACTACTCTGTAAAAGCCAGGGTGGAATGAGGTGAAGCCGATATGAAACCCTGGTATACCTAACAAAAAGTAATATCGAGCTCCGTAGGAGCAGCACTTTCAGCGGCATTTTGTCTTACGTCTCTGCAGTGCACCGCCCTTTGGGGCTCAATGGATGTTCCAATAATCTAACAGGGCTTGCGCCCTGGGCTATGTGGGAGTATCGCCTTTACAGGGCTCCTCTACGTCTTCGAGTCAATATACTTTATTATTTTTGATGCGTTTGCCCTCAGTCTGCATATAATCAAGAAAATATAATTGCCTTTGCAGAGTGCAAATACCACAAAGTGGTTGGTTTGCTAGAGGATTGTCTATGGTGTAATGGTAGCACAACAGGTTTTGGTTCTGTTTGTTGAGGTTCAGAATCCTTATGAGACAACAATAGTAAGGACTGTCGTCAAGATTTATCTTTGACACAGTCTTTTTCTAATACTTACGCTTATGAGAGTATTATTTGTTTATATATTTGCATATCAATAACAAATAAAAGAATGACAGACAAACTAATATCGCAGTGTGTACCTGTAAAGCTAATGAAATCGAGACAAGCTCGTAACATGGTTAACGATATGCACCAAACCGATTGTAGCGATGACGAGCATAGCTTATGAGTATGCTAGATGGCTGGAAGGAAGCCTACTAAACTTCAGCGCCCACGTGTGCTTTTAGCTGTTATAATTTTTCTTCATTGGACGCTGGCTCATCGGTAGAATAAGCAATTCCTCTCTCATGTTATGGAGCGTCGTCATCTAGAGAGTCGCTGCTTCTCTTATCAATTCAATTGTCGTCCTTTCATCCTTTATATCAGTTTGGGTACTGAGTAGGCTAGTCACTGAGCGTTCAGAGTGTGAACTTCGCTGCAGTCTTGGCTTTGCTATGGGTCTAGCCAGTGGGATGCCATGGCACTTACGATCAGCTACAAAATCTTTGCTGAGTGGTGTCATCATCGTTGTACGCAAACCCTTCACCATTAGTAATTATATACTAGCACATGTAGAAGGCATCGTGCAAAGCGTAAGCCTTTTTCATACAGTCATCACGACACTAGAGAACAAGAAAATCTATATTCCTAATGGGGCTTTAAGTAGTGGCGTTTCATCGTCAATATCAATTCAGTAGCAGCGAACGTCGCTAGATTGATGACAATAGGTATTGATTATGAGTAGTGACGTAGATAAGGCTATTGCCTACTGCATGAGTTACTCAAGAAAGACAGACACGTATTTCCTAAGCGACCCTGCTCCCTGTGCTAGGAGTATCAGCACTCTCAGCTAGTAGCGTAAATTTACTCGCATTAGCATGGGTTAAAACAGCGAACTATGCACCTACGAACCTATGATTTCAATAAAGCTGTTTTCTTAGCCTTTAGTGAAGCTGCATCAATTTCCCATTCCACAAGTAACGGTCAGTCACCGATAAATTGTGCATAGCAAAGGTCAGTTGCCCTAATAACGGACGACTGACCTTTTTAATGGTATCATCGTGTATAAGCTGTGTAGGCTGAGTTTGTGTATTTATGGTAGAGGCTAAAACTGCGATGCTATCGTCCTTACATCCTCATATCAACATCATGCGTATAGCGATTTATTAGGTTCCCGTTCATGAGACTATCTCTAAAGTTTAGATCACCTATAAATCAAATGATTTAATCTGTCTACAACTACATCATAAGTATACTATTCGTGTATATAGTCTTGTTGATGTTTCAAGAGCAATTATAGTGTAGACAGTATCTACGCCATCGTAGTATTAATTATTTATATAAAAGGTCATGATTTTAATTATAGAATAAGAATAATTAAGCTTCGCATCATCAGCTCTGTCTCCCATTCAAATAGGAAAAGTCGTAATATCAGCTTGAGTAAAAATGGAAATTCTACTGCTTTTGCGAAAAAGTTTCTTGCTTGTTAGGAAACAATTCATTAGAGTTGCTTTGTCGAAGTAGTTGCTAATAAGATTAGCAAAACAATACGAACGGAATATTATTAATACGCCCTAGAGCGGCGATAGTTATTACAGATGTGGAGGGACAGACAACTGTCAAAGACAAAAGAGATGTGATCATCCGCTTCTCCTGGTGACTCAGAGCGATGGTGTAGCAGGGCCTGGTACCATCTTCACCATTTAGGCGCAATGCTCGGTAGTATGCAATCTCTACATTCCCCTGATTTCCCTGCAAAGCATGCACCAAGATTTCTCTGTGAGTACGGTACAGGGTACATGTGCATGCTAATGAGTGTTAAGGCTCGCTATGCCGATGTTTTGGTAGCTATAGATCACCAACACTCAAGGTGAATAAGAGCATCTCAGCGTGATAGCCTGATTATCAGTAGACCTTGATTCTTTTGGGGCTAATGACTTGAAAAAGCAGAGTTCGCTGCAGATGACCCTGTTTGCCGAATTGGGACTCAAACTCTCAGCAGGTCACTAGCAGCACCCAATAAGCTCTATGGTTAAGGAGGGATTGACTGAGTTTGGACTCGATAATAGAGTGCTGCATGCTGTAAGAATATGTTTGCACTCGGTCTTATCTGTTAGCTCTTGAGCGTCATGGAGCATGCAGAGCGCCTTGACCGCAAGTTCGGTAAGAAACCTGGAGTTGTGTGCAGCTAATAAGAGGCTTTTGCACAGATGGCTTCAATATGGTGCTGAACAGCACGCTTCGACCACAACTTACCAGTGGGAGACTTCGTAGCAGCTGGCTAGTAGATAGACTATCACCTAAGGCAATAAACGCTACTTCGTTCGGTCTTATCGCAGCATCCGAACGCTCAGGAGAGACCACTTTTCTTGGGTCTCTTATCCCATCACACCTGCGACAGATATTCTACACGAACTGAGTAAAACCACAAATCTCTAGGCGTGAAGACCGTTCCAGGCGAGACGAAATCGCAGTATCTGTGCCGCTATCGGAGCGGCTTTTGCTGGTCATTTAGCCGTTACGTCTACTTCTGGGTCAGTTTTGGCGCTTTGAGCGTGAGGGCTATGGGCTTTGATCTGTGACGCTGAGATACCTCTTGTGATTGTGGACGTACAGCGTGCAGGCCCATCTACTGGGTATGCCAACGAAGAGTGAGCAAAACTGACCTTATGCGGGCTCTGTGGTCGTAATGGTGAGAGTCCAATGCCTATAGTTGCTGGCATTACGCCTGACCATTGCTTTTACCGCAACATGTGGGCGGCTGCACATTGCTACTGAGGACGCCTGCCTAATTCTTTTTATTCTGATTCGTTTATCGCTAATGGTAGCTCAGCCTTCAGAATACCCGATTTAGATGCACTGCCTCCTATTAAGCCCTAACTATATTAGTTTGCGTCCAGAGAGTGATAAGCCATGGAAGCCTTATAGAGCGTAATGAAGAAACACTCGTGCGCTACTGGGCTCTTCGGTGAAGAGAGGGTTATCAGCACCATGAGGAGGTCTAGAAAAGGACTCTGTAACAGTGCGATTAGTACCATGCCGATAATCATGAACGTATGGTTGCTTTGCGTGCAGAGGTTACGTATAGCAGTACCATATTCTCTATTAGAAGTAGAGGGAGATGAGGGATAACAGGACTTACTTAGTAGGTTGGGGTGGTACTTTACGGGCACCTCTACGAGGCTAGAAGCTAGCAGGGAAACTCAGGGCATAGGTCCTTTAGCACACTTTGCTTTCATCCGATACTACGTACATGCTGAGGATCCTCAGACGCTATAGAAAGTCGTTGTAGTTAGACAGAGTGCAGAGGGCAATTCGCCGGCTATCTGAGAGCACAATTCCCCAGGCTTTATGCCTCATCAGTATAACCGAGTAACAGGACAGCCATTGTCACAGTACATGAGCGCAGATTTGCTTACCAAACTAATAAATAATATGGCTATGGAACAAAATATAGTTACAAATGAATGTAGTCTCAGGCTGCGACTTCAAAAGTGATCAGCAAGTACAGTTGGTGTCAGGTTGTGGCGACCATGCTGTGCTAGCAACCTGCATAAGGCTATGGCTGAGTTGGTATTGACGCATCAAAACAGCTGTAATATCGGGTATCGGTTGTTCTTCTCGTCTGCGCTACGACATGAATACCCATGGTTGCTACTATACATGGGCGTGCTGCTGCCACTAGCTACAGGTGTTAAAGATGTGCGCGTCCTGATTTGAGTGTATGGGTAATTTCGGGTGATGGTGATAGCTTGGCTATCGGTGGTAATCACTTTTATTCACGCTGTGCATAGACGTAATATAGCGTTTAACAACCGCATCTATGGGCTAACGAAAGGCAGTATTCGCCAACTTCGCATGGTTTGTGTCTAAGAGTTCGCCCTATGGCACTCGTAGAAGACCCATTCATACCAGCCGAATTAGCCTTGGGGCTCGTGGCAGTTCTTCGCTCAGTGCTAGGCTGATATAGATATGAGAACCTGCAGTCTTATGGAAGAGAGTGCTAAACACAAGGGACAAGCGTACTAAAAGTGCTTGTGAACCGCATCAGCTCAACGATGGCGTTCATAGAAGACTATACAAGTAGGGACGTGCGTGATGATAAAACTATTATGCTCCGTCATCGAGAGAGAAGATGCTCGGTGAGGACAAACAGAAGAGGACTTGTCCTTGAAGGGCTCAAACTGAAGGCTGTAACCATTGCAGAAGATGGCTATACTCTAGACGATATTTTGACGCATGATGCCACGAAGAGGATGTTACACTCCATAATATGTTAGCCATGATGGATGGTGAGCATTTACCTATTGCTTCGGGTATTATACGTGATGTGGCATATTTCTTGTGAGAGGCACTCACTCAACAGATTGAAGATGTGCGTGTTAAGTCTACAACGCTCACTTATGGATGTGATGCTTAGTGGGTCTTATTGGGAAGTAAACTAGATAGTAACACTTATCTGGTACAAAATATTTTGTCATTTTTGGTTTGATATTTTGGAGTAATAGAATAATTAGTTATAACTTTGCACCGTTTTAGAAAGTTAATTCACTTATAAACTAACAAAAAGAAAATGAAGAAAAGTTTGTATCTCTTTGCGCATTCGTTGCTGCTTGTCATTCGTGTCTCGCGTTAGGTAAGACTGCTAACTAACACAGCTGATTCTGCTCATCGCTGACTCTCTTGATTCTAGTCTCGTATCGCAGATGAGCCTAGCTCAGGCTAGCATGACTGATGAACACTGTTACTACTGATTCAGTAGTTGCTGACTCAGCTAAGACTAAGTAATCTATAGTTAAAACGAGCGAAGGACCTCCCTACGGGTTGAGGCCACGCAGTACCAAGGACAAGCTCTCGCTCCTTCATTGGGGTGGGAGCTGTATCTTTAGTCTCAATATCTAGCGATTACGCATTCTGCAAAGCCCCACAAAAGAATACGTTTCATTTTGTCCTCTGGGAGACCGCGCAGGTCTCTAAGATCGATTCTTAGCAGTAATCTTTCCAGGCAGTGTGTGTGCACAGTCGTAGTACACGCACTTACTGATTAAAGTGCACGCGTGCTTACTGAAATGAGTACGATGTACTCCACTAGAAGCTAGAGATACTCGTTTCCAAATAGCCCTGCAAAGGGCGATACTCCTACAAAGCCCAGGGCGCAAGCCCTGGGAGTTAATCGTTTTCTGCATCCTTTGGGCTCCTTTAGAGGGCACCTCCTGACCGCAACCCTGGCAACCACACAAACCAAACGAGTGCTCAGAGTACGCTCCTACGGAGCTCTTATTTTGTCTGTGTTGCATATCGGGCTTTGCCTCATTCCACCCTGGGCTATGTAGGAGTGTCAGCCTACGGCACTCATAATTCGGCCTGAATTTTGATGCGCTTGTCCTGGGCTACTAAGCCACCCGATGCCATCCTCTCTGATATTTTCTAATTAGTTGATAGGGTTTCTAATCTGTGGGTACATTATATTTTATAACACTTGCACCAGATAAGGACGAAAGGGTGCCTCGTGCAATATTGTGCAGGGCTGAGAGTACACCATATGCCTGATCCGACAATGCCGGCGTAGGAATTTATCCTCTTAAGACGTTGAACTAAGACGAAAGACACAATAGCCGCATAGTACCGAGGAAGGTAGTATGTGGCTTTTTCTTTGTCCTTAGAAGAAAATATATTCATATCAATACGTTTAAAGTATGAAACGCTCACTCGTTATCGGAGCACTCTCTCTTTCGCCCTTCCATTGGGGCTACAGTCGTCAAAAGCAGACACTACACGCATGTATGCCTTGCAGGAAGTGTCTGTTGTTGGAACTCGTGCGACTAAGCAAACTCCAATGTCCTATACTAACCTCACTAAGCAAACACTTCAGCGTGTTAATCTTGGTCAGGATGTCCCTCTACCTCTTGCAGATGCAACCTTCCGTTGTCATACTAGCGATGCCGGTACAGGTCGGCTATACTACCATTAGGATGTACGGTGTAGATACTGCGGGATCAATATTAGGCTAATGGTGTGCCTATCAATGATAGTGAGAGCTAGGTATTTTGGGTTATATATGCCTGACCTTACAAGCGTGTTGAAGAGATGCAGCTACAGAGAGGTATTGGGACAAGTGCAGTGGTGGTGTTGGTTCGTTTGGAGCAAGCCTACATATGCGTACTGCCAATCCGCTACTCAGCCTTTATGCTCGTGAGTGAAGTGAGGTTCGTTCGAACTATCCGTGCGAACGTTCCGCTCGGAAGCGGTATTATCGCTAATCACTGGGCTATTGATGTCGTGTCTCTAAAATCAGTAGCAATGGCTATATCGATAGAGCTACTGTAGGACCTTAAGAGTTATTTTGTTCAAGCAGGTTATTTCTAGACTGATAATACGTACTTAAGTTGATTAGTTTTGGCGGTAAGGAGCGACTGGTATTGCTTGAATGGGATTTCTAAGAGCGATGAAGCGAAATATGGACGTACTTACAATAGTGCTGGCGATATGCTTACGGGCGGTAAGAAGGTCTATTCAGTATGCGCCAATACAGACAGTACCAACAAATCCCAATCATCTTATCTTAACTCATCGTATCAGTCCTGAGCTATCACTCAACATCACTGGTCACTATACGGCAGGTTGGTGGCTTTTACTCTGATGAGTTCCGATGCTGGTCGTAAGTTAAAAAGCCTTTGGTTTGCCTTCATTCAAGGATGTTGAAGGGAATAAGGTGAGAAAGTGTCTCACAGCGTAAGAAATTTTAGATAATGGCTGGAGGTCTTATCCCTAACCTATCACGCTTCCACGCTTGAATGTAACTACAGGTCTTAGTGTAACTACTATTCAGGCGAGCACTATGGCGGATACCATTTATTGTAGGTGGATACTAAGATTGAGCCTAATCATCATAGTATAGGGAGTCTGAAAGTGGTAAAGGGCGATTATTCCATTTACTTCAAAGCCAACTATAATCTAACTAATCGTTTGTCTGCTTCCCAGACTTGCAGGAACGCCTCGTAGCCTATCAGATGAAGGGCGTTATTACTACAGTGATATGAAGAGCAATTACAGCATATTGATGAGTAAGAATACATTTAGATTCTTCAATCCTAAGGTGGGTGTATTCTATCAAATAAATCCCATCTAGTCTTTATGTCTGTAGCCGTAGCTACTAGAGAGCCCAACTGTAAGATGTACACAGACATAGGTAAGAATAATCCTAGCCCCAAGGCTGAGATGATGACTGACTATGAGCTCGGTTACTCTCTATCAAGCCTCAGCGTGCATCTGTTAAGGCTTAATCTGTACTATATGCTCTATAAGGACCAGCTGGTCGCATTGGTCAGTGATGTAGGGAATTGCTCAGGAATATCCCTGATAGCTATCGCTTAGGTTTGGGAACTCTCTGCTATCGTTCGTCCTACAGATTGGTTGATTTTAGATGGCTCTTGCTCTTAGCTGCAACAAAGATTAAGAACTACACTTACAACTTCTCTCACGATACTTCTTATAATTGGGTTGCATACAGCTTCATGAAGTTTGAAGACGTAGATTTGGCTTTATTCGCCTAAGATTGTAAGTTCCTTTGGGAGCTGTGTTCTCTTGGAAGCAGTCTGAGCTGAACCCTCACAAATCAGTATGTAGGGTAGTCAGTATCTGAGATAATACAGCAGTGCTGATAGAGAATTTGCCTGCTTATAACGTAGCAAACTTGCGTGGCTTGGATGATATTCTGTGAAAGCGATTTATTAAGAATATCAACCTATCACTCAGGTAAACAACCTACTTAATGCTCCAGTATTCAAGTAATGACATGTTTACGATGCTGGTATTGATAGCAAGGACATACTGTATAGCGACCTTCGCTATTTCCTCAAGCAGGGCATTAACTTTAGCAGGAACGACAATCTCTTTCTAAGGGCTACTCTACGACGAAATTCTCATTAATATTCCTTTGATTATTTTGATGCGCTTGCTCTCTGTTTCTACATAGGTAAGCGCATCAAAAATTTAGTTTAATAGCGAGTGCCTTTAGGCACGACACCTCTTCATAGCCCGAAAGGGGTGAAATGAGGGCAAAGCCCGATATGAAACCCTCAAAACATGTCATCAAAATAAGAGCTCCGTAGGAGCGTACTTACAACGCGAGCATTTGCCTTACTGTTCCGAAGCACTCGCCCCTTGGGGCTCAATAAATATGTTTCACGATTAACCCAGGGCTTGCGCCCTGGGCTATGAGAAAGGGTATCGCCTTGCAGGGCTCTCTCGATGTCTCCAATTATCTTGGTTATTTTGATGTGCTTGCCCTCGGGTTCTACAGGTAAGCGCATCAAAAATTTAGGCTAACAGCGAGTGCCTTAGGCATGACACCTCTCACAGCCCAGGGTGGAATGAGGCAAGCCTGATATGAAACCCTGCTAAACAGGGTACACAAAAGTAAGAGCTCCGTAGGAGCGGCATCATAACTGCTGAGCATTTGCCTTACGTCTCGAAGTGCCGCCCCTTGGGGCTCAATAAATATGTTTCATCGATTAACCCAGGGCTTGCGCCCCTGAGCTATGAAAGAGTATCGCCTTTGCAGGGCTCTTCGACGTCTCCCCCAATCAATTCCTTTGCAATTTTGATGCGCTTGCCTCGGGTTCTACATGGTATACTGCATCTCACTCTATATTTTTGTAACTTTGCAGAGATTGATGGAAGATACAACTATTTGAACCTAATCTTGAGATTAGCTGTATGGATATTAGAATGGATTCTTATGCAGTTAATGATGACCAAAATAGCTAAATTTTATATCGAGAATATTATTTTTACACTATGACAAAAGAAAAGATCATGTGGGAGACAGCGAGAAGTATAGGGAAGTTCCACAAGTGGACTCTATTCCAAATCTCAGGCAGAGTATCCTTGATTACCTGAGTACGACTCTCCCGATGGGGTTGAAGAAGGACGAAGACACCTTCCTACCAATCCTAATAACCACTTTAAATTGCAAGCAAAAAGAAAATGAATCTATTACGCATCTCACGGAACAGCCCTAATCATAGCTCTAACCGTCGGAGTGAGCGCATGTAAGAATGAAGAGGCTCCGCAGCAACTACACCTGATGGCAAGGAAGCCGTTCGCGAACAAAAAGATTTCTCTTGATGTCGAAATTGAAGATGTGGATTCCGACGAATTTCGCATGATTTTGACAAGAGAAAAATGGAGGGCAACAAGCATGCTGGATTGAAATTCGTTTGGCAGACCGGAGAAACAGTAAAGGCCTACCTAGCCTTCAAGCAGGAGGAAGAATTCACCTCTACTGAGGAACACTCAAAGTTACTGACAAGTTGGTAATCGCTATCAAGCTCGCATCGATTTTAACTTATGCCTAACGGCATCAACCTCGATACGGATAATGTACTTACTCACTGGGGCTATTGGTGTCAAAAGTATCGATGCTTCGGGCGTGCTACCATCCCTGGACCTCGTCATTTCTATGATACTGGCGAGCCCTCACGCTTCCTATGTACTTTGCTCCTACACGCCTTCACTCTAGAATAGTCAAGGGACAGAAGCAGTATTATGGAGAGAATACGACATTTTACTTATGGGCTATGATTGGTGCTACTATCAATAACACTGAGGGAAATATGCCTCCACATGAAGATCGCGATGACGACGGGAGCTCTCACGACCGAAGGCTCTGACGGAAACTCTTCGACACCGAGTCTGATGGGAAGAAAGCCGTACCCAAGTGGGAGACTACGCAAATGCCACGACTACACAGCGTGTATATTTCGAGCAAGGCAAGGTAGATGCTGGCCAGAAGCGTACTTACTACTTGGGCAGTGCCTCCTAAGCCTCTGGTCGTAGAGATGACTGCGGGAGTTCTCGTACCGATGCCCATGACAACACTCTTGGCGCTACAGCAGCTGAAATAACAACGAAGTGGTCGGTCACAGCTCGCTTAATGAGAAGGCACACCGCTTCAAGAACGAGATTCTCGCTCCTAGGGAGATCTAATCATCTCTGTAGTTTTTCGTCGGGGTGCACCCAAAGGGTTCGATGTTGCATGAATTTTATAAACCCCAACAAACAAACCTATTAACCTCAGAGATATTTATATCCAGCGTTTTCGACTATGAGAATGGGGGATATTCACATCTCACGAAAGAATCTAAGCTATACTGGAGAAATGACTCTAATGACAATCTTTCGATAGATAAGCTCTGGTGATTTCAACGTTAGTGCAGGTATGCTCCTCCTCACAAGTCAGCCGTCTTCTATACATTTGCGGTAAGCAATAAAGGTATGACAGAAACTTTCAGGCGTCGTGAAGGGTTGGCCTATGTATTCCATCTTGCCACCGAACGATATATGAGCTACAATGACCAAAGCGTGAATATTCACGTGCATTCTGGACACCTCGCGTCCATCAAGGAGGGCAGATTTACTGCGCGTCACCGAATTGTCCGCAAGGGGAAAAGACAGCTCACGAGGTAGGCAAATTCTGCCTATAGATGTCTTTCTTCTACTACTCGGGAGACCGCAAGTCCCAGTATCCATCAGCTACCTTCTCCGTAAACCAGGGCGCGACCTTCTCGTAGAGAGATGCACATCCGAGATAACTGGACTGGGCACGCGTCAACGATACGAAGCTGTTGACTGGGGCCATCGCTCAGCCTACCATTTCGACCGTAATCGCCTACTAAAGCGTGGTATTCACTGGATGGAAGACACACAGGTACCATCCCTCATCCCTCCGCTAACTGATACATGTTTTAGAGCGTCCTATCTTTTGCGCCTACTGCAGGATAATATGAGCTTTGCAGAGCCACTGAGCAGCTCGGTTTAGCGTATATTCCTCCTATTTGGTGACAAAGGGCAGCTGAAGCTGCTGACCGCTAAGCCTTAATCACATCTTATTCACAGATTATCCCCGCACAGCCTTTGTATAGGTTACGAGGATAGTACTTTGCTCACTGCTCTTAGGGACACGCATGCAAACAATTAGATGGTTCTGCAAGGGCGGCACTCGTAATTAGCCTGAATTTTGATGTGGGAGAACCCTGTGTGGCAGCTGTATGACGTGATAGTCTTATACTATTCGTATTTTTGTAACTATATAAATTTAATGTACAATGGCAGACGACAAAAGAAATTATACCAGTTAAGCGTTGCTGACGAAGAGAAGTTGAAAAGTCTCTTCAGATGGCAATGGCGAATATTGAGAAGTTACATGGTAAGGGTTCAATCATCAATATGGGTGCTCAACCCTCAAGACTCTGAAAGTTATTCCTACTGGCTCATTAGGGCTTGATATTGCTCTTGGGTAGTAGACTATCCTCGTGGGCGTATTGTTGAGATCTGTGGACCTGAATCATCAGGTAAAACGACGCTCGCTATTTTCGCTATGGCTGAAGTACAGAAGATGGGGTGGTGTCGCTGCTATTATCGATGCTGAGCTATGCTTTTGACCCCTAGCTATGCACGCAATCTTGGTGTTGATATAATAGCCTTGATTTTCAACCATAATGATGAACAGGCTCCAGATATTGCAGAGCAACTTATTCGCTCGGGTGCTGTGACCTTGTGGTAGTGGACTCTGTGGCTGCTCTTACGCCCAAGAAAGAAATTCGAGGCGATATGGGGAGTAGTACGGTAGGTCTTCATGCTCGTCTGATGTCCAAGCTCTCCAAGATTACAGGTGCTGTGAGCAAGAGTAGTACGACTTGTATCTTCATCAACCAACCTGTGATAAGATTCCACATGAGTTATAGCGCACCGGGAACAACGAAACGACAACGGTGGTAATGCCCTAAGTTCTATGCTCTATCCGCATAGATGTGCGCCAGCAGTCAGCTTAAGGGAAAGCGATGACAATAATGTTTATGGTAATTCCACGAAAATCAAGATAAACTCAAGAATATGTTGCCCTCCTTTCCGTCGTTGTGAGATTTGATATTCTTTACGGAGAAGGTATCTCTCGTACTGGTGAAATTATCGATAAGGTGTAGACTGATATCATCAAGAAGCAGTGCGTCATGGTTCAAATATGGTGATATGAGCCTAGGACAGGTCGTGATACCACGCGCTGCTGCTTTAAGGAAAACACTGAGCTCTGCGAGGAAATTGCTGAGAAGGTTGCTGCTGCGATAAAGGCTCAGATGGAAAATAACTCAAGGCATGACCAAGGTAATTATCATCTCTGCACCCTAGCGGAACGGGTAAGAGGTACAATCATTGCTCGCTTGATGGCTGAGCATCCAGAGCTTCGCCTGCATCTCTATTTCGGCTACTAGCTCGTCCTCCCTCGTGGGTAGAGGAGCATGGCGTGAGTATTATTTTTCCTGCCAGAGGAGTTTCAGTAGCCATATCGAAGCTGGAGATTTCTTGAGTACAGAGGGCGTGTAGTCAAGACCGCATACGGGACTCTGCGCAGTGAGTATGAGCGTATCAGCAATGAGCAAGGGCATGTTATCTTTTGAGGTCGACTATGTCGGAGGGCTCAATATCAAACGTAAGCTTTATGGCTCTAATGCCTTAGCTTTGTTCATTAAGCCACCTAGTCTAGATGAACTTAGACGTAGATTAGAGCACCGAGCTACGGATACTGCAGAGGTGATTAGAGCGTCTATCTAAGGCAGCGAGGAGATCACTATGCAGAAGAGTTTGATTTAGTTGTAGTTAATGATGATTTAGACCAATAATGTTGATGCTGTTTATCAAGCGGTGGCAGGCTCCTTAAGGATTAAATCAAGCATAGCAGTAGAGAGCTTCAAGTAACTTTGGTTGCTTTTGAAGGCCCTGGTTAGTATTCAAGGCTTTAGGGTGCTCGGATCCAAAAACAACGTAATTGATTGGTGGTGAGATGTATTGAGCCCTGTAAGGGCGATACTCCCATAGCCCAGGGCGCAAGTCAATAGGTGCATTGATATACATTTTTGAGCTCCCTGGGGACAGTACAACCCCAAAGTGCAATGCCCACTGTGTTGAAAGAAAGTACTGCTCTCAAAAGGAGCTCATTTTACTATCATAGATACCAGGGTTTCTGTCGAGTTTCTTTGGCCTCATTTCACCTCCGCTATGAAGAGTGTCACGCAAAGGCACCCGTAATTAGCCTGAATTGTGATGTCGGTTGCTGAAGCTCTTGTTGCATTCGTCAAGCTTTAGGGTACCTGGATCAAAAACAATGTAATTGATTGGTGGTGAAAGATGCAAATTGAGCCCCTGAGGGGCGATACTTCCCATAGCCCAGGGCGCAAGCCTGGGTTAGTGATTGTCACATTTCTTTGAGCCCCGTAGGGAGGCTACAACCCCAAAGCAAGTGCCAAAATACTGTCGTAGGTGCTGCTCCTAAAGAGCTCATTTACTCTTTTATCTATAGATACCAGGGTTTCATGTCAGGCTTTGCCTCATTTCACCCTGGGCTATGAAGGTGTGTTTGCCCAGTACCTGAATTAGCCTGAATTGTGATGTGGTTAGCTGAGAGCTTTGTTGCATTCAAGACTTTTAGGTACTCGGATCAAAAACAATGTAATTGATTGGTGGTGAAGATGTAAATGAGCCCTGTAAGGGCGATACTTTCATCAGCCCTAGGCGCAAGCTGGGTTAGGCATTGATATACATTTTTGAGCCCTGTAGGGGAGGCACAACCCGTACCAAAGGTGCCAACACTCATGCTGTAGTGCCGCCCTAAAGGAGCTCATTTTTACTTTTTATCTATAGATACCCAGGGTTTCATAGTCGGGCTTTGCCCTCATTTTCACCCTGAGCTATGTAGGAGTGTCGTGCCTCAAAGGCACTCGTAATTATCCTGAATTGTGATGTGGTTGCTTTGAAGCCCTTGTGCATCCATGGCTTAGGTTTAACTATTAGTACTATCTTTATCCCAACAAAAATAATCAGATTATGATAGCACAGCATGTGTTAATGAATAAAGATCTTTGAACCGTTGAGTTCAAAAATCTTAGACGATTGACTGGTAGGATATTGCTAGATATTCATGTTTTGAGAGACAGCAGAGTGAATTATGATGTAGTAAGCGCATGTGGCAAGCATTATCGGCGCGTAGCAGCCTCGATGATGATAGTCTAACTATTGAGCGTGGGCGTGTGTGTGGTCTGTTAGGTCCTAATGGCGCAGGTAAAACAACGCTTATTCGTATGATTAACAACATCAAACCCGATAGTGCACCATTCTGCTCGACGGTCAGCCTCTCGGCAGTGATGCTGGCCTCGCATAGGCTATCTGCCTGAGGAGCGTGGTTTGTATCGCAAGATGAAAGCAGGGGGAGCAGGCTATTTATTGGTACGGCTTAAGGGTTTATCCTCATCGAAGCCAAGCGAGACTGAGACTGGTTTGATAAATTCGGAATTATGCCTTGTGGGATAAAGCGTGTGGAGGAACTAAGTAAAAGTGTGCAACAGAAGGTTCAGTTTGTTTGTACTGTCCCTGCATGAGCCTGAACTACTTATGATGAGCCTTTCAGCGGTTTTGACCCCTGTTAATGTAGAACTGCTCAGAGCAAAATCATTGCCCTAAGAGAGTGTGTGAGCACGCTGATTTTTCTCGACGCATAATATGCAGAGTGTAGAGGAACTTTGTGATGTGATATTGCCCTCATCAATCTCACCTTGTACTCTCTGGGAGTACAGGAGGTTAGCTGAGGTATCGCCACCTTATTATCGCATGACATTGGCTGGAGTGGGTACATATTGATCGACCTTTTGGAGCTCCACCCATAGAAGAGCACAGGATAGAAACATAATCAAACCTCATTTCGCGCTCAAAAATCGATGATGCAGGCATGGAAGAGGACTTTATTAGGGCTTATCTCCATGTGGAATACCCGATTGTGCAGCCTGAGCACGATGAGCACATCGACATCGAGATATTTATAAAACAGTTAAGCGTCAGACAGTAAGATTTGACAGTAATCGAGCGAATACATGATACGCGTTAGGCGAGAGTTTTATTGTGATGACGCTTATCGATCCGGCTTGATGTCACTCTTGATGTTTGCGCTCGCCTCCTGACGGCTTCCCGTGAGAGGATTTATAGGTCATCAAGTCGTTCTGAGATCACAATGGACTGTAGGCGATGTGCTTAATAATACGGAGGATTATCAATCGTAAAGGCTGATGTTATAGAGGTGACCATCAGAAAGGATGCTAAGGACGCCGTCGCGCGTCCTAGAGATTAGAGCTCCAAGAGACGACCCTAAGGTCGATGACGCTAGTTTCAAAACTTTGGCCTAAGGGAATAGCAGAACCATACTGATGGCGCATCTCTCTCTTATGTGACGTCAGTAGCTTAGGAGTTACTGCATGTGGATAGTGTATCGAGGAAATCATTCGTGAGAGCGAAACGAGGCCTCTGCAAATACTCGTGTGCAGGGTGATAAATGGGGAGGAGTCTATTAGTTCGTATGACTTACTATGGCTTAGGCTTGGTTTCGCTCATACTCGATCGAGTACCTTTATTCAGCCTCTGCGCTCTCAGCGTTCTGCAGAGCGTGATGGAGGAGAAGAAGAGTCGTATTATGGAGACTATGGTTAGCAGCGTGCTCGACGTGATGATGTAAAACTCATTGCGTTGGTGCTGTAGATTAACGCAGATTTGAGTCGCTCATCCTTGTAACGGGCGATTTCAGCTTTGGCAGATGTCTTCTTCACCCGATGTCAAGTCTTGGAGCTTCTTCGCATGGCACGCAGGTGTGTGAGCGGAGCTTTCTCTCGTCTTCAGTATATTTGGTGCCTTAGGTTCATGCTCAACTAAGCAGAAGTTATTCGTTTCGTGTCCCGGCTCATTTGAGTACATTTCTATGTCATTTCCATCACTTTTTGCCGCTTTAGGCCCGGCTGTTAGTAGTGATGAAGATGTGCAGAGTCGACGCAATTTATTACGGTAGTACTCTACTGGCATTCCGTGCCGGTATGGCGTGTCTGAATAGTCCCGATAGTACATTTGCCCATATAGCCAGTTGTATCCCTTTCAGCGCGCCCGCAGTGATGATGACACGTATCTCTTGGCGGAGCGCCTATTTGGGAGAAACTCGCTCAATTGTCTTGTGGCGGTAGTTTTGTTGCCCTTGACTTGATCGTCGGCACGCATTCATCGTATAGGCGTGTTGATGTACGGAGTGAAACCCAACGCTTAAGGAGGTTTTGCGTTGGTTACGTGATCAGAGTGAGGCATATTGCATGGTCACGAGCACTCAGCTGCGTTATTATCGACATCTGCGCACTCTGCCATTTACAAAAGCAACCCCTGTGCCTTCAGTCTCAATGCCTCGTGACTACCGCATTCTGCAGTCTCACAAAGCAACAAGTAAACTCTGTTCTTTGGGAGACTGTCACGGCAGAAGATAATCTAATAGGTGCAAATCTGTTCCGTGGAACATAGCGTGCAAGAAGATGAATAGGGTCGCTCATAGAAGCAAGCCCTCACTTTAATGCGAAAAGGACGGCGAATACTAAAACTGTATTTATGCGAGTAGTTCGTAAGTATCGCGAGCAATCACATACTTTCATCAGTAGTGTGGCACGACACCTGACTTTCACACGGCTATGAGTTCAGGCCAGCTGTCGATACCTGGCCTTACCACGGAATCCTTGGTTGCGTTTCTTCATCACCCTCGATGCTGGCGAACTCAAGTCCCGCATAGTGCATTAGTACGCAGCCGCACGGATTCTCACCAACGCCAGCAGTGAATACTAATATGTCAAGACCTCCAAGGCTGCTGCATAAGCGCTGATGTACTTCTTAAGACGATACTCAAGCTACGTTCTGTAGCTAGCGTGCGTGTGATTGCCTTCATGCAGTCTTCTTTATCCATATCTCTGCATATCGCTGCTGCCACTACTGCTGATACCATAGATACTCGCCTCTTCTTATTCAGGTGAGTAGAGTCGAGACAGTAAGCTGACCTCTCTGCCCTCGCTCCTCTCCATTGATATAGGTCTGCCACGCTTTGCAGCAGAAGCTCTGTCAGAAGATATCTCGTCAGCACCTGAGTCAATATCACCCGCACGAGTACTCACAACCAGCTTTCTCGCTCGGTCATGTCACACCATAGATGTGTCTATACTCTGCTGTCCCACTAGCAGCAGCAGGGCTCCACGTACTAATATGTGCTGTGATAATCTTTAGTTGATCTGCGCGAAACGTGGGTCGCTGAGCAGCTCGCAGCTGACCAACGAAGCTGCGTCTTTGTGCCGTGGAAGTTTGGCAATGACGAACACCGTGGTTTTCGTAGAGGTGATAGAGAGCATACAGGCATATGGGCAGGCATAGTTTGCGTGAATGCTGCATCAAAGACACCACAATGAGCCTTAGTGGTAGGCAGCCACAGCTCAGCAGCACGTATACCCATGATGTTAGCAGGGTTGTGTAGCGTGCTAGTGAACGCACTTCTCTTAACTGCACTAACTTCCTCTGTGATGAGATAACGCTATTCTGAGAACATTTCTCCATGTACTCAGGGCGATGACTCCACAGCACCAATCTCAGTCTTTGAGGCCTGATGTCCTACTGGGGTCGAGTAGTTTCTCGAGGATTCTATCATGCACGAGTGTGATTTAGGTATATGCAAGCTCTTCTACTCTCTCTCCAATCGGACGCTGGTACTTGTAATGAATGCGCCATCGGCACCTACACGCTCAGCAAGACCTTCCGAGGTGATAACCTGACAGTTGCGTAGCTCACTGAGTGAGTACTTTTGGGAGATGAGCCTGCAGCTAGGAACTGTCCAGTATTTTCTACAACCTATATATATAGACCTTTAGCAAGCAATAGCTTGGCTGGGCCGTAATCACAAGCATCTTTATAGGATATCTTCTACTGAGCAACCCTCGGCTGAGAGGTCATTCACTGGAGCCGCGTTCCCTGCAAGATAGGGACCGACAGCCTCTGCACCAGCAAGGCGTTGAACGAGCTTATAGCGATATTACCCACGCAAGAGAAGGGAACATGGGCACATTGGTTTGTCCTGCTACTTCTGCCACCTGGAGCCTCTGCAGCCCGCTTACCTATCTGGCTGCTAAGGGCGGCATCCGCTGCAGTTCGCCATCGGCAGCAAGCGTGAGGAGCTTGTTCTCAGCTAGTCGCGGTTGTTTCGGCAACCTTAGGTCAACCATTTCCTGTGCTTAGCACCGCTCTTTCGTTGAGAGAAGCTGGAGTACAGCGACTCTAGGCCTCACACCGCTAATAGCCTGCTGTTCCTGCGCTAGGCCAGCTGCTACTGTAGCGAGCTGAGTAGCGTCAGGGTTAGGCATCACGGCGCAGTCTGCGAAGAATAATAGTCCGTCAGTGCACGCATAGTCCGAGCAGTGGGTAAGAAGCATCAAGAAAAGACCACTTTCACACAGCCAAAGCCGCGCAGTCTGACCATTTCAGAGTCTGCCAGGACGTCGCCAGTAGAGCTGTCGCACCTGCTAGTTCGCCATCAGCATCACCCGCTCTTAAACTCATAAGGCGTCGAGGTATAGAGGGTCTTCAACCTGAGTAGCGCAGCCTTCTCGGAGAGTTACGCCTTTGCTTACCTGCGCACCTGAGTGAGGCCCAGTATCAGGCTTGCTTTTCGTGACTCTTTGGTCAAGGAGATTGGCATTCAGTACGTGCTGCAGACGCAGGGTCGTGCGCGTGAATCGAACAGCATCAGTGCCGGGCTAAGCGTTAGCTAACGACACCGTCACGGTAGGCGGCCGCAGTCTTTTAGGGTGCGTTTCTTCCGTACTCTGAACACGCGATGTGCTGCTGAGCCTCTCGGCACGGTCAGACAGATTTCTTGTATTAAATCCATTTCGAATAGGTGTTTTGTCTGAAACAAATATTGTATATACAAAGGTAGCAATTATGATGAGATTTTGCACACGAGACATTGTGCATATCACGGCACTCGCTGCGTGATTATCGACATCCAGGCTTGTCATTACCATAAGTAAACCCCTGCGCCTTCAGTCTCAATGCCTTGCGATTACCGCATCTCTGCAAAGCTCCACAAAAGAACAAGTGAAACTTATTCTTTTGGAGACCGTTGGCGGTCTCATCACGATGAAAAGTGCTGGTAACAAAATAAATTTTGCGCTGTGCCCTTTTCCTTGTCAATGCTTATTTAGATGCGCCTCACCGTTCGCCTGTCTTTCTGCTCGCCGTGGAAGGAAAACGAATGGAAAAGCATCTTTGCGCTTTCTTTTGAGCGTCTGAAGACAGCAATAGCCTCCTCAGCTTAGAGAACTTACCTGCGAGATAGAGCCAAACCTTACCGCTTTGCTCTCGGCAGATGCTCGTGAAGCGAGCGGAATCTGCTTGTCGCTCGTGTCTCATCTTCGTGCGGTCTGTCATGAACTGCACACGGAAATGGGCGTTGCCTTCGCCTTTTCTCTCGTCTTCGTCGCTGGATTATTGCGCTGTGATGAGCGTGAACTGCCAGAGCTTACTTCTGCTGGTGCTGTTTGTCTGCTATTGTCCGCCGTTGAATGTTCACGTCCGACTCTTTACTCTTGCTGCCGTAGAACTGTAAATGCAGCCGGCTAATCGCCCTGCTACCTCTTGTCCGGATTCGCTACCCAGATAAGCAGCATCATTAGCATTGCTGATAAACTCCCATTTCTGTAAGAACACTAGTATGGCACTTTGGCTAAGTACCCACAGTCCTTCTTGTCTTAGAGCACTCCTCGGCTAGTGCGTCCGTTGTTCTTATACTGGCGTCTGTCAAACGAATCCCAGCCATATCGATGCTTCGCATTGATATAGGCCTTTGCATGAGGTCGAAGATGATATAGCTCTCAGCATTCGTTGGGTCAAAACCTTTATAAGTTGTTTTGTAATCACCTGCATGAGCATTACGCACTATGGCCCTCACTGCATAGCCACGTTCAGATTATTGCCCGCTCGTCCACAGCCGATGACGTAGGTCTCTGTGCCGTAAGCACCGCCATCTAGGTAGAACCATTGAGGTGAATGCTGACGACAAAGATGCCGTGTGTCGCTGGCGAAATCGCTTCTGTGCTTGCAGTCCCATCGAATACATCTCTATCACGTGTGTGTACAAGACTCGTACATTGGGGTGGTCTATTTTTAATCTTGCTTTCCCGTCTGATGGGCTACGGCTGAGAAAGCGATAGCTTTCTGCCGTGCCAAAAGTTATGGTCGCCTGGGTTACGCCTCCACGTCCTGCATCACGACGACTGTAAACTGTCTCGCTTTGGGCATTTAGATTGCTTTAGACTTTCGATGCTGTATCCTACTACGAATGTGCCTACAGAGCTTTGAGCAGACTTGTTGGAATATTCATAGGCTCATTGGTCGAGTTTAGCTTCTGTGTTTTTTATTCTTCTTGACACCGCCAGCTTAATCTCTTCAGCAGCTATTTTAAGTTTGGCGCACCACTCTCACCAAAAGCTCGTGTAGTGGTCCTTTAAGAAACTGATATACTCAGGCCTTCCTTGCCCCTTTCTAAGCGCATTTGCAGACACCCATTTATGATAATTGACTGCGGTGAAGTCTGCGTATTCAGTGCCCCAATAGGGTAGAGTCATAACCAACAGCTAATCCAATCTATCTTACCCTCATAATAAGCTTTCATAAGCGCACATGCAGTCACCTTCTTCGTCGGATCGTGAAGACTCATCCCTGCCCATTGACAATACTTGTAACCATCGCCATCTTCATCGAAATAACAACGCCTTGCTCTTCGATACAATCTCTAGGCCTTGGCAAGTAGATGACGATCGCAGGAGATGCTTCAAGCACCTCCCCCTCTTTACGCACGGTGCTCCGCCATCGCCCTCAACACAACAGATGCCTTCACATACCTTTGTCGGCAAACATAACGTCAAAGACGTCCATGCTCGATTTTATCGTCAATCTCTCATCAATGCGTTTGAGTGGCTTTGAGTAGTGAAATTGTTTCACGTGAACATTTAGCTAGACATTAAAACGAGCTGATGTCGCCATCTTGTACGATGTTTCCTTTACCCTCGACAGCCATCCCCGGCTTCCCCAACGCCCTGCTCTCCTCTGTAATGCAAGAGTCTGCCAGCTTGATAACCTCGGCACGATAACCTTCTCAAAGTCTGTGTGGATAACACCCACATTGAGGAGCCGCTAGGAACACGCACGCACCTCAGCCTGTCAGAAATAAGTTTCTAGTCCATGTAACTTGTAAGCAGCCAATGCCTACACCGCTCCTCCTCAAGTCCGATTTCCGAGAACATCTGACGCCCTTCGTAAGTGTCCAGCTCAGCGATTTCTCTCAATCTACCAAGCACACGAGGATGTCCGCATCTTCGCATATAGCCTCACGACACGCTCTACATATTCGTCTACACACTCACGGCACTTGCTTCGTCTACATTACATGCAGCCAAAGAACGGGCTTAGGCAGGAGGTAAAACTCACGTGCAATCTTCGTCGTCCTTAGTTTCAACCAGACGTGCGTTAAGACCTGCTCAAGACTCTTATACTGAGTAGAACCTCAGTCTGTTTGGCTACCTTGTCGCCTCCCGTCTGTGCCTGCTTAGCGACTTGCTAATGCGTTGCCTACAGTCTCAAGGTCCTGCTGGAGCTCGTGTCAATAACCGCCTTATCACGCACAGGGTCTACACCACCGCCTACGTGTACGTTGTCGCCGTTAAGCAACGCACATGTAGGATAACCTAACGAATGTGCAAGAACCCTTATCAACCTTCTTGCCATAACAACACCTTTAACAGTCCTGATGTCCACAATTCTACCGGTAGGTACGATGCCGAGGGTTAACGATTACTAACTGGTTCAAGCGTTCATCGGGAACGCAGATGACTCCACATTAGGCTCAATCTTACAGAATGGGAACAGACTGCGCCTTAGTTAGAGAGGAGTTAAAAAGAGTTGATTTGCCGACATTAGGTGCCGACGATACCGCATTGTAAATATATGAGTATTTAATTATTTATCATGTATGAGTAATAACAAGGGTTGCCTCAAGACAACTCAGATGGAAGACGATTCGAAACCCGCGACACCCTGAAACACAATCAATCAACTCTACCACTGAACCACAACCACATATAATGCAAGTCTAACCATCACGCCTGCAAAGTTACGACAAAGTTTATTCTGTGCAAAGTTAAACCTGTTTTTGGCAAGTGATCAAGAAGATTACGCACATTATATTAAGAATACGGCCTGAGCCCAGAGCGCCCGGTTTAAAGGCACCATACTACGCATAGTATCGCTAAACATATGCCCACACCAGACCGCCTGGCGTATCACACCACCTATTCAATATATCCGTATATATAGAACGTTTACCATCGCATAAAGACCACCTGTCCAGTCGTCAACAATGTTGATGGTCATTGCTTGCCTATCGTCATGAGGCAATAGAACGCTACGTGCACCCTGCCGAGTGAGCTGCTGCGGTATGCTGATTATTTCTCTCGTTGGCTTGCTGGTCGACAAGTCGTAGCATGGATTATGATGCGTAGCGATGTGGAAGATAACTTAAATATGCGTGGTGCTTATCTGCACGTTCTGGGTGATATGCTGTCTCGGTAGGTGCTATTGTGGCGGCGTGTATCATCTTCTTTGGTTGGGAACAGGGCAGACCCTTTGGCGAGTATCATTGTCGCTATATTGGTGCTTCGTAGTGGTTATATGGTCACGAAAGCCTCTGTGTGCATGCTGCTATGGAGGAACGCCTCGGATGTAGAGATAGACCAAGTAGAAGCCTCTATGCTTGCTCACCCTGGAGGTCTTGGCTCTGCATGATTTGCATGTGTGGATCGAGGTAACGAGCGGACTTAATGCCCTTTACTTGTCATGCTGTCGTGCGTGAGTATAGTCTGAGTGTAGAGAGAGTAGTCTCTATTTGGGGACTTGGAGCATACACTCACTGCAGATCAGGCATTCATCATATCACTGATACAGCTCAGGAGTGTGCCGAGCATGACCATGATGTGTCACGTTCTTTGTCGGGCGGAGGCTGTTGCTGGTTCGTCTTGTCACCACCTATCACACCACCACTAGGGCTAATCTTGGTTCTTGTAGAACAGGGATAGATTTGAATTACAATCGGAGCATTTCTGAATTCGTGTACTAGTAGTTTCTGAATTCGTGATGCTTCGATTATTTTATAAGTTTCTGGATCAGTTTGTCGTCTCTTCTAAAACTGAATTCGTAACTTTGCCTCACTTGAACGGTATACTGAGGCGATGAAGCTATCAAAAACTATCAGTAGGTTGTGTTGCCAATACTCGAAACACATTTTGTTTGAGCTTAGCTGAGAGGAGTGCAAGCACATCAAATAAAACAAATGGATTGGGGTAGTCTGCAGAGAGGAGCCCCAACAGCGATGTCTCTAAAAGCTTCCAGGGCGCAAGCCCTGTGTTAGTTATATGAATATATTTATTGAGCCCGTAGGAAGTGCACTTTCTCTGGGACTGACACAACGACACAGAAGGCAAATGTTCGCTGATGAGTGCCGCTCCTGGCTGCTCATCATAACTCCTTTCGTTTTGTGTGTACCCAGGTTTCATATCAGGCTTTGCGCCCTCATTTCCACCCTGGGCTACGGGAGTGTCGCCCTAAAAGGGCTCATCTCCAGCAAGTGCTTCGGCGTGTGTGTTTTCTAGGGTTTTGTTCTCGTGGCATCTAATCAATAGTGCTCCACAAGCTTAATTTAGCTATAGTCACCGAAGTCTTTTGTACTTTTTAAGGTTGGTTTTAATGATGGTAAGTAAACTGTGAGTATGTTGAGGATAAACCAAAACGCTTTCAGTTGAGCGACGGATTATTGTTTGCGACGTGGCTTGTAGAGCACGGTTATCTAGGCAGTTGTTGAGCAGGTATCGTTCTTCCGGTTGGCTATCCTTATGCAAGTCATGTATCGTACAGCGATACGCTGTCTGCTGGAGCTTTGCAGTCCTTCAGACAGTTAGGGACAGAAGAATTTTTCAAAGTGTTGCGGCGCATTCTGCTTTGGAGCTGGGGCTAGCCATTATATACCTATGGAAAACCCTTGTTAATGGTATCAGTACGAAATGACAAAATACCCTCAATGGATGAAGCATGATGCTCGATCGTGAATTTAAGTCCAGACAGAGGTATTTATCAGCGCTAGTCTTTCAACTTTAACATACTTAGACTGGAACCTGCTTATATCTTCCCCCGAGCAGGCTTTTTATGGGACGCCTGAGTGCTAACGCCACGGCAATATAATCCATATGGATTTATTTTATATAATGGAACAGCTAACCTCTCTGCGTCCGAATGTTGTCCAATCGTTATTGGAAACTGCAAAAGTACATTATAAAATGAAGAGACTGTTTCTGTATACGCCGAGAAGGCAGGGCATTATTGGTATGAGGAAGATTTAGATCTTACAAAAATAGATTTGGGGACACATAAACTCCAACTCGTCAAATCTTGGTGTATATGTTAGTAAGTATAAGATGATTATCCCCAAGAATTGAATGATTATGAATGACCATCAATATACAGGTGGCATTGTTAATCACGCATTATGCCTCTGGTTTATAAAACTAGAGCTGACTTTTGCTAGTCCATGGAGGCACAGCCATTAATCTATTTCCACCAGAATATGCCATGTTATTCGATTGATATTGACCTCACCTATGACCTGCGATGATGAGACCACGCACGTTGAGTGGAAAAGATAAATCAACATCTCGGAGAGCTGAAAGCAAGTATAGCGCGTGCTATCCCCGGAATACATGTGATGCATAAGTCTGATGTATGGAAATTGCAGTGTACGTGGCTGATGGATAGCCACTGGCGAAATAGAGGTAAATGGAACAAAACGTGGCATACTTGGAGAGAGGTTGAAGTCATGGAACTCTGTCCAAAGAAAGCAAAGGATGAATTTCTAGCCAGCGCCTGTAAGGCTCGTATAGTTCCCTATTCTCACTCAGGTATGGAGGGAAGATTACAGCCGCCCCCAGCCGTCAGCACCCACGGGATATGTTTTGATTGTAAATACGCTTGAAAGATCAAACGCTCGAAGCTGAGTAAAAGACGCGGTTCATCTTGTGGCTTATTGGGAAGCGACAAACCTATCGTGGAAGTCCCTCTCTCCGAATAGTATAAACCAAGAGGAGGCATGAAAACCAATTCGAGGGAATGTCAGATATTCCATTTACCTATATGGACTACGAGCAAGCTCGTGAAGATATTATTAAAGGTAGTATTGCCTTACAAAATACAGACAAAGGAATTCCTCATTTCCTTTTGAAGATGGAGCTCCACAGTGGGAGAAATGTTGCGGAGAGTTTAAGTCAATATCCATCTGTGCGATGGAAATTGCTGATATATGCACACCTCAGAAACATGCTCCCAATAAACATAAAGAGGAATGGATAAGTTAAAAGCTTATTTGCGGGTACAATGATGAGAGTCTGACCTTCAATGAGACCGCAGAGGCAAGCATCAAATAAAACAAATGGATTGGGGTAATTTTTATGTTCCATATGTACCCAGGGTTTCATATTGGGACTGCCCTCATTCCACCCTGGGCTCATGCAGGAGTGTCGCCCTAAAGGGCTCATTGACGACTACGTGTTTTATTCATTTAAAAAGAGCGTGTGTGCGAGCGGAAAATAAAGGGTGCTACCTAAAAGTCAAAACCTCGGCGAGAGTCTGTTCAGACTACACGTGTAGTCTACACAAACTTCAGCCGTAGTTTATACCAGACTTCAGCTGAGTTTGCAGAAAGGGTATGCGCAAATGAATTTTTCCGCTAGTTTGATTCATAATTTCAGTTACTCAAAAATACAATTACTTAGAGAGTCCGTAGGTTTTGATATGCACCCTGAAAGTCTCTAACTTTTGGGGTGCATATCTCTAAGGGGACTTTTTCTCGTGGCATCTAATCAATTATTTTCTATTATTGTGCAGTTTGTGCTTATTCGAAAAGATGTGCGTGCTTTTTGACCGAGATATTAGATATCTTTGTAGAAAGGACGCAAATGAGTTATTG
>BNJS01002701.1_pt1 | contig 86382 bp, 111 predicted proteins | sample 8540461 | NCBI WGS metagenome assembly BNJS01 (sample SAMD00202454, study PRJDB9452) | human saliva metagenome | isolation source: human saliva | place: Japan
TGTGCGGCTACGCCAGCGCGCGCGCGCGTTACGCGCGCGCGCGCGCGCGCGCGGAAGTGCGCGTTACAGCAATGGGAAAAATAGAGAACGATCGGGCAGAACGGTCACACACACACACACACACACACACACACAACAGCAGCATTACATCCAGGCAATTTTGCAGCGCCACACACACAGTTGCACACAAGGGCCACGCTGTAATACGCTGGGAACAACAGGCCACCATCAAACAAAGGTGGGTGGGGTAGGGGTGCCTTTCCGGCCGCCGCCGTCACAGACAGATGCGCGAAGTTAGTGTGTGTAAAATCACCGTGCGCCGCCCAAACGGCGCGCGAACAGCGCGCGCGCGCGCGCCCGGCAGCGCGGAATCTGAGAATAACCACCCCATACGCCCAGCGCGCCGCCTTAGCACTGTTCCGCGCGCGCGCCGTGGGCTGGCATAAACGCAGGTAAAAGCATCCAAGAAGATATTTTGGGTAACAGTGCAAAATTTATGGGGTGTCGGTGCAGTATTTGAAGTTATTATATAGGCTTAGGAAGATTTGCACGAGAGTTGGTACACAGACAAAATAATAGCTTATACAACGCGATGGTTGAAAACGCCTTGGCCGCGGTAGCTGGCGATGGCGCGTGCAGCAGGCAGGCAGCAGCACCCCAACTCCCAAATTAGAAATAGAACCATAATAAAACCAAAAGTTACAAAATGAGACATACAGCATGGAGAGCCACTGACAACCAAGTAAAGAATATTTTAAACACACACACACACACACACACACAGTACGCGTTGTTAACATTATGCGAATATCAGAACAATGAATACTACAAACATAGTCATTCAACCCGGTGAAATGGAAGACATATTGCGATCATCACTGCAACCCACAAGTACAGAATGGGGCTTCATAAAACTGATTTGTGGGAAAACCAGAGCAGCTGAATTAAAACCATAATTTAAAGAGGGCCTTTCAGATAAAATGGCAAGACCGTTTTACATATACCACCAGAACTACTAGACAATGTACGTCCTGAGGACCCGTACTGCTAAAAAACAAAATGAGGATAGAGAATGTCAAACTGAAAATGCAATTACAAAAACATCAAAATATATTTAGATAATCAAATAATAAACACATCACACAGTGAGGACCGCAGTATATCCAGCAATACGGATATATCAAAGGATAATAGCTAGGAAATATTCTAAAGTCAGATCGCCAGGCAAGAAACCAGATTAGTACAATACAAACAGGGAAACTTATGACTTAGGTATTTTGCGCAAACAAGCAGATTTCATACCCGCTGGCGTGGCAACTTTGACAACCTTCTTTAGCAATGGTATCCAGGCATGTTAGGAAAAAATTTTTGATAACTGAAAATTCAGAATATTCAATAGTTTTAGGGTCTGCTGCATATATAGGAAAAGAAAAAGAGGTATCTTCTCTGCTATTATAGATGAGCGGAAATGGTAGTGTAGTTGATGGAAATAATACTAGCTACTGGAACTCAGGATCTGTAAGGACTAAAGCAGGGTGACTATACTATAAATGAATCCAGCTCCAGAAAGAGTGTCATAATAATTCTATTGCAATAGGTTTAAGTGCAAAAAGTATGATGGTTATCAATCACATAGCAATAGGAGGAACTGTGAAGCTTCTAAATCAGTGATTCACTTGCTATTGGTACAGGGTCAGAATCTAGGGTCATTTTTCAAGTGCTTAGGATCACATGCAATAGCTAATAGTGATTATTCACTAGCTTTAGGTCATTTGCATACGCTAAAAAATAAAAATCAATTACAATAGGTGATAATTCAAGAGTTCAAGTAGATGGAGGTATATCCTTGGTTCAACTTCATTTAATAATAGAGATACAGAAACTTTAGGTTATGATTTTTCGAGAAAACATACTAAACTTACTGTTGATGCAACAGATGCAACTAAACTTTAAAATGGAATTACAAGGTGATATGAAAACTAAATATGAAGCCCTTAGATGCTGAAGTTAAAGACCTTTACAACAATTATTTGATGCAGAAGAAAGAAAGTATAATAAACTTTATCAAAACAAAGAGATACAATTTATAATTGTTAAAGGTAAAGAAAATGAGCTTGAAAGTTTAAAAATAGTATAGCGTACAGACAGTAATGAAGCTAAAAGACAAAAACTTGAAGAAGAAAAACTAAAATTAGAAGCAGAATTAAATAAAGATAAAGAAACTTTAAACAGAACTTGAAAAGCAAGCTCTGGTTTGACAGAGGATGCAGTAAAAGGAGAAGGTTTTAAAACAATCTGAAGAGGTTGAAAAGAAAAATTAGATGCTTTAGATAAAAAGAAAGTAGAAACGAAATAAAGGTTGTTTCTACATGGAAGGATACATCTGGTGCACTTTCTGTTGGTAATGAAGCTATGGGTGTTACTCGTCAAATAATAGAGTTGCAGCAGGAACTGCAGATACTGATGCTGTAAATGTAGCTCAATTAAGAAGTATGAATATACATTTAGTTGGAGATTCTGGAGAAACAAGATATACATTAGCTAATAAAAATCCTTTAAAATTTGAAGGAGAAAATGGAATATTAACTAAGGTAGAAGATGGTAAGGTTAAAATATCTTAATATTAATGATAAGAATTTAACTGTTACAAAACCTCAAAAGAAGATGAAACAGCAAGCCCTAAATTAGATTTAAGTGATGCTATAAAAGGAAAAAATAGAAAAAAATTAGAAAATGTAGCAATAAAAGCGGGAACTGGAATAGACTGTAAACAGTCAAAAAGGGATTGGAACAACTACATATACTATAAATGCAGATTTAAGTAGCGTTGAAGGTAAAATAGCAACAAATACAAAAATATTGAGGAGCTTGAAAAGAAAATTTCTAATACTTCAGTAATGAAAAAGATGAAAGAAATAGAAAATAAGAGTTATTCTGGAATTTCAAATGCTATGCTATGGCAAATTTACCATTTTCAACAAAAGCTAAATTTAGTATAGCTGCTGGATACGGAACATATATGGGTAATCATTCATTAGCTGTAGGTATTATGAGTAATAAAGACTTTGTGAATTATAAAGCAAGTTTAAGTTTGAATAATAAAGGAAATGTGGTCTTGGTTTAGGTATAGCTTATACATTTGATGTAAATGATGAAGAAAAAGTTAAGTTAAATAAAGAGCTAGCAAGACTTAATCAATTAGAAAAAGAAAAGTAAAGAAAAAGATAAAGAATAAATGATTTAGAGAAAAATTGGAAGAAATTTTTAAATAAATTAAAAATAAACATATAAGTTGTAAAATAAGAGATCGTGAAAAGTCTGTAACATTTAAAAGAATAGTCTTCTATGATAGAATATAAAATATCGTAGGAGGCTATTTTTTATGAGAAATTTACAAAGTAAAACCATTAACAGAAGGGAAAAAGAATATTATCTTACTTTAATTGAAGAGTATGATATTAAAATGGAAGCTGAAATGGACGAACATATTGGATATGAAAAATATCAACATTCTGATACTACTAATTATCGCATTAGTGGTAAAAGAGATATACGTGCTTAAACCTCAAATAGAATATCAACGTTGTATAGTCCTGGTATAAATACTTTAAAATATGTATTATACAACATAAGAAGGAATTTGCTTCTGATTTAAATAAAGTACATACACTAGCAGTAACAGAGGCACAAGCATTAGAGAATTTAAGATAAAAGTTAATGAAAATGGGAAGAAAATACCCCATTTTATGTCAACAAGCCGGTATCCAACATTGGGACAGCTTGGACCACAAATATTTAAGTTTTCATTGGAACCAAGGAAGGTAATATCTACCACAAACGCAATCGAGAGAGTTTAAATAGTACTTATAAATTAAATAGTCAAGAACAGTATATCCAAAGTGATAAAACACTAGTAAAGGCACTTTTACTTATCAATGCTTGAAGCTACACAAAAATGGAATTAAACATTAAGAGATGGGGAAAAGTATATGGAGAATTTAGTATAATGTATGAATGTAAGATTGGAAGTATAGAAAAGGTACTCATTTTTGAATACCTCATCTTGACTTATTAAAATATTATATTAAAATTAAATTAAATAATTCTAATCATAGAAGAATAAAATTTCACAAGAGTTCACAGTCTCATCATGAAATAATAACAAAAAGTATTTATGATTCTTACACAAGAAGATGTAAAATACTTTTATTGTGAAGCAGGTAAACCGTATCAAAAAGGAAATGTTGAAAATATACATAGAATATTAAGGAGATATATACCCTAGGGTAGATTTATCTAATTATTCATAAGATGATATAAATTTCATAGTATCAAATATTAATAGTTTTGTATAAAACCTAAATATAAAAATAAATCTCCTATGGGAGCTATTTAAAGAAAAGGTTTTCTAAAAATCATTAACAAACTATCATAGAGAAATCAGATCAGAAGATATTAATATAATCGACATATAATAAAATCTTCAAAATTATGATATCATATTTATATATAAAATATAAAAATGGGCATTTGGGTTTACATTAAAATAAAAATTTTTAGGTATTTCAAACTTTACACTCCAAAAGAAAATCGTTATACTACTTTAATGTCGTGCAATATTCAAAAACAAATATAAATTTAAGGGTAGGATTATGATGAATAAAAGATTATTAGGATTATTATGTTTAATATCTTCATCATTAATTTCATTTCAGTTAATAGAGTTGATGATGGGTTTATTTATGTAAATGAAAATGGAGTTTTACTTGTTAAAGGTGATGATAATAAAGTTTATCTATATAGTGGATTTAGAAGCAAATAATGGTATAAAAAACTACAGCGGTTGCTCAAACTAAATCATATAGAGTATTTAATAAAGGTAATTTAGAAAATTCTATAGCTATAGGTGTTGATGCGAAGTAGTATATGCTGAAGGAGTTGCTGGTAAAGGTGGAATGGCTATAGGTAAAAAGTGTCAGTTCACGTTCTATGGCTGATGCCAATCATGAAAAATAATACGATTTGGTAGAGACTCAGGCGAGATATCAAGTGGTATAGCAATAGGAGATTATACACATGTTCGTATATCAAGTATAGATATAGGGAATAGAGATTATAGAGGTAAAATAGCAGATATAGGATTTAAAAGATAAGGATAATGAGAAATAACTTCAGGAGTAGGGTACTACAACTATGGAGATAACTCAACTAATTCTTCTAATTTTAGTACAATTAATGGATCATTTAATGCTATAACTAAAACTGAGGATATACAAACAAGATATGGAGATCGACTTACTGTGGACGTAATGTTTCTCTTCATAATGCAGGAGCTGCAGTTCAAGGTTTGGATCATCTATAACAGGATCTTTAAATAGTATAGAAAGGTAATGAACCTTTGTACTGTATTTTCAGTGAGTTCAGCCCGGAAATCCAGCGGAATGGTTTAATGTTTTCAGGAGCATTTTCAAGTATGGTTGGAACAGGTAATAAAGATAAATCAAAAGCAATGGATTCATTATTATTTGGAGTAGGTAATGAAATATCTAATTCATAGGCTTTAGCTCCCGGAAAAAGATTGGTAATGGATAGTTTAAGCACACTGTACCATGAAGAGTAAAGTTTAGACCCCTACAATCAAAACAACAGAAAGTATAAAAGAACTTGCTGATAGTTTAAGAAAGTATTCTCAAGATACAAGACTTGCTTTCAGTTGGTATAATGGGAGGAGCATCAGGTTGATCATGCAGTATTTTCAAATGTATTTAGGGAGTGGAAATGAACTTAATGGGTGACAGCACAACTGTCAGTGGAAGGTAATAGAAGAGACAATAAATCAGATACTACAACAGATCCAATAAAATGTTTGCAGCATTTAATAGTATAATGGTTATGGGGATAAGGCAAGCGTAGTAACTCATGAAAGCTAATTAGTGGTAGCTATAATAAGCTTGAAAATACTGCAATTCTATAGTATTTGGAGACTAAACAAGTATTAAGAAAAGGAGCAACTGATGAAAAAGCAACAGGAAACATCTTAATAGGATTTAATAGTGAAAGAAAGAAGATGAGAGTAAAGCAAGTGCAAAAGATATAGTATCTATAGGAAATGACATAGAAGCTTCATTAGATTATGAGTATACGTAGAAATTTAAGTAAAATCCTAGAAAGTAATAGAAAGTAAATTAATGGATGCTTATGCAACAGAAAAATATTAGGACGACATTAAACTTGCAGGATCAACACCTTATGGAATAGTATCTGTGGGAAGTGAGAGGAAAGGAAGAAGACTAACAAAATGTGCAAGTGGATTTATAATGTCAAATTCAACAGATGCAATAAATGGATCACAACTATATGCAGTATAGAAACTTATTAAGTAAAAGGTTTAATGTATAGGAGAAAAAGACATATAAGTTTAGCTTAGAGATACATTAGAAATAAAAGGTGATAAACCTAAAAAGTAGAAGATAAAAGGAACAACAGCACCAGAGGTAGTATCAAATACTACAACACCAACAGATCAACGCACCAACAGATTCAACAACATCAACAGTTCCAATATACCAGGTACTAATCAGGAACAACTACACCCAACAAAGTGAAGAAAAGTAAGTAGTAGAATATATCAGTGGATTTAAAAGATTATTATAACAAAACAGAAATAGATGCTAAATTTGAAAAAGTAAATAATAAAAAGTTTCTTTAGCTGACGGGAGTTAATACTAAAGTTGAAGAAAAAGGTGGTAATACTGTAATAAATGTTAAAGGTGATTTAGAACAAATAACTTCATAACTAATGAAATACTAAACTTACTTTTAGAAGATGGAAATAAAAATTAATATGAATGGAGCTAGATTAGTTAATATGTCGAGAAGGAATAAATCCAACAGATGGAGTAACAGTTTTCACAACGATAAATTAAAACAAGAATTTACAAATATAGGTGGTGATGCTCTTGATGGAGTAGCAGGTATTATTCAGTCTTCCTCAAGTAAGTAATATTACTGGGACATAGATTTTAATATAGCTACAGGATATGGTACATACGCTGGGATTATCATACATTGCATTAGGAATTTCTGATTAAATGATAGAGGAACTTTAGTGTATAAGGCAAATGGATCAGTAACATCTAAAAGTAATATGCATTTAATATAGGTATAGGATATCAATTTGATAGAATCGGACATGTGAAATGAACCCTATAAGCCGTGAATTTGATAAAACTGAAGATAGGTAAATCAAACAGAAAAAGAATTAAGATAAAAGAACTTGAAGAAAAATTAAAAACAAGAACAAATGAAAATGCAAAATATAGAAGCAACTGAAAACTATAAAAAGATGTTAACAGTATGATTAATAAATTATTACAGAGTGAAAATTTAAAAATCTAAATAATGCATTTAATTAGATAGGGATATACTACAAGTATATTTTTATTTATTTGTGTTTTCAGTGAAATCGTTGGTAACATATAATTCAATGCAAAAACACTTAAATATAAAAGAAAGCATCTAAAAATCAAGGTTGAGAATACTCTTGATTTTTAACAAAAGAGGAGAAAGTTAAGTTAAACTAGTTAATAAGTGATAAATTGGAAAAAGAAAATAAGGAAAAGATAAAAGATAAATGATTTGAGAGAAAAGGTGGAAGGAATTTTTAGTAAATTAAAATAAACACCATGATTATGTTATAGTTCAGGGGCTGTAACATTATATTTTATAAAATACAGAATTTAAAAAGGAAGAATCTTTCCCATGTATGTAAACCGGAAAAGCAGTTGCTGACATCACGTATTCTATGTTAAGGAGCGTATAATGGAGAATGTAGTTGTTAGAATTTTTAGAATATTAAAAGATGGTAAATATCACACATCTTTAGAATTAGTATATTTTAAATATATCTGATAGAACATGTAGAAAATATATAAAGATATTATCAGAAATATTGATTAAAAAGAATGTTGAAATAGAATCTAAAACCAGATTTGGGTATTTATTAAAAGATAATAATATTTCTGAAAAGTGAATTATTTCATAATGAGTATGAAATAGTAAATGATAGAGTAATGTATTTGATTAATAAAACTATATGATGGTAGGGCTATATTAAAGCTATTTGATGTTAGTGAAGAAATATATATTAGTTCAAAAACTTTATCACAAGATTTTAAAAAAGCGAAGAATTATTAGAAATCATAACAATTTAACTCTTGATAGAAAAGCCTTATTATGGTATTAGATTACAAGGTGATGAGATTGATATACGTAATTTTCATATAGAGATGCATTAGAAAAAGATTAACGAAATGATATATAGAAGATGATGTTAAATTAAAAATAGTAGAAATAGCTGAAAATATTAGTCTTAATTTTAGAGGATAAAAATATAAAAATTTCAGATATATCACTTCAAAATTTAGCAATATCATTTTATGTTACTTTAAATAGAATAGATAAAAATTATTTGATAGAAGATATCATAGAAAATGAAGATGAGTTATTTAAAGTAGGTGAAATAAAAGGCTTGTATAAATGATCTTAAAAATATTTAATTTAAAAAGATATGTCTGAAAGAGATATAGATTATTTAACTATAAGATTTATGACAACTGAAACTATGACTTATTCAAGTATAAAAACTTAGATGTTAAAGATATACAAAAAGTTAATAGAAGATATTTTCTTTTATATAAATGTTACATTTAAGATAGATTTAAGTAATGATGAAATGCTTTATAAAAATCTATATACACATTTAATAGCTTTTGGTTATAAGGCTTAGATTTGGTATAAAAACTCAAAAATCCATTGATAGATGATATTAAGAAAAATATACCATTTGAGTATAACTTATCACAATATGTATGTAGTAGAATAGTGAAAAATATTCAAAAAGAATTATGAAGATGAAGTTGGATATATTGCAGTAATACTTCATATGGCATAAAGGAAATTAATAAGAGAAATAGAAAGAAAAATATATTGTTAATATGTCCTAGTGGAAGAGGTATATCTAAATTTTTAACATATATACATTTAAAAATTCCTTTTCTGAATATTTGAAATGAAATAAACGTCTTGTGGATTATGATTTAAAATATATAAATTTAGATGAAATAGATATAGTATTTGGTTTGGTTGATGATAAATTAAATATAAATAAACCTGTATATAAAATAAAATATTTTTAAATTCAGATGATCTTGTAAAGATAAAGAAGATATTAGACGATAATAAAGAATATGTAAATAGTATTTTTTGACTAAAGACGTTATTTTTCCATTTTTAAAGAAGAAACAATAAATAGATTTGATAAGTCTTTGATCAAATAAATTTAAAGAATATATTAAATTTAGATGATGATTTAGAATCTTTAATTATTGAAAGAGAAAAATTAGGAATGACAGAAATTAGTGAAGATGTAGCAATACCACATCCTATACATGTTATACCTAGTAGTTAATAAGATAGCAGTTTGTTTATTGAGATAAAAAGTATTAAAATGGATAAATAATGAGGTTAAAAATAGTATTGTTTATGTTAATAACAATTCTAATGGTGAAATGAAAAAGATATATAAAACTACTTACAAAAGTTGTTAATGATATAATAGATAAAATTTTAAAAATCCTATTTATGAAAAACTATATAAACATATTAAAAAGATTTGGAGGAAGTATAATGAATTATGAAGAATTATGAGTATGCAATGCAAATAATAGCTAATTCTGAATGCTCAAGATCGGCATCAATGGAGGCTGTAGAATTTTGCAAGAGAGAGGAGAATTTGAAAAGCAAGAAATCACTTCAATAGCGAATACTTTTTATCTTGAAGCAATACAAAAACAAACAGAATTGATAGTTAAAAGAAACTGGGAAGAAGAAAAATAGTTGTGAATTTAATCATGGTTCACGCTACAAGATCATTTAACGATGGCATTAATGGCTAAAGATAATGCTAAAGAAATGATAAATATATATGAAAGACTATTCAAATTGGAGGCAAAAATAATGCTGGGTATATCAGTTTATCCATATAAGGAAAAATATAGAAGAAACTTTTAAAATATATAGATAAAAAGTGCTAGTTTAGGATATGGAAGAATATTTTGAAATTTACTTTTGTTTGATTATAATCAAATAGATAAATTTGTTAGTGATAATAAGAAAATAATAAAGCTGCTAAGAGTAAAGGATTTGAAATATATGTAGATGTAAATCCCTAAAATATTTTGAACTTTTAGGACAAAACATACAGATTTATCATTTTAAAAGAGTTAGAGTAGATGGTATAAGACTTGATGGTGTATTTTGATGGGGATGTTGAATCTGGAATTAACATATAACGAATATGGATTGAAAATAGAACTAAATGCAAGTCAAGATACTAAATATAGATAATATATTTTGTAAAAACCTGTTAAATCTAACTTAATAGCTTGTCATAATTTTTATCCACAAAGATATACAGGACTATCTGAATCATTCTATATTAAAACATCAAAAATATTTAAAGATGCAGGATTAAGACTTGCTGGGCTTTTTGTTACCACAAGTTGCAGAACATGGACCACATGTTGTAGATGATAAATTACCTACTTTTGAATGCACATATGAGAGGTATAGAAATGCAAACATAAATATAGCTTTTAGGTAGTTCAGATGATATAATAGTATCGAATGCTTTGTGCAAGTACAGATGAACTTGAAAGAGTAGCTAAGGTGTATAAAACCGTATATAACTTTTAAGTTAGAGAATGTTATGATAACTTAAGTGTTGAAGAAAAACATATATTATCATTAAGACATATGAATAGAGGAGATTTGAACGATTATTTAATAAGATCTACTATAGGTAGAATAGAATACAGAGATAAAAAGCATAACTCCTCGTAAGAATGATACTGTACTTGAAAAAGGCACAGCATATATAGCTAATGATAATTGGACAATACAAAGGAGAGCTTGTAATAGTAGATGAGAAATAAGTTTAGAAAATATTAATATAGTAGGTAAAATAGAAGAGTTATTTTTAATAGACTATATTGATGCTTATACTAGATTTTAAAATTGAATTATAGAGGTGAGAATTATGTTAAAAATTTTACTTGTATGAAAGAGTGGGTATGTCAACAAGTTTTTAGTTGAAAAATGAAAAATCAGCTGAAAGCGAGAGGGATAGGAAGCAGAAATAAAAGCTATACCTGAAGCTCAAGCTAATGAATATGTTGGTAAAATTGATATACTTTACTTGGTCCACAAGTTAAATATCTTGAAGGAGCTATGAAAGAAATGTCTGGAGATACTCCTGTTAATGTTATAAACATGATGGACTATGGATGCTATGAATGGAGAAAAAGTCTTAAATAGCGTTTTTAGAAATATTATAAAATATATATAAGGAGAAAACAATATGAATGGATTTCATGAATTGATGGAACAGAAATTTGTTCCAGTGGCACAAAAAAATATCTCGCTGAGAAAACATTTAGTAGCGGTTAGAGATTCGTTTATTTCTATATTACCAATAACTATGGTAGGATCAGTAGCGGTATTATTAAACGTATTCTTTAGAGATTTACCTAATAATGCAGGAATGACAGGGTTTGATGAAGCTATGCAAACCACTTATACAAAATAAATGGAGTAGTATGGTTTTGCATCACTTGCTATCTTATCTTTAGTTTTTCATTGTTGCTTTAGGGTATAACTTATCAACTAGCTATAAGGTTAATCCTTTAGCTGGAGCTTTAGTTGCTCTTGGTTCGTTTATAGCATTTTTACCACAAAGTGCTAAATTTGATTTAGATGTTAATGGTACTATGGTTCCTGTTGATCAATGGGGATATATAAATGTTAACTATTTAGGAGCAACAGGATTATTTTGCTGCAGATGATAATAGGATTTATTTCTACATTAATTTTTCTGTAACTTAATGTTGAAAAATATAACAATTAAATTACCTGATTCAGTTCCACCTCAGTAAATAAAGCATTTACTTCATTAATTCCAGGTATAGTAGCTGTATATGTATGTTCTATTTTATCATTTGTTATAACTAAAACTACAGGATCTTCGTTAAATGATTTAATATCTATGTATATACAAACTCCATTACTTGGATTATCACAAGGGATATTCTCTGTAATTCTTATATCTTTCTTGATACAATTATTCTGGTTCTTTTGGATTACATGGACACAATGTATTGGGACCAATTATAGAAGGTATATACCAACCAGCTTTACTTGCAAAATGCTGATCATATAGCTAAAGGTGGTACTATAGATACTTTACCATATATATGGACAAGAGGATCTTTTGATGCTTATCTACAAAATGGGTGGTTCAGGAACAAGTATAGCTTTTAGTAATTGCTATAATGTTATTCTCTAAGAGAGAAGAATACAGAGCGATAGCTAAACTTGGAAACACCTATGGGAGTATTTAATATTAATGAGCCAATAATATTTGGATTACCAATAGTATTAAAACTCCTATATATATAATACCATTCTTATTAGCACCAACTTTAGGGTCAATAATTGCTTATGTTGCAACAAAACTTGGAATAGTTCCTCCGGTTTATGTTGCTAGTTCCTTGGGTATTACCCAGTGATTATACGCATTCTTTGCAAACAGGTGGTTCAATAATGGCGGCATTAGTTTCATTATTTAACGTTTTAGTTGCCTTTATCTTACACACCGTTTGTAATATTAGCTAATAGAGTAAAAGATAAATAGAAAAATGGGGCTTATCCCCATTTTTAAAAAGGTAGGTAATTTATGAAATCTTGGTCATATTTTTTTAATAACTTTAGGACGTTTGTCAATAGCTACATATCCCTATAATTACAAACCTATAAATTTAATAATGGGAGCTTTTTAATTGTTAGGGGGATTTATAATGTCTAGGAGAAAAATGAAATTAAAAGATGAAAATTAAATGTTTCTAGTAAAGTGAGCTTTTATAATTTGTTACTAGATAATTTAAAAAGAGTTGAATATATATTAGAAAAAGGAATGAAATTTAAAAAGAATTAAGGTCTAAATTTTCTCAAAAGTAGAAAGTAGTGTTGAATTAATAAATCTTGAAGAAAATAAGGTATATTCTTTAGTTTATAAAACTTCTCGAGAAAATATTGTTAAATACTTTATTAAAATGATATAGATGATGAAAATTTAGAGTTGAATATATTGAGGAATATTATATAGATTCTTTGGAATAAATATAATAATATGATAGTTGAATTTTTGATGTCGTATTTTTAAAGAAAAAGAAAAAGAGAGTATTGAAACAAATAGAAGAATATATTAAGAATCAAATAGAAAGATATAAGGAGGGAGTGTATTTATGATTAAATTTCCGGAAGGTTTCTTGGGGAAGTTCAATAAGTGCTGAACAAAGTGAAGGAAGAGTATCAGGGAGATGGTAAAAGTTTAACGGTTTGGGATAAACTTTATGAGTTGGAACCATATAAGTTTCATAACAATATAGTACCTGAAAAATACAACCACTATGTATAAAAGATATTTAGAAGATATTAAATTGTTGAAAAAAACAGGTCATAATGCTTTTTAGAACTTCAATTTCTTGGTCAAGATTAATACCTGATGGAACAGGTGAAGTAAATCCTAAAGCTATGAGTTTTATAGATCATATTTTTGAAGCTTTGAAAGAAGAAGGAATTGAGGTTATGGTTAATTTATCTCATTTTGATACTCCTCTTGTTCTTCAAGAAAAATTTGGTGGTTTTGAAAGTAAGGAAGTTGTTAAAAGCATATAAAGAATATGCTATGTTTTTGAATTATTTGGGAGATATAGTTAAAATGTGGTTTACATTTAATGAACCTATAGTAACAGTTGAGTGTGGATATTTAAAAACAATATCATTATCCTATGGAAGTAGATCCTAAAAAGCTGTTCAAGTAGGGTATAATCTGCTTTTGTCTTCTGCTGAAGCTATAAAAGAATTTAAAGGTATAGTAAAAGATGGAAAAATAGGAATAATATTAAATTTAACACCTGCATATCCTAGATCACAAAATCCTGCAGATTTGAAAGCTGCAAGAATAGCAGAACTTTTTGCAAATAAATCTTTTTAGATCCAGCTGTTAAAGGGAAGTTATGATAAAGAATTGTGGAGATTATAAAAACATGATTTAATGCCAGAATATACAGAAGATGAATTGAAAACTATAAAAGAAAATACGGTGATATATTGGGAGTGAAATTATTATCAACCAATAAGAGTTGCAGCAAGAGCATCACTTCCTAATCCGGAAGCTCCATTTATGCCTGAGTATTATTATGATTATTATGTTATGCCTGGATCGTCGCATGAATCCTCATAGAGGATGGGAAATTTATCCTCAAGGATTATATGATATAGCATTGAATATAAGAGATAATTATGGAAATATTCCTTGGTTTGTTTCTGAAAATGGCATGGGTGTAGAAGGAGAAGAAAAATATAAAGAAAATGGACAAATTCAAGATAGATTATAGAATAGAATTCTTTAAAGAACATTTAATAGAGTTACATAAAGGAATAGAAGCTAGGTTCTAGTTGTTTTGGGATATTTAGTTTGGACCACAATAGATTGTTGGTCATGGCTAAATGCATATAAAAATAGATATGGTCTAATAGAATTAGATATAAATACTCAAGAAAGAGAAAATCTGGAGAATGGTTTAAATTATTAAAACGAAAATAATGGATTTTTAAATAAAATATTTATAAAATGTACCAACAAACTAAGAAAAAGTTTAAAGGCACATTTTTATTTTTAAAAATAATATAATATGGTGTTATTCAGTGTAAAACATAATTTTTATAAAAAAAGACTTGAAATTAAATGTATAATATAGACAAAATTGGGAGGAGGTTAAATATGAAAATCAAAATGTCAAAAAGAAAAATTACATTAGCTTTAATTTTATCAGTTTTTAGTTTTAGGACAAAAAGGGTATTTTCAGAGCCTACAATTCAAGAATTGTCGGATAAAAATTAAAGAAATTGAAAAATAGACTTAATGAAGATTATGTTAAAATTGGTAAAAATGCGAACATGAATACCAATTATGGTGGAATTGCAATAGTAAGGATTCATATATAACAATGCTGGTGGAAACAGGCTCTAAAACCTAAAGGAGCACTGCAATAGGAGAAGGGGCAACAGTTCATAATTATATAGATCAATTTGGTGGTATAGCTATAGGTCAAAAATGCTTATGCAGAATCAATGATAGGAAGACAAGAAAAAGGCTTTTTGCTTTTTAATGAAAATATTGAATATAATCATTGGGGATTTGAAATACCCCTGAAAATGAATATAATCATTTAATAACTACTTTAGTTATAGGTAATAATACTTATGCTAGAAGTGGTGGTATAATGATAGGACCTCATAACTTTAGAGGTAAAATGGGAGATATTGATAATATATCTACGGATACGAAAAGAAGAAAAGGCAAAATTAGGGTGTGGGAGTTTTAGCTACTACTTTAGGGACAAATAGCTTTACAAATGGAGCTTTTGCATCTACTACTGGGGCATATTCAATAATAACGAGTAGATATGATGGAGATAATTCTAATTATGTTTCTCAAAATTTTGGAGCGGTTATAAACGGATCATTAAATAGTATAGAATCATATAAGTCAGACAGTAGATATTCAGGTATTGCAAACTCAATTGTAGGGGTTGCAAATAGAACTAGTAATTCTAATGGTTCATTAATATTTGGAGCAGGTAATGAAATAACAAATTCTATAGAAGATATCTCTGCTCCACTAATGGGGATTAGACTCACCTAATGATTTAACAGAGAAAATTAAGAAAAATTATTTTCTGACAAAAAGGTGCTGGAGCAACACTTGCAATAGGTGGAGCTAATAAGGCAGATTATACAAAACAAGTTTCAATTATAGGGACTAGAAATGAAGTAAAGGGACAAAAGATGAAGAAACAAAATTAGTTTCAGTTAGAGGATAATAATTTGGTTGAAAAATCAAAAAATATTGTTGATGGTACTAATTTTTCATGTTATAGGTGAAGGTAATATAATTCAAGGATTTAATAAAAGATGATTCAAAAAGAAATGAAGTTACAAATAATAATGTGGTAGCACTTGGGAATGATATTATAGTTAGCACAGATAATTCTGTATATTTAGGAATGGCAGTGCTAATAGTAAAGATGAAAATACATTATGGAGAGCAACAAACAATTTGATCAATCATATAATAAATATGCAGGATTTAATAATATTGGTGGTATAGTAGCAGTTGGTAGTCCCTGAATTAACCTCGTACAATTCAAAAATGTAGGTCCAGGATTAATTTCGCCCTACTTCAACAGATGCGATAAATGGTTCTCAATTATATAATTATATAGTTGAAAAAATATATTACTTTACAAGATGGTAAAGGTAAATAGTACAAAAATTAAATTGGGAGATACTTTGACATTGAATGGAACAACGGTTAGTGTTACTGTAAAACCTCCAGTAGAATCAGAAAATCCAACTCTGGAACCGGCACCAACACCTCAACCTACACCAATGCCACAACCTAAAGATGAAATTTTCTAAAGCTAAAGAACATACTGCAAACTTTTGAAGTGGATTTACTATAAAACCAGAAGTCGATCAAATGAATGCTAATGCTCTTTAGTGGAGTTGCTACTGTAGTTGTATGGCTAACTTGCCACAAAGTATCAAGTTATAATGATTATAGACATATGGTTTCAGCAGCTTATGGTAATTATTCAGGACAAAAGCGCCATATCTGTTGGGTTAAGTGGAATTAGTAAAAATAATAGGGTGATATATAAATTATCAGGGTCACTTAATACGAGAGGTAAAGTGGCTTTAGGTGCAGGTATTGGAGTAATGATAGGTAAAGTTGAAAACACCAATTATTGAAATGCCAACATCAATTAAAGAAAAATTAGCTAATTCTGAAAAGGAAAGAAAAGAAACACAAGAACAATTATTACAACAAAAAGAAGCTACAAATAAACAAAAAGAAATGTTAGATAAACAAGAAGCTAAAAATTAACGATTTATATAATATAATAAATGAATTACAAAACACAATTAAAAAGATAATTTTAGATGCTAATGTTTTTATAAAAAAATAAAATTATAAAATAGAAAAATATAAATGTACCAATAAACTAAGCAAAAACAAAGTAAAGTTTAAAGGTACATTTTAATTTTCGAAAAGTATTCAAAAAGCAAAAAGTAGTTGACAATAGAGATAAGATATGGTAATATAGATATTGTCCACGAGGGAGACCGAGTGGAAGGACAATGAGATAAGAAATAAGAAAAGCAAACAAACAACTGTGAAAGACAAGAAAAGAAGTCAATTGCTAAAAACTTAATAAGGATTAAACTAAAAGACACAAAAAGGTGTAAAGAAATATTTAATATAAGAAATAAAAAGAAGATATTGAATGAAGAGTTTGATCCTGGCTCAGGATGAACGCTGACAGAATGCTTAACACATGCAAATCTATGTAAATTATTTATGCTTGCATAAATAAGGAGCATGGTGGACTGGTGAGTAACGTGTAAAGAACTTGCCTCTTAGACTGGGATAACAAGTGGAAACGCTTGATAATACTAGATATTATGATACCAAGGCATCTTGGTAACATGAAAGGATAATATTGCTAGAGAGAGCTTTGCATCCCTATTAGCTAGTTGGTGGGGGTAAAAAGCTACCACCAAGGCGATGATAGGTAGCCACTCGAGAGGGTGAACGGTACCACAAGGGGACTGAGATACGTACCTTACTCCCTACGGGAGGCAGCAGGGGAGAATATTGGACAATGGAGGAACTCTGATCCAGCAATTCTGTGTGCACGAAGAAGGTTTTCGGATTTAAAAGTGCTTTCAGTAGGGAAGAAGAAAGTGACTGCAACTGCAGAAGAAGCGACGGCTAAATACGTGCCAGCAGCCGCGGTAATACGTATGTCGTCAAACGTTATCCGGAATTATTAAAGCAAAGGGCATCTAGGCGGTTTTTCAAGTCAGGGGTGAAAAACTAGGCTCAACTATAAGCTTGCCTTTGAAACTGAAAAGACTAGAGTACTGGAAAGGTGGGTGGAACTACACGGTAGAGGTGAAAATTGCAGATAGTGTAGGAATGCCGATGATGAAGATAACTCACTGGACAGAAACTGACGCTGAAGTGCGAAAGCTAGGGGGAGCAAACAGGATTAGATACCTGGTAGTCCTAGCTGTAAACGATGATCACTGCGTGGGGATGAATAGTCTCTGTGCCGAAGCAAAAGCGATAAGTGATCCGCCTGGGGAGTACGTACGCAAGTATGAAACTCAAAGGAATTGACGGGGACCCGCACAAGTGGTGGAGCATGTGGTCAATTCGACGCAACGCGAGGAACCTTACCAGGTCTCTGACATACTCGGAATCTTTTGGAAGCAAAGGAGTGCCTTCGGGAACCGAGATACAGGTGGTGCATGGCTGTCGACAGCTCGTGTCGTGAGATGTTGGGTTAAGTCCCGCAACGAGCGAAACCCCCTATCATTAGTTGCCATCATTAAGTTGGGGGACTCTAATGAAACCGCCTGCGAAGAGCAGGAGGAAGGTGGGATGACGTCGTCATCATGCCCCTTATGATCTGGGCTACACACGTCTACAATGGGTAGTACAAAGAGGAGCGAAATAGCGATATGGAGCAAAATCTCAAAAGCTACTCAGTTCGGATTGAAGTCTGCAACTCGACTTCATGAAGTTGGAATCACTAGTAATCGCAAATCAGCAATGTTGCGGTGAATACGTTCTCGGGTCTTGCACACACCGCCCGTCACACCACGAGAAGAGTTAGTTGCACCTGAAGTTACTGACCAACTGTAAGGGAGGAGGTACCCAAGGTGTGATTAGTGATTGGGGTGAAGTCGTAACAAGGTATCCGTACCGGAAGGTGCGGATGGATCACCTCCTTTCTAAGGAGAAAGAATAAAAAGACTTATTAAGTTAATTTGTTTGCTTTCTAATTATCTTGTTAATAGAGAAGATAGGACAATGAGAAATGAATAGTTAGGTAAAAAGTTACAACTGAACAAGTTAAGGAATCAAGAAAAGAGAGAGTTAACTGTGAAAGAAGAAAAAATAAAAAAGAATGAGAAAGCTAAATAAGGGCACACGGAGGATGCCTAGGTAGTAAAAGCCGAAGAAGGACGTGATAAGCTGCGAAAAGCTTGGGGGAGTTGCATATAAGCTAAGATCCCGAGATATCCGAATGGGGAAACCTATATACTGGAAGAGTATATGAGAAATAGGTAAGCCAGTGAACTGAAACATCTAAGTAACTGGAGGAAAAGAAAGTAAAAACGATTCTCTTAGTAGCGGCGAGCGAACGGGGAGGAGCCTAAAACATAGTAGTGTAAAAGTTGACACGTTGCTATTATGTGGTAGAGGGAAATACAGGAGAGGATAGTCATAAATCTCGATGTATATATATGTAAACGGAACATAGTTGGAAAGCTAGACCAAAGAGAGTGATAGTCTCGTATAGTGTAAAAGTATATATATGTTAGTATAAATCCCGAGTAGCGTCGAACACGAGGAATTTGGCGTGAATCAGCGAGGACCATATCTCGCAAGGCTAAATACTTTTACCAACCGATAGAGGAGAGTACCGTGAGGAAAGGTGAAAAGAACCCAGAGTATGGGAGTGAAAGAGAATTTGAAACCGTATAGCTACAAAACGGTAGGAGCCGAGAGGTGACTGCGTGGATTTTGGTTAATCATCCTGCGAGTTATGATATGTGGCGAGGTTAAAAGAGTGGAGCCGAAGGGAAACCGAGTCTCAAGAGGGCGAAAGTCGCATGTTATAGACGCGAAACCCAGTGATCTAGGCTCTGTCCAGGTTGAAGCTGCAGCTAAGATGCAGTGGAGGACCGAACTCACCGCCGTTGAAATGTTGGGAGATGAGATAGGTTTAGGGTGAAAAAGTCAATCGAACTAGGAGATAGCTCGCTCTCTCCGAAAATGCATTTAGGTGCAGCCTTAAAGTTAAGATATATGGGGGTAGAGCACTGTATAACCTAGGGGGCGTATAGCTTACTGAAGTTAAGCAAACTGCGAATACCATATATTAATATTTAGGGAGTGAGTCTATGGATGACAAGGTCCGTGGACGAGAGGGAAACAAACCCAGAACATCAGCTAAGGTCCCAAATTATGTCTAAGTGGGAAAGGAGGTGGATATTCACAAACAACCAGGAGGTTGGCTTAGAAGCAGCCATACACTTTAAAGAGTGCGTAATAGCTCACTGGTCGAGATATCTGCGCCGAAGATTTAACGGGCTAAGACATAAAACCGAAGCTATGTAACAAGTAATTGTTGGTAGGAGAGCGTTCTGTAAGCTGTTGAAGGAGAGTTGAAAGATGATCTGGAGGTATCAGAAGTGAGAATGCAGGAATGAGTAGCGAGAAAGAGGGTGAGAATCCTCTGGCCGGAAGTCCAAGGTTTCTAGGGGAAGGTTTTGTCCTCCCTGGGTGAGTCGGGACCTAAGCGAAGACTGAAGAGTCGTGGCGAATGGAAAAATAGGTTAATATTCCCTATACCACTCCAATCTATAGTGATGGAGTGACGCAGGAAGGTATGTAAGATGTCTGACGGAATAGGCATTCTAAGGAGAAGACATGGTAGTAGAGGCAAATCCATACTATTAAATGTTAGGGCTTGATGGGGAAGTGTACTAAGGTACATAAGTTACAAATCCTACACTGCCGAGAAAAACTCTAAACTGAAAGGGAGTGCCCGTACTGTAAACCGACACAGGTGGACTGGGTGAGAAACCCTGAGGCCGACAGGATAACTCTAGCTAAGGAACTCTGCAAAATAGCCCTGTAACTCGGGAGAAGGGTGCCTATAGTAGGTGAAGGAGAACATCTGAGCTGATGTAGGTCGCAGTGAAGAGTCCCAAGCAACTGTTTATCAAAAACACAGGTCTCATGCTAAGCTGAAAGGCGACGGATATGGGCTGACACCTGCCCAGTGCTGGAAGGTTAAGAGGAGGATTGAGAGATTCTGAATTGAAAGCCCCAGTGAACGGCGACCGTAACTATAACGGTCCTAAGGTAGCGAAATTCCTTGTCGGGTAAGTTCCGACCCGCACGAATGGTGAAATGATTTTGGGAGCTGTCTTGGCTGGAGACCTGGTGAGTTGTAATGTCGGTGAAGATACCGGACTACCTGTAGTAGGACGGAAAGACCCCGTGGAGCTTTACTGTAGTTTGGCATTGGGTTTTGGTAATGTGTGTATAGAAGAGTTGGGAGACTGAGAGTTAGCTACTACTAGTAGTTATGAGTCAATCGTTGGAATACCAAACCATATATTATTGAAATTTAATCAAGAAATTGAGACAGTGCAGATGGGCAGTTTGACTGAGGGCGGTCGCCTCCCAAAGAGTAACGGAGGCGTTCAAAGGTTCCCCAGGTTGGATGGAAATCAACCAAAGAATGTAAAGGTATAAGGGAGCTTGACCGCGAGATTGACGGATCGAGCAGGTGCGAAAAAGCAGGACTTAGTGATCCGGCGGTGCTGTATGGAAAGTCACCGTCGCTCAACGGATAAAAAGCTACCCCGGGGATAACAGGCTGATACTTCCCAAGAGTCCATATCGACGGAAGTGTTTGGCACCTCGATGTCGGCTCGTCTCATCCTGGGGCTGGAGAAGGTCCCAAGGGTTGGGCTGTTCGCCCATTAAAGAGGCACGCGAGCTGGGTTCAGAACGTCGAGACAGTTCGGTCCCCTATCCACTACAGGCGTTAGAATATTTGAAAAAGATCTGTCCTTAGTACGAGAGGACCGGGATGGACAAACCTCTGATGTATCAGTTGTCACGCCAGTGGCATGGCTGAGTAGTCACGTTTGGAAGGGATAATCGCTGAAAGCATCTAAGTGAGAAACCCACTTTGAGATAAGTATTCTTTTAAGTATCCACTGAGACTAAGTGGTTGATAGGTTGGGGTGTAAGTGTAGTGATACATTTAGCTGACCAATACTAATAATACGTAAGCTTTTACATAACTTTTTACTAATAACTATTCATTTCTAATTGTCCTAGGCAATAGTTTGGTGACTTTAGCCACAGGATACACCCAGTAACATTTTGAACCTGGCAGTCAAGTCTGTGTACGCCGAAAAATACTAAAGTAATTGGGAAGATAGGTAGTTGCCAAACTCTTTTTAATGTGTCTCTGTAGCTCAGTCGGTTAGAGCATCTGACTGTTAATCAGAGGGTCGTAGGTTCGAGTCCCACCAGGGACGCCATTTTTTATTCATAAAGTTTAGTGATTATAGCCATAGGGATACACCCAGTAACATTTCGAACCTGGAAGTTAAGTCTATGAACGCAAAAATACTAAGTAATTGGGAAGATAGGAAGTTGCTAAACTATTAATATTTATTAGATAGCTTATGCTATCTTTTTGTTCTACTAGAAATCTTTCGTTCTACAATATATTTGAAATGATATTAGAAAGAGGTATAAAAGTATGGTTAATAGTACTTGTATGGATTTTAATTGGAAGCTATGAAAGAAGACTTCAAAAGAGGACTTAATGTTCTAAAAATCTGTTTTTGAAGAATGGATTAGTGCATCTGTAATGAATAATGATGTATTTAATAGTACATTACATCTATTCTCTGAAAAACATTGAAACTGAAAGGTAACTTTTTCAAAAGCAAAGTGGTCGTTGTTGGATATTCGCAGCACTTAATACTTTTTAGACACAAGATGAACAAAGAGTATAATTTAGAGAATTTTGAATTATCTCAATCTTATGTTTTCTTTTTGGGATAAATTTGAAAAATCAAATTATTTCTTAGATGCGATAATAAGAACTCTTGATGAAGATTTAGATTCAAGAATTGTTAGACATTTATTGCAAACACCACAACAAGATGGAGGTCAATGGGATATGCTTGTTTCATTGATTAAAAATATGGAGTGGTACCTAAACAAAAGCAAGGTGAAATTTTTCATTCATCAGCTTCTATGGTGTGTAAATAATGTACTTAATAAAAATTAAGACATTCTGCACAACTTTACGTAATAGTTATGAAAAAGGTATGAGTTTGGAAGAGTTATATTCATTGAAAAGATAAAAATAATGAGTGAAATATATTCATATCTTTGTGTTACTTTAGGAGAACCCTATAGAAAATTTGATTTTTGAATATTATGATAAAGATAAGAATCTTTCATAGAGATACAGATTTAACTCCTATTAAATTTTTGAAAAGTATATAGGATAAATCTAGATGATTATGTGAGTATAATAAATGCACCAACTAAAAGATAAAACCATATTATTCAACATCATACAGTAGATAGGTAACGTAGTTGGAAGAGAAAGTTAAATATCTAAATTTACCTATGGATGAATTTAAACAATTAGCACTAGATCAAATTAAAAAGTGGTGATACAGTTTGGTTTGGTTTGATGTAGGTCAAATTGTGATAGAGAAAAAGGAATAATGGATCTTGATTTATATGAATATGAAAAATCATTTGGATTTGATATATTAGCAAGATAAAAGCAAATGCTTTTTCGATTATTCTGAAAGTTTAATGACACATGCAATGGTATTGTCAGGAGTTAACATATTAGATGGTAAATCTAATAGATGGAAAGTGGAAAATAGTTGGGGAGAAGTTCCTAGATAAAGGTTATTTGTTATGACGTGATGCTTGGATGGATAGATTTACATATCAAATAGTTATTAATAAGAAATTTTGGCAAAGAACAAAAGAAATGTTAAATAAGAAGTTATTCGTTTTAAAACCTTGATCCAATGGGTTCATTAGCCAAGTAGTGTTATAAAAAGTATGAGATATCATATGTTATAACAAAAATTTATATCTCAGCTGTATAAAAACAGTATACCTTTGAGAATGATTATAAAGGAATAGCTCTAAGGAAATTATAAGGAAAATTATAATTGAAATCAAAGAAAGCTATGATAGAATGCTAAGTGAAATTTGAGAGTAAACTCATATAAAAATCAAAAGAAAGAAAGAGAGAGAAAAATGAAAAATTAGCATTATTAGTATTAGCATTAGGATTATTCGCAGCTTTCATGTGGAGCAAAAAGCTGAAGAAGCTAAACCAGCTGAAGCAACTACAACTGAAGCAGCTCCTGCAGAAAACAAAAAGATGCAGCAGCAACTGAAGAAAAAGAAAAAGATGATGCAGCAGCAACTGAAGAAAATAAAGATGCAGCAGCAACTGAAAACAAAGATGCAGCAGCTGATACAAAACAAAGAATCTAAATAGTTTTAGACTATATGAAAGTGGCAGGTTTATTCCCGTCACTATATTATGTAGACTGTTAAAAGAAATAATTTCTAATAACAGTCTTTATTTTAATGTTTTATAGTTACTTTACATTATGTTTATTGATTACCATGCTGAGTTTATAAGAACTTCTTCTCCATATCCTCCATTAACTTTTTTGAGGGTTAGTAGAGTTATATGCTCTTTTGAACTCTTATTCCACGAATACCAAGTTCTCTTGCAGCTAGATGATCATCATCACTATCTCCGTAGTGAAGAGATATGTTGTGTTTTCATGTAGAATGATTTATCATATTTATATCCACCTGTTGGAGTATCTTAGTATATTCAACATAAACTTCATAAGGTAAGTTCATGAATCTTTTTAAAGTTTTAGATAATTTAGTTGAAGTATAGTTAGGCTCTCCTTCTTTTGAGTTCTTCCTGTAATAAAGAATACTCTATCTCTCTATCTATATGCATTTTTAATTAAATCTATAGCAGATTGTTTAGGTATAGAGAATTCATCTCCCATATCTGATACGAAGTCCCAGAATTTTTGGTTGTATAAATAGCTTATAGCACCTTTAGGATCTCCAGGTACTTGGAAATGATCTTGACCATATTTAAAGTATCCACTTGAATGAACTAAAGTATCATCTATATCAAAACTTACATTTATTGGTCCAGTTCCTTCTAAACTTTTTCTAATATCATCAACTGATACAAAGTGATAGCTTTTTGTACTTGATCAGTAGTTTTGAACCCTTCATGAGTATAAGGAACTTTTTGGTCCTGCAGCAAATACTAAACCTGAGCTTAATAATGCTAAAGTTAATAATGTTTTTTCATAATGAAATCTCCTTCTTTTTAAAGTCTCTAATATATTATACTTCGATTTTTGAAAAAGTAAAGACCTAAAATTAAAAATAGACAGATAAAAAATGATACAATAAAATAAAGAAAATTAGAATGAGGGTGATTGAATGTTTTTAATTAAAATACTATTAGAATCCGTTTTAACAGCATTATTTATTTTAACTATTTTTATTTATAGTTACTGTATTTATTTTAAAATAAATTTAAATCCAAAAAGAAGGAAGTATTTCTAAGAAAAAGTAGTAATTTTAACTACTGATTTTTAGATGAAGATAAAAATATTCTACAATTAATGAAAAATCATTTTTGAATTTAAGGATAAATTAAAAAGGCTATATAATGAAGGAAATATAGAAACATTAATATTAGATATAGATAATATTGATTTATCTTTAAATCAAATAGAAGAATTAGAAAGTATTTTTTGAAAAATTAAGAACTAAAATGCAAAATAGTGGCAATAGCTACACAATTTTTAAAAATGATTATCTTTTTGCTTTATATGCCCATAAAATATATATGTTTAATTTCTTTTTAAATTTAATTTAATTTTAGAAGGATATAATAAAAAGTTTTTGGTATTATAGAAAACTTTTTAGATAAATTAGGTATAAAAGTTAATGTTATACATATAGGTAGTCATAAATCAGCAGGAGAAAATTTTTAGTAGGGAAAAATATGAGTCCTGAACAAAAAGAATCAATTCTTAGAATATATGATAAAATATATTTACAATTAATTGAAAAATATATATAGAAATATTGATGTTAGTAAAGAAATATTGAAGGTAAAACAATATTTGCTAATTATCATGAAGCTATGGTCTTGGTCTTATAGATGGTGGAAGTAATTTTGATAAACTTGAAATAGATTATTCAGAAGATACTATTGATTTTAATGACTATATATCTAAATTAAAGAAGATAAAAGTAAGAATGAAATAGCTGTTATTTTTGCTGATGGTGAAATAGGACCTGATAAAGATATTAATTATGATGATATGCTTTGAAAAAGAGAAAGTAAATGAAATGGAAAATGTTAAAGGTGTTTTATTAAGAATAAATTCTCCAGGTGGGTCAGCATTAGAGTCAGAAAAGATATATAAGGAATTAAAAATATAGAAGTTCCAATACTTTATATCTCAAGGAAGTGTTTGTGCTAGTGGTGGTTACTATATTTCAACAGTTTCAAGAAGGGTTTATTCAAATAGAACAACAATAACAGGCTCTATTGGTGTAGTAGCTCTTACCCAACTTTTGGATACTGTATTTGAAAAAGTAGGGATAAATGTTGAAAATATTACAAATTCAAATGTTGGTTCTATGTTTGATTTTTCACTTCCTTTAACAGAAGAAATGAGGGAGAGAATAATAAAAATCAATGAAGGATGTGTATTCAGAATTTAAAATCTCATGTAATGAATGCTAGAATAATGACAGAGAGTCAACTTGAACCTATAGCTGGTGGAAGAATATGGCTTTGGAGAAGAAGCTAAAAGAAATAGGCTTTAGTTGATAGAATAGGTGGATTTGATGAAGCCTTTAGAAGGACTTATTGAATATTTGAGATTAGATGATTATAAAGTTAAATATATATTTACTGAAGAAAGTATAAAAAGAAAAATATCTTCTTTTAGATCAAGTATAATTTCAAAAATTAGAAAATGAAATTAATGAAGTCTTAGGTAGAAAAAGGAATATATATGCTTGAGGAGTTTAAAATAAAATAATAAGGAGAAAAATGATATTAGTTTATCTGGAGCAACATTAAAAATATATAGCTTTTATATCTATGTTTTTAGATCATATAAATAAAGCTATAATATATAGTTATTTAACAGGTGATGGTATATTAAATTCTATATCTGATATTTTTGATATCCTAGGTAGAATAGCTTTCCTATATTTGCCTTTTTGATATCAGAAAGCTATTTTAAAAACACGTAATCGAAAAAGATATTTAATGAATTTATTACTATTTGCTTTTTATTTCAGAAACACCTTATGATATGTTTCAAAGTGGAGTTTTCTTTTAATTTTAATACAAGTAATATACTCTTTACTTTTTCATTGGCACTAGTTAGTATTTGGATTATAGATAGTATAAAAGATAAAATGAATAGATATTTGTGGATAATAAGTTCTGTTATAATATTAATTATTTCATGTATTATATCTATAATTATTTCAAGTGATTATGAATATTATGGTATTTTTATGTATATATGTTTTCATATTTTTAAAAGTAATAAATATTTGTCTATAATATTTAATTTTCCATATTTATTAGAAGCTCCTGTCTATATTAGATTTGGTATAAATATGTTATATAACGGTGAAAAGAGGAAAACAAAAATAAATATATAAACTATATAGTTTTATCCGTTACATTTATTTTTATTAGGAACAATAAGAATGTACCTTTATGAAAGTCTAAACTTTTGGATGAATAACATAAAAAGAGGTCTAAGCCCATAAACCAAAGGGTTTTAGACCTTTTTAATTTTAGAGTATATACTCAATGATTACTGGTTATTGTTTGTGAGAATAAGAGAATTTAGTGAATAGACTTTTACATTTTAAATTTAACTCTTCCAATTAGCTAAATTAACATTTACAACCAAAAATTATATATGATATAATAACGAAAATATATAGGAGGAGATAGAAAGGAAAGATTATAAAAAGAAGGATATACATTTGATGACGTCTTATTAATCCCAGCAAAATCAGATGTATTACCAAATGCTGTAAGTCTTAAAAACTAAGTTAACAAAAAGATAACTTTAAACACACCTATACTTAGTGCTGCGATGGATACGGTTACAGAAGCAGAACTTGCTATTGCTATAGCAAGACAAGGAGGAATTGGATTTATTCATAAAAATATGTCTATGAAGAACAGGCATCTGAGGTAGAAAAAGTAAAAAGATCAGAAAGTGGAATGGATTACAACCCTATAACTCTTAATAAAGAAAGTAAGGTAAAAGTTGCTGAAGAGTTGATGAAAAATATAAAATATCAGGTCTTCCTGTTGTAGAATCAGATGGGAAATTAATAGGAATAATAACTAATAGAGATATTAAATATAGAAAAGATATGGATCAATTAGTTGAAGATATAATGACAAAAGAAGAATTAATAACTAGCTCCAGTTGGAACCACATTAGAAGAAGCTAAAAAGAAAATATATTATTAGAAAATAGAATAGAAAAATTACCTATTACAGATGATTTTGGATACTTAAAAGGTTTGATAACTATAAAAAGATATAGATAATTTAATACAATATCCTAATGCTTGTAAAGGATGAAACAGGTAAATTAAGATGTGGTGCAGCTGTAGGAATATCATCAGATACTGTGGATAGAATTAGAGCTTTAGTTAAAGCTGGAGTTGATATAGTAACGCTAGATTCAGCTCATGGACATTCTCAAGGAGTAATAAACAAAGTAAAAGAAATAAAAAAAGCTTTTCCTGAACTTGAAATAATAGGGGAAATATTGTAACTGCTGAAGCAGCTAAAGATTTAATAGAAGCTAGGAGTATCTGCTGTAAAAAGTTGGAGTAGGACCTGGTTCTATTTGTACAACTCGTGTTGTTGCTGGTGTAGGGAGTACCACAATTAACAGCCGTTAATGATGTATATGAATATTGCAAAAGATAAGGAATAGGTAGTAATTGCTGATGGTGGAATAAAAATTATCAGGTGATATAGTTAAAGCATTAGCAGCTGGTGCAGATTGTGTTATGCTTGGAGGATTACTTGCAGGAACTAAAGAAGCTCCAGGTGAAGAAATGATATATGAAGGAAGAAAAATATAAAATGTATGTAGGAATGGGATCTATAGCAGCCATGAAAAAGAGGGTCTAAAGATAGATATTTCCAAGCAGGGAGAAGAAGATAATTCTAAATTAGTTCCAGAAGGAATAGAAGGTAGAATAGCATATAAAGGGGTCTTTAAAAGATGTAATATTCCAACTTGCTGGTGGAATAAGAGCAGGGTATGGGATACTGTGGATGTCAACTATAAAAGAATTACAAGAAAACTCAAAAATTTGTAAAAATAACAGGTGCAGGATTAATTGAAAGTCATCCTCATGATATTACAATAACAAAGGAAGCGCCAAACTATTCTAAATAGGAGGAAATTTAATGAAAAATGGTTCTATTGTTATACTTGATTTTGGGTCACAATATAATCAATTAATAGCAAGAAGAGTAAGAGAAATGGGAGTTTATGCTGAAGTAGTACCATTTCATGAAGATATAGATAAAATACTAGAAAGAAAAGCCTAAAGGGCTATAATTTTTATCAGGTGGACCAGCTTCTGTTTATGCAAAAGGAGCACCAACATTAGATAAGAGAATATTTGATGCTAATATACCAATACTTGGACTTTGTTATGGTATGCAATTAATAACACATTTACATGGTGGTGAAGTTGAACGAGCAGATAAGCAAGAATTTGGTAAGGCAAGTTTAAAAATTAGATAAAAAGATAGTTTAATTTTTAAAATATTCCTGATAATACTATAGTTTTGGATGAGTCATGCAGATCATGTAAATAAAATGGCAGAAGGTTTTTGAAATAATTGCACATACTGATTCTTCTATAGCAGCTATAGAAAATAGAGATAAAAATATATGCTTTTTCAATATCATCCAGAAGTTCACATTCTGAACATGGTTTTGAAATGTTAAAAACTTTGTTTTTGAGATAGTAGGAGCTGAAAAGAATTGGTCTATGGAAAACTATATTGAAACAACAGTTAAAGAAATAAAAAGAAACAGTAGGAGATAAAAAAGTAATACTTGGTCTTTCAGGTGGAGTAGATTCATCAGTTGCAGCTATGCTTATTAATAAGGCTATAGGTAAACAATTAACATGTATATTTGTAGATACTGGATTACTTAGAAAAATGAAGCTAAGCATGTAATGGATATATATGCTCAAAACTTTTGATATGAATATTAAGTGTATAAATGCAGAAGAAAGATTTTTAAGTAAACTTAAAGTGTAGAAGACCCTGAAGAAAAAGAAAAAAATTATAGGAAAAGAATTTATAGAAGTATTTAATGAAGAAGCTATTAAATTAAAAGATGCTGAATTTTTAGCACTAAAGGAACTATTTATCCAGATGTTATAGAATCAGTATCTGTTAAAGGACCTTCTGTAACTATAAAATCACATCATAATGTTGGAGGGCTTCCTGAAGATTTAAATTTTAAATTACTTGAACCTTTAAGAGAATTATTTAAAGATGAGGTAAGAAAAGTAGGAAGAGAATTAGGAATACCTGATTATATGGTTGATAGACATCCATTCCCAGGACCTGGTCTTGGTATTAGAATATTAGGGGAAGTTACTAAGGAAAAAGGCAGATATACTACGTGAAGCAGATGATATATTTATAGAAGAATTAAGAAAAAGGAAGGACTATATAGTAAGGTAAGTCAAGCGTTTGTTGTACTACTACCAGTTAAATCAGTAGGAGTTATGGGAGATGAAAGAACTTATGAATATACAGCAGTTTTAAGATCAGCAAATACTATAGACTTTATGACAGCTACTTGGTCACGTCTTCCTTATGAATTTTAGAAAAAGTATCAAATAGAATATTAAATGAAGTAAAAGGAATAAATAGATTAACCTATGATATATCTTCTAAAACCCCCTGCAACTATAGAGTGGGAATAGAGAATCAAATATGTTACTGTTTTAAAATACCTGGAAAATAAAGGTATTGAGCGATTTTGAAGTAGTTAAATTTTCTAAATGATACTGTTTTGATACTAAAAAGCTGAAAAAGCATGTCTGAAAGAGAGTTATTGAATTTAGGTGAATTGTTTATTGGAGGAGAATTTATTTAGATGAAGAAGAATGATTACAAGAAAAGAATGTTTGATTTATTAAGTGAAAATATTGATGATATGGAATTTGATGAAAAATGAATTTTGTATCTCATTATTATTATTGAATTTGAAAAAGAAAGTGAACATTTACGTGATACATCAAATAAAGGAAAAATGGAAGGATGAAGAACTAAAAATTATACTGACAGATGCACCAACTAAATATATAATTGTTTAAAAATATGCAAAAATCTTTAAAAAGGGGTTATGGGAGCATCGAACAAAATACAGATGGGCTGCAACTCCAATTAAAGATATGGGTAGATGAACGTCAAAATGATGCTTTTTATTCAATCAGATAGAGTTGCAAAAGAGATAGGTTTTTAGAGGATAGTGGCAGCGACAACTTTTTATAAAAGCAGAGGAAATATTGAGAAGAATTTCTAAAGACAGAACCCCACTATCTGTGATAGTTATAAAGATTATTAGTAAAAAGTATTATTTTCAGTGAGATAGCAAGCATATACTTTATAGTAAAGGTAAGTCAAGCATTTGTTGTACTACTTCCAGTTAAATCAGTAGGAGTTATGGGAGATGAAAGAACTCTATGAATATACAACAGTTTTAAGATCAGCAAATACTATAGATTTTATGACAGCCACTTGGTCACGCCTTCCTTATGAATTCTTAGAAAAGTATTAATGGATTAAAAGGAACAAATAGATTAATCTATGATATATATTTTAAAACCACCTGCAACTATAGAGTGGGAGTAGTTCGGTATTTAAGTAGTTAACAAAAGATTTTTACATTAAATTTTGAAATTAATAATTAAAGGAATTATATTTTATAAGGTGTAGTTCCTTTTTAAATTTACACTAACATTATTTTAAAATTCTCTATATTCTTTAAGATAGATGCGCTTATTTTTATAAAATGTACTTTTTGTAATTTTTAATCAATAGCTAATGGATATAATCATATTTATTTAACACTGAACTATCGCAAATTTTATGCACAACTGAAGTAACTTCATTATTCATAAAATTTAATAATTCTTAATACTAATTTCTTCATATATTATAATTTTGAACTGTTTGTCGTAAAAATAGTTTCTTCTTGAATTTTGGAAATAAAATCATTAAATAATGCTAAACAGATCACTTTTATATATTTTTAACAAAACCGACAATAAAATGTCGGTATATATTTCATAAATGTCGCTAATGTGATATAATTAAATATATTAGGAGGGTTGTTATGAATAAATATATTGAATCAGAGACATTAGAGTTAAAGAAAGAAAATATACTAGATACAATTTGGTAAAAGAAATAGTTTCATTTTCTTAATAGTTCAGGTGGAACAATTCTTATTGGAGTAAAAGAGATAATGATGTTGTAATGGTGTAGATAAAATTGATGAAGTTCTTAGAAAAATATCAGATATTATAACAAGTCAAATAGAGCCTAAATCCACAGGATGAAATTAGTTCAGAACTTAAAGTTTGATGAAGGAAAAACTATTATAGTTATTAACATAAATAAAGGAAGAAATCATATTTATTGTCAAAAATATGGGTTTTCTCGCTGGATGTACAATAAGAATAGGTACAACCTGCAAAAGAAATGACTATCGATCAGATAAAAATTAGATATGAGATTTATAGACACATGAATATATGCTTAGAAAAAGATCAAGTTTATCAAATTTATCATTTAGAGAACTTAAAATATATTATTCTGAAAAAGTTATCACTTTAGAAGATAAATCTTTTGAAACAAACTTAAATTTGAGAAATGAAACTGGAGAATATAATTTACTAGCAGATTATTATCAGATAGAAAATAATATTCCCATTTATATTTGTGAAAATTTCAAAGGTAAAGAAATAAAGCCTCAATATCTGAAACGAAGTGACTATGGATATGGTATGTATTTTTAACAACATATGTAAAAATAAAAGAATAGATTAGAAGCTGAAAATATATGTATTTCTGACACTACAGTCACGACCACGAAAAGATATATATTTATTTGATTATGATTGTGTTAATGAAGCAATTTTTAAATGCTTTTAGTTCATAATGATTGGACAATTACAGAACCTCAGATTTCAATGTTTCATGATAGGCTAGAAATTTTCACATGGAGGACTTCCTAGTGGAATGACTAGAACAATTTTTCTTTTGATGGAATAAGTAAACCCTAGAAATGCTAACATTAATGAGAATATTTTTAAATATGGGGCTTACAGAACATACTGGACATGGTATCTCCAACAATTGTAGAAAAAGATATGGTAAAGAAGTTTTTGAAATTGAAAGTAACTATATTAGATGTATTATTCCTTTTGAAAAAGAAGTGATTCAAACAATTGAGAATAAAAATGTCGGTTTGAATGTCGGTTTGAATGTCGGTTTAAACAAAAACTGAAAAGAAAATTATAGGATATGACTAGAAAAATCAAGTTTAACATTAACTGACTTGCAGAAAAGTAGGAGTGACAAAGAGAACTATTGAAAGAAATTTTTAAATCTTTTACAGGAGATTATAGAAAGAATAGGTTCAAAGAGGGATGGAATTGGATTATAGTGATATGAAACAAATTATTTAGTTATCTTATTAAAATAAATAGTAAAAAATATATTAGTAATAATAATTTATAAATATAATATTATAAATTAAGTTTGTGGACTCATAGAAAGTTAGAATTTTAATTAAAAGCTAATTATAAAAAGATTGCGTATATTTTACTGATAGGGACATAAAAAGATATAATTAGTCCAAATAGCTGGAGTTAGTACATACTATTAACAAGTTTAATAAGAACGATAATACAACTATCGAAGTTTTAGGCTAAATTTGTAAAGCTTTGGACTGTACATTAGACAAAATAATAGAATTTGAAGAGATGGTGAATAAATAGTGGTTTGGAGAAAAACAATACAAATATCGGTTTTGAAAAACAAATTTGGGATGCAGCTTGTGTTCTTTGGGGGCATATTCCTGCTGAATATAGAAAAGTAATAGTTGGACTTATCTTTCTTCGTTACATATCTAGTGCTTGAAAAACGCTATGAAGAACTTTTTAAAAAGAAGGCGATGGTTTTGAGAATGATAGAGATGCGCGAAGAAAATATTTTCTTTTGTGCTGAAGAAGCACGTTGGAGTAAGATTTCTTCTGCTGCACCACACCTGAAATTGGAACAGTAATTGATGACGCCATGAGGGCCATCGAAAAAGAGAATACAACACTCAAAAAAATGTTTTGCCTAAAAATTATGCTAGCCCTGATTTAGATAAAAGAGTGCTTTTGGAGAAGTTGTTGATTTATTTACTAACGAAGTAAAAAAATGGATGGAACAGAGGCGAGTAAAGATTTACTGGGGAGAACATATGAATATTGTATTGCTCAGTTTGCTGCCTATGAAGGAACAAAAGGTGGCGAATTTTTATACCCCTTCAAGTATTGTCAAGACGATTGTTGCTATTTTAAAACCTTTTAATAATTGTCGTGTATATGATCCTTGTTGTGGCAGTGGCGGAATGTTTGTACAGAGTGAAAAATTTGTACAGGCTCATAGTGGTAATCGAGGAAACATCTCCGTTTATGGACAAGAATCCAATGCAGATACCTGGAAGATGGCAAAAATGAACATGGCGATAAGGGGAATTGATGCTAATTTTGGGGCTTATCATGCCGATACATTTTTTTAACGATCTTCATAAAACATTAAAATCAGATTTTTATCATGGCAAATCCACCATTCAATCTTTCTAACTGGGGGCAGGAAAAGCTCAAGGATGATGTTCGTTGGAAGTATGGGCTCCCACCATCAGGCAATGCAAACTATGCGTGGATACAACATATGATTCACCACTTAGCACCAAATGGAAAAAAATTGGCTTAGTACTAGCTAATGGGGCGCTGTCTTCTCAATCCTCTGGAGAAGGAGAAATAAGAAGAAAAAAATTATAGAAGATGATTTAGTAGAAGGAATTGTGGCTTTTACCGACACAGCTATTTTTATAGTGTAACGATTCCTGTAACCTTGTGGTTTATTACAAAGAACAAAAAAAGCAAAAAGGGCAAGACCTTATTTATTGATGCCAGAAAAATGGGTTATATGGTTGATCGTAAGCACCGAGATTTTTACGGAAGGTATACAAGAAGATGGAAGTCTTGGAGATATTGATTTATTAGCAAAAAAACCTTTGAGGACTTCCAAAATGGAGCATTAGAGGAGAAAAAGGATTTTTCAGCAATAGCGACAATAGAGGATATAGCAAAACAAGATTATATCCTAACGCCTGGTCGATATGTCGGTATTGAAGAGCAGGAAGATGATGGGGAACCCTTTGACGAAAAAGATGAAAAAGACTGACCTCAGAGCTTTCAGATATGTTTAAAAAGTCCCACGAATTAGAAGAGGAAATTCGCAAGAAATTGGGGGCGATTGGATATGAAATTTAAGCTTGAAGAAATTTGTTCATTTCGAATGGGAAAAAAACGGATGTGGCTAATTTAACAACAGAAACATACATTTCAACTGAAAAATATGCTTCCGAATAAATCGGGAATAGTAAATGCTTCTTCGCTTCCGACTGTTGATTTGACACAAGCATATGAAAATGGAGATATTCTTGTATCAAATATTCGTCCATATTTTAAGAAAAATATGGAAGGCGAAGATTAATGGTGGATGTTCTAATGATGTATTAGTTTTTTTACTGCGAAGGAGAATACAGATAGTGATTTTCTTTACTATGTTCTTGCGGATGATTTATTCTTTGCATATGCAATGGCTACGTCTAAAGGAACGAAAATGCCAAGAGGTGATAAGAAATCCATTATGCAATATGAAGTGCCTTGCTATGATATTGAAACACAGCAAAAAAATAGCGAGCATTTTGAAGTCAATAGATGAAAAAAATAGAATTAAATAATGCGACAAACAATGATTTTAAAGCAGCAGAGCAGCAGGTTTATTTTAAGTCTTGGTTACGTAGATACTGTACCATTTGATAAAAACGATGCCATCAAATTGGATAATAGGAACTATTGATCTTGCTAAAGAAGTTGTCGTGGAAAACGCCGTCAACCAGCAGAAGATGAGAGTACTATGGTTCTGATGTTCCATTTGATCACGATACCTGATATGCACGAAATAATCTATACGGTTACTACAGAACGATATTTATCTAAACTCAGGAGCAGATTCACAAGCGAAAAGATCCTGCATTCTGTATGTGTAAGTTGCATTAAGCGCACTGCTGGTTTGGTCACCTCTGTGGCAGAAGAAAAGTCAGACTAATCAACAGATACATTCCACCGCCTGACCAGATGGTTTTCTTCATATTACATTTATTTGTTATTTGCAAACACTTTTCAGATACAATTAATAAACTTCGAGTCAAAGTGGAAGTACTATTGTAAATCTCAACAAGTCACAGTTTGGTAAAATGCTGTGTTATTATTCCACGCTTTCAGCGATGACTAAATTCTGATGAAACTGTATCTCCAATATTTGGATACTTCAAAATCAAAAAGAGAACTTAAATCTAGCTTCATTAAAGGATACTCTCTTACCTAAATTAATGTCCGGAGAGCTTGATGTCTCTGACATTAACCTCAGCCACTAAATTATTGTTTATATTATAGAAGGAGGTCATAAATATGGAAGAAATAATATTTAATAAATATGAATATGAAAATTATGGAATAAAGATAACCTGTAAGTGATTTTATTGATGAAGTTAATAAGCAAAAAGATAAGTTGGATGTGGGGAGTAATGAGGAATTATCCAGAGGACAAAAACTGATTTCCTGGGATGTTATTCCAAGCATTTTTAGGGGAGGTCTAGTGGAGAACATACGATGATGCTAAGTTCCTTTATTAAAAGTCCCTCATGAATTTATTTCTATAAATAATGATTTTGAAATCATGACAAAATACCAACATTATGGAATGTGTGTACAAGATTGTTGGACGTAACTGTGAGATCCGTTAGTAGCCTTATACTTTGCTTGTGAAGAATATGGTGATGTATGTTATGTAAAGGAATTAAGAGATAAGAAGATGATACTAAAAATACAAAGAAGCTAACGGTGTAATATTTTTAATAAGAAATACCCTGTCTCTACAAATGAGGACAATATAAAAGTCATATCCTCTTTATCTCATATGGATTTGTCGAATGAGTAATACTCTTTGAGTCTATATTGAAAAACTTATAAAACGGCAAGCTATATCAACAAAAGAGTTAGTAGAAAGATGGAGTTCAGAAGAAGAGAGAACATTATAGAAGAATTTATAAATATTATTCAAAAGATTATATTGTTACCCCACCTACAACAATGAAAGACTATCAAGACAATGCGGAATGTTTTTATTAGCAGGATGTTTTAATTGTTTTATCTGAGTCTATTATTGAGTCAAATATAGAAAAAGGATATATAAAGACTTACGAGATGAGATTTGATAGATGCTTTTTCTATATTCCTGAGTAGAAGAGGCGATATTAGAGGAATTAGATATTTATAATATAAATGAGTAAGCGACTTTTTATTTCCCGAATTAGAGCATCAATTGAGTTATATAAAAATAAAAGAACGCTACAAAACAAAAGTCACCATCGGAATTTATAGATTTGATCCTAATGATATGAAAACCACAAATAATAATACATATATCGACAGTCAGTGAAAATACAATAAAGATCAGAGTTTCAAAGATGCTGTCATTAAAGATTTAAAGCGAAAAATATCATTTCGATATTCATATGGGAAATTGGTGGCAGCATGGGTTCAAATAATCGATTGGAACAGACAAAGTGTCTGTAATAAAGCAGATTTAGGGTGAGTGTTCAAAAGTACTACTGAAAATGGATTCGATAAAGAAGATGCAAAAGGAATGAATCTGAGTATATCAGTGATAAAATTATAAAAGATAGTAAGTGAATTATCAGAGAGGAGGAGAAATAGTGTCAAAGAATTTCTCGCAGAAAACAGATTATGAAAACTCAATAATCGAATTGTTCAGAACTATTTAGGATACGATTATGTGTATGGTCCTGATATCGAAAGGGATTTTTACAGTCCATTATATGAAGATGTTCTGATTGAATCGCTATATCGTTTAAATAGAGACTTTACCTGATGATGCCATTCAGGATGCTTTGTTTAAACTGAAAAATTTTGAAAATGGAGAGCTTGTACAGAAAAAAATGCTATTTTTATGGACTATCTACAAAAATGGTATACCTGTTAGATATTTTGTTGGTGGTGAGAGCGATCTTCTATTGTTTATCTTGTTGACTACAAAAATCCTGATACGAACTCCTTTATCATTGCAAATCAATGGACTTTTGTTGAAAAACACTAACAAGCGCCCAGATGTTATTTTTTATTCTTAAATGGCTTGCCAGTTGTACTAGTTGAACTTAAATCTCCTTCTCGTGAAGAAATGGATGCTTCTGAAGCTTATAGACAAATTAGAAATTATATGCAAGAGATTCCATCAATGTTTATTTATAATGCTATCTGTGTTATGAGTGATCAGTTGATATCTAAAGCAGGTACGATTACTTCTGGTGAAGACCGCTTTATGGAATGGAAAACAAAGAATGGAGATTATGAAAATACACAATATGCACAGTTTGATACTTTCTTTGAGGCATGTTCCAAAAAGAAAGGTTACTGGATATTATTAAAAACTTTATTTGTTTTTCCAATGAGGGTTTAAATACCTTTAAAATTCTTGCTGGATACCATCAGTATTTTGCAGTAAGAAAAGCTGTGGAATCTACAAAGCGTGCTACAATCACTGATGGGAAAGGTGGCGTATTCTGGCATACTCAGGGTAGTGGGAAATCACTATCTATGGTATTTTTATGCGCATTTATTACAAGAGGTATTGGATAGTCCTACTATTGTTGTACTGACGGATAGAAATGATCTTGATAATCAACTTTATGGTCAGTTTGCAAAGTGTAAGGATTTTTTGAGACAAGAACCCATACATGCTACAAGTCGTGAAAATTTAAAAGTTTTACTCGCTGGTAGACAAGCCAATGGCATTATCTTTACGACTATGCAAAAGTTTGAGGAATCTCACGAGCCATTGTCTGAACGTCACAATATCATTGTTATGGCTGATGAAGCGCATAGAGGTCAATATGGACTTGCTGAAAAGATTAAGATTACCAAAAACAAAGATGGTGAGGAAGTTGCAAAGCGTGTTATAGGTACAGCGCGTATTATTCGCAATACATTGCCTAATGCTACATATATTGGATTTACTGGTACGCCTATTTCTTCAAAAGATCGCAGTACTCGAGAGGTATTTGGTGATTATATTGATATTTATGATATGACACAGGCAGTGGAGGACGGTGCAACACGTCCAGTTTATTATGAAAGTCGTGTCCTTAAACTCAATCTTGATGAGAAGACATTAAAGTTGATTGATGCAGAGTATGACTTGATGGCTCTTAATGCAGATGATGAGGTAATAAAAAGAGCAAGTGTAAACTTGGACAAATGGAAGCTATTCTTGGAAATGACAATACAATTAATTCTCTTGTCTGTGATATTATTGACCATTATGAAAATAACCGTGAGAATTTACTTACTGGTAAAAAGCTATGATTGTAGCTACTCTCGCCCCATTGCAATAAAAATTTATAAACGAATTTTGCAACTGCGACCTTCTTGGCGTGAAAAAGGTGGGTGTCGTTATGACTTCTGGAAACAATGACCCTGAAGAGTGGCGACGTATTATTGGCAATAAGCATCATAAGGATGAGCTTGCTAAAAAAATTTAAAGATAATAATAGCCCCTATGAAGATAGCAATTGTTGTCGATATGTGGTTAACTGGATTTGATGTACCATCTCTTGCTACAATGTATGTTTACAAACCGATGTTTGGACATAATCTTATGCAGGCAATCGCTCTGTAAATCGTGTTTTTCGTGATAAAGAAGGTGGGCTTTGTAGTTGATTATATTGGTATTGCGAGCGCTTTGAAGCGAGCAATGAACGATTATACCTCTCGTGATAAAAAGAACTATGGCGATACGGACATTGCAAAGGTGGCTCTATCCAAAATTTCTGGAGAAATTATCGATTTGCCGGGATAAGTTTCATGGTATGACTACATTAAATTTCAAAATGGTACAGATCTTGAAAAGAGCAAAAACAATTAGTGGTGCAGTCAATTTTATTATAGCGAGAGAGAAGGTTGACGTTAAAGATGCTTTCATAAAAGAGGCTCTAATGCTTCGTCAAGCATTATCACTTTGTACTTCTTTGGTTGATGAAAAGGATAGATTTGAAGCTGCTTTTTTGAATCTGTTCGTGTGCTTTGTTATACGTTTAACTAATACTGGATTAGGCAAGAAGATTTCACTGCCAGAAATGAACGCAAGAATAAATGAACTTTTGAAACAGAGTATAAAGAGTGATGGTGTTATCAATTTATTTTTCAGATATCAAAGAAGAATTTTCTTTATTTGATTCAAAAATTTCTTCAAGAAGTTGCTAATATGAAAGAGAAGAACCTTGCCATTGAACTTTTAAAAAAGTTGATAGCAGAACAAGTGTCTATTTATCGCAGGACAAATGTCGTTAAATCAGAGCGGTTTAGTGAAATTATTCAGCGCTCGCTTAATGCCTATCTTAATGGTATGCTTACTAATGAAGAAGTTATTGAAGAGATGTTGAAATTAGCAAAACAGATTGCTACAGCACAAAAAGAGGGCGATAGACTTGGGCTCACTGCTGATGAGCTTGCTTTTTTTATGATGCATTGACCAAGCCACAGGCAATTAGGGATTTTTATGAAAATGAAGAGTTGATTGCCATAACAAAAGAGCTTGCTGATACACTTCGAAAAACAAAAACAATTGATTGGCGAAGCGTGAATCAGCAAGAGCTAAAATGCGTATGTTAATCAAAAACTTTTAAAACATAAGTATCCACCAGATGGTATGGATGATGCTGTTCAGACCGTTATGACACAGTGCGAACTTTTGGACAGATAATTACAATTTTGAAGAAGATAGAAAAGTTTATTCGCATAATGAGCCCAAAGATAGAAAATTATTATCTGTAGCAGAAGATGAAGAAAATATAATTGATTAGATATATTGAAAGAGGTTAGAATATGCCAAATTGAAAATAAAAAAAGAATAGAACAATTTGAAAATATTAAATATGTTAGACAAACATGGAAGAATATTAGAGTGCAGAGAACTTGATGTACTGATTATTCTCAGTGAGAAACCCTCAAAAGGCTGATAGAGCAATAAGCAATGAGAATAGTGATTCAAGTAGAATACGATTTTGCTGAGGCAAATGGTGCTACAAACAGCCTATAAAAGATTATGAACTTACGAAATATGATTGTACAAAACGGTGATCCGAGGAAAGAGGTTATTACACTAGACAACCTATTTGCCATACAAACATACCGTCAAGAAATAAAGCAGATCATTTTAATCAAACTTGATGAAGATAGAAGAAGGCTTGTCGTTCGTGGAGATATTAAGCAGTGGAATCAACTTTGGTAGAAAAGCACTTGAGAGTAGTCATTACAAACGAAGAATTTGTTAAGTATTTCAGAATGCAGGATATATATGGGATTGTGCGGTGGGTTAGATGTAGAAGATATACATGATAGAAAAGGACTCTATGGCAAGACAAAAATTTTGGATTATATGCGGGAAGTACTGAGCTTATTGCCAATTTATTTAGAATCTCACAGACAGAAGAAAAGTTAAGGAAAGATAAAGCTAGCAAGTATACAAAAGTTTACTATTCAGTAGGAAAAAGTTAGAGGTGCTATTGAAAAATAGGTGGTGGTACTATGCTGAAGATTTTCCTGTTCCTGAGAAAAGTATTCAACAAATAGAAAGAACAGGATGAAGTGTTTAAAAGATGCTTAAAAAGGAAAATTGGTGTTGGACGAACAATGTTTGACAAAAGAAAATTATTATGATAGTACCGCGGTTGATAAGTATTTGTATAAAATATTTGATAAATACCATGAATGCAATTAGAGACGATAAATTGGTATGATGGGATTATAGGCTACTGTAGAGTATAAAAATTAATTATAAATATGGAGGAAAAATGGCAAATAAAAATATTATTTTAGAGGAAATACTTAAACAGTATAAAGGCTAAATAGGTGAAACTTTATTAGTGATGATAAAATTTTAAATTTTTGCAGCAGAACAATTATTAAAAGATGAGAATTTGATGAAGATGAAATAAATTCAGGATTAATTGGGGATTCAAATTGATAATGGAATAGATGGTTTTATATTTCTTAGATGGAGAATTGATTAATCAAATTGAACAAGTTGAAGGTAAATATAAAGAGATGAAAGCATATTTTCATCAATATAAATAAATATAGAATTGAAGAAGATGTTGTCTTGAAATTTAATATTGCATTTAACGACATACGAATTTTGGAAAATAACGAATTAAACGGCTGGAATGATGATCTCAAAGATAAATTATCCTACTAAGGAATGTTATACTTAAACTGCTATATGCTATAACGATTAAGTTTATCATTAATCATATCTAAAGCTAATTCTAAAGATATAGAAAATATATCATATTGGGAGTAAAGCTGACAACTTAAAAAAAATGTTAAGAAGTTTGGAATAAGTAGATTGGATGTAGAATATGCTTTCATTGGTGGAGAGAAGAATTGAAAAATTTAAGCTATAAAAAATGGAATATTCTATAGATTTAGTATTAAAAGATTCACTGACTCTGAATTTGGGGATAACAATATAGGATACATAGCTTTAGTTAGCTTAAAACCACGTACCTTATCGTAGAGAACGGAATATTCAAAACATATTTTTGATAGTAATGTAAGAGATTATCAAACAAAACAATAGTTAATAAAGAAATTGAAGATACTATTAAAATGATGACTATAACCGACTTTGGTGGCTTAATGGAATAACAATAATTGCAGGGAAAGATAGCACACAACAGGAAAGAAGCTGTCATTGAAGAATGTACAGATTGTCAACGATTACAAACCCTCATATTCAATTTATAATGTTCTTAAAGGCATATTAACTTTGATAAATTCTGAAGACACACTAGAAGTTTGTTTGTCAAAATAATTATATGTGATCAAAAAGGATGTAATCGATAGGATTATAAGAGCTACACCAAAATGCAATTTCACATCTGGAGTATTAAGGGCAACCGGATACTATTCAAAGAGATATTGAACACGGTTTTTAAGTAAAGGATATTATTACGATAGAAGAAAAAATTATTATTATAAAAATTTAGGAAAACCTAGAGATAAAATAATATCAATAAATTTGTTATCACAGTGTATAGTATCATTGGCCCCACCTGAAAACCCATCAAGAGCTAGATCTAATCCAACTATATTGATAAAAAAGATGAGGACCATAATAGTATTCGGAGGGGGTTATGATTTTCAAGTGTATTTAAACTCAGTACTAATTTTAAAAGTTGATAAAGCAAATTAAAAGATTAATAATTGACACAAAAATTTATAACGGATAATAAGTTTGAAAAAATTATAGTAAACTTATAAGTTCCATTTCGAGTGTTAATAAGTGAAATTACCGATAAAGGAAACCCTTTAGCAAAATGATTTAAAATGATGAAAAAATTATAAAAAAATAGATACAAATAAAAAATCGATACTCTCACATTGAAAAAATTATTTACGAATACGAGAAAATAAATTTCTTACAGTCAATTGATAATATCTCGAAACAACAGAGTTTAGTAAATATATAAACAAAAAGTTAAATGAAAATTTAAAGCTAAATAAACTATGTGTAGTTCTGTGCTTATAATATATACTTAAAAATCATATAAACAGGAATAATTAGATAATAAGGCTAAAATCAATAAAACATTTATTTTATGCCGATTATATAAAATGACAACAATGTATATATTGATAGTAGAGTGATAAAATATGTTTATGCTTAAAATCCTTAAAAATACAGTGTTTCATTGTTTTTTAGTGTTAATGTCAATATAAAAAATGTAAGATTGTAACAAAATAAGAATGTAGTTTTTATTCCCGGATAATCTCTAACTTTATATGAACTACCAACTATACTAATAACATTACAATGATGTAATACCCATCTAATATAACACTTGTTGTTGTAGCTATATATTTTGCAAGAATATGATGGAATTTTAGAAAGTAATAATTTTAGATATATTGAATATTATATAAATAAGTATTTGTTAGGTCATAGCAGAACATGTACTCAAACTGTTTTATTTTTCATCCAGTTTGTTGGTACATTTCTTTTAACTTAATTTTATATAAATCTAATTATTAAAAGCACTTAAATAAAATTATATTTCTAATTCTACATAATTTGACATATGTACAATAAGATATTCATCATAATTTAATGTTTTATAGATTAATTTTATTAATAACTCAAATTTTATATTCACATATAAGTTTTTATCTAATTTTTTATATAATTTTCTATTTGGAACAAATTCCTACTTGCCAAAAATTTATATAAAATACATATAACACTAACACAAACATCACTTATTTGTATAGCTTTCACAATGTGATGTACTAAATTCATATCTATTATTATAGACAATTCTTTAATTCCTTCTTTTCACAGTTTTTTATTTCTGGTTCCTCATCGAAAATAATATGTTTTGCTTTATCATAACAAATACTTTTGTAAATAAAAATCCTTAAAATTATTTATTAAAATATAGTCCCCTTCATCAGAAAGAAAAATTAGAATTCTATCTTTAGGAAAATTTTAATAAGATATAAAATTTGTTCTTTTTGATCATACTTAAGACCATTAAATCTAGATATGCTACTATATAACTCATGAAAAGAATTCCTTGTGATTTTAAATTTAAATTAGGAAACTTAATTTACTTAATATTTTCCCTACTTGCTTCTGAATACATACATTTATACAAACAAGCTTTTAAAGAATTTACTACTATCAGAGAAATAAATATCTTTATTAAATTCTAAGAGTGAACTAATGACAACCACTACAACACCAAAATAAAAATATATATTAACAGCTGAATAATGTAGCTGATAATGACTTCTAAATACAATATATTAAGTTTTTTACCTCTAATTGAGCTATTTCTAATTTTTTTGTTTAATATAATACCAGATTGAATTCTTCTTATACTTTTAATACAATTTATCATACACCTCTTCAAGGTCTAGATCGTTAATTGGCGTATCAACAACAATTCCACCGAGAGTAAATTGTGCAAAATAATCGGTATTATAATCACCCTTTTAAATTGAAATTTCTAATATTATCAGATTCATCGTAGTAAAATATCTCATTTATTTTTAGGCTTTGGTAAACTTTCATTAAAATTTAGTTCATTAATTTTTTTATAGTTTTCACTATGTTCATCCCAGTTCATTTCCATACTTCTCCATATTATAGTTTTATAGTTTCATATATCATTTTTATTTACTGACATCTATCCTTGTTTTGATAAAAAATAAATAGTTAATCAAACAAAGTTATTTTAAAAATATATTTATTTATATGAGGTAGAGAACATTTTTGAAAAGTAATCGTAAAACGGAAGATTTTAATGGGTTTATACAAAAACATTATCACTCCAACCCTAAATGACGGTATTTAAAGTATCGGTTACATTGATAAAAGTTATCGAATATGATGATATATAAGCGAATAGAGAATATTATATTTTTGAAAAGGTATAAAATAAAAATGATAAAGCAAAAGAAAAAGAAATTCATAAATATTATGATGTGTTAAAAATGTAGAAAAGAGAATACATTGATATTTTGATCATTGTTAAAGGTGTTTTATCAAAAATTGAAAAATATAAGGTGAGTACAGAATTTTTATTAAAATAGTATGATAGAAGTATCGTTTGAATTTGGGCTAGAAAAATTATTAAGTAATAAAGAAATTTTGTGTGATATATTGAATAATTCTATTGAAAAATTTGAAGAATTAACTTGGAAAGGATATTATAACAGAATATAATTTAAAAATATAAAATTTTGTACCTAATTTTATTGTTGAGAAAATGAAAGAAAAATGTACAGTTGAGCGTATATTAATAGCTGAGGGCTGAAAAAGTTTTTCTCATCATTTAGTTGAAATAATTGAAATCATATCGTGATACTAACTTTTCACATTGATAACTAATGATGAAAAAATATTTTAAACTATTAAAATTAGCTTTTATAGAAGATGAAAATGTAATTATAGAAAAATGATATTTATAAATGCGGTTTTATAAATGATGAATTTGATTTAATTTTTCATTTCCTAATTTTGGAATTAGAGAAAAATTAATGAAGAACATAAATTTATTAGTAGATATTCTGAAATGATAGGATTGGAAAATTTATCCTCACATTTAAGTGAAAAGGAGTTTTATTACATTATTACCTGCAAGTATAAGTCTCATCTAGAAGATAAAGAGTTGAGAGAATATATCCAGAGAAATTATAATATACTTGAGATAGTAGAGCTTCCTTCTAACATTTTTGAAACTATGAATGTTAAGACGTATCTACTGTCTATTTCAAATTTAGTGTTGATAATATTATTGTGAAAAATATACATCATCAGATGAAGAATTTCCAAAATACATCTATATCTTATAAAGAATTTTCTGAAATAGGAAATTGGAATGTTGATATAATATTACAATCTAAAGAATGGTTAAAGTTTATGAATTCAAATGTAATAAAAAGAAAATTTAGGGGAGTTAGCCACTATATTTAGAGGTAAATATATTGTAAGTAAAGAAAAAGATGGAAAGTGTTAGAGTTGTAAATATATCTAATATAGGAGAGAATGAAATTGATTATTTAGGACTTGGATATATTGAAGAAAAATGAACGTAAAGTATCAAGTTATATATTAAAGGATGGTGATTTATTATTAACTGCAAGAGGAACAATTATTAAAAGTGCAATATTTGAAGAACAAGACTATCCAGATTATTGCCTCGTCAAATATTATGGTTATTAGAGCAAATGATGAGAGGTTATCTACAACTTTTTAAAACTATTTTTAGATACACCTTTAGGGAGAGAATGTTATTATCTAGACAACAAAGTAATAATTTTATAAATTTAAATTCTGGGAATTAAATGATTTAAAAATTCCGTTATTTCCAACAGAAAACAAAAGAAATGGAAGAATACTATAATAAAGAATTATATATAAAGATAGTATTGATGAAGCTAGTAAAAGATGGAATAACGTATTAAAAAGAAATTTAAAAAGAAAAATTTTTATAAAGAAAAGGAGATAAGATATGATAGATATTTGAAATAATTAAAGAATTATTAATAAAAATGTGGGATAGAAAAGAGAAGAAAATAGATATAAAAAGAAATAAGTTAAATAGTGTATACTGAAGAATTAATTGAAAATTATAGAAATGTATCCTGATAAATCACCTAATGATGTTTTACAAAGTAAATCACCTGATGATATTTTTACAACATTTAGATTGTAAACCAATTTATAAGTTAGAATTATTTGATACAGTAATTAGAACTTTAAAAAGTTAAAGTTGAAAAATTATGAAAAGAATTTAAATGTTTGTAATAAAGAGGAATATCAAAAAAACGTACCGATATAGAATTGTTGATAGGAGAAATAAAAATTGTATAGAAAAATAAATGAAATTAAAAAGAAAATTATTTTAAAAGCAAAATCTAAATATGAATCATTTACACAAAAATATAACCTCATTTTTAGAATTATATGCAGGAGAAGAAGTGAAGGAGAATATTCATAATTTTGAAGCAGTTATATCAAATGTTTTTATTGCAGGTGATTGGGCTAATGATAATATTGAAAAATTGTAGAAATAATTTAATTAAAAGTATAAAAAGTGATATTGATTTTAAATAATAAAAATAGGAGGCTTTTATATTATGCTTAAAGTGTTAAATAATGTAGAGTGTGACAAATGTAAGCGTCAAATATTGATTGATGTTGACAATTTAGAATGTGAGGTTTCAGTGTCAGAACTGTAATATGGGAGAAGAAATAGAATATATTTTTCAGGGAAATATGTTGTGAAAAATGTAATTCTAGTATAACTTTTTAAAATTAATGGTTATGAATATCCTGTTGGAGCATTTAATTATTCATATTATGAGTGTGAAGGTGGATGTTTTGTAGATGAACCTGTATTGGATGTATATCGTTTTGAAAGATAAATATGATGATAATTTCTAGTTGATATTGTTTTTAAAACTTTTTAAATGGTGTTTTTGATGTTTTGAAATATAATCTTATACTATTATGAAAAATAATTTAAGTAGTGCTACATTTTATTAATAATATAAATAATATTAAAGAAAGGATGATTAGAAAAATGGTAATAATTGAAAGAAAAATATTATTATTTAAAATGAAAGAGAGGACATATAATGTTTAAAATTTATTTATAAGTTATAAAATTGAATTAAAAACTTGGAAAAAGCCTATTCCGTTTCATAAGAATTCGTTATGTATGAAAAATTCTATAATTTTTAGTTTTTATTTGTATTATTATCAGTGGATTATTTTATCTATGTTTATACAAATATCTTATCTCTAACAATATTTTCTAGCAATATTAGGTATCATTTTACTTATAATTTACGATAATAATACTACTTAATTATAGACTTGAAGAATATTTTTATCCTTATAGTGAAAAACGTAGGGATATGATAATTGATATTTTAAAGAAATATAACATTAACACTGGAAAAATTTAGATTCAATTGATATGTTGATTGAGGAAGCAAAATTAGCACAAATGGAAAGTGGTGTATTTGAGAAATTTAAAGATATCTTTTTAAAAAGGTGTAGAGGATTAATTTTTGTTCTTTTTCGGAATGATTGCTGAGAAATTAAGGATAAATTTAAATGTCAAGATTGGAAAACTTACAGAAAAATTATGGAAAATTTTACAGATTCACAGATTATTATAGTGACTATTTTATTAATAGACTTTAATTTTTATTGTATTTGACTATGAATATATTTTAAAATCTTTTATAGTGATTATTATAAATATAATGAATTTATTCGTGATTTAAGAGAAATAAAAATATTTTTATATAGAACCAAAAACCTAAATTAAAATAGTAAGTGTCACAAAAATTAATTTAAATTAGATTTAAAGCACTATCATAAATGTTTTGAGAAGTTGAAGAATTAAAAATTTTTCGAGACTGTGAACTTTTTCTGTAAATTTTATTCTTCTATGATTAGAATTATTTAATTTAATTTTTAATATATTAATATTTTTTTAATAAGTCAAGATTAGGTATTCAAAAATGAGTACCTTTTTCTTTTTATACTTCAAATCTACCTTCATACATTATACTAAATTCTCCATATACTTTTCCCCAATTTCTTAATGGTTTGATTCCATTTTTTTGTAGCTTCAAGTGTTGATAAATAAAGTGCCTTTAATAGCGCTTTATCACTTGGATATACTGTTCTTTGACTATTTAATTTCTTGTAAGTACTATTTAAACTCTCTATTGCATTTGTGGTATATATTACCTTTCTTACTTCCAATGAAAACTTTAAATATTGGTGTTAAAAACATCCCAATTTTGATACTAACTTGACATAGAATTAGGGTATTTTTCTTCCCATTTTTCACTAACTTTATCTAAATTCTCTAATGCTTTGTGTCTCTGTTACTGCTAAGTATATACTTTTTAAATCAGAAAGCAAATTCTTTCTTATCTTTGTATGATACATATTTTAAAGTATTTCTTACTTGGTGGACTATACAACGTTGATATTCTGTTTGAGGAAAAAGCAGTAGCAATTGCTTCTTTTTATTCCTGTTAATCCATCAGCACAGATTACCATAATATCATTTATACCTCTATTTTTCAATGCATTTTAAAACTCCTAACCAATATTTACTACTTTCATTTTCTCCAATTTCTAAACTAAGTACTTCCTTTCATTCCATCTTTTGTAATACCTAGTACTACATAAGCAGCTATTTTTTTATTCTATTATCTTCTCTGACAGAGAAAATGAGTAGCATCAATAAAGATTACTGGATAAACCTTTTTCTAAAGGTCTATTTTTGCCAATCTTGAATATCTTGTAGTACTTTTATCAGTTACATTAGAAATGAAGCTTTCAGAACATTCAAAACCATATATATCTTCAATTTGTTCAGATATTTGTCTAGTAGTTAAACCACGTGCATACATATTTATGATTTTTGATCAATCTCAGAAATATCTTTCTGTCTCTTTTTCACTATTTGAGGTTTCAAAAAGTAGAATTTCTATCTTGAGGAACTTCAACTTGAAACTCACCAAAAAGTAGAACGTATATTTTTCTTTTTACACCATTACGATAATTAGTAGCATCAGAATGTTGATACTTTTTCATATCCAATATGCTCATCCATCTCAGCTTCCATCATAGATTTAATAGTTCCTCCAAGAAGATCTTTAAGAGCTTCTTGAATATCTTCAACAGTTTTAATATCATACTCTTCAATTAAAGTAGCGATAATATTCTTTTTCCTTCTGTTAATGGTTTTACTTTGTAAACTTTCTTTTTCTTTTCATAAAAATAGCCTCCTACGATATTTTATATTCTATCATAGAAGACTATTCTTTTTAAATATTTACAGACTTTTTTCATAATCTCAATCTTACATTAGCATTTACCTTTCAAAATCTTCTTTACGTTAGATTTTTCCAAGTTTTCTATTTCGGCTTTTAATGCCTGTAGGCTACTATAAGGAATATTGTTAAATTCATAACCTAGAATATTTCCATCTAAATCTGTTAATATATAAAAAATATGATTTTTATACATTATGTACTATATACTTTTTATATCTTTTTCATATATTCTATATGTTTGATATTTGTTATATAGGCTTCTTTTTAATTCCTCTAAATGTGTATACATTATTATCCCTCCCTTTCTTATTTATCTTATTCCCACTTTTTATAAAAGTGAGTATATCATTCCATTTAGATTTAAATTATATCATTTTATTTTAGAAAATGTAAAGTATTTTTTGTGTTTTTATATTAAACAAATGCGATAATGTCTTAAAAATAAAAATATAAATGTAATTGATTATTTAATATTATTAGATTATTATGTAATTATCTTTTAGTTTAGAAATGAGATAATTATGTAAAGGATTTTTAAGAATGAATTAAATAAATATAATGTTATTAATGATTTAGTTTTTAGGTAAAAATTAACAAGAATAAAACTTCTCTTTTTACTTAATCTTCTCATAGACAAATTGATAGGCTCATTATCAAATTTAACTCTCAAAAGGAATTTATACTTTCATTCATAAATTTCTTAAATCTAATAATTTATGTCCTATTAATTTTTAGAAGAAAAACTAAATTTATAATAAAAATATATCAAAAGAGAGCATGTGCTAATAAACTGGATATGAAAACAGTTTGAAAATGTACCAACAAACTGGACACAAAATTTAAAATCAATAATTGAGGAATTACATCTTATTTTATAAGTGTAGTTCCTTTTAAATTTACTATAAATTTTTGGTAAGAATTAATTATTTTTATGTATTTTATCTCTATAACAAAAATTATCAATGTTTTTAATTAATAAATCCATTGTTTTCTTAGAACTATCTTAGAGAAAAATTATGTGATAATGTTAATATAGAAATATAAAAAGTGTATATATAATCAAAAATAGTCAAACTAATCGAATACTGATTAATAAAGTGATTGTTTAAATAGAATAAAGAAGTGGCTTATAAAAAGTTAATCAAATAAAATGTTATACAAATAATATTCTAAGAATAATATAAGAAAAAGTGGGGGTAGTATTGATAAAATATGATTTCATGCTAAAATACTATGTAAAATAGTGAAAAATTAGGAGGTTATTGTGAAAAAGTATTAATATTATTATGTATGCTTTCTTTTATAACGTATTCAGTGGATAGTCTTGAAAAATAGAATATTTAATCAAAGAATACAAACTAGGTTAGAAGTGTCTGAATTATAAATGGTATTAGAAGTGGTAGACAAGCTAGAAGTGGTGAAATAATGGGAGATATGTTTTCAGCAGATGAAATTATAAAAACTTTTTAATCAATCTGAGTGTTAATATAGACAAAAATTTAATACTGATATTACCTGGATGTTAGGTTACTTAAAGATGATTTTAACTAAATTATCTAGGGTTTCAGAAAATACAACAATATTTTTAGCTTCTAAAGATTATGGAGTTGAAAAATTTTGAAAATAGAACCATTGAAAAAGTTTAAAGAGTTAAATATTAATTTAGATAAGTATAATAACATAAAAGTAAAAATACTTAATTTAAGTAAGGAAGAGTTAGAAGAAGCATTGATTGATACTTTTTCAACCAATGATATCCAAAATAATAATATTATATATAAAAGTGAAAAATATTAAGTAGGGAAAGGGAGAGTAGATGAATAATAAGAATTTTAAATTACAAGAATTAAAAAGATGACTTAAGACGAGCTTGAAAAACAAGATAAGTATTAATGAAAAACAGTAATAGCATTCTAATGCTAGGTTTTTGCTGATTTGGAACGATAGCAGAAGCTGCTTGGTCAAATAGTGGTTTTTAAAATAGACGGTGATAATAATTCTAGAATAGCAGGTTTTGATGCTAATGATAAAAACGGGGAGATGGATCTGTTATACTTTCAAGACAGATAGAATTAATAAAAACCTTAGTAAATTCAGTTGTAATTGAATTGGAGGTAATATACTGGGTGAATCTGGAACGCTTAATACTCAAAAATTAGAAATAAATGTTGAGGATTATAGTTCAGGGAATCATTTCAATTCAGGAATAGTTGCGATAGGTTCTGTTAGAGTTCACTCAAACCCACATGGTTTAGGAAGAACAGGAACTGGAGGACAAGCAGTAGCAATAGGGAATGACGTTACTTCAACTTCTGCAAGCAGTAGCAATAGGAACAATACTTACGTACTTGGTGGCTCATCAATAGCAATAGGGAATGACGATATTGAAACATATAGAGATAAAGTTACTAATTATGACTATACTAATTATTTAAAAACCCTTATATGATAAAATTGATTCAGGAAGAAATGCTTATGGGATTGGAGATGCAGGAAATGCTATATATTCACCCAACGTTGCTGGTGGAGAGGGTCTATTTCTATAGGATCAAGATCTGTTGCATAATCCGGGTCAACAGCACTAGGAACAGTTAGCTTATGCACTTGGACAAGGAGCGACAGCCTGAGTTACACAATCTCGTGCTGAAGCGAGCAGGATCAATAGCGATAGGGAATAAAACTCGTAACTTTGCAAATCAAGCCTTAGCAGTAGGTAATGACTCTCAAATCTTAAAGACAGGAGGAACAGCTGTAGGACTTAGAGCAAGATCTGGAGGAGAAGGATCGATAGCGATAGGTACAGATGTTATGCCAATGTCTTGTTGGAAAAACAGATGATGGAGATATGAATAATCTTCATACATATTTAAGAGGGATAGAGCGATGGGAACGGATAACAGCTGATATTGGAAAGAAAACTTAATCAAGTTAAAAATCTGAGTTTGGTAATAATGATATGGTGGATGCTGATGGCCTTCCGTATAGAACTGATGGATCTGGAAATTTGTTGGAATCAAAAATAGAAAACAAAGTAGCGAAATACTATCGTGGTAATCAACTTATACGAGAGCAAGATACAAAACTTGCTACAGAGGCTATTACATACTATGCTGCATAATAGCTAATACAAAAGCTCATCATGACATAAATGGAATTGTACAACAAGCAGGTAAAAACGCAATAGTAATAGGTACATTGTCTGCTGCAACTGGAGAAAAATGCTCTGAGTGTTAGGTAGAGTTCTTTGCTATGGCAGATAATGCTTTCTCTATAGGATCTTATTCTTATGCAAATTCAAAAAACTCAATGGCAATAGGGACATCTGCAAGAGCTATAGGAGAAAACTCAATAACATTGGGAGCTGGATCAGTTGCAACATCTTCTGCAACAAATTCGACTGTAATAGGTACAAAAAGCAGTGAGTTTCTGGATCGAATTCATCATTAGTAGGTTCAAATTCAGAAATATTTGGGAATGATTCTATAGTTTTTGGTAATAGAACAAAAATTTCTAAAAGTAAATAATACTACAGATACAAGTAACAATGTTGCAGTAGGGGAATGATATAAGAATTGGTGCAGGAGTTACTAATTCGATGGCTTATGGTAAGGAGCTATGATAGGGGAAGAAGGAAGTAATAATAATATTACAACCTCAACTGCTTTTGGTATGGGACAACAATAACAAGAGGATATAATGGACAATTAGCAGGGAAGTTATTCTCCTGAAAATCTAAAAAGCAGCTGTGCAAATTCTAAATTTATGTATACTGGTAACAATGCCATGGCTATTGGTAATAATTCAAATGCTACATTAGAAAATCTCAGTTGCTTTAGGGTAAACAGCCAAACAGATTACACTTATGCAGACTTATTAAAACCGGGTTGGACAGCAAGAAACTCAATAGCTATACCACCATCTGGACAAACAGGTTATATCAGTTGGGTCTAAGGGAGCAGAACGTCGTATTGTTAACGTGGCTTCAGGAGCTAATGATACAGATGCCGTTAACGTAATTCAACTTAGAACATTGGAAGAAAAAATTGAAAATACAGTTGATGGTATAGAAACTGGAATGCTACTACTATCAGTTAATAAAAAGGGTGGAGATGCAGACAGTTTACAGGGTTCAGAAAACAGTTACTGAATTAGTTGAAAGAAGAAAAATTATGATCTATATTTAAGATATAAGAAACAAGAATTGCAAATTGCAGCTAGAGAAAAATGGCAGGGAAAAATTTGATCCGGAATCTAAGCAAAAGATTACAGACAAACTAGCTGAAATAGTAAGAGCTGATACATCAGGATTAATAAGAAGAACAGCATCAGGATTAGGAAACATAACAGTAGACCCTTTACCTACTGGTTCTACTCCTCAAGTTGAGTATAGAAAATTAGTTGATAGAAGATGAGATTAAAAAGCAACAACTGATGCTAAAATATAGAGACTTAGTCGGAGGAACAGATATAGAAGCTCTTCAAAAATGAAACAAAACTACTCTAATAAAAAGGAGCACAAGGTACAGATTCATTAGCAATTGGATTTAGAGCTTCAACCACTACTGGAACTGGAGCAATAGATTCAAAAACAAGCAATTGCATGGGATATAGAGCGACTGCCGAAAATGTAAACACATTAGCAATTGGATCAGTTGGAGATGATGTTACTAAAGCTTCAGGACAATCATCTATAGCAATAGGAAACGGAGCTCAAAACTACTTCTAATTATTCTATAGGTTTGGGAGGAAATATTCGAGTTGCTGGAGATACTTCTGTTGAATAGGAGATAGAGCTACTACTCTGGAAGTAGAGCAGTAGCAATAGGACATGCGGCAGAAGGACGTGAGAAAAGTCTATAGCATTAGGAGATGGAAGCAAAAACAGGGTTCTATATCAAAAACAGAGACGAACGGGAGTAAAACTTATACTGATGCAGTTTAGTACAGCTATAGGTGTAGTGGAGCAAATGTATACTCTAACTATTCGGTGGCAATAGGGAAATGGAGCAACAGTTGGAGAATTAGAAGAGCAACTAATGGTACAGTATCAGTAAAAATGAATCTAAAAGCAAGTGTTGTAATAGGATCAGGATCTAAATCGTACGCTGAAGGTGGAACTGTTGTAGGGCAGACTCACAAGCAACGAAACCACTCATCTATATTGGAAGAAAATCAAAAAGCAGAAGCTGAAAATATAACAATTTAGGAGACAACTTGAATCTAAAATTGCTAACCTCTGCCATTAGGACAAGGGGTTACTGTAACTAAGTCAGAAGGAGCAGGATATTTAACAGGTCAAGCATTTGCTGATAGTGGAAGAAGTTGTTTCTGTTGAAATAGAAGAATTAATCAACTTGCAGATGGGAAAAGCTCCTGATGATGCAGTAACTGTAGCTCAATGAAAGAGCTGCACCTAAATTTAGAAGCACAAAAATTCAGATGGTGTTACAGATAATAAGATAGAGCAAATCCAGAGCAACAATAAAAATACAAGGAGATAGGTTAGTCTAGGGACTCAAAATATGAAGGGAAGAAAACTTAGCTACACAGATAAAAGGAAGTGCAGATGCTCCTAATATTTCAATTGGATTAAAAGATAATCCCTACATTTGAAAACGTTAAAATTAAATAATGGGGCTAGGGTCTCAAGATCTAACACTTCTCAGCTGATAATGCAGGAAACTTAAGTGTTGGAAGTAAAAGAGAAATAAACTGTGTAGCTTGATGGTGCAGCAAAGCAATGATGCAGTAAATGTAAAACAATTAAATGCAGTTAAAACAACAGCTGAAAACAGCAAAAAGCACTTAGATGATGCAAAAACAAAAAGCAAATACAGCTAAGGAACTGAGACGCTGCAAAAGCAGCAGCTGAAACAGCTCAAACAACTGCAAATTCTGCAAAATACAGCAGTTGCAAATTTAGGAAATAAACAATTAACGCTTACTGCTAATAGTGGAAATATTACAAGAAAACTTGGAGAAACTAATGGTATTAAAGGAGAAGTGATTCTAATAATTTCAACTTTAGCAAATGCAACAAAATAATGAAATTACTATTAAAGTTAAAGATAGTGGAATCGGGAACTACCCAATTAGCAACAAAAGCGCACAGGTAATAAATTAGCTGATAAAAACAATAACATCAGGAAAATTATCAGATGACCTAAATAATAAGATAACTAATGCTGATAGTTGCATCAAATAAAATAAGACTTACTGGAGATAAAGAAACAGCAACAGCAGCAACAGTTAGTAAAAACAGAAGAGGTTGCTCTTAAATAAAACTGGTGGAATAGAATTTGCAATTAACGGAACAAATGGACTTGTAACAAAGGCTTCCAGGAACTAAAGTTGAAATTGGTTTAGATTCAACAATAAAAAGCTAAACTTGATAAGTTATCTAATGATCCAAATGCAACTTATGCAACTAAAAACTGAACTTGATGCTAAAAGCAAAACAAAATTTAGGGGAATATAGGAACAGAAGGTCAAAAATGCTATTATGATCAAGCTAGAGAAGCAGTAGTAGTTGAAGGTGGAGAAGGTATAACAGTAACACCAACAGCTGATGCGACTAATCATAAAACTAAATATACTGTAAAAATAAACGATCACTACTATGGCAAAAATCGGAAAAGGTGTAATTGCAGCAAATAATGCAAGTACGGTTACAGGAGGAACAGTTAATGATTATTTAACTAAAAACTATTTAACAAAAACAAATGTAACTGGAACTGTACAAGCAGCAGCTGATAGTCCAATAACTGTAAAAAGGAGATAGTGACGATAATGGTAAGGAATATACTATAGATGTTACAAAATCTAATATTACAGGGTACGGGTGGAAATTACTGTAGCAAATGGAACAGGTAAAGCTTTTAGGAGCTGGTGGAGTACAATTATCTATAGATGATAAAGCTATAACTCTTGCTAAATTAGATCAAGAGTTACAAAATAAAAATTAACTCTATTGATAATAAAGCATCAACATTAAATATTGGAACAGGTACTACAACAAAAACTGTAAATTTAAAAAGATGATACACTTAAAGAGTTAATGGTTCTGAAGATGTAACTGTTAGTCTTAATAATAATAAAAGAATTTACTATAGGATTAAGTGAAGATGCTAAGAAGAAATTAGATAATGTTTCAGCAAAAATCTGATGGAAAAAGATAAGAAAGATTCATCAAAAAACAGAAATGCAGATTCAAGTGGAAACAAAGGTTTAACAAAGAAGATAAGTTAAATGGAAAAGATTTAACAGATAAAGTAAAATGCGTTAAGAAATGGAGAAGCAGGAACAGTAGTATTTACAGATAAGGATGGAAATAGACTAGTAAAGAAGCAGAAATGATGGAAACTATTATAAAAGCAGACAAAGTAAAGATGATGGAAGTTTAAAAACTCCAGCAGAAGCAATTAAGAAAGCAAATGATGGAAACTATTATTTAGCAGAGTCAAGTAGGAACAGATGGTAATGTAATAACTCAGAAGGAGGAAAAACCAACACCTACAAGAATATAATCCAGAATTAAGAGTAGTGAAATACAGATGGAACAACAACTAACTCCAATAACATTAAATAACTTAGCAAGTGCATTAGAAGCTGTTCGTGAGCCAAATAAAGCAGTAACAACAGAAAAAGCTAAAGAAGCAGTAGAAGGATTACTAGCTAAAACAACAGGATTAGATAAAGCAGTAAACTTAGCAGACTTACAAGCATTAGCACAAGCAGGGACTAGACTTTGTAGGAAATGCAGGAAGTACACATAGAGCATTAGGAACAACATTGAAGATAGTTGGAAAAGCTCAAGGAACTGATTTCAATGAAACTAAATTCTAATGAAACTTATACTACTGATAATGTGGCAACAAATGTTAAGGAAGATGGAACAGTGAAATAGGATTCAGAAATCACCAACATTTATAAAAGTAACAGCAGATGAACTAGAAGTTACGAAAGCTAAGAGTAAAAGAAGAAATCACATTTGATAAAGGGTGATGGAAAACCAACTACAATAGTTGCAGGAGATGGAAACGGATACTATTAGTGAAAATGGTAAGAAAGTAGCGACATCAGACTCAGCACCAGTACTATATACAAAATGAAAATGGAGCTGTAGTAGAAAAGGATTAGATGATAAAATCCATTTAGTATCTGAATTAAAAAGGTAAGAGGTTGATAAAGTAGTACACAATATTATGCAGAAGATCAATACGATACAGCAGGAAAATTAAAAAGAAAATGCACAAGCAGCAACATTTACAGCAGTAGATCCAACAAAAAGTGAAACACGGCTTTAGCATCAATAGCAGATGGAAGTGTAACATCAGCTAAAGTGTTATCAAATGTAGGAGAAGGAAAAGACACATGATGCAGTGAATGTTAGCCAATTAAATAGATTAAGAATAATACAATTCAGCTAACAGCAGATGAGTACTTACCTACAGATGGAGGAGCTAAAACAAATACAGAAACAACTGCTTTAAACTTAGATAATAATGGTGGAATTTCATTTTGGAATAAAAAGGAGCAGATGGAATAGAAACAACTGCTAATGGAACAGATGTAACAGTTAAATTATCTAAGACATATAAAGATAAGTTAGATCACTGAGATAATAATGCTAACGATACGTATGCTAAAAAGATGCAACTAATATAACACCAACTGAAGCAGCTGAATGGAAAAAAGCATTAGGACTTTCAAATGCAGTATCAGGAACAGGTTCACTATCTATAGATGCAGTAACTCAGACACTACAGAAACTAATAACGGAATAGCAACAGTAAAACTTGATGGAACAGAAAACTTCAAATTAGTAGGAACAGATGGAATTACTGTAACTGGAAATGCAGCTAATGCGACTGACAAGAAAACATTAACATTTGGACTGAGATGAAGCAACTAAAAGAAGCAATCAAGAAACATTGGAAAAATCAATATCAGATGGTAGAGATGGATTAGATGGAACACAAAATGGACATAATGGAAGTCACGGATTAACAGCAGCAGATGGATTAAATGGAAAAGGTTTAGCAGATAAAAGTAAAATGCGTTAAGAAATGGGGAAGCAGGAACAGTAGTATTTACAGATAAGGATGGAAATAGACTAGTAAAAGCAAATGATGGAAACTATTATAAAGCAGACAAAGTAAAAGATGATGGAAGTTTAAAAACTCCAGCAGAAGCAATTAAGAAAGCAAATGATGGAAACTATTATTTAGCAAGTCAGAGTAGGAACAGATGAGTAATGTAATAACTCCAGAAGGAGGAGAAAAACCAACACCACAAGAATATAATCCAGAATTAAAAGTAGTAAATACAGATGGAACAACAACAACTCCAATAACATTAAATAACTTAGCAAGTGCATTAGAAGCTGTTCGTGAGCCAAATAAAGCAGTAACAGCAGAAAAAGCTAAAGAAGCAGTAGAAGGATTACTAGCTAAAACAACAGGATTAGATAAAGCAGTAAACTTAGCAGACTCTACAAGCATTAGCACAAGCAGGACTAGACTCTTGTAGGAAATGCAGGAAGTACACAGGGACATTAGGAACAACATTGAAGATACAGTTGGAAAGAAGTAGAAAAACTTTGATGAAACTAAATTTAATACTGATTATTCAACTGACAATGTAGCAAACACATGTTAAGGCAGATGGAACAGTAGAAAATGGGATTCAAGAAATCACCAACATTTAAAGATGTAACAGCTGATAATATAACAGCTGGTAATATAAAAAGCTACAGGAAATATTGGAAGGTAAAGATGGTAAAATTCGAAAACTTAAAAAGTTACAGAAAAGAAAATAACTACTAAGGAAATAGAATTTAAAGATGGATCTGGTAATAACTTAACATTGGTAAAGTGGAAAAAGATGAAACTTATACATTAATGGAGTAGCAGTACCATCAGCAGCAAATGCCCAGTAATCTATACTGATAAAGCTGGAAATAGAGTAGAGTTAGGACAAGATGGAAAAGTATATAAACCTGAAATTTTAGATGGATTAACTATGTAGTAACTAAAAAGCAGTAGGAGAACCAGGAAAAGAAGGGTATAAACCTGAGAAGGTGGATATTACAAAGATAATCAATTCTAAGACAGATGATGCAGGAGCTTTTTGTAAAGATGATAATAGTAATAGAATCTTTAAAAACTGATGCTAAAGCAACTGATTTAACTGGTAAAGATTATAAGACACAGTGGTTCATAGATTATCACCAATTAAAAAGGTGATACAGCAGCAAGAGTCTTAACAAATGTAGGGAGAAGGAAAAGACAATACAGATGCAGTGAATGTTAGCCAATTAAATAAAGTTAAGAATAATACAATTAAGCTAACAGCAGATGGAGTAACACCACAGATGGAGGAGCTAAAACAAATACAGAAACAACTGCTAAACTTAGATAATAATGGTGGAATTTCATTTGGAATAAAAAGGAGCAGATGGAATAGAAAACAACTGCTAGTGGAACAGATGTAACAGATTAAATTATCTAAGACATATAAAGATAAGTTAGATCACTTAGATAATAATGCTAAACGATACGTATGCTAAAAAAAGATGCAACTAATATAACACCAACTGAAGCAGCTGAATGGAGCATTAGGACTTTCAAATGCAGTATCAGGAACAGGTTCACTATCTATAGATGCAGTAACTAAAAAGACACTACAGAAACTAATGTAACGGAATAGCAACAGTAAAACTTGATGGAACAGAAAACTTCAAATTAGTAGGAACAGATGGAATTACTGTAACTGGAAAATGCAGCTAATGCAGATGACAAGAAAAACATTAACATTTGGACTAGATGAAGCAACTAAAGAAGCAATCAAGAACATTGGAAAATCAATATCAGATGGTAGAGATGGATTAGATGGAACAAAATGGACATAATGGAAGTCATGGATTAACAGCAGCAGATGGATTAAATGGAAAAGGTTTAGCAGATAAAGTCAAATGCGTTAAGAAATGGGAAGCAGGAACAGTAGTATTTACAGATGAGGATGGAAATAGACTAGTAAAAGCAAATGATGGAAAACTATTATAAAGCAGACAAAGTAAAAATGATGAAGTTTAAAAACTCCAGCAGAAGCAAATTAAGAAAAAGCAAATGATGGAAACTATTATTTAGCAAGTCAAGTAGGAACAGATGGTAATGTAATAACTCCAGAAGGAGGAGAAAAACCAACACCACAAGAATATAATCCAGAATTAAGATAGTAAATACAGATGGGAAAACAACAATTCCAATAGTATTAAATAATATAGTAAGTGCATTAGGGATTAGATGGAAAGAAACCAGGAGAAACACCAGAAGCAGATTATGATAAACCAATAACTGAGAAGATGCTAAGGAAGTAATGGACGCATAACTAAGAAAGAATAGTGATTTAAATAGAGCAGTAACATTAAGAGACTTACAAGCATTAGCAGTAGCAGGACTAGACTTTACTGGAAATGCAGGAACTACACATAGAGCATTAGGAACAACATTGAAGATAGTTGGAAAAAGAAGTAGAAAACTCAGATGAAACTAAATTTAATGACTGATTATTCAACTGACAATGTAGCAACACATGTTAAGGCAGATGGAACAGTAGAAATAGGATTCAAGAAATCACCAGATTTGATGATGTGAAAAGCTAAAAACATTGAAGCACTTAATGGTAAGTTTGAAAACTTAAAAGTTAATGTAATAGAGTTTAAAACAGCAACAGGAGATAAAAGTAACTATTGCAACAGGAAAAAGATGGAAACTTATACATTAATGGAGTAGCAGTACCAACAGCAGAATCAGCACCAGTAATCTATACAGATGTAGATGGTAATAGAGTTGAAAAAAAGGTCAAGATGGTAAGATATATAAACCAGAAGACTTTAAAACATTTAACATACGTAGCAGCACAATCCTGAAAAGGAATAAAAGCTGGATACTATACTGATGATAAATTTAAAAACTAAAAGAGGAAAATGGTAAGACAGTATTTGAACACGATAAAGATGGAAATAAAGTGTTGAAAGATGATGCAGATAGCAACAGATTTATCAACTAAAAAGAATACAAAGGATGAAGTAGTACATAACTTATCTCCACTTGATAAAGATTCAAATAATCCTCAAAATGTAAATGATCCACAAAAATTCAAAAACACCAAAATCAAGTAGATTAGTAAAATGTAGCAGCAGGTGTTAACAATACAGATGCAGTAAATGTAGAACAATTAAATGCAGTAAAAATACAGCAATTAAATTTAAAGGTGATACAGAAACTGATGATAGTTGAAAGAAAACTAGAGAAACATTAAATATTACAGGAGATGGAGTAAAAAAGTAACTCACAGAAATGCAACAGGAGATGGATTAGTATTATATTAGATAAAGGAAAAGTACAAACTAAGAACGTTGCAGATCAAGCGTAACATCAGCTAAGTTAGCACAAAGATGCAAGAACAGTAGTATATGTAGATGCAAATAATAATCCAGTAGAATTAGGAGCAGATGGAAAAACTACATAAGACAGCTGACTTAAAAAAAGATAAAAACATATATAGAAGTTAAGACAGCTGAGTGGAGCAATAGATCCAGCTAAGACAGGATACTACAATAATTCAGACTTAAATACAGAAAAGACAAAACCATTAGAAGGAAAAGATAAAGTAGAAGTAGCAGAAGCTACACCTGCAAAACATGCAGTAAATGGATATGTAGCAGGATGGAACAGATGTAACAACAAATAGTGTGTTAACAAATGTAGGAGATAGAAAGATATGCATAAGATTCAAAAGATGCAATAAATGGAAGTCAAATAAAATCTGTATTGGATAAATTAGGAGTAGAAACAGATGCACAAACAGGAGAAATTAAAGCTACCAACAATAACTCCAATAAAAAGGAGCTAATGGAACTGATGGAGCAGCACCTACAACATTAAAAGATGGATTAAATAACGTAATATCTAAAGTTAATGAAGGAATCAAATACAATGAGACTGAGGAACAGAAGGAAACACAACAACTAGGAACAGTATTTAATGTAAATAGAGCAGCAAAAAGGAACTACATTAACAGAAACAATTAAAGCAACTGCAGCAGATACACAAGATACAACAATAAACTATGTTGGAGATAACTGAATAACTAAGTATACTAAGAATACAGATGGAAGTGGAAAAACTAGAAATAGGATTCAAAGAAAGTCCAACATTTCAAAGATGTGACAGCAGATGAACTAGATGTTAAAGAAAGCTAAGATAAAAGAAGAAATGACATTTGATAAAGGTGATGGAAAACCAACTACAATAGTTGCAGGAGGAGATGAAACGGATACATTATTAGTAAATGTGGTGAAAGTGGCGACATCAGACTCATGCAGTGCTATGTACAAATGAAAATGGAGCTGTAGTGAGAAAAGTTGAGATATTAGAAATCCATTTTAGTATCTGAGATTAAAGAGTACGTAAGAGATGATAAAGCAAGTAATAAATACTATGCAGAAGATCAATGCGATACAGCAGGAAAATTAAAAGAAAATGCACAAAAGCAGCAACATTTACAGCAGTAGATCCAACAAAAGTGAAACACGCTTTAGCATCAATAGTAGATGGAAGTGTAACAGGAGATAGAGTATTATCTAAAAGTAGCAGAAGGAACAGCTGATAATGATGCAGTAAATGTAGCTCAATTAAATGCAGTAAAACCTAATAAAGAATTAAGCAACAGCAGATGGAGAAAACACCTGTAGGTGGTGGAGATAAAATAAATAAAGAAACAACTGCTGTAAACTTAGACATGAGGAATTTCATTTGGAATATAAAGGAGCAGATGGAATAGAAACAACTGCTGAGTGGAACAGATGTAACAGTTAAATTATCTAAGACATATAAAGATAAGTTAGAAAATCTAGATGATGATGCAAATACTAAATATGCAAATAAAAGATGCAGATAATATAACATCAGTTGAAGCAACTAAATGGAAAAAGCATTAGGTCTTGCAAAATGCAGTATCAGGAACAGGTTCACTATCTATAGATACAAAGTAACTAAAAAGACAGCTACAGCAAAAACTAATAACGAAATAGCAACAGTAAAACTTGATGGAAACAGAAAACTTTAAATTAGTAGGAACAGATGGAATTACTGTAACTGGAAATGCAGCTAATGCGACATGACAAGAAAACATTAACATTTGGACTAGATGAAGCAACTAAAGATGCAATCAAGAACATTGGAAAATCAATATCAGATGGTAGAGATGGATTAGATGGAACAAATGGACATAATGGAAGCTCATGGATTAACAGCAGCAGATGGATTAAATGGAAAAGATTTTAGCAGATAAAAGTAAATGCGTTAAGAAATGGAGAAGCAGGAACAGTAGTATTTACAGATCAGGATGGAAATAGACTAGTAAAAGCAAATGATGGAAACTACTATAAAGCAGACAAAGTAAAATGATGGAAGTTTAAAAACTCAGCAGAAGCAATTACAAAACCAAATGATGGAAACGAGTAGTAGCAAGTCAAGTAGACAGATGGTATGATAACTCAGAAGGAGAAAAAACAACACCACAAGAATATAATCCGAATCAGAGTAGTAAATACAGATGGGAAAACAACAATTCCAATAGTATTAAATAATATAGCAAGTGCATTAGGATTAGATGGTAAAGAAACCAGGAGAAACATCCAGAAGCAGATTATGATAAACCAATAACTGCAGAAGATGCTAAGAAGTAATGGACACATTTAACTAGGAAAGAATAGTGATTTAAATAGAGCAGTAACATTAAGAGACTTACAAGCATTAGCAGTAGCAGGACTAGACTTTACTGGAAATGCAGGAACTACACATAGAGCATTAGGAACAACATTGAAGATAGTTGGAAAAGAAGTAGAAAACTTTTGATGAAACTAAATTTAATACTGATTATTCAACTGACAATGTAGCAACACATGTTAAGGCAGATGGAACAGTAGAAATAGGATTCAAGAAATCACCAATATTTGATAGATGTAAAAGCTAGACATTGAAGCACTTAATGGTAAGTTTGAAAACTTAAAAGTTAATGTAATGAGAGTTTAAAACAGCAACAGGAGATAAAGTAACTATTGCAACAGGAAAAGATGGAAACTTATACATTAATGGAGTAGCAGTACCAACAGCAGAATCAGCACCAGTAATCTATACTGATACAGATGGTAATAGAGTTGAAAAGGTCAAGATGGTAAGATATATAAACCAGAAGATTTTAAAACATTTAACATATGCATGTCAGCAAATCCTGAAAACAGGAATAAAAAGCTGGATATTATACTGATGATAAATTTAAAACAAAAGAGGAAAATGGTAAGACAGTATTTGAACACGATAAAGATGGAAATAAAGTGTTGAAAAGTATGATGCAGTAGCAACAGATTTATCAACTAAAAAGAATACAAAAGGGTAGTAATGTACTAACTTATCTCCATTGATAAAGATTCAAATAATCTCAAAATGTAAAATGATCACAAAGATTCAAAAACAGCAAAATCAAGTAGATTAGTAAAATGTAGCAGCAGGAAAAGACGATACAGATGCAGTAAATGTAGAACAATTAAATGCAGATACAGCAATTACATTTTAAGGAGATACAGAAAATGATGATAGTTAAAAACTAGAAGAAACATTACAATATTACAGGTAGATGGAGTAAAAGTATCAACAGAAATGCAACAGGAGATGGACTTTAGTATTATCAATAGATGAGTACAAACAAGAACGTTGCAGATCAAGCAGTAACATCAGCTAAAGTTAGCACAAGATGCAAGAACAGTAGTATATGTAGATGCAAATAATAATCAGTAGAATTAGGAGCAGATGGAAACTGCATAAGACAGCTGACTTTAAAAAGATAAAACATATATAGAAGTTAAGACAGCTAGATGGAGCAATAGATCCAGCTAAGACAGGATACTACAATAATTCAGACTTAAATACAGAAAAGACAAAACCATTGGAAGGAAAAAGATAAAGTGAGAAGTAGCAGAAGCTACACCTGCAAAACATGCGATTAAATGGATATGTAGCAGGGAGGAACAGATGTAACAACAAATGATGTGTTAACAAATGTAGGAGATGGAAAGATATCTGATAGATTCAAACAAAGATGGCAATAAATGGAAGTCAAATAAAATCTGTATTGGATAAATTGGGAGTAGAAACAGATGCACAAACAGGAGAAATTAAGCTACCAACAATAACTCCAATAAAAGGAGCTAATGGAACTGATGGAGCAGCACCTACAACATTAAAAGATGGATTAAAGTAATGTAATATCTAAAGTTAATGAAGGAATCAAATACAATGGAGACTTAGGAGACAGAAGGAACACAACAACTAGGAACAGTATTTAATGTAAATAGAGCAGCAGGAACTAAATTAACAGAAACAATTAAAAGCAACTGCAACGATACACAAGATACAACAATAAACTATGTTGGAGATAACTCAATAACTAAGTATACTAAGAATACAGATGGAAGTGGAAAAACTAGGAAATAGGATTCAAAGAAAGTCCAACATTCAAAGATGTAACAGCTGATAGTGTTAATACAAAACATTAACATTTGATGATGGTAAGGAAATAAATTAAAAGTAGGACCAACAACAGATGGAAAAGCATTACAAATAGGTGCAAAGAAATTGCAACTAAGGAAGATGTAGTGAAAACTTACTAAAGATGGAACAAAACGAAGCTGGAAGAGTTGATTTAAGTAAAGATAAATTACAGTAGTTGGAAAACGGAGCTATCAGTTAGATATTGCAGAGAGAGTTACTGTAAGTTTAGATACAGAACTAAAGCTAAGATTGATAAAATTGGTAAATCAGCATCTGAAGGAAGAGATGGATTAGATGGAAAGATGGAACAAATGGAAGTCATGGATTAACAGCAGCAGATGGATTAAATGGAAAAGATTTAACAGATAAAGTAAATGCGTTGAAATGGAGAGCAGGAACAGTGGTATTTACGAGATAGGATGAAATAGACTAGTAAAAAGCAAATGATGGAAACTATTATAAAAGCAGATAAAAGTAAAATAGATGGAAGTTTAAAACTCCAGCAGCAAACTAAGAAAGCAAATGATGGAAACTATTATTTAGCAAGTCAAGTAGGAACAGATGGTAATGTAATAACTCCAGAAGGAGGAACAAAACCAACACCACAAGAATATAATCCGGAATTAAGAGTAGTAAATACAGATGGAACAACAACTAATCCAATAACATTAAATAACTAGCAAGTGCATTAGAAGCTGTTCGTGAAGAAAATAAAAGCAGTAACACCAGAGAAAGCACAAGAAGCAGTAAAAGCATTGTTAGAAAAACAACAGGATTAGATAAAGCAGCAAACTTAGCTGACTTACAAGCATTAGCAGTGGCAGGATTAGACTTTACAGGAAATACAGGAACTGTAACATAGAGCATTAGGAACTACATTGAATGTTGTAGGACAAAGAACACCAGCAGCAGACTCGCCGGAGCAAGTAACAACATTAATGTTGTAGCTAGTGAAGTTGAAGATCAAACACAAAAGCTAAAATTACTAAACTTGAAATCCAATTAGCTAAAGCACTACAAGAATATTGAATCTATCCAAAATGGAGATACTAAAGTTACTTTAGGAAAAGATGGAGTTTCAGTATCTGGACAAGATGGAAAAGCTACTGCAGGAATCAATGGTGGAAATGGAACAAATGGAGCATCAGTATCAGTTAATGGTAAGGACGGTAAAGACGGAGTAACTATTAAAGGAACAGATGGAACAAATGGATCATCAATAGTTGTACATGGAAAAAGAGTGAAAGATGGAAAAGATGGAGTAACTATTAAAGGTGGAGATGGAACAAATGGAGCAACAATTACATTTGATAAAGAAAAGCAGATAGTCACTGGAACAGGTTCTATAACTGGTCTTAAAGATCCTGAAATTGATCCAACAACTAATAAACCCAAAAGATCCAACAGCAGTAACTACAGTAAATTATGTAACTAAATCAAAATTGAAGGTGCTAAAACAGAAATCACTAATAATATTAAAAATCTTTGTTGATGGTGGTATGACGTACAATGGTAAATTCTGGAGATGAAGTTAAAGTTGAGTTAAATGAAGCAGTAAACATCAAGGGTGAAGGTAGATTATACTGGAACAGATTCTGCTACTGGAAATATAGCAGTTAGTAGGTAACAATAAAACTAGCACACTTGAAATTAAAGCTTAATAAAGACTTGAAAAACATTGAATCTATCTCATCAAAAGATAATGCAAGTGAGATTACACTAGAGAAAATGGAGTTTCAGTATCTGGACAAGATGGAAAAAGCTACTGTAGGAATTAATGGTGGAAAATGGAATCAGATGGCGCATCAGTAACAGTTAATGGTAAAGACGGAAAAAGACGGAGTAACTATTGAACAGATGGAGAAAATGGATCATCAATAGTTTGTTAATGGAAAAGATGGAAAACCAGGAGTAACAATTAATGGTGGAAATGGAACAGATGGAAAAGATGCAACTATTACATTTACAAAAGATGGAGATAAAGGAACAGGTTCTATAACTGGATCTTAAAGATCCTGAAATCGATCCAACAACTAATAAACTAAAAGATCCAACAGCAGCAACAGTAAACTATGTAACAAATGAAATTAAAAATGTTACAAAACAATATTAATAATGCTAGTGCTACAATGGATAAAGGTCTAAACTTTGATGGAAATGATAATGAAAAAGTTAATGCTAAATTAGATGGAACTGTAAGTATAAAAAGGTGAAGGTACAGTGCCTACAGGAACTAATCACCGCAGCTAACAACATTAAAGTTGAAAAAGATACAACAGATAAATCTACAGGATTGAGTTGTTAAAACTTGCTGATAAATTAACTGGAATGACTGGATTTGAAACTAAAGAAGAAGAAGGTAAGAAAGTTACTATTAATAAAGATGGTATTACATTCAACAAAGATGATAAAGGTAATGGAACAGGTTCTATAACTGGACTTAAAGATAATCCAAATGATTCAACATCAGCAGTTACTCGTGAACATATAATCACATTTGTTACAGAAGTTACTAATAAATTAAATGAATCAAAAACTATCAATTATAAAAGCTGATAATCAAACAAAAGGTTCTGTATCATTAGATAAAGGTATGGAATTTAAAGGTGATAGTAATATAACAACTAAAGCTGATAAAGATGGTGTTGTTGAATTCAAATTAAGCTAAAAAACCTTGATTTATCAACTAAAGTAGGACAAAGTTATACTCTAGGTACTATAAAAGGAATTAAGACTGATGAAAAAGATCCAACATCTGTTGCAACAGTAGATGTATGTTGAACAAAAAGATGGGAGATACAGCTGGATTGCAACTAAAGCATTAGTTGGTGTAGCAAATGCAGTGCTATGGCAAACTTACCTCAAGTTAATAATGTTGGAAACAACAGACATGTTGTATCAGCAGCTTATGGACATTATGAAGGTCAAAAATTACATAGCATTAGGAATAAGTGGTATAAACAAAGAAAGAACAGTAGTTTATAAAGGAAGTGCAGCATTAAATACTAATGGTAAGATAGCTTTAGGAGTAGGAGTGAGGATATCAGTTTGGAATAGATAAACATGATGAAATTCAAAATGATTCAAGTGTTAAGGCACTTAAAGAAGAAGTAGCAGTACTTTAAGAATAAAGATGCTAAAAACACAAAATATCATTACTGAACTTAAGGAATTAATGAAGAAAAAGATATTGAAAATGAGTACAAAATCATATAGACTTGAAGAGGAAAAATAGAGAAATCAAATCTTACATTGATGAATTAAGAAAAGAAAATGAAAAACTAGAGAAGAACTTAAGAAATTAATGGAAGCAGTTAAAGAGAAAAAGCTGAAACTAAATAATTAAAAGTTATGATCTAAAAATTAGAGGAAGAAGTAAAATTCTTCCTCTTTTTATTCATATATTGTTTTAGTATATATAATATAGATTTTATGATAGTTTATTAGATATATGTTTTATAAATTTTTATTGAACTTAACTTTTTAAAGTGTTATTATTTATGTATGAGTGATTAAGGAGAGAGTTATGGTTAAAGAAATGAAACAATTATTTATTATTAATTTAGTAGCATCATTATTAATATTATTATTGGCTTAGTTTTCTTTCTCGTCACAATTAATGTTCTTATCTTTAGGTATATTTGTTTCAGTAATATCTAATCTTATGTTGTTATATGCTGTATATAGAAGTGGTATACAGAAAATCAGGGAAGGATCAATGTTTATAGATTATTCTAAAAGATATATATCTTATACATTATATCTCTTTATTTTGTTTATAAACTAAGCAATAGATTTTTGTTGAAAATACAGTATCTAATATAATATTCACAGCATTAGGTTTTTGCTGTTCAGATTAGCTTATACTTAAAAACAAATATTAAAGATTTAAGTGCTTCCAGAAAGGAGATGGTTTTAATTGCCAAAGAAAAATTGGATTCTTAGGTTTGGATAGGAATAATATTTTTGATGGGTTTGATAGTTAATATAGGACTTGCATTAATTTCCACTTTTCTACCTGTTGCTTTCCAAAAACGCAGAAGGAATAATTGAGGCACCTGAAGTATTTTTAGTATACCTTTAGGACATTATGTCATAATATTAATCAAACGGTAGCTAATACTTGGGCTCGTTATGAGCTGTTATAATAGTTATTTTAATACTTTGGAACAAAAACTTGAGTATAGATAATCCTGGTTTTTCAATTAGTATTAGAGGAGTATTATAACTTCACAAATAACCAGTTTTTAGAAGGTTGGTGAATATAAAGGGACATTTATGGATTTTTCTCAGCAATGTTTTTCAATGATATTACTACAAATATTTCTATGTTCCTATTTCCTTTTGTAGTTATGTGAAACATGCGAAAATGGATTTGATAATTACTGCCTTTTTAGAACGGCAACAGCTGATATGAATACGACGCAGGAATGAGCTATGGTTGTGTTTATAATCTTTATAGGTGCTGCAATTTATAGAATGGGATTTACTGGGGCTTATGAAAAGAATTATGTCAACCTTTCATATTTATGTTCCCTATAAATGTAGTCGGAGAATTTGCAAAACCAATAAACATATCTATGAGATTATTTGGTAATATGTTTGCAGGTCTTGTAATAATGTCACTTGTATATGGTTTAGTAATGCCTAATGTTTTACCTAATATTACAGGTAACTTATTAAAAGGAAGTTTAAGTTTGCTGTAGGATGGCCAAAATGTAATACAGGTATATTTAGATTTCTTTATAGGTATATTACAAGCATTAGTATTTACAGTACTATCTTCTGTATATATTAAACAAATGTTAATAGGAGATGAAGAGGAAGAATAAAAATTAAGGAGGAATGATGAACGAATCAATAATTAAAGGCAGCTCTTTTTAGGAGCAGGAATAGCAGCTTGTGGTGGTATAGGAGCAGGTCTTGGACAAGGTCTTGCAACAGCTGCAGCAGTAGAAAGCAGTAGCAAGACAAACCAGAAGCTAAAAACAGATATAATGTCAACACTATTTATAGGGTGTGCAGTAACAGAATCAACTGGGATATTTGCATTAATCATTTGCATTAATATTAGATTAATTAAATCATAATGTTTGAAAGAGGGTAATTATGGAACAAAATAATAATTTAATAACAATAGATATACTAATGATAGTTCAAATTATTAACTTTTTCATATTAGTATATATCTTTCATAAATACTTCTATAAAAATAAGGTAAAGTTATCGAACAAAGAGGTAGCTTTAAAAGATTTAGAATTAGTTAAGGAAGAGAGAAAACTTGACGAACAAAAACAAAACTATGAAAAATTAAGAAAAGAAGCTAAAAAGACGTGCCAATGACATAATAATAAAGGCAGAAAGACAAGCTGATGAAAGAAGAGAACAAATATTAGATAATGCAACAACTACTCGTGATAGAATGATAATGAGAGCAGAATCTGATGTTCTTAAAATACATGATAACATTAAGGAACAACTTAAAGATGAAGTTTCTAAAATGGCAAACTGATCTTGCTGAAAAATTATTAAGGAAAATATAGAAAATCCTGGAAATAGTAGATAAAAAGTATAGATAAGTTTATAGATGAAGTAGGTGAATAATTATGGATAGTATAAATGTATCTAAAAAGATATGCACTAGCTATTTATGATTTTGCAACTGAAAAATGATGACGTATTTGAAGTATTTGAAGTACTTAATTTACTTTTAGAACATATTAAAAATGATGAAGATTTTAAAAATTCTTGAAATATCCTGTTATAGACAAGGAAGAAAAAGAAAAATTAATAAATCATATTTATAGTGATGTAAAATAAACAATCATTGAAAATATTAGATTATCTTGTAGATAAGGATAGATTACTACATATTAAGGAAATATATGAAGAATATAGTAAAATATATTATGAAAAACATAAAAAAACTTATAGTTACAGCAATATTTCCTAAAGAATTAACTGAAGCACAAAAAGAAAAACTTACCGAAAAACCTTAAAAAGTTAAAAGGTAAAGATGTAGTTATACATTATCGTATAGATGAAAAATTAATAGGTGGGGACTTATTAGAATAAATGATGAAGTAATTGATGGTTCAATTAAGACACACTAAATAGTATAAAACGCTAAAATATATCGAGGGAGGTGTATTTTTGAAGATTAAAACCCGAAGAAATTAGTAGTATTATTCGTGATGAAACTAGAAAACTATAAGAAAAATTAGATGTATCTAATGTAGGAGTAGTAGTAGAAGTGAGGGATGGTATTGCTAGAATATATGGATTAGAAAATTCTATGGCTGGAGAACTTTTTAGTATTTCCTAATGGATCAAGTGGTATGATTTTTAAACCTTGAAGAAAATAGTGTTGGTGCTGTTATTCTTGGAGAAACTAGAGGAATCAATGAAGGAGATATAGTTAAAGGTACAGGTCGTGTTGCTCAAGTTCCAGCAGGAGAAGAAATGCTAGGAAGAGTAGTTAATGCACTTGGAGAACCTATAGATGGTAAAGGTGCTATAAATCCTAAAAATATATGGAAGTTGAGAAGAGTTGCTTCTGGTATAATAGATAGAAAACCAGTTACAGAACCACTGCAAACAGGAATCAAATCTATAGATGGTATGATACCTATAGGAAGAGGGCAAAGAGAGTTAATAATAGGGATAGACAAACAGGGAAAACAGCTATTGCCATTGATGCAATAATATCAAAATACAGATGTTTATTGTACATATGTATAGCTATAGGTCAAAAAGATCTACAGTTGCTCAAATTCAAAAGAAAATTAGAAAAGAAAATGGTGCTATGGAATATACAACTATAGTAGCAGCTACAGCTAGTGAACCTGCACCATTACAATATCTTGCACCTTATGCAGGGGTTGCTATGGTAGCAGAATATTTTATGGAAGAAAGGGAAACATGTTTTAATAATATATGATGATCTTTCAAAACATGCCGTAGCTTATGAGAATGTCTCTATTACTAAAAAGCACCACCTGGACGTGAGGGCATATCCTGGAGATGTATTCTATTTACATTCAAGATTACTGAAAGAGCAGCTAAACTTAGTGATGAGTTGGGTGGAGGATCAATTACAGCTCTTCCTATAATAGAAACACAAGCAGGAGATATATCAGCATATATTCCAACTAACGTAATATCAATTACAGATGGACAAATATTCTTAGAAAGTGATTTATTTAATTCAGGATTTAGACCTGCAGTTAATTCAGGATTCTCAGTATCACGTGTTGGAGGATCAGCACAAATTAAGGCAATGAAACAAGTTGCAGCTAAGGTTAAAATGGAGCTTGCTCAATATACAGAATTATTAGCATTTGCACAATTTGGTTCAGATTTAGATAAAGCTACTCGTGATCAGTTAAATCGTGGAGAAAGAATAATGAGTATATTAAAAGCAAAGACAGTATATACCTATGCCAGTTGAAAAACAAGTTATATCTTTCTATATAGTAACTCAAAAGGATATGTTGATGATATAGATGTTGAAGATGTACTAAACTTTGAAGAAGTTAATTCAAAGTATGGAAAGCTCTTCAGATATCTTAATTAAGATAAGAGAAACAAAAAGAAATAACTAAAGAAATAGATGAAGAATTAGGAAGACTTTATTAAAACATTTAAAAAGACTTTGTTCATTAATGAAAGGAAATGATGGCATCAAATATGAAAGAAATGAGAGCTAGAATTACAAGTATAAGTAATTCAAAAGCAAATAACTAATGCTATGAATATTGTTTTCTTCGACAAAAGTTTAAAAATTCCAAGTTCTTACATTTAAAACAAGAGAATATGAAAAAGCATTAGAAGAGACACTTTCTAATCTTTTAACAGATCTTGGAGATAGACATAATATATTATTTGAAGGTAAAAAGATGTCAAAAATGTAGGGATAATAGTTGTTAGTTCTGATAGAGGACTTTGTGGTTCTTTTAATACCAATGCTTTTGAAAAAAGAATGGAAAAATGATTAAAGATTTAAAAAGAAGGAAAAACTGTATCAGTAATAACTATAGGAAGAAAAGCTCGTGATTATTGTAAAAAGTAGAGATATAAACGTAGATAGTGAATTTATACAATTGATTCCTGAAACTATGTTTGAAAAGCCAAGATTATAAGCGAAGATATTGTAGATTTCTATCTAAATGATCATTATGATGAAGTATATATCATATACTCTAAATTCGTATCAGTTATTAGCTATAATCTAGTTGAAGAAAAACTACTTCCTCTAGTAGACCTGAAAGTATAAAAGAAAAGGTTGTTGATAATAAAAGGGAGAAGATATATTTTTGAACCTGATGAAAATAATGTACTTATAGAATTTTTTTACCAAAAATGTTAAATAATAGACTTTTATCAAGCGTTTCTTGAAACATCAGCTAGTGAACATTCAGCTAGAATGTCAGCTATGAAAAATGCAAGTGATAATGCGACGAGAGATGATAGATAAGTTAACATTAGAGTATAATAGAGTAAGACAAGGATTAATAACACAAGAATTAACAGAGATAATAAGTGGATCACAGGCTATAAAATAATAGGAGGAAAGATGAATAAAGGTAAATTGGTTCAAATAATAGGACCAGTACTAGATGTTAAATTTGCTGAAAAATTACCTAATATCTTTAATGCCTTAGAAATATATTTAGATGATAAAAGAATAGTTGCAGAAGTTCAATCACATCTTGGAGATAATACTGTAAGAGCTATAGCTATGAGTTCTACAGATGGACTGGAAAAAGAGGATTGGAAGTAATAGATACAGGTGAGGCCTATAAAAGTTCCAGTAGGTAAGGCTACACTTGGAAGAATATTTAATGTATTAGGGAGAAACTGTGATAATGGACCTAAAATAGAAACAGAAGACAGAGACACTATACATAAACCTGCACATCATTTGAAGAACAAGAAAACTCATAGTGAGATACTTGAAACAGGTAGTAAAGTTGTAGACCTTCTTGCCTTATTTTAAAAAGGTGGGCAAAATAGGACTATTTGGAGGAGCGGAGTAGGTAAAACAGTAATACAAGAATTAATAAATAATATTGCAAAAAGGTCACGGAGGACTTTCAGTTTTGCTGGAGTTGGAGAAAGAACAGAAGAAGAGATCTTACAATGAAATGAATGAAAGTGGTGTAATAAATAAGACTGCACTAGTGTATGGACAAATGAATGAGCCACCTGGTGCAAGATTAAGAGTTGCCTTATCTGTTTTAACTATGGCAGAGCATTTTAGAGATAAAGAAGGTCAAAATGTACTTTTATTTATAGACAATATATTTAGATTTACACAAGCAGGAGCTGAAGTTTCAGCATTACTTGGAAGAATGCCATCAGCAGTTGGATATCAACCAAACCTTTCAACTGAAATGGGAGCTTTACAAGAAAGAATAACTTCAACTAAAAAGGATCTATTACATCAGTTCAAAGCTGTATATGTACCAGCAGATGACCTTACAGATCCGGCACCTGCTACAACATTCTCACATCTTGATGCAACAACAGTTTTATCAAGACAAATAGCTTCACTTGGACTTTATCCAGCAGTTGATCCTTTAGCTTCAACTTCAAGAATACTTGAACCTGAAATAGTAGGTAATGAGCATTATAAAGTAGCAAGAGATACGTAAGAGTATTGCAAGATATAAAGAATTACAAGATATTATAGCATACTTGGTATGGATGAATTAGGTGATGAAGATAAGATTATAGTTAGTCGTGCAAGAAAGATACAAAGATTCTTCTCACAACCATTCTCAGTTGCAGAACAATTTACAGGTATGAAAGGTAAATATGTTACTTTAAGAGAAACAATAAGAGGATTTAAGGAAATATTAGATGGTGTTCATGATGATATACCAGAACAAAGCTTTCCTTTATGTAGGTAATATAGATGAAGTTCTTGTTAAGGCAAGAGATTTAATGGGTGAATAATATGGAAAAGAAAGGAATCTTTAAAACTTGTAACACCTGATTGAGATTTTATCAGATAAGGTTAAATATTTAAAGGTAAGAACTTCGAGAGGAGATCTTGGAGTTTTACCTAATCATACAAAATTTTTATGGGTTCTTTAGGAAGGGTTTACTATTTTTAAGAACGGAAGATAAGGAATATCAATATTTTTGTAAGTGGTGGTTTTCTTGAAGTTAGTAATAATAATGTTATTATACTTGCAGAAGAAGCCGTAGTTGCAAGTAGTGAAGAAGAATTTAAAAAGATTAAAGCAGAATTATTGCAAAAAGCAATAGAGAGCTAAGAGAAAAGAAGATAATGATATATTAGGAACTAAGAAAAATTACAAGATAGTTTAATGAGATAAGGAAAGCCCTTATTTTATTATACATAAAACTAAATCTTAGAATTTGATTATAAAATATTTGTAAAATATTTGAAATTTTTAATGTGAGAGGTGATTGACTTTTTCACTTTTATAAGTATACTTATACTAAAGGAGTAAAATATAAATTTAGGAGGAATAGAAAATGAAAAATAAATTTTTATTAGGATTATTAGCGTTATCTACTTTAGGATTAGCTAATGTATTTGAAGCAAAAAGTTGAAGTTAATGAAGAAGTTGCTAAAGGTGGAAGTGTATTTACTGCAACTAAAGCTAATCAATAAATTGAAGTTCAATTAAATGATACTTTTACAGTTACAGGTAAATTAGAATATGATTTTTCTCTGCAGTTCTTACAGGAGATACTGGTCTTTATCAGTTAAAAGCAGATTTAAAGAAATGGGATCATTAGAGTTAAATACTTTCTTAACCCTAAAAGCAAGTTTAGGATATACTTATAAAACAAATGCTTTCTAGGTTTATCTTTTAGAAGCTAATGCTAAATACACTGAAGAAGCTAAATTTAGTAAAAATACTTTAGAAGCAGGATTAAAAGGAACTAAAGAATTTGATTCTACTTAAAAGCTGAGGAAGAACTAAACTTCAATATGCTATGTACACGAATCTAAATTAACACCTGGAAGTTGGAGGAATGGTTGAATATAAACCTGTTGAAGGATTAGTTTTAAAAACTGATTTAAACTTTAACACTCAGTAACAATAACTAAGGAAAAACAACTGCTAAATTTGAATTCAAATTAAGAATTCTGCAGAATATAATGTAATGTTAAATTCTAAATTAAAGTAAGCCCTCAGCTGAATTAGTTTGTATACTTTTAGGAGAGACTTATTAAAGAAGCTAATTTAACACATGCTGTAGAAGTAACACCAGCGTTAGCAACTGAATATCAAATGTATAAGTTACTTTAAACGTTAAAAGCTGCATCAACTGTTAAAGTTTAATGGTAGACTTACATGTAACTCTAAGAGCTGGATTAAAATATGCTTGGTAATTAATATTTACTTTAATTTTATAGAGAAAGTGCCCTATTTTCTCATAAGATAATACTATGATATATATATGATTGTTGGAGGTTGTGCAAAATTGTTGTCTTTAAATGAAAGAAATGAAATGGTATATTTTTCTAATTTTGAAGTTTTGAAGAAATTGAAGTTAGCATCTAAAATAAAGAATGATACTACAAATCATAGGGAATAAGGAAATTAGCCCTAAGTAAGTTATATGTTAAAAATTATTTAGATATTCTGTAGAAAATAATTTTTGAAATATATATCATAGAAAATGAAGATTCTCTTAAGGATATTAATATTATTGAATCTCAAAGATATTTTAAGATATTTAAGTCTATAGAAGAGTATAATGAATTACTTTTGCTGATTTGAAGTTAAGATATATGATGATAATGTATATATTAGAAATTTATTAAAAGGATGAACTTGTTAAAAAGTAGATTTAGTATAAAGGAAAGAAATAGCTTAAATTTTTAAAGAAAAACTCGCGATAGTAGAGATAATAGTATATATATAGTAGATTTTGAAACATATAAAGAAGAAAAGATAAAAGAAATATAAAAGAAACAAATCCTGATTCTATAGTAATACTTGTAGCGTTTGATTCTGGAATAGATTATGCACTTTAAAATGGTGAAATATGGTATAAAATGCTGCAATTAAAAGACCTCTTTTGATATTAAAAAATTAGTAAGACTTATTAAATCACTAGCAACTAGTGCTAATTTAGAAAATAAAAGATTGGTTAGTGAAGTTTTTAAAGAGTTACTAGATTGTATAATATGGTGAATGAGGAATTAAAATTAGCTGAGATATTGGAAAAGATCTTATGCCTGATAAAAAGAATAGATTTTATTATACAATGGAATATTTATTTTCTCCAAGTATGAATGTAGGGGGAGATTTCTGTGATTTTTATAAAAATAGATGAAAATAAATTGTTGTAATATTTGCAGATATATCAGGTCATGGTATACCAGCCTCATTATTATCATCAATGCTTAAAGTTTCTATATATAATTCGGCATTAAAAGTTAGATAATTTACCAAAAACTTTCATGTCTCAATTAAATGAGAAATAATAAATATATATTCTAAAGGTAAATTTGTAAGTATGTTTCTTGTTGTGATAGATACAAATGATAATATTGTGAGAATTTTTGTAAAGTATCATCACGAACCGGCTTTAATGTATAAAGCAGGAAAGCTACTCTGATGTAGTAAGTATTGGAGACAGAAGGTCAAAATATTAGGTCTCATTTTCCAAAGAGTGGTGATATTATATTTGAAGAAAACATATTAGATTTTAATATAAAGGTGATGTTTTATTACACTATATACAGATGGTATTACTGAAGAAAACTAATGAAAATGGAGAATATTATGGTCTTGAAAGACTTATAGTATTAAGTGAAAAGTTAGAATATATAGAAGAGAGATTTAGTTAATTTTATAAGTTACATACCGTGAAATTTAGTGACGATTTAACACTTTTAAGAATAATAAGAAATGATTAAAAATAGGTATTTAAGAGAGACGTATTGAAGTCTGTTCTTTCTGTGTCATTATCGTCAATAGTATATCATGTTTCATACTCTTCTTCTTATTAAATATGGAGTGGTGGAAAAGATTACTGTTGAAGTTTTAAATGAACAAGGTATACACGCTAGACCATCCACATTTGTGGTAGACTCCACAAATTTAAAGGTAGTGTACACTTTAAAGTTATCGAAGTTGTAATGACGCTAAAAATATTATGTCAATAATGCTTATTGGATTTGAAAAGGAGAAATCAATTTGAAATTATTGCAGACAATGGTAACAAAGAAGAAGAAATACAATTACTTGCTTCAAAGACTTTATAGACCGTAGGATTTAAATAATTAGGAGTAATAACAGAATGAATGATTTTGAAAAAGAATTAAACCTTGTTACCACTTTCACAAAGAAAAAGGTGATAGAAGGCTCAATCAGAAAAGATAACGAATTTGGATATTTAAATACACAATCAAAATTAGAAGCACGTATTAAATTAAATGAATAGGGTAGAATTTAGAAAATAGAGCGAAACTCTTCTCGTCCTTATATATATTCAGTAACAGACGAAATGTATACTTGTTTCTAAAACGCATTAGAAAAGAGAAGAAGAATTAAAATCTTTAACTAAAGGTAGCATAGTTAAAAGGTAAAACACTTGAAAGAGGCCAAAATTGGATACCTAGTTAAACTAAATTCATTAACTGCTACTTTAATACCTTATAGACAATCAGGTTACTAAAGATGATGACGATAATATCTAAAGGAATTTGAGTTTTGAAGTTACTGCTGAGGGAAAATAGTAATACTTTCAAGACTAAACATAGTTAAAATAGGAAATTGATACTTTCTTTAAAAATACAAAAGATTGGAGATGTAGTAACTGGTAGTATCCACAATATATATTAGACCATGGTTTAACAATCAATTTAGCGTATATAAAGCTTTATTACACCAATCTGAATTATCTTGAGGGTAAAAGAAACCAAATTAAAACAATTTAAACAAGGAGATAAAATATCTGCTAAAATAATAGAACTTTGTCAAGAGGAAAATAAAGTTAAATTGAGTTAAACAATTAACCTAATCCTTGGTTTGATAGAAAAATAAATATCAATTAGGACAAAATTTTTGATGCTCCAATCAAACAAATACTTGATTTTGGAGTGGTAGTTGATCTTGGTGAGGATGAAGGATTTATGACATATTTCTGATTTATTCTATAAAAAGTAAATAATATGAGAAAAGAATATCAAATCGGAAATGTAATCTCCTTGTGAAATAATTGGATTCAATGATGAAAAGAAAGAATATCATTAAGCTCAAAAGTTGTGTTTTGATAAAATATGGGAGGAAATTGATAATTTCATTTCATAAAATGATATAGTTAAAGTTCAAGTAAACACGTGTTAAAGATTTTGGATTATCTGCACAAAGTGATGAAAAATATTGGAAAATATTTGTTCCTAAATCTGAATTTTCATGGGAAAAAGAATGAAATTAAGAAATATAATATAAATGATACTATAGATGGAAAATTATAGAAATTAACAAAGAAAGAAAAACATTGTTGCAAGTATTAGAAAACTTGGAGTATCTCCATGTAGTTGAAGTAATGAATATGCTTTTAAACGAAGAATACAACGTAATTGTTACTGATAAAATAGAAAATGGTGTTCTTGTTAGAGTAACCAACGACTTTAGGATTGATTCCTAAAATGAATTATTAGAAGATGTTAACATAGGAGAAAACTGTATTAGCTATTGTTTTGATGAAAAAGATTCTATACTATTATCAGTTAAAAATAGAAGAAATTAAAGAAGAAAAAGAAATGGAAGAATTAAAAACAATATGTTATAAAATAATTAGGAGGCGCTGTGGGAATAAAATATATTGATGCTAAAAAGATTAAGACGTATTTTTAATAAGTGGTGCTAAAATGGGTAAAAATACATGAAGACTACTTAAATGAATTAAATGTTTATCCAGTTCCTGATGGAGATACTGGGTCAAATATGTCTATGACTTTAGAGACTATGAAAAATGATTTAGAAAATGATACTACTAGTAGTATGTCTGAAGTAAAAAGATGTAATAGAAGAAGCAGTTTTAATGGAGCCCGTGGTAATTCTGGAACAATATTATCTCAAATTATAACAGGATTCATAAGAGGGATTGGGGATAAAAAAAGATTAGAAGTTAAGGATTTAGCACAAGCGCTAGAAAGTGCAAAAGAAGTTGCATATCAAGCTGTAGATACTCCTGTTGAAGGTACTATACTTACAGTTATAAGACGTATAAGTGAAAAAGTTAATGAAAATTAAAGGAATCAACAGATTCTTTAGATCAAAATGTTAGATACATTAACAACTACTGCTAAGGAAGCTGTAGATGATACCCCAAACTTACTTGAAAAATTAAAAGAAGCTGGAGTTGTAGATTCTGGTGCAATGAGCTTTATTATTTCTTCGTTGGAATAGGAAAAGCACTTTTTAGAAATAGAAGAAATTGTTACAAGAGAAACTGAAGAAAAAGTCTTTGATTCTAAAATAAATAATATAACTCATGACCCAGCAGAGATTCATTATAAATATTGTACTGAATTTATAATCCGTAACGCTGATTTTTGATATAAATAAATTTAAAGAAGATATTTTTAAAACTAGGAGATTCTGCAGTATTTGCTCAAACTTCTAAGAAATTTAAAATACACTGTTCATACAAATAATCCTGGGCAAGCTTTTAGAATTAGCTGTTATTCACGGAGATCTTGAAAAATAAATAATAGAAAATATGAAACTAGCAAAATGAAGGTTTAATAAGTAGGAAAAAGATCAAACTAAGATATTCTCTAACCATAAACAAAATCTTTCTAAGTATTCGTATGTAATATTAGCTGATACATACAAACTTAAAGATGAATTTTTAAAACGCAGGAGCTGATGCTGTATTACTTGGAGGTCAAAGTCAAAATCCAGTGTACAAGATATATTAAATGCTATAGCTAAAGTTTCATCTAATAAGCAAATTGTAATATTGCCCTAATAACAAAATGTTGTAGCTACAGCAAATATAGGCTGCAGAAAAACAGAAAAAATGTTATAGTTGTTCCTACAAAAACTATGCTTGAAGGTTACTTCTATCTAAATAACTCACTATAATATATTAAGTAATACAAAGAGAAGAAGAAAAGAAACTATTCTCATAGAAGTTATCATAGCTATAGAGATACTCAAGTAGATGGATTAACTATAAAAATGGAGATTACATAGCTTTAGTTAATCACTAAAATGAACATTGCAATCCTTCATTATCAGAATTAGTTTCTGAATTAAAAATACATATATAACAAATAAAAACTACATCAATTGTTCTTGTAGAGGGTAAAGAAAAAGGATGAAAGATATTGTCAATATATTCAAAAGAATATAAAAATATTAAATTAATAGATGGAGAACAAGAAAATATTACTATTACATATATGTAACAACATAAACCTGAAAATCTACCTGATTTTGCTTTCGTTACAGATCTCTTTCTTCTGAATTATCTGAAGATGAAATAAAAGGACTTCATCATACTATACACACCCATAAGACTTGAAAGCACTGGAATGCACTATAAGATGGTGGATATAACAAAAAGAAGAGTTTTGGAAAAACTTGTTGAAGAAGATGCGTTATTCTAAGAGTGCTCAACCTCTCACCTCGTGAATTGATGAATCTTTATACTAATCTTTTAAATAAAAGGATATCAAAAAGTTGTTGTTGGTTAATATATCAAGCAATCATGAGTGGAACGTTTCAAAACTGCTAAAAATGGTTATAAATAATCTAAATAAAGAAAAAGATATAGTTCTTTATGATACACAACTTGTATCATATACCTTTAGGAATAATGATTAAAGAAGCTGCGAAAACGTTCATTAAATCACGAAAGTTTAGAACAAATATTAAAATGGTGTGATAAATTTAAAGCTAAGAACAAAAACCTCTAATACCAGTAGATTCTTTAAAATATCTTAAAGAGGTGGAAAGAATTAGTAAAGTTGCTAAATCTGTTGGAGACTTCCTAAACCTAAAACCTATAGTTACAATTTCTCAAGGTCTCTATGGCTGTTGAGAAAAAGTATTTGGTGATAAATCCTGTCAGAACTTTATAATAAACTACTGTTGACAGCTCAAAACAAAGTTTATACCTTTTATACAGCTTGGGTGGAACTCAAAAAGAATTAGACAGTATTAATATATTACTTTGAAAGATTTAAGAACAATCCAAAAATAACTATCGTTAATAAACCTTATATCATAGGGCCAACAGTTGGTACTCATGCTGGTCCAATATATGCAGTATGTATGTTCCTAAACTACTTTAATGAAAGAAATTATTATTGATAAAAATCCTTTAGAATGAAAGTTTCTCAATATTTAAGAGAATTCCATAATTATTCAGGGAGAAGTTTAAGAAATATTGAGAGTGTATTTTAATGGTAATAAGGTTAAAACAACTTTTTGAAAATTACCCCCAAGAAGGTATATTAATAGTTAAAGAAAAGAAAAAGTACAGATCTCGAAGCGAAATATTTAGATTTGGATATAATTTATGAAGATGATGATTTGTTAACAATTAATAAACCCCATTTTTACTAACGCACCTCAACATTAAAAAGTAGAATGACACTTTGCTAATGGTATAGTTTACTATTTTAATGATAAATATATATTAGTTCCAAGATTTGCAAATAGACTTGATATGAATACTTCAGGTTTGATTATTATTGCTAAAAATGCATTTTACTCAAAGTCCAAAGTGAAAATGCAAATATAGATATTTAGCAATAGCTGAAGGTATTATTGAAGATGATCATTTTACAATAGAGAAAAATATATATAAAGATGGAGATAGATTAGATAGAATAATAGATGAAAGAGGGCAATATGCTAAAAACTGAATTTAAGGTTATAGAAAGATTTTAAAAATATAGGAGTTACCTTGTAGAGTGTAAACCATACACTGGGAAGAACTCATCAAATAAGTGGGGTACACCTTAAATCAATAAAATCATCCAATAATAGGTGATAGTTTGTATAACCCTGAATCTCCAAATATAATAAAATAGTTAATAGGCAAATGTTACATCTCATATTTTCTAGAATTTAATCATCCCAACAACAGGAAAGAGATTAAAAATTTGATATTGGACTATATAAAGATATGAAAGATTTAATATATTAATATTAAAAATAGAAATTAAAAGAACGTGTTCATCAAAACTAGATATAAAGAACTAAATAGAAGTTTGAAGTACACGTTCTTTTTATTTGTTAAATTATTTTGAATTTTAAATATATATATTTTTGTTATAAATACCTATAATTAATTAGTATAATATATCCCTTAAAATGGAATATATAAATGTATTACATTTCTTTTGATTACATTTATTAAAGTGTCATTTGAGTATTCCATTCTATAAACAAAAGAAGTTTTTGTCATTGTCTAAAAATATGTTTTAGAAAAATTTTATCACCTTCCCAAAGGTTAAGATTTAATATATTTTTCTCTGTTTATATACTTTCAATTCACCTTCGTTACAATTCCAAAGTGTTCCTTTTAAAATCATCACTAGTAAATACATAAATATATTCAACTTTTCCCATTATATACAGTAATATTAGTAATCCTCTTAAATCAACTTTATTTAATGAGTGAAGTCTCTTCTAGAGTTTCACGTCTTTAACTGATTGAAATGGATCTTCACCTTCTTCTATCTTTCCACCCTGACTCTATCCATTTCCCTTTGTTTATATCATTTTCTTTTTATTTCTATAAAGCATAAGTATTTTATCATCTTTAAGTAAATAACAAACAGTATACATTTTCTTCATTTATCACCCTTTATTAAAAGTATATATCATAAATATATTTTTAATATTAATAATAAAGTTTTTTAAATATTATAAAAATAATTTAGAAATTTATTGTGTTTTAGAAAAATACCATAAATAAAGGATTATAAAGAAAAGTAAAAATTTAAAA
>BNJS01002211.1_pt1 | contig 86340 bp, 123 predicted proteins | sample 8540461 | NCBI WGS metagenome assembly BNJS01 (sample SAMD00202454, study PRJDB9452) | human saliva metagenome | isolation source: human saliva | place: Japan
ATTGTTGGAAAATAACCGTCACGAATCACAATGACTTCTTCAATAAGTAGGAATTTCTTCAATAAATGCGTCGCAATCACAAAGTTCTTGGTCTACGAGCATACCTTCTAATAATTTTTATTAAATAATTAATGATGGTTTGCATCTATCCTAAAACTGGTTCATCTAAAATACATAGGATACAGGCACACTTAGTGCTAATGTTAACTACAATACTCTTATATCCTGTAGATAATTCAACTAATTCTTTTTCTCATCAACTCCGAATACTTTCATGCATTCTTGGCAAACTCGGTATCAAATTCTGGATAAATTTCTTGGAAAACTTTAATAATTTTTTCTCTCCAATCAATTAGGAACCAATTTTGAGACTTGATAAGTAAATATCGCTCCATTAGCCTCTGGAGTTTGTCCATAAAGGATGATTATCTAATAAGATTTCTCTGAGATTCTCAATTCGATGAGCTTAATCATGTCAAAACTATACTTTTCCGGCTCATTTCTTCTGATGATCCATAAATGCTTTCTGTTGTAATCCTCAAAGCTCCCACATCTTTTACTGCAAAGGTATATTTTGATACATTTCCTCTTCTAATGTCATATCTCTTTCACTCCTATCAGGTCATTTCTTTTTCAATCATTGATAAATAGTTTCTTGACTACTATTACCTGCGTGTTGTGCTTCTTGAACGATAGTTTGGAATGGTCGATTCCAAAAATTCTTTTGTCGTTTTGTGATTGGATATTATGCATTGCACCTACGCTACTTATAAGTTCCTAATCCTCTTACGTTTCTAAAATATCTTGTGCAACCAATAAATTCATCACTTCTAGTCTGTTGCTGGATTAATTTGATACTTCCGTGGATATCTCTGTTGTTGAAGGAACTTGATACGCTTCTTGGTGCCAGTTCACTCTATAAATTTTCTAATTCTAGTTGGTCAGCCCTTGTTGAGAATAATGGCAAAGTCCTACGAAAATCAAATTTCATTCCTCTCTTCCTTTACCTATAAAATCAAACACTTTACGGTTAACTGCTTGCATGTAGCTAAACTAATCCTGACCATCTGCTTTTGTCAGCTAGATTCCAAGAATCAAGTGTTCCCATCTGCTCACGTAAAGGTAGAAGAAAAATTTCGCTTTACAGTTTGCAAGGTCGCCAGCAGCCTCGACAAAAGCTGAGTCTCATGGCTAAAATTCGAGCCTAGGTCTCAATTTCCTGTAAAAATCCACAAGAGACTGGATACTATGTACTACAAAGAAAATTTTTCTTTGAAATTTTTATCCAATAAACAAAACTAGGCGATATACGATTTTCGATAGATGTTTATAAGTGAGAGCAGATGATTACTCGAATAATTTTTGTATATTACAAAATTTGTATTTATACTAAAAGATACAAAAAGAGAGCCGAGCGCGAACTCGACTCTCTTGTAGACCATTAAAAGACGGTAGCTTATTTTTGATGTGTATACACCGCAAAACTCATCAAAGTTGTGTGAGCGGTGTTATATCATTATTTCTATGAGTTTTGACAATCAGAGACAACAATACCAATCAGTACCATGGCAGGTTTCCTATCAATGTCATTACTTCCATGGCTTGACAAATACAGCTCTCCTTCTAGTGGAATTTAATTCAATGTCATAAAGCATCACCTACCTTATTAAGAGATTTGCCACGCTTTCAAACTTTCTACGCATATACCTCTACCGTAAACATTTCCTAAAATGGAATGCAACTCTAGTTTTTATTTCATTCAATGATTTCTAATTTAGTTTAAGAACAGAATCATATACTCTCGTATCCAAATATCAAAACGATGTTGTGAAGTACGCTCCATATCGTATAAAATTCCAAAGAGAAATTTCTTTGCTGCATAAATACAAAATCTAATGCCTTAGATTTTATAGGAAAATTCGAGACCGAGCTCGAATTTTGGCAGCCATGAACTCAGCTTTGCGAGCTGCTAGCAAACCTTGTAGCCATTTTTCTTTTGGAAATTTCTCTGAAAATCCACCTGCCAACTGAGTTTCTCACCGGCAGGATAGAAAAGTCTATTTCTTCTAAATATTGTTCTAACAGTTCTTCTAGTATTCTTTAGTATTAGTAGCCGATTACTGTTACGACTTCTCATCTTTCTTAACAAGTAAAGTTGGAATACTCATTACTCCAAATTGACGAGCAGTATTAAGTTTTTCATCAGCATCTACTTTTTGCAAAAGATTACTTTATCTCCCAATTCTTCGTCTAATGCCATCGATAACTGGACTTGCATCGACATGGTCACCACCAAAGGTGCTAAAGTCAACTTCTTTAACTCCTTCATTTGTTTTTCTACAAAATTGCTATCATTTAATGATTGTACCCATTAAAAATCACCCTTTCTTCTCGCTTGTAAACATAGTATATCAAGCATTCTATTTACAAAATATTCTATCACGAAACATTCCGTCACTACATCAGTAGTCACATCAGAAAAGTCTTTTCAAACTATAATAATACTACAGTGGCTTTCCTCCCATATTCATTGGGCAAATTCATGAAAGCCACACCGTCTTTCTTCAGAGTCTTATGACACACCTTGTTGAATGCACCCGTACCCGACTGAATAATCGTCACACGAGGATATCCCACTAATAAAGCAGCATCTAGAACAATTCTAAATCCTGATGAGCTTCTTCCTAGCGTTTCCACGTGATCAATTCCGTTGAAAAGCAGCTCGAACGATGACTCTTCACAATCACTTGGGTTGGTTTTACTTGGTTTCTTCATCAATGTACTAATCAAATCTTCACTAGCATTTTCATCTTAATAATACCCATTTGAACAACCATTCTTGCTCAAAATCAACTAGTATTCCTCTTTGTCAAAACTTCTAACCTACGCTTTGTCCTAGGCGTAATGATTTCTTGCTTTTTTCACATTTTAGTACTTTATTTCTTCAAAGGCTTGTTCATATTTTCGTCAACATTGCTGTTTCTTCTCAATTAATTTCATGTTCTTTTACAACTGTTTCCCTTACTCTTCAATTGCATTGCGCGAATATCTGCAAGAATTTTTCTGCATCTTCTTGACACTGAGATACTAATTCATTGGCTTTTTCTTTTAGCGTTTCCAATGAGTCGAGCTTTATTTTCTTGAAGTTTTCTGTTTCAGTTTCAATGCTTCTAATAATTGCAGAACTTTCTTTTAATTGTTGTTGAGATCACAGTGCTTGGTCTACACAATACGACGTTTTCTTTCCTAAAATCAAAATCATTTCATTTCAATTCTTGGCTTTCAGCAGAAATAAATTGTCGTAGCTTTGTTCAATGACAACTGGAAGTCCTAGTCTTGCTGCAATATCAAAGGCATTACTTCTTCCATGGAACTCTAAAGTAAGAAATCAGATACGTTGGTTGGAGGTGTATCACTATCAAACTCCATACTTGCATTAATTGTTCCTACTCGATTACTATCATAGACTTTTCAACTCAGGATAGTGAGTCGTTGCAGTAACTTTAACTGTTTTGTCTAATCATAATCTAAATCACCAATCGCTAGTGATGCTCCTTCTTGCGGATCTGTTCCTGAACAATTTCATCCATTAATACTAAACTGCATCAATTTTATATAAAATTGAAACGATTACTTTGACATATGAGATGAAAATGTACTCAAGTTTGTTCAATCGATTGTCTCATCCCAATATCTGCGAAAATTTGAGTAAGACTCACCTACTGACTATCCAGTAGTGCTAGGATATATAATCCCATTTGTGACCATTAATTGGATAATCCAATCGTTTTAAAAGGATAGTTTTACCACCCGTATTTGGACCAGTAATAACAATTATTGATATGTCTGCCCTAAAATAATATCATTAGCATATCACTGATTTTGGCGAAATAAGCGGATGTCTAGCTTGCCAAATCAACATGAGTTTTCTTCATCGATAATCAGCTCATTTGCTTTTATTTGTTTGGCATACAGTGCTTTTGCATTTGCGATATCTAAACGAGATAATACATAATGATTTTTGTGTTAAAGAAAGGTGTGTGAGGCATTAATTTTTCAGATAATTCCAAATAAAATGCGCTCGACTTCTTTCTTTTCTTGTAATTGATAATCTCGTAATTTATTATTCAAGTTTACAATCGCTTGTGGTTCCATGAAATAATATTTGTCCTGTTGCACTTTTGATCATCAATTCCACCAAGGTTGATTTATATTCTTAGCTAACAGGAACAACATAGCTGATCGATTTACGAGTTGTAATTAAAAGGTCCGTTAAATATGCATATGTTTCCCAGTGACATACGTATCAATTGCCCTTTAATTTCTTGTTCAGTTCTGGAAATTTCACTTGACAGATTCCACTACCCAACTGGAGGCATCATCTAATACATATCCATCTTCACGGATCGAATAACTGTAATTGTGAAATTTTCTAGGTAAATATTCTAATTTTTCTACTAATTGTGGTAATCGATCTAATGTAATCTCTTCTTCTTCACACTTTTCAAAAGTGCCCACTATGATTTCGTTGTTTGTAATACTTTTAATATTTTAATAATTCTCTTCCATTTAAGTCCTGCTTCTACTTCTAATCGTTTAATAGATACACTAATATCTAGCTAATTTAGAATTGCGATTCCTTGTTTTCAATCGTAAAAGCGTTACAGCATCTCTTGTTTCTTCAATTTTATTTCAATTTTTGAGTATTCATTTCAATTGATTGATTGAAGAATCATTGTTTTAACTTTGAGTATTTGCCAAATTCTCTTACAGCATGTCATATTTTATGAAATTCTAAAATCTCTTCAATTTTTGATTCATGCTTTTCTCCTCCTTTTTAGACAGAAAAAGTGAAAATAAAATATTTTCCACTCTTATAGATTCTACTATTCTTTCACTGAATGGATTTCTAATCATGGATTATGAAAACAACCACATTTTAACAATTCCTGAGAATAATAGGGTATATAGTCACAATCCAATTCGCTAGAGTATGTCCTTCAAAATCTTTTTGTCTACTGAATCCATAGGAATCATCGCTACTAAATATAGTACAAAGAAAATCGCTCACTATGGAAAACAAATCCTAAAATTGACTCCTCCTAGTGTATTAAATTGCTTTAATTATCAGTAATTTTTGTCACTTTCTTTAATCACAGTTGTAATCAAACTGAACAATTGCCCAGTTCCAGCCCTATAATAACAATAAATGAGAATAAGTAATAAAACAGTTGATCCATTTCTAATAGCTTGACCTTCAGAAAAATCACTAAATGCGTTTCCAGGAATATATGATGGAAAAGGACATACATTTCAATCATTTTAGAAGATGCTCGATAACCGAAATATAGCAATAAAAGTAGAAATAAGTATATGCCAACAAAATGAAGGATTTCGTAAAGCTAATCCTCTTCTAGCACTATAAATTCCTAATAATAAAAATAATAAAATGCCAATTGTTACCATCAAGTACTACTTTCTCCATAAATCTTCTTGTTCTGACAAATTGTTTTCAAATTGTTCGCTTACGTTCTAGAAACAATGCTTTGACGTTTACTTCCTCTAGGATGAAGGAAACATTTTTTCTTCAATTGTTGATTTTCTTCTTCTAACATCATTAATTGTTCTTGTTTTCTAATTGTACACTCACTGCATTAATCGCTAGTAAAATGGCTTTTCTTCATTAGAACATTCTTTTACCTTCACTAAGTTCATTCCTGTTCATTTAATAATTTAATGTACTATGCATGTGCTGATGATAGGATTTTGTGCCTAAAAGTGGTATACGTCTTTCCAGCAATATTTGCACGATCTTTTACTGTTTTCTTTTTGAGACACAACTTTCATCCTTTCATTCGTTACCATATTGTGTTTAAGTTTACCATACCACACGTAAAAGGTTTAAAACAAAAGAAGCCTGGGAGCTCCTTTTTAGTATAGAAGAATAAACTGTTATTTTTCTGATTGATAACTATCACGTACAGTTGTGCAGAACCAGGTATCCACTTGGTTCAATGCTTTTTCAATAATAGCTAATGATTCTACATAGCGATAAAATGATTAAATTGTTCTAAAACATTGTTGATATAGCTGTCTCCATTTCAGGATGCTCTAAACGATAACGAGTTGGCTTGTTGAATCATATATATTCCTGTTAATTGAGCGATTATCACAATTTCTTCTGATCATAATATCTAATTTTTCAACATCATCTTCAATTGTTTGATTTAATCCTGTAATTTTCAGTCTTATCTAATTTGCAGATTCATTAAGTTGAGATAATTATTTCATTACAGAGAACTTGTAGCGAAGAATAATTCTAAATATTCTTTTGGTAAGCCCTAGTGATGATATTTTTCATTGTACGTTTCATGTGCATAGATCTAATTCAAAAACATCTAAACCATCACGAATACTTTTTCTCTTGTTGACTTAAATCTGTCAATGTATTCACTAATGCTAATTGATTTTCATCAATTTCTTTTAAAATGATCTAATACAATTTCTATGTTCTTTCACAATTGAATAAGGAACTTGTTGATTTTGTAGTGCTTTACTTAGTAAGCAACAGCCTCTTATTCTTTTTCTAATTGTTTTGCAAAATCTTGACACGATTAAATTCATTATTCGATAGTACAAAAGTGAGATACACGATCGCTTCGATATTCCATAACGTTTGCTTTGTAAAAACTTGATTTAGTTTTCTTTCTACTTGAGCTGATTTCTCTTGCACATGCTTTTGCTTCATTTCAGTTTCCATTACGTAATTGATCAATTTCTACGTGTCTTTATCTAATTGTTGACGAAACTGGCACTAATTCAGTTGCTTTAATATATTTCTTTGCGCACAATGATTTGCTTCAATGAATTTCACTTGAATAGAAATTTTGAGGAATTGATAATGCTCATCATGTGATAGCCTTCTTTTAGAGTCAGCTACTTGGTCTATATATTCTTCTTCGATTTCTTGATCTTAGGTACTACTTCACATATTTGTTCAAAATCTTGCATTTCGCTTCGTTAGTCTCAGACTTCTTTAGCTTCTAAGTGGTACCTTCATTTGGTTAAAATATGAAATTTGGTAAAATCTAATTCTAAATAGATAAACGATTTTCTAATGACTCTAACGATGCCCAAATGAAAAACTATGTCAATAAATCTTTACGCATACTTCATAGACGTTCTTAACTGCCTAATTCTTCACGGTTTTCTTTTCCTATCTAATAATTTTTGTATGCTGTGTAAATTTTATCGACCTGCTTTTCGTTTCCTCAATTAATTGACTAAGCTGGTTGAAATTTGAGGCCTTTTACAAAATTTAAACGTTGTGTATATTGTTCTGCACTCACTAATGATAGCAATGTTCTGGAAACAGGAAACGAAGTAATGGTTTTACCAAAGTTGCTTGCCAAGATTTCATACATACTTTTGTTTGACCAGTTAAATTCAGATTTTTAACGTAAATAAAATATCTGCGAAATTGGAATGATCATTAATTTTTCGTTTTTACTCCTAATTCTTCAATCAACTTTACTTTGACTTAGTAATGTGCTACTCCATAACCAATAATCCTCACTACGATTATAAGTAAAAATATAAAAATCCCATATCTCTTCCTCCAAATTTATTTATCTACATATTAATTTACATACAGGTTCTAGTATATCGCGTTTGTATACTCTATGTATTTTTCGAGGACCCAAAATCCACAATTCATGAATATTTAGTCCTTTAGAAAGTTTCTTTTGATTTCTTATTTGATTAATTCATAAATTGCTTCTGCATGAGTGCTGTTGAACGAGAATAAATCATCTAATGCAAAAGAATTCATTTGCTTGGTGCATTGTATCAATTGAATCTGGGGAATAGAAGCCATCGCTACTCCACGTTTCAAACACGACCATAAGTTCCTCCACCGATGGATTGTTCATGAGCTGAAGTCCTGTTTTGTTTTTGCATGACACCTCTAATAATGTTGCTACCAATGGATCTTCTGGTGAAACATAGTGAGCGCATAGAGATTTACCTGCAGAAACAGTCAATCCATAATTAGATGACACATTTGCATTTTGTTTCTAATGTGCATCAATTCCACGTAGGATAGACGGAGTTAACTAATTTCCTCTACTTCAGGGCAAATGTTAAAATACTGCATTACTATTAATGGTCCCGATACTGAATCTTCGAAATACTACATTTAATTTTGCACCATCTATATCTAAGTAAACATTTGCTGCAAATGATAAGAAGTTTTTCAACTTGTCCTTCAAACTCATATTGATTTAAGAATGATTTGCTAAATAAGTTTGCTGCATTAATTTCCTCATGAGTGTTGAACCATGAGCTGAGTTTACCAACTCATCTAATATAACTACACCTTCATTACACTGGGCTATTTCCTTCTGGATTTTTCTGCAATATAAGCTGAAATGCTGCTACAAATTCTGAAAATTTGGAACTACTTCTGCATGACATCTTGAGGTACCATATTTTCTCTTAATCCAGCATTGAAGTTTTTCCAGTGAAATTCTCAGCACTTTCTCCTGCTAGCAAAATGTAGTGATAAAATTCCCTTTTTCTCCGTTAATAATTGGGAATTCAGCATCTGGTGAGAAGCCAAAAGTCTAGCATTTCTTCAGTTTGGAAGTAACGATCATACATTTTCCAGCAATTCTTCATCTGTACAATAATGAAACGAACACGTTTGATCTGGTAATCCTAATTCTTTTAATCATTTTGTCGCATAATAAGCTGCCATATCTTGGACGCTATCATCACTTGAACCCCGTGCATAAATACGGTCATTGATAATTTGTGGTTCAAAAAGGATCTGTTCCCAACCTGTTTCCAACAGGAACAACGTCCACATGTCCATGCTCATGTTTCTTTATAGTCAGAGATTTGGAGCAAATTCAATATGACCTACTAAATTTCCAACCATTTTGTTGTAAATCCATCACGTTCTCAATAGCTAAAAAGGCTTCTAAAAGCTTTTTGGATGAGACCTACTGGTGCATCCTCACTTGCTTTTGAATCATCACCGTACTATCAATACGTAATAAATCAAATAAATCTTTTAATAAGTCTTCTTTACGACTTTCAACTTCTTTTTTCAATCAATTTGTCCTATTATCGCTCCTTTACGAAATTCATTAGAGTTTATCTTATCATTTTCCATATATTTTGCTAGAAGAGATAACTAAAAAGGAATGAAACATTCATTTCTTACTCCTCTATTCATTTATAATTCTACATTAAATATTTTTTAAAGGCTCAATTCGGAGATCCTTTAAACTGCAAGAGCTCTCCAAGTTTTAAGGATTCATCTAAAGTGTAATGGTCCCATACTGATTCGTGATCAGATCGTGCGACAAGCTTTTCACCAGTACGATTTCACTTGATGAAATTTTACCTTCTTTTATCTTAGATTTGGACAAGTGAAGTTGGCTTTCGTCACACGGAAAGAATCTCTAAATGGTCAGCATACATTCATATCATCATCTAATGTAGTTCCCTTTTCAAAGAGACTTGCATCCTCCTGAGTCATGATTCCTTCAATTTTGTAACATAAGTTTTTCTCACATGTGGAGATAACATTGCATGACTTAAGCTCCATTATCGTTAATAATAGAAATCCATGCGTATCAATATCCAGTCTTCTGACGGAAGAGACTCCTCGTTTTAACTAATTCACCAATTAAAGTCCAGCACGGTTGCATGTTTTCGTATCCTCTGTTGCTGAAATAACCCCTTTTGGCTTATTCATCCATAGTACAAATATTTTTCATAATAGACTCTTTCATCATCTAAATAGATTTCATCTAATTTTTCATCAGTTTGTACTTTACCATTCATCACAATTTCTTGATTTTTCGAACACGCTTTTTGTTTTTAAAGAGTTAATTTCACTTGAGAACGTGTTGCTATTCCAGAATCGGCTAAAATTTATCTAGTCTCACTAAACCTACTCCTTCATTTTTGAGTTTCTGCGAATTGCAACCATTCTTTTGCCCTAATAATTCATCCGCTAATCTTGTATACAAACTCATCAATCCATAAACAATCGTTTCCAACAAAACCAACAATCACCACAGCAATCATCGCCATTAATTTTTCCATCAATATTAATGATTTGTTTTAATCCCTACTAGAGTTAAAGACTATCAATCATCATAATGGATAAATCCCTATTACTTTTTACTAATTGAATCCCCACTTTTTAAGATTAAATAAAGGTTTGATACATATAAGTGATACCCCCATATAAACAGTTGCTAAAATAAATCCAAGACTTGTCATAGTGGACCTGCACCTTCAAAAGTAAATCATCATCGGTTGCCATAACATTTTGACTACTAAAGCAATCACTAAAGCTTTAATACAATCACATGTTGCTGCATGGATTGTTGAATCGAAGTGAAAGACTATAAAAGCTCGCAAAAATACATAAACATACACAAATCATTAATAAATACGTTCATCTTCTTGCAGAATAGAAACACATTATAAATTGGCTCTGCTACCTACCATTTCCAACAGAGCAGAATCATAATAAAAGGAATATAAAACCAATATTTTCCTCAATCACATTTTCACTTCTACATGATTTCTCACGGAATAATGAGAAGCTAATAATGGTAATGCCGCTGTTGCAAATACTAATGGCGAGACAAAAATAATCATAATAATTTTATTGGCATTAAATCCAAAAATTGTTAATAATTCTTTTACTTTATTCAAAATTCAAATGATGTAAATGTATATCGCTAGTGGTTGGAAAGTTTCTTGATCAAAATACTAATTAACTGAATACTTGAAGTCCACAATCACCAAATGGTGAAAACTTCACGAATCAACTTCAAATACAATATGACTAAAAGTCATCTGTAGGCTTAGGACGCCCTTCACTCATTAATCAGCTTCATTTCCGAAACTTACCTTTCCACATTTATGTAGCCCAAATGAGACCGAGTACAGCCTTCACACTGCAACAAATGCAGCAAAAGTTGAGATGAGCAACTGCTGACAGCATAACTGCCACCAGATAATTTCATGACGATGAACTGTTAAAAGAGTACAACATACTCTAAATAATACGTACGATTTGCTCCCATGTGAGATTTAGCAGAAGGTGCCATATCCACTGTCCCGCTGATAATACCCTCTTAACAAACAATGGTGGAATAATCACTACCGCTGGAACCGAGTGATCGAGATAACCATAAATACTATCTTAAGATTTCTTGAGCAGGAGCTTTTGCAAAAATGAGGGCTGTTACAAACGCGGCAATCACTTTAACAATCCCTGTTGCGAGTCATAAATAACATTCGCCTTTAAAATATTCAGCTTACATCTCGTAATCTTTTTCTTGATTGATTATCAAGCCCACAATTTTTGAAATAGCTACCTGGGATCCAACCGTTGAAAATTTATGTAATACTAATGCGCAACCTTGTAACCTGCAATGGAAATACCAAGAAATTGGCATCATCCGTTTGAGTCGCGACATTGCTCGTGGAGATGATGTATAATGCTCCTAGTGATCTGGAAAGCCATACTACGATGGTTAGCGAGAAGAACCTTCTAATAATATCTGCTGAATCTCTTTACCTTGCAGATTTTATCGCTAATCCAGTTGATACTGTTTCCATCGTCAACAATATCCTACTTTTCATGAGAGCTTTTCTAATCCTAAAGCGTACAATATCAAGCTTATTGTATGAAATAAAAATAGAAATGAGCTGTTTCGAGCTTTTTCTACTGCCAAACAGTCACTCATTCTCACGTGCTCCTAATCTCTACATAGCAACCCACAAAGACTTTTTCATAGTAGTAGTGGTGATTAAGCCAAGTGCTGGCTTTTATCACTAGAAAAGTGAGACCTTAGGCTCCAAATTTTTGAGGCATGAATTCGCTCTGCAGAGCTGCTGCACGTCCCATTGCTACTATTCGAGTGTCATTTAAGATTAAGGCTGAAACCAAATGATGCTTTGAAATGCATATATCGTTGCTTGTGTACGGTCTTCTACTGCAACTCGATAAAATATTCAGAACATGCGTTTTCTACCGTTTTTAAAATAATAAAACATTCGTCCTGCAATTTCTGGTTCGATTTCCCTTGCGCAATCAATAAAAAGCACTTCTCACGACATTAATTCTTCAAACAAAGCGAGAATCTTCTTCTACTTCATGACGATGTTCTAACTCTACTTGCTTCTTTTCAGAATACTCCTTCTCACGATAAGTATCACGAATCGCTTGAGCCTTTCAGAAGCAGACGAAGTTTTTAGTAAATAACTTTTGCTCCAGCACTAATAGCTGGATAAACTTTTCATCATCAATAAAACTTGTCACAATAATATTTTAGCTTCTTTCCATTAGATAAAGAATTTTCTTTTGTTGCTTCAATTCCATCCATCACAGGCATCACTAAGTCCATTAAAATAATATCTGGTTTTAATTCAATCGCTTTTCCAGCACCAATTTTTCCACTCCGCTTGAGCCAATCGCTTCAATATCCTCTTGAACAGATAAATAGGCTGATACTAATGAACCATTTCAGGTCATCTATAGTCGAACTTTAATCATTCCTTCTCCTTTCTCCTGCTTTAATTTTAATTTTCAATAGTCGTTCCTTGATTGCAATACTAATAATCTTTGATTGCCTCCCATTCCTGTACACGTTCTTCAATCTTTTCAAAGCCACAACTTCCCTGCTTTTTGAAACACTTTATGGATCCATCGCATCAGACTAGTTTCTAAAATAATATAATCATCCCTTTTGTTTTTGGCTTCTAATGCCTTGCATGTCGTAAATGTGGACACCAATTCTTTGTACAATTCTAAACAGATGATCTTTCAAAATGTACTTGGTAGTGTTACTTCATCTAGTTCCCAATGAGCGATAATTGCACTTTTTAGTCATTAATTCTCTTAATAAACTTTCAATCCCTTGAACTAATGTTTTATTTTCAGTGAAATTGGACGTGGGTGTAATAATAAAGCTCTCATTTCTGATTGAGAATCATTAATCACTTTCTCTACTAATGCTGATTGTTGCGAATTGCTGGAGACAATCGATCTTTTTGCTCATTCATAGAGATAGCATCATCATCGCAGCAAAATAATTGTTGGCTCACTGAATCGTGTAACTCTCGAGCAATGCGATGTCTTTCTAATTCAATAATTTCTTCCTTCGTTTCTTCACCAATATATTCCGGTCTAGAAGAAATTTGTTGAAGATTTTGAAATCCAGTTGTTCCTGCATTTCTGCTATTTTAGCCGTTTCTTGAAAAATGTATCAATCGAATCATTAATAGATGGATGATCACCAAATTTCATTACTGATACATTTTGTAAATTGCTGATTTCTAATGGCTTCTAATTGATTATAAATAACAGAATCCGTTAATCTCGTGAAAAACACAATACTGCTGCTATAAACGTAATAACAAACACAATTAATGTTACCACCAAAAACAATCAAAAATTAATTGATTAGACGACAATTTTTCAAAATAACTCAATCCCAAATAGAACGAAATAATCATTTACTCGGATTAGAAAAATACTGAGACAAATAGAAACACTACAAAACAGATTCATAAAAACCACTTTTCATGCTTCAATCACCCTCAATCTTCTCAACAAGAACTGACGAGATAATAATTATATTACTAGATTCAAAACGTTCTGAATACATCGTAATTTATCTCATTTTTAATTCTAATTGTCTCCACATCAAACTTTGTATTTCACCCAATAAATGCATTAGACAAAGTTTCATCAATCCCAAACAGGACAATCACACGAATTCATCCAATTCCTTTTTCGAATCATAATCGTGTTTTTGTTCATTTTGGAAGAACAGTGTTCTAAATCGATAATCGTATCTCCCATGAGTGGCTAATATTAATTCTCATCCCATTCAAAGTGTATCTTTTCCAATTTTTGACTCCAATCCATTTCCTGTCTTTTGCGTATCAAATCCTCTCAGACGGTTTCTTTCTAGTTTAACGAAAACTACTATCTTTCTTCCAAATCATTCACTATCATCTGAAAAATGTAATTAATTTTCTACCATAGAAAGAATATAACTGATTAAAATACTTTCCTGCCATCTGCAAATTTCATGTAGAAAAGTACTAAAAGAATCATTAATATCTGAAAAGTACCGTTCTGTCCAGATAAAAACGATTTTAATTGAACGGCAGATTCCACAAAAATAATTCCTAGACACTATAAATAGAGCTAGGGTGATTTGTAAATACTTAAAATCCTGTTAAAACATCCCAATAGCTATAATAAAATAGTATTAAGATGAATCGATTCTTTTCATTTCTACCCTTCTTTCTCTTTAGAGTACTTTCTCACTATAAAAAGTAGATCATTCCTTCTGTCCTGACTATCCATCTAAAGACTGATTTTATGCTAGGATAGAGAACCATTTTGTTAGTCTATTCAACATTTCGGCATCATTGTCCTAGCATTTCATTTTATTATCGCAGTGGTAGATTTTGGAGTCATTTTATCGATGAGCATCTAAGTTTACTTTTCTTGGCTTACTTCACGAGGGCCCTAGTAACCTCTGCTGCTAACCTCTTTCAATTAAACGAGCTGCACGATTAGATCAATTTTAAATCGGCATTTGAATATAAGATGTACTTATCGTTTCTAATTCTGAATCATTTCTAATACTTCATAAAATAAATCATCTGGGATCAAATGAACTTCCTTCTGGTGTTTCTGAGCATCATTGTCTCATCATATTCCACTTCCTGTTGAGTACGATTCAACAATTCTTTCTGCTTCTTCATCAGTTTGGTAAGCTCCTGTGTACGAATCGCTCTTCTCACATTGAATATATAACCTCTCCTCGACGATGATAATTTCTCCACCACTTGGATCAATGTCATGCGTAGAGTCTGACCTGGATACTGCAGGGCAATTCTGAAGGCATTTTGTTGCTTTAATGGTGCGATAATAACATCAACTGATGGACGTTGCGTAGCTCGATCCATACTGAGATCGCTGCACGAGCCATTTAAGGCTTCAAACCAGATAATCGCATCTTCTGCTTCATGCTCGCAGCCATCATTAGCTGCTGACTCATCCTACAATCACGACAATATGTGGAAGCAATGGATTATCTTCTCCCGTTTCCACGTATAAGAAGCTACATGCGCATTATAGCCATCGATCTTTTCATTTCCATTGCCGCAAACATTTCATACCGTCCATTTCAGTCCCCAACTTTTCAGAAAGCTTGCACTTTCTTTTCTTGGATTTCGTACAGCAGGCGTTAATAAATAGGGAATCCCTTATAGCCCATTTAACTCTACCATTTTAGGGTCAATCATCATTAATTTGACTTCATGCAGTTTTGTCTTCATCAAAATACTTGTAATAATCCCATTAATACAAACGGACTTCCCACTACCATGTGGAACCAGCAATTAATAAGTGCGGCATTTTAGAAATATCGCTCAATCGAACATTTCCAAATATCCTCTTCCTAGAGGTACATCTAATGGTTTAGGTGATTGAAGGCTGTGAGATCCACATCACTGAGGCCCACAAAGGCTCGTTTACTATTTAGGAACTTCAATTCCTACAAGGTTTTTCCAGGGTGGCGCTTCAATACGAATATCTTTTGCAGCAAAGGCTAAAAGCAATATCATCACTTAAATTCACAATTTTGCTAACCTTCACTCCAATGGCTTAATTTTCAAATTTAGATTTAGCAGGCCCTACTAATGGATTTGGCATCACTTTTGCCTCTAGCTCCAAAGACTTTTCAAACGTTCTTTCTAAAATTTTTAAGATTCTTCTCAACAATCATCTTTTCATCTGATTGATCGAGATGGGTGGAATTGGATTTAATAATGTTAATGGTGGCAATTGATAATCTGAATCATCAGTTCCTCCATTGATGACAAAATCTTCTAAATCTTCCATGTCTTCCTCTACTTCTGTTGGTTCGACAAAGTTGAAAGAAGTTGGTTCTTCCCTTTTCAGTTGAACAAACTCTTCTTCTACACTGGTTTGTTTGTAACAGGTGGTGGTGTTACTTCTGGATAAATTTCTTAAAACCATCCTCTATCTAAAAAGCAAAAGTTTTTCATCTTGTCGATTAAAACTTTTCTCTTTTTGTTTTGTTTCAATCACTTCTGGTTTAGTTTCACGAGCTCGAGAGGCTTTTTCCACTTTATTTTCTTCTAATTGGTGTTTCTTGGGCTGTCAATTTCTTAAAACTTCGAAACATCTCTTAAATAGATTTCAAATGCTGCAAATATGGCAATCATAAATAGTACGAAAATCATCAAATAAGTTCCCCATTGAAAACTAAGAAATGAGTAATCATGTAAAATAATACTCCAATCATCTGGAACCTAAATTTTGTTCGATAGCATTTGCCTTAAAATCAATCGCATAACGAGCCATCATTTCTTTAAATAATTGACATATTCTCGAACATGATTACTAAATACAGCCCACTTCTACAGAAAATCGCAATCAAAAGACATGTAGCGACTCCAATCCATTTTTCGGAATAGAATGTGATAATTCTACGGAATAAAACTCCTATAAGGCTAGTATTCCAACAAATCCCGCATATATAAATAAAATCTCCACACAGAATACTATTGGCGAAAAATCGTCCTAAAAATCCTAATTTAAAAATGGCTAACAATTGAATTAGAATCAATATCATGCATCACAATTTCAATGGATATTGTAGACTCAGTCTTCTGTAGATTTTCTTTTTCTCTTTTGCTCTTGCTTATGACTTTACTCTCCTTCTAGAATATAGTTTTCCTTCTAGTGTTAAAATTAGTACTCCATAATAAATTTGTAAATACTCTTCACACGGAACACAATATTCTTGCTCTTCTTCATTCAAAATGCACTGGCATATTGTCACATTTCTTTGCGATATTGTGTATATGTTTCTACTAATTTTTGATAAGGATTCTTTTAGCTTCTTCTACGAGTGGGACAGATTCTTCTAAAAACAATGTCTCTCAGTCGTCCTGTCATCCACCAGGTTCATCGAGCTTTTGTTTGGATAACACAGTACATGTCTATCACCTCTCTTGATAGACAGTATGCGCAGACTTTTGCAAAACTTGTTATCTTCATCCATTGAAAATTCATATATTTTGATAGGATAGTTAAAGGAGAATTCAGATGATTACTTTACAGTCTAAGAGTTTGAGGGACTTGTTCAGGAGTTTGGATTTCGTTTTTATACAAAACCTTGTTTGTAGACCAGTACAGATGAAGCAGAATGGTATAAAATACGATTCTTCCCGTTGAAATCATTAGTCCAGGATACTGCGGAGAGAGCCTATGCTTTTGTGTAGACCGAGTAAAAACCTCCGATCTCCATATCATCCGTTCATCTGACATTAGAAATTATTGTGAAAACGAGACCGATACAAAAGGATTCTCAATTTATTATTAATAAATAAAAATAGAAGACACATACGACTGATTTTTCATTGCTATTCTATTCAATATAAAGTAAAATGGTTGTGTTTGACAGAAAAATAAAGGAATGTGATTCATGAAATTAACAAAAAGTTAATTAGGAGCTCTATCGAGCTACTTGTACTATTCTTCTGGTGTGTACAATCGGACAAAGCCACTAATCAACCATTGGAATTGTTTATGATTATTTAGCGGTGCTCAAACTATTTTTAAATCTGGTTGCTTCAGCAGTAGGTGGAAACTTGTCATTTCTTTATTATGATTTTTTCAATTTGTAGTTGTATTATTTAATGGCTACTATGTTTAAACAAATGAAAACAATGTTAATTAATCTAGAAAAATGGTTATTAAAACCATATATTGATAAAATGAACGAACGTTGTGGATAACCTTTGTAGAACAACGTGTGGGAGTTCTAACAGTATACAATGGATATTATCGTTAAATAATGTTTCATTAACAGGTAGGTTGCTTCGGATGTCTTCTAGTATTAGTCTAATGCCAGTCTATATGCTTTTATATAATGCGATTTTATACTTCTGAAATTTCAAATGGTTCATTTATGGGAGTTTCTTTTTGGGTGTGTATTTTATTAATTGTGCAACTGCGTTATTTATTTAGCCATGATATGGTTGAATTATTTGGATGTGACGCAATAGGTTAAGCAAAGCTACACTATATATAATGTTAGTTATGATGTTAATGTTCACGGTTGGTAATTTGCAGGATTGGGTTTACTTTTCATTCTTGATTAACGCTGTTTTACAAACTTTGGATTCAAAACCAATTATTCGTCCAAAGTAAGCTGAAATCGATGTCGAATTAGAAGCTCAAGGAAATTTGTGTTATCTTTACCGATATAACTTCACTGTTGAGACTCCTAATAGTACAACTGTTTCCATATGCTCAACAAACATTTATGAAAAGAAAAGTACATCAACAGGAAAACAGCGAAAACAAATGAAAAATAACATTCATGTGTGTGTCTTCCTTACTTATGGTTAGTGGTAGACAGCCAAGTGTCTACATGTCTAAAATTGATTCCTGGTCTCGAATTTACCTGTATGTTATGGTTCTAAATTATAGGTTGATGGAGAAAATCACCAACCCTATTTTAGTGTGTATCAAAGGGCTTCATCCTTTATTATAAGTGTCAACTATTTGGAGGAGGTGAAACCCTATGACTCTATACAGAAGTTGTGCACAACAAAAGATAAAAATATGAAAATGGGGATAATGTGGAGGAAGTGTGTTTTGGAAAAAAGCTTGTTTTTCTTTCGTTACCTATATTAGTTCAAAGCTTGTCCTAGTTGTGGTTGTGTCAATCGTGATTTTTTATTTTTTTAAAATGGTACTGTGCTTCTAATTGCCTTAACGGGTTTGCTTGCCTGCTTTTTTAAAGAAACAACGTTTTCTGCTGTAGTGCTCATAGTTTAATTGCTGACAACTGGTATCGTGGTGCCTAATGCTTTTATTTCTAAAAGTGTAAAAATGAGTTTAAAGTAAAAGCTTTCATAGTGTTTCTGAACTCTTATTGCTAAATAGATGATTTTTCTGTTCATACTGTTCTTATAGTCAATGAAACTGGTTGTGGAATCTCTTTTAATTGCTTACTTTAAATGAGTTACCTGAACATATGTGTTGGGATGAGTTTAAGTCTGTAGCTTCTGCTGAAGCTTGTATGAGTTTTGTTTATTGGACGTTATTACTCATCAACTTGTTGGATGTTGTTCATGATAGAAAATGGAGAATTTAGTTTGTTATTTCAACCAGTTCCTCACAAACGCTTAACTGTTAAACAATTTCGATTGGATATGTATGCTCCTTGTTGGAAGTCATTAAACGTTTATTTCCTAAAATTATTATTGATCCATTCCATATTATTGCTTTTAAATAGAGATTAAACAAGATAGAACTGAGAATGAATTGCACGCTATAAAGACAGACGTCTTTATAATAAATTAAAGGTTACTGAAACTAATCTTAAAATCGAGATGATATCAATCATACAACTATAAACATTATAGATTATTCGGCTGGTTAACGATTTCTGAATTGTAGATTTACTACAGCGCTTCCTTAAGAACCAGAATATGAAACAGTACATCAACAAGAGAAGTTTTAAAGAGCGCAATTTCATTGAATTTAAAGAAGTAATAGTGTAGATCTAAAACTTCTGTCTGATGGATTAATCGTGTTCTTCAAACATTTAAAGAAAATTTTTCGTATATTCAAAATATGTGAGTATCCAACACTTTCAAATGGACCTATTGAGAGGATTAACAACAAGATTAAAAAGTACTTACGTATGGATACAGCAGTTTACTCATTTTTAGAAATAAATTCTACTAATGTCTATTCTTTACTCCAACAACTAGGAATTAAAGAACATGACCTGCTTAATTCCTTCACTAAGTGTTTCATCAGCCTATTTGACAAAGAGCCAATATTAACTGCTTTTTGCAGATAATGTACTCATCTATCTATTAAGAAAAGAACCTCCATGCTGAGACATATAAAAATAAAATAGTTTTCGACGTTTAACCCTATACGTGAAGTTAGAAGTTTTCCTTCTTTCCTTCACGACAATAATTTGCTAGTCATTAAATAACTTTTCTTTCGAATGGGTCGATGCTGATTCCTTGTTCTAATACTTGCATTTTGCGTATTACTGCTCCGAAACAATGAATGATGCTTTTATAGTTTTCCACATTGTACTCGCTGGAAATTCCCTTGAATATCTTCAAACGAATTTCGTTAACAATTTGTTCTAATGTTGCTGGCGCAACAGCGTGTTTCTGCACTTGGTGTTCCCCATGTAATTCAAATGGAATCCAGTACGGCATCCAAATGGAGATATCAATAATTCCGTTCACTCTGTCTCTTAATAAATCCGCTAATAAATGTTCCAAATGTATGACCATGACCCTGTTGCAGCATTTCTTGAATATTCGAGTTGTATAGAAACGAATGTCGAAATTCTGTGATATCACTTTTCTCTCAACTTCTACCAGCAATTTATACGCACATAAGGTGCAATCACTTTATTATGATCCTTTCGTAGAAACTTTCTACTTCTGCTGTAATAAAACCTCCTAGTAAAATCTGTATATGAGGCCACTATACACCAAAGTGCAAAGCACTGTCAATGAAATGAAATTCATTCCTTTATGTAGTAAAGTATCGTGCTATAATTGATGAGGGTATTGACAACAAAGGAATTTATTATGAAAAGAAAAACAGCATTCAGACGAAAACTTCTTTTATTTTTCAGGTCCTCTAATCATTCCATCAGTTTGATTTATTGGCTATTTTATTTATGGTTTCTTTATTATTATCGTTTAGAAGATAATCTACCTTTTATCTGTTACAAGCCATACAAACCCAAACCCTTAGCTTGCTGGAAAAGAGTTACACATATCCTCTTTTAATATCGGATATGGGCTTATCCTCAAGACTACAAGCTTCTTTATGGACGAGTGGGAAATATTCCAGAGCTTATAATAGACAAACCGTATTAGATGATGTACGAGATCCAAAATGCTATTCAGATGATTCAACCAGATATTGCTCTATTAAAGATTGATACGGATGGAGATCGTTCTCAACATGTTGATGAAGTGGAATTTATAACTCAAGCTTTTGAGAAACAAAAGTTGGGTATTTGGACAAAACTATGATTCCCTTATTTATTTTTATCAATATTAGATCCATTGGAAAAGCAACTTCGGACTCTAACGATGTCAAAATACACGTTCAATCTAGCCAGCGATATAGTTTACCCATTGAGCAATTTTAATAAATTTTTCGATTTAGATGGAGCTTTCACCGTTAGTTGCTTACCCGTTTCCAATCAAACAATTAGCTTTAATCAATATTCGTTTATCTGCTTATACAAAAGATCAACAATTGGAAAAAGCCAATTAGAAAAACTATTCCACTATGTGGAAAGTGAATATGAAAAAAGAAACTATATATCATCATTTGGTGGGGACTTTAATCATGATATTTTTACTTGGGAAAAGTCACAAGTCTTTCAAACATCCGATGAACCACAAACTTGGACTCATCCATTCCCAGTAGATAATCTTTCAAAACATTTTACACTAGCCACTCAAGGATTAGCAGAACTAAAAATCCCGTCTGCTCGTGCATTAGATGAGAAGGCTACCAAAAAGGAAAAACATTCGTGACATTGGTCGATGGATTCATTATTTCAGATATGTAGAATTCAATCATGTCCAAGCACACGACTTAGAGTTTCAACATTCTGTCGCATGGTTTCAATGAGCTTTACGTTAAAATAAAATAGCGCCTTATAGCGCTATTTTTACTTCTTTCATGATATATTTTACTTTCAAGTTCATCAAGATATAATACTTCTACTTGACTGACCAATCTAATATGCAGCAATGAAATCAACAATATCTAAATCTTTCATTTCATATGTCTCCCATTATTCACACTGGCAGTTGCATCTTCAATATAAGTTACTTTATAACCTCTATCTGAAGCAATAATAGCAGAAAAACAAACAACAATATTCAGCATTTAATCCTGTAATTACGACTTCTGTAATTTGATGCTTCTCAAAATCTCTGTCAAATCTTTACAGTGAAAAATATTTGGACTTTCTTTTCAATAATAGTAGTCTAAAACTGACAATTCTTCATCAAACTTCCACTTTCATTTCCATTGTAAATAATACTATTTTCATCATTATCAATATGTCTCGTATTAATAATAATATCTCATTTTGCTTAAAAATATTTTTGTAACTTTACAAAATGTTTTTCTCAATTCGTCAAAATGTCCACGTTCTAACATACCTTTTGACAGTCTAATACAATTAGTGCTTTCATTTGTTCTCCTTTATAACATTCTTATATATTTTGGTTGTATAGTGACACTATCAATTTTACCTCAATTTACATTAAACAAGAATTAGTAAACTATTATTTTCTACATGAGTTATTTTAGATAATTTACTTATGTTCTGAAAGTTATTTCAGTTTCTCCAATAAGTATATCTAATAATCATACTATGTCTAACAACATTTTTACTAAAGGTCAGATTTTACATCCATTTTATTAAGACGTTCAACGAGTTTTTCTAAAAATACTAAAAACAGTATCATCTTGAATAAAAGGACAAAAATACTATAATTGCATTCAATCATTACTCCCTATTCCTGCAGTATACATTTCTTCATTTATGCTTATTCTTTCATGAATATATTTTACATAATTAATTTTTCTTCTTAGTGGTTTAAAATTATAAATTCTATTACCATGAGCTGCTCTGTTTCTAAACTCTAATATTAAATATAATGAATCCATAAAAATTTTTCTTTTTCAGTAATTTCATTAACATCTCTTAGAAAAATCTGCTATAATCTTTCTTTAATTTCCTTCTTGCAATCTAATAAATACAACAGTTCTCTAAACTAGTACCCTTTTAATAAAATCCAAGGAGGGCAGTTATTATACTCTCTCTATAATGTTTATAGGGATGAATATCATCCTGTAATATCTTTTCAAATTTATAAAACAATTTATCCTAACTCATATTTTTATCAAACATACTGAAATTATAATACGACGTAAAATAGTTTACTTGTTCGAGAACCAAAAGATTCTGCAATTCTATATGAGTATTAGCTTAACATATTTCAATCGTTTGAATTGTACTTAGCGTTAAATCTCTTAGATTAGAATCAAACAAATATAAAGAATAAATCTTTCAAGTGTGACTCCCCGATAAAAATGTTTCCATCTTCTGAATTTTATCTATAAAATAAAGATTTATATCCATTAACGATGTCATAATAACTATACCGATGTAAAATTAATTTTAGAAAAATTTTCGTCTTTTATATCTAACCCCCTACCTTTAAATTGCAATTTGTTCCTCTAAAAGTTCTGAATGGCTCTTTCATAGATCGTCTAACACAGCTACAAGTTTTCTTGTCAGCTTTTCTGTCATCACTACATCCCCCATTAATAATACACATATTCTACAAAGTGACTTGCTCTGATTGCTCAAATCCTATGACTTCATTATTCCATATCTTTTACACCTAAATAATAGACCAGATTTTTATCAATAAATTTTTGCAAAACATTTAGGGATTTTAGCAATCTCTGGCAAAATCTCAGGTACTTTTCCATTCTAAACAAAAAGCAAGCCTAGGAACTGTTATATCAACGTTTCTAGCACTTGTAGAGTTTTATCTACCTACCTTCCATCTCATTGCGCAATTAATCAGTTTTAATTCAACTGCATATTCCATTGGAAGTTCTTTTTGTAAATGGTTCAACAGATCCCTCACAATCATCTCTGTTGCTTCAGGTTCACTAATTCCTCTACTCATTAAGTAGAATAATTGTTCTTCAAAATTTTTGATACTTTTCCTTCATGTTTCTAAACAACTTTATCATTATGAATTTCGTTAAATGGAATCGTATCTGATTTTCGATAAATCATCCATAATAATCGTGTCACATTCAGTATGAAATTGAATAATCGGATTTCTTACTGAATGTCCTTGTCCCGATAGTTTACAAACACCACCATCTTTTTGCGATTGATTTTGAAACAATCGAACTTGACATATAGGAGCGCATTATGAATCATTTTTGCCCCTGTATCTTGTGTTGTCCTTCTCCTGCAAAAGCAATGGACTAACATAGTACCTTTTGCATAGGTCCTTCTAAAAATCAGAAGGATATTTCATGGTTGTTTTTGCTCCTAAGTTTTCGATCAATCCATTCAACTGTTCCATGAGCTGCTGACTGAGCACGTTTTGTTACAAGATTGTAGACATTGTCAGACCAGTTTTGAATCGTTGTATAACAGCGGTATCACCTTCTTCTGAAAGTTTCTAGTGCAGCATATAAACTGTTAGATGAATAAGTTGGTGCTGTACATCCTTCTACATAGTGTACACTTGCGCCTTCATCTACAATAATTAATGTACGTTCAAATTGTCCCATATTTTGGTCATTAATACGGAAATAAGTTTGAGTGGAACATCACATTTTACGCCTTTTGGTACGTAAATAAACGTTCCTCTGACCATACTGCTGAGTTTAATGCGGCTAATTTGTGTCTGTTGGTGGTGCTAAATTTTTGCAAAATATTTTTCGAATAATTCTAGGTATTCTTTTAATGCTGAGTCTGTATCGGTGAAGACAATTCCTAGTTTATCGAATTCTTCTTTTCATATTGTGATACACAACTTCTGACTCGAACTGTGCAGATGCCCTGCTAAATAAGCGTTCTGCTTCTGGAATCCCAATTTTTCAAATGTCTTTGATTTTTCTCAGGAGACATCATCCAAGAACGAGCTGGTTTATCACTCGCACGTTTGAAATAGGTAATTGCATCAAAATCAATATCTGAGTAAATCTGCTCCCCATGTTTTGCATTGGCATTTTTCAAATGCTTTTAAAGATTTGGTCGGAATTCAAGCATCCATTCTGGTTTCGTTTTCATTTTGAAATTGTACGAACAACATCTTCCTTAATCAACTCCACTACTCAAATACGGAGCGTTACATCTTCATGAAAGCCATGCTTGTAATCTTCTAGTCTGGAACTCCACTCATTTTATATTCCTTTCTTGTTTTTCTGTTCGGCTGCTTTTTCTAGTAGCTTTCCGTGCTAAGGTTGCACAGTGATACGTGCTGGGAATTTAGAAACTCCACTGAGTAAGGCAGCATCTTCTAATCGTCTTCATTCACGCTGTCCTGCACTAATTTTTGATCTTCCTGCTAATTCCAGAAGCTTCTGGTAGTTTTCCTTCTAAAATAACACATCATCAGCACTTGCCATACTTGTGGAACAACCTTGTCCATCCGATCGAGGCACTTGTAATGATGAGCCATCGTCTGATGAATTCTAGTGTAACTGTAATACATCGCCACAAGTCGGATTATTTAACTCGATAACTTCACTGTTTTTCAGTTTGAATTCCTTTATGACGAGGAAAAATTCAGATGGTCTAAAATCACTTGGCGATATAATTGATCCCAATTTAGATAAAAGCCATCTGGAAAAACTCCTTCTTTTGTAATGCTTCTACGAAAAATTCAGCTTCTTCCATTGTATTATAAATATAAAAACTAACACGTGCAGTTGAAAAAGCGCATAAATCTCTCAATAATGGTTGCGCACAATGATGTCCTGCACGGTGATTCGACTCCCCATATCTAAGGCAGTTGCTAAATCGTGAGGGTGAACGCCATCCATTGTAAATGAAATAACGCCACTTCTTCTTGAAACATCCGTTGGACCATGAACGGTCACACCTTCCATTTGTGTTAGTGGTCATAAACATATGCTACTAATTGTTGTTCGTGGGCATGAGATCTGATCCGCTCAATTTGTTCTAAATAATCAATCGCTGCTCCTAGTGCTATTCCACCAGCAATATTAGGGTGTGCCTGCTTCAAATTTTCCAGGAAGTTCATTCCATGTACTTTCTTTTCATACACAGAGTCAATCATTTCTCCATAAATTCAATAGGTTGCATTTCTTCTAATAGTACTTGCTTTCCATATAAGACACCAATGCCTGTTAGGGCTAACATTTTATGTCCACTAAACGCATAAAAGTCACAATCTAAGTCTTGTGCATCGATTTTCATATGCGGTGCTGTGAGCTCCATCAACAACTAATATTCCTCAACTTCATGGACGATTTGTGCTAATTCTTTAATTGGCTGAATGGTTTCCTTTACAGTCTGAGGCATGAGCAATTGAAACGATTTTTGCTGATGGTCAACACTTCTTTCGTAGCTTGTACATCTAGCTCACCTTCCTCGGTTAATGGAAGGAAGTTTAAACTAGCTCCTATGAAGTGCTAATTGTTGCCATGGAACAAAATTAGAATGATGCTCCGTTTACTAATCCAAATCTCGTCTCCTTCATGCAAGCGATATTTAGCAAAAAACCTTGCGCCACCCAATTTAATCAGTCGTTGTTCCTCTTGTAACAATACTTCCTTTATCGAAGAAGCATGAATAAAAGGCTTGCACCTTTTTGACGACTTGCTTCATGAGGCATCTGTAGCTAATTGTGCTAGTGTATGTGCCGATGAATATTCACTTATAATGACGATATTATTCTTCTATACAACGAATCGCACTTTCAGGCTTTTGCGTTGTGCGGCATTATCAAATACACTAACGGTTCATCATTAACGGTTCTAGTTAAAATTGGAAAATCTTTTTCTAATTTGATTAACGTTCATCATCGTAACTTTTGATCGATCATTTCTACTAATTCTTTTTGCGTATTTTGTGCTGGAATTACTAATAGCAAACCTAAGAAATCACGAATGACTAAACGTTTTCCTTCGGCGGCTAATTCCACGGCTTGTTAAGTAGAATAATTGTTCATCATCCACTTGTCACACTTGCCGCATGTCTGCTGTTACTTCATTTTCATCAATTAATAAAATTGGGTTTGCATCTCCACGTCACGCTTCAGAAAGCATTAATACGGCTTTCTTGTTTGCGCATCTGCAATTGCTCCTTTAATAATACGACCAATTCACTGAATATTAATGTTGATTTATCAAGAATAACCCCATGTTGTAAAATATGTCCTACTGAGTGGTTTGCATAGTTTGTCACTCTTGTATCAATACCTTGAACTTGTTTACCAGTTGAAATAACAACAACATTTACTTTTGCATAGAACCCTACTCCACGTAATTCACTATCGAAGTCTGCAATGACATTTCCATCATTCATAATTCCTAATGCCCATTCAATAGTCGCATCTTTTTCTAAATAGCCACGACAGTTAATGTAAGCATCTGTTGGTTGACTAATGTATCTACTGCAGCAAAATGAACTTTTTGCTCCTTCTTTAATGACTTCTAATGATATTCGCTGTATTTTACGGTCTCAATACTCAGAAACGTTTCCAGCAAGAGGTGAACTATTTTCTTCTGCAACAGATGATACGTGTTTAACAAATGCTTCATCTACTGCATTATTTTGTACAAAATAGAGATTCAATAATGTCTTCTAAAACAACATTTTTAGGAACATAAATAAAAATTCCTGAATTAACCATTGCTGCATGATATATGATTAAGCTATCTTCATCACTGGTACAGCTTTTTGTCATATAATTATGGTTCACTAATTCTGGATATTGTTGTGTCTTCAAATAAATCCATTACTAATACATCTTGCATCGCTGTTTTCAACATTCATCTCTTCCCAGTGAAAAACAGCTCTAATTGAACAATTTTTGCACTTCCTACTGCACGAATGTCTTTTTCTAATTCTGTAATGATTGAGTTTTGCTTCTCCAATTTTGCTTTGGAATAAATTCAGCAGTGGAACTTTACAGCTCAATAAATAGTAGTAGTAATTGTTTCGCTAATTCCAATGCTTTTAAACGAATGTCTAAAAGACCAATCTGGTTCATTCTTTTAGAAGAGAATGAAAGTCAGTTGTTCTGGTATTTACAGTTAATTTCTCTGCCATTCTTTCTCTATTCTTGATGTTCTAAAGAAATTCTAATTCTTCACTAATTCCTTTATATCCTTCTGCTTCTAGACGTTTTGCTAATGCTGCATCACCAGTCATTACAACACGTCCATCCATCATAATATGAACAACATCCAGGTTCAATGATAGTTTAATAAACGTTGATAGTGAGTAATAATTAATGATCAGTTTTCTCCACGCAGCATAACACGAAACAACTTTAAGCGCATCAATATCTAGCCCTGGTCAGTTTCATCTAAAAATCGCAAAACTTGGCTCAATCATCATTAATTGAAGAATTTCATTGCTTTCTTTTCCTCGAGATCCTTCATTTAAGTAACGTTCTGCCATTTCTTCTGGCATATCTAAAATCGCCATTTTTCATCTAATTTTTAATGAATTCACGAACACCCATTTTATTGTCTTCATCGACGAGCATTAATGGCTGAACATGATTCTGCATTTGTTACCCCAACAATTTCACTTGGATATTGCATTGCTAAAAATGAGACCAGCACGAGCACGTTCGTCAACTTCCATTTTCCTAGAACGTTTTCTCCATCTAATAAGATTTTCTCCTTCTGTTGCTTCATAACTTGGATGTCCCATAATTGCTCAGAAAGTGTTGATTTTTCCTGTACCGTTTGGTCCCATGACTGCATGGTTTCTCGATGATGGTTAAATTAACACCTTTTAAAATTTCTTTATCTTCAATTGACACATGTAAATTTTAATTTCTAATGTTGCCATTATTAAGTCCCCTTTTCAAAATAAATCCTCAATGATATAACAGAATATCTGTCACTAGAATGATTTTCATCCTAAATGAGAACGACTTATCAAAGATAACGTTTTCAATTCATATCTTCTATTGTAAGTTTTTCATATTTTTCACATAAAAACTTTTCATTTTTCATGAAAATGGGTATCATATAAACCACTTACAATGCGAAAGGGAAAAATAGATGCATCAATATCCTTTAATAAGGATTTCGGAATCATCGTCAAGATAATACTGAACATGATACTATGTCCTATCTTAGCACCTAACAGATTCGTTACTGGATTAGAAAGAGCAAAAGCCATTCCAGTAATCTGCCGATTGTTTCTCAAGAAACAGCTCACGAATATATTTCAAGAGTTGACGCATTAGTTTTTATCAGGAGGGCAAGATGTTTCACCTCTTTTTATGGAGAAGAACCTCATATTAACCAGGAAGAACATCAGTAAGAGATGCGTATGAACTTACGCTAATTGAAGAAGCTTATCGTCAACGTAAACCAATTCTTGCCATCTGTGAGGGGTATTCAAATTTTAAATGTTGCTTTTTGGGTACTTTATATCAAGACATGTTCAATCGCAATATCCAGAACCAACGATTTTACATGTTCAAAAACAATGCCTTCTACTGCTACTCATACGATTGAAATAGCAGAAGAGTGAGATTATCTAAAATATTTGGAACAAAAACAGCGATTAATTCGTATCATCATCAAGCGGTTAAAGAACTTGCTCAAACTTCAAAGCTGTTGCTTGGAGTTCAGATGGATTAATCGAAGCTTTTTGAATCAAATGAAGAAGGACAATATATACTAGCATTACAAGGACATCCAGAAACAATGGTGAACGATGACGAAGGAATGCAAGAATTATTCAACCATTTTGTACAGGATACGTAGGAGAAAAGACTTTTCTAACATGTAGTATTTAGGGACGCAAAACAACCTCGCTCTGCGAGTCTCATTTACTAAACTTCGAGCCTTGGTCTCGAGGTTCCACAATAAAAGCCACTTTAGTGGCTTTTATTGTTCATCTCATTGAAAAGTCTTTTTCTCTAAAACGATACGCAGAATAGAAATTCCTTTTTCCTATTCACGGTAAACTATAAAATTTCAATTCTTGAATTTCGCAATAAATGCTAATACTGGGCTTAATGTTTTTGTGAAGTTACCGACTGGTTGTATGCAGTCTTCCTCCAAATTGACGTTTGAAGTTAAAGTTTCCCTTCATTTTGGTTCGCTTGATTCGTTTCCAATCGTTCCATAGAAATTATAATACTTAAATCCATTGTCTTTTCGCATATTTCATCATTTCCCAGTTCAATAGCTTTGAACCACCAAAGTTTAAATATTCTTCCTGAGAACCACCAAATACTGAAATCACTTCATCCCCATAACACATAAATAAGTATCCTGATAAAAGCTAACATGGGATTATGAATATCTAATGCTTCAAATGTCTTTTTACGTTTTTGATAACTCGCTAATTGATCTTTTGCATCTGTAATCAATCCACGTGTTTTCTTCACATGTTTTTCCTTCTGCTTCACGGACTGCTAATTCTTTTTCCAACTCTTCCACTCGATTCGTGAAGAATTCAATTCTTTTCGTGATAATAAAGCTTTATAAGCTTCAACATCTAAAAAGCAACCATGTATTTTCACTTTTATCTTGGAACGCTTCTTTCATTTGTTGGAAATAACTGAAATCTTGTACTCGGAATCCTTTTCGAACAGAAGTCTCACTTAAAATAGAATAGAAAATTTCTAAATCCTCTAATTCTAATTCACGAATCGTAATATGAGATTCTACGGCTTTTACGTAAGTCACGTTTTAAAAGAATTTGAATAATCTTTATAAATCGCTTCGCTATCTTCATATTCTGATAAATCTTTTTCTGAATAATTGCCCCATAACTGCTCGACCATCTATATCTAAGAAACGGTCATATCCAGATTTTTCAAAATTCGCTAATAATTCTGGATAACGGCACTCTTCTACGACTTCTAAAGATTCATTAATCACTTTATTCATCATATATGGATTCATTTCCACTCTGGCAATGCCTTGTTCTTTCAAAATTCTTCTAAACTTTCTAACATTTGAGGAAGTTGGGCAATTTTATCTTCTTCAAATAATGGACCTTGAATCATTACGGCTTCTTTGAAAAATCTAAAACGTCTACGGATTCCTACTAAACCTTTGAGCAATCCATTCGTCGCCTTCAGTCCAAGCGATAAAGAATACTTCTTCAAAATCACACTACGTTGCTCATGAACTTCTGCCATTTGTCTTGTTTGTATTAGCACACTCAAAAAACTTTCTTGTCTTTGTTCAAAAACTTCTGCTGAAATCATTTGTACTTGCATTCTAGTTTTCACACCCTTCTTTCTTCTCACAAACGATTGGTAAATCTTTATCTAATAAAGCTCGCAAATACTAGCTTCATCCACTTCTTCTAATGTATAAAATCCAGTTCACAGCTGTATCCAATTGGTTTTAACATTTCAGGATTGTCTTCTAATTCTGTATGCCAAGCAACTACTTTTTCTGATAATGGACTGACAAATTCTGTAACAGCTTTTTGCTGCTTCCACACTCATAAATGAATCTTCTGTTGTTAAAGTTTCTTGGTTAAATAATTCTACAAAACTAACATCTCCAATATCATCTTGACCTTTTTGGAGAAATGCCTACTGTATAACGGTTGTCCTCTTGTTTTAATCCATAATCCATTTTCACTATATTTAATCATTTGATTCACCTTTTCAATAATTGTTCATATTGTTCTTCTTTAAACCCAAAGAACACTGCAGTCATCTGATACTAATAATGGGCGTTTAATTAACATTCCATCACTGGCTAATAATTCCATCGCTTTAGAAGTTTCCATTGTTTTAATGACATCTTTTAATCCCAATTTACGATATAATTCTCCACTAGTGTTGAATACTTTTTGTTGAGTGGTAATGCACTTCTTTCAAATAAGACTTGTAATTCTTCTGAAGTTGGATGATCTTCACGAATATCTTTTTACTTCAAATGGAATATGTGTAGTTCTAACCATTTTAAAGGCTTTTCTTACAAGTTGTACATTTTTGGATGGCTATAAATAATCATGTTTGTTCTCCTTACGCTCTTACTTTTAAAAATTCTTCTGGTAGTTGTTGTTGTTGTCTTGTTTGTTGGTTAAATGGATCCTCATCTTCTCCAAAAATATTACTCTTGAAGTGGTATCTCATCGACATCATTAACCCAATCCCCATCATATTTCCTAATAGAAGATCACCTGAGAAATGAATGGTAATGGAATCCCTGTTAATGGTAATAACCCAATTGTCATTCCGATATTTTTCTACAACGTGGAATAAAATCATCATAATTACTCCCGTTGCAATATAAGAATAAAAACTCATTTTTGTATCAAAACATACATGCGAATCATTTGATAAATTAAAATGAAAATACACGGTAATTAAGAATGTTCCTCCTAGGAATCCGAAGTTTTTCACCGATTGTCGCAAAATTAAGTCTGACTCACGAACGAGACGTATACTTCTGAATGTCCATATCCTTTACCGAACATTTTTCCTGATCGAATAAGCTTTCAAACTTTGGAATAATTGGAATCCTGCTCCACCTTGGTCACGATATGGATCTAACCATGAATCGATACGGCCCGAATTGATAATTTTTGAATCCGATATTTAATAATAATTGTCGGTTGTACACTACTAGGTAGATGAGTAATGAACCAATTAGAAAATAGCTGTTAAAATTAATGGTAATAAAATTTTCCAGCTAATTCCTGACATAATCATAACGCCGCCAAGAATCATTAAGAATACTAATGTTGTTCCTAAGTCGATTTTGTAGGATAACGAGTAATAACGCTGGTAATGCATATACAATTAGTTTTCCGAATAAATACCAGTCGGTACTTTTTGTACGGTACTTCGTTAACATGTTATGATGGGTCGCTACTTTTGCGAGCATCAGGATGTAGAAGATTTTTACGATTTCGGATGGTTGGAATGAGAAGCTTGCGATTCTGGACCAACTTTTCGCACCGGTTGCGGCTGCAGTTCCTCTGTCGTAGAGGAATAGGACGGCTACTAGGGTATGAGGTCCTATGATGTAACTCAGGGTGGTTAGTTTCCATAGTTGTTCTGGAGTCAAATTGCATGATAACGATAATAGCGATTGTGCCGACTACGTACCAAGCAAATTGCATGAAGACGGTTCTGAGGGATCCAGTGTGCTACTTGGATATGGGTGGTTGATAATAGTATCGCTATGCTGATTAGTGCTAGTAATAAGACAGGGTAGGATGATTCCGTAATCGATGCGGGAATCTTGTTCGTCGTACATAATTTTTCCTTTTCATTGGTAACTCCTTTTCTGTTATTGTATCTAATATCTGAGTTCTATATTCTTGTAGGAATATAACGTACTTATTGTAACATAGAAACGAACAGAAATGCTAATTCAATCGTTACCTTAATTCTTTTTAGAGAATATTCGTGAATAGAAACAGAAAATAATTTTCATTGTAGCCGGACGCCAGCAAACCCATTCGGGTTTTCATGGCTAAAAATTGAGCCTAGGTCTCAATTTTTCCTTATAATATAAGCCACTGCTACTGTGGCTATATTATTGCTACGATGAAAATTTTTTCTGCTTTCTATTCACTCTCCTATGATGTGAGGTTCGGTTAAGTCATAATTTTACTACTACGGTAAAAATGATTTTTCTTTCTATTCACTCTTCTTGATGTGAGGACGCAAAAACGACAAGTGTCGTTGGGATACTTGTCGTTTTTGTTTCATTTTTAATTGAATTATTTGCCTTCAGCTAATACGTTCTTGTTCTACTGCAGCTTGTCTAAGATGTTTAAGTAGTTCCATGGACGGTCGAATACTGGTTGGAAGAAGAAGTCTACGTATGCTAAGTCTTCGATTGTCATTTTGTTTTAGATTGCTAATGACAATGTGTTTGCAGAAGCTGTACAGTCGTATTTAGACATTACTTGTCCACCTACGATACGGTTTGTACCTGACTTCGTAAACTAATTTCATGTAGATTTTTTTCGTATGTTGGCATGAATTCCGGACGGTGGTTATCTACCACGTATACAGAACGTACATCTAAACCAAAGTGAGGGTGCGCTACCTACGTTTACACCTGTTGAACCAATGTTCCATCCGAATAAGTGTAATCCTGATGTAGATTGTGTTCCACAGTATTTAACTGTGTCCGTTAATGTTTTTACCAACTAAAAGCACCCATACGTACAGCGTTTGTTGCTAATGGAATGTATGCGTGTCCTCCGTTAGGGTTGTAGTTAACAGCACAGCTATCTCCAGCTGCGAATACATCTTTAACAGATGTTTCCATGTAGTCGTTAACAATGATAGCACCGTTAGGCATTGTTTCTAATTGGTCTTTAACTAAGTCGTTATTTGGACGGAAACCTACACATAAGATAACCATGTCAGCTTCGTGTTCACTACCAGAAGTTACAACTTTGTTTACAACTCCGTTTTCACCTTCGAATGATTTAACCATTTCGTTTAAGCGAACTTGAACACCACGTTCACGTAAGTCTTCTTCTAAGATATCAGTGAATTCTGGGTCTAAGTATTTGTTTAAGATACGGTCTAATCCGTCAACTAATGTTACTTCTTTACCTTCTAAAGCAAATGCTTCTACTAATTCGATACCAATGTATCCACCACCGACAACAACGATTTTTCTTCTTGTCAGTTTTTCTTAGCAAAAGATTTCTTTAAGCTTGGTTATAGTTTTTACATAATTGAACGTTTTTCTAATTCACGTCCTGGAATTGGAGGAAGAATGTGGCCCAAGAACCAGTTGTTAAAACTAATTTATCAAAAGTTTCTGTTTTTCTTCACCAGATTTTTAAAATCTTTAACAGTTAAAGATTTGCAGCTGTATCGATGCTTGTTACATCATGTTCCATATGAACTTCAGCACCTAATGAAGCTAATTCTTCTGGGCTAGAATAGAATAAGCCTTGAGCGTCTTTAACAACTCCTCCTACGTATAACGCAATACCGCATGATAAGAATGAAATGTTATCATTTCTTTCATATACTACAACTTGTGCGCCTGGATTATCATTTTAAAAATTGTTTTTACTGCAGCTGTACCCGCATGAGTACATCCAACTACTACAACTTTCATTTTATGTTAGCCTCCTATAGTTTTTCATAATAAATAAGAATGATTCTCATCTACAAGTGATATCGTATACAATTTCAAAGGAAATTGCAAACTTTTAGCTTACTTTTTTTAATAAATTTTTAATTTATTTTTTTAAGCCTATAAGTGTTTCATATGTTATAACATTTTTTTATACAAAAGAAAAGGATTTTTAAGGTTATAAAAACATCCAAAAATATCTAGTATCTCTTTGCAAAAACGCTTATGTTCTTTTTAAATGAAAATACCGTGGACAATATTCATCCACGGTAAATTATTTTACAAAAATATATTCAGCGAGTAAACGTTTCAAAGGTGCGAATATTAATATCTCTCTTCAATTGAATCTTAATATTACCTGCCCTTGTCCATAATTCTACTTCTGAAGTGAAATCTAACATTCCGGCATTTTTCAGTAGACCACATATGAACAGAACTATAAGGTAAAGAATAAATCTCACCTTACTTCCAGTTAATCCTTGAACATCCTTAACAATTAATCGCTTGTTCGTAAAAATCGCTACATCACGAACGGTTCTAAATGCTCGTTCTGCTACTTCACCATTAATTAATAATTCCTGAACATCATGTGGCACTGGAATTTCTTTTATAAAATATCAACTTAAATTAGTCATAGTTTTAGCTCTCCATTCCTAAAGCAATTCTTTCTACAATAGATGTCACTAGCGCGTTCCCCATAAAAGAAATAACGCATTCTGTCGGTAACTTCTACAGCTGTTCCATCTGATAATGATTTATATTTAGTCCAATCACAAGGAAATCCTGTAATAATTCTGCTTCGATTGGTGTTAACAATCTAAAACCATCACCATGTTTTAGGGAAGTGAGTTGATCGATTCACACTACCTTCACTTGTTAACATGGTTCTACCGGGTAATGATAACTCATCTGTTTCACTCATTCCGCCTTCTGAAAAAGTATATTTAAACCCTTCTGAACTTGTACGCTCAATAGGGCCTCTCTAAGTATTGGAATTTTTGATTTTTCCTCGTCCTTAATCATATATTGATTTATATATTCTTCATAAGCCTTTTTCCCAAATTGCTCAACATAATACTGCTTCCTTCTTGGACTACTTCCCCTAAAGTTTTTGCTTTTTCTATTTTGGAACAGTATCTACAGTGTAATAAAATCCATCTTTCATAATTCCAGTATTCCAAACTTGACCAGTAAAATGATTAGAAATATCTACAATATACTCATCAGAATGAACATCTTCTTCACTCAAATGATTCGAATAAATTCTCTTTTTATTTGCTTCTTTTTCTACAGGAAATTGTCTTGCAAATAAACCTTGTTCAAAAATATACTGTTCAAAAACTTTCTGCCGAATTATCAGCAATAATATGTTTTGTTGCAAATTCTGAATCTGTTTTTGTAAATAAAGAAAAATACTCGTCTTCTTCTTTTGAGAAGCACCGTAATCAGCTGCATTAATGACACGCCATTCAACAATATATCCTAATTGATTAAAAGGCTCCTAACATAATTGCAAAAATCACGCCCTCTTTGTTTAGAAGGTGATTTTTAACAAGCGATCACATTTTCTAAAATGAGATAATCTGGTTGAATCTGTTTTACAGCACGAATAATTTCCCAGAAAAGAACTCCTTTTTACCTTCAATTTCCTTTTCATGCTTTTTACTTCTAGCAACTGAATAATCTTGGCAAGGAAATCCTCCAACAATCATATTCACACCTTTTTGATTTCATATCTGAAAAATATTTTTCAGAAGCAATCATGATGTCTTCATTACTATGACTAATTTCTGGATAATTATATACTCCCACTTCAAATGCATCTTGAGATTTTCTACTTGGTTCAAATTGATTCGTGTCTGTAACTTCAAAAATATCTTTACCTAGGGATTTATTTGCAGCATTTAGTCCAACTACAAATCCTCCAACACCATCAAACATTGAAAATACTTTATATTTTTGACATGATAACCTCTTTCATTTTTCCCTGATTTTCTTAGCAAAAGTATACCATGATTCCATCATTTGATCGACTAATTTGCTAGTCCATTTTCCATTTAAAAACTTCTTGAATAAATTTTTAGGCGTCCAAAATGAATGCTTTGTAATTCTTCTTCCGTCAGGAAGCACATCTGTATCAGATAATTTACCTTTACCAATAAACTGACCTTTTTCAATTTCATAATACGTATTCGTTGCATGAATTTTTCGTAAAGATATAAGATTAATTTGACTTTGAGGAAAATTAGTAGAAACACCCTATTAGTAATGGTTAACTGAATTCCATTACTAATTCAAAGTTCTTATTTCTTCCCAAACTCTTTTGCTTCATCCATTAATCTATCTGGAAATCCCCAAAACTTAACATTATCTAATAGATATTCTCCATTTTCTGATTCTTTAAAGATAACAAAACATAAATCGTTTATTACATATTTCCTTATACATGAGATTCTTCCCAGTCATTATTTTCTACTAATTCACAGAACTGGTAATTTTTTTAAATGAGGGAGTCTTCTTTGGTAAATTATTTTTATCCACTCTAATCACTCGAAGATTCATATTTGCTTTTTGAAATTCTTGAGTTTGGTTAATATCTCCCGTCAATCCAATCATTTTTCGAATTAATAAACTATTTTTCCTTTGCTCTTTGATTGACTTCAAATAATTGATATAAATCTTTTTCATGCGTATCCTTTGTAAAGTCATTATTTTTCAAGAATCAATTGAGTAAAAGTTTTTCGTTCCTTTTTAACGTAGCAAGTACACTTTCTTGTTCATGATGGTTAAAAATACGATTATTAATTAAAAAGTCATATAACTAGACTTTAATTCCCAAGCTCTTTGCTTTAGCTGGTTCATCACTAAAAGGTTGAGTTCTCCAATCTTTCCTTTCCCTGCTCCTTTTTGTACAAGTCGACAAGTAATTTCCATCAGATTCAGAGAGTTCATGGGCTCTTCCTTCTTTTTATTTTTTTGTGTTATTCGTTCTGAAATCTTCCTTTATAACTTCCATATCTTCTTCAAACCATTCGAAAAGAAAAACTTTTCTCAATCATATAATCAAACAATGTTTGTTCAGGAATTAATCCATTATAGAATAACAATAAAATTTTTTAGAACATTTCTTCCATAGATGAGTTCCATAAAAAGTCCTCTAGATTTTCTTCCATATAATTTAAAAATTGTTAAGACTAGACGTTCTTTCGCAACTATCGAACCGTCTTTATTAATTTTAAACGGAGTTACTTTTAACTCTACACCAATCTTTGAAAAATCAGCTTCAGGGTCGCTATTAGGAATATACCCATAATAATATCTTTCTATATAGTTTCCATACTTCCCTTTAGAAGTTGCTTTAATTTCTTTCATATTGATTAGGCGTTCTATTTTTTCAAATCTTTATAAGTTTTATAAGTTGCATCATCATATTCTTCCAGAATATCTGAAAACTTACGATTTAAAAATTTGATTTGAATAATGAAGAACTTCTTCAATATTTGAATTATCATAATTAAACAGGTTTTTGTGTCATATACTATTCCTCTTACTATATATTTATCTTACACATGCACTACTTCAATCATCTCATCAAATTCATCATTCAATAAATGCATTTCATCTGTGTTCATATATTTTTGGTACATCATATCTAGTGCATCTTGATTGGTGATGTCTTTTTCAATGCTAATTAATGCTGTTACAAATGTTTTTGTAATCTTTTTGCATCATCTCTTCAATAGCTTTTTGTTTCTAAAAACTCCATTTTTCTACTTCCCATCTTTTCATTTTGTACTCATAGTATAGCATTAAAGCTTCCACATTTCCCTAACAAAAAGTACTCTACTGAACGTAAAAGTACTTTGATTACTCTATTTTGATTTTTCCTGATAAGCTATCCTTAATAAATTTAAAGAATAAATATTAATAGAACAAGAAGTGCAACGATTTCTAAAATATAAGTCAGTGCTAGTATGAGAACCCAGTTTAGTAATACTTTAATATAAAAATTTTTGTTTGATGAGTTCTATTTTTCCAATTTAATAACCAGACACTTCCAACAGCAGGGACGATGCTCCATTGATGTACTAGTATCCATCTAAAAAAATGGAATATTCGTATTCTCCGTTCTTTTCAATATAAAGTTGAGCCATTTGCGTGGTTATTAGTGCAGAAACTAAGAATACGATAGCCACTATTGTCTTCTGTTTTAGTGTTAATGATTGTTTTTTTCTTTCATCTCTGTTTCACTCTTTCTTGAATTTTTAACAAAAGTATACATAATTTCTTTTTATGAGTAAAGATTTATTTCATAAAACGCCTCCAATAATCTAAAAACATTGTACTTATATCATAAATGTCTTATAATAAATTCATTCAAAAAGGAGGTTCGTTATGAAATTTTTATTCATATGAATATGTATTAAGTCAAATCAGTCAGCAAGATTGGGTAATGGTTATTCTTTCTGCATTACTGATTCTTATCACTGCATTTTTGCTTTTAAAAGCTTACCAAGATAAACGTGGTAGTAAGTTTCGTGAATTGTCGCTTATTTCAATTTTAGCTTTTAGTAGCTGTTGTTTTTAATTAGTATTTCTAATTTTCAAAAGTAATCAATCTACAAATAATCAGTTCCGTAACTCTCTACACTTTTATTGAAATTGTTTCAAAAAGAATTAGGTGTAGATAAGGAAAGATATATGTCAACACTTCTGCTACGACTGATGGAGTTATTATCAAAGTTGGAGATCAATTTTATCGTGCTTTTAAAATGGCTCTAACAAGGATAGTTATTTATTAGAGAAGATGGAATTATATAAATCAGATGTTGAACTTGTGGAGGTTAAAAAAATAATGAGCTTTTTATTACAATTGCGATTAAGTTAGCACTAGGTCTTATTTCTTTAGTATTTGTTATCAATGTAACTGGTAGGAAATTTAGCACCAAGTTCTGCAGTAGACCAAGTACAAAACTTTGTTCTCGGGGACTTCTTGGTGGGATTATTTACAATAGTTCGATTTCACTTCTTCAGTATGTTGTTATTTTTAATTATTTGGACAATCTTAATCTTACTATTGAAATGGTTGAACACGAATGTCTTAGTGATTAAAGCAATTAATTGATGGTAAACCTGTTTTGATTATTAAAAATGGAAAAATTAGATCCAGAAGCTTGTCGTTCTAAAGGATTTATCTGCTGCAGATGTGGCTCTTAAATTACGTTCTCAAGGTGTCTTCCAATTAAAAGATGTTAAAAGAGCTGTGATTGAACAAAATGGGCAATTTATTGTTGTAAGAATGGGTGATGAAAAATCCCTAAATATCCCTATTATTACGGACGGTGTTGTTCAAACCGAAATTTTTGGATACAATTGGCAAATCTGAAGAATGGTTAATGTCCAAGTTAGAAGAAGAAGGCTATGATAATGTAGCGGATATCTTTATTGCTGAATATGACAAAGGTCAAATTAATGTTGTAACGTATTAATATTTTGATGAATGTTCAGTAAAATTTCTGAGCATTTAATTTGCTTTTGAAAATCAGAATAGATATACTTTAGTTACTATCTAGTTTAATGATGATTACTCTTCCTTGAATTAGATATAAACTAATAAATGGAGGTAATCTTATGTCAGCAGAAGAAAAAAATTAAACCAAGTTGCTGGTTCTATCAAAGAAGGTTTTGGTAAATTAACTGGCGACAAAAAAACTTGAATCTGAAGGTGCTACTGAACAAGTAGTTTCTAAAAGTAAAAGAAGTTGCTGAAGACGCTAAAAGAAGCTGTTGAAGGCGCTATTGAAGGTGTTAAAAACATCTTTTAAAAAGATTAATAACGATTAAATCAGAGAATCAAAAACACGCTCAATATGAAACTGAGCGTGTTTTTAGTTTTATGAATTTAATGTTTCAATCATGAACTTATAAAGATACTTTATTCAGAAATATCTGAAGTTGTAGTTGTTTTTCTTTCTTTTCTCGATGAATGAAATGAATCGCAATAATTGAGAATACCATCGTCCATTGAAGGCTATATGGATGTAAAAGAAAACTAAAGATACTATAAACAAGGATTAATAAATATTGAATTCTCTTCTTTTCTTAAAAAAATATAAAATAACCAGCCTAATATTACCATCATTACGCCAGTATGAACTACAAAGAGACTTGGTAACATTAACATTACTACTCCAACGATATAATACACAATAGCTTTCGAAAACGTTGGTTTCATAAAGAACATTCCAATTTCAAATACTAAAAACGATAGGATAAAAGGTAATAAAATCATTCCTATTCCTTTGGAACAGTGGAATATAATTTTTCCTTCCTAATTGTTTACGATACTTTCTTAAATAATCAGTTCCAACATTGAACATAGCAACAATTAGTAATGTCATGAAGATATTTTCATAGTTTTGCCATCCTATCGGTACAATAAAAGTGATCGATCAAAACCATATCCAAGAGATAGCAACTAACTCAATAGAAGTAATCCAATCATTATTTTCTTTTTATTAGTTGTATGGTAGAAACCATCTGCAAATAAGAATAACAAAATAGGATAAACAATGCGACCCTACGATTGATAAATAAAGTGAAGTATCCAAACTAAATAGTAATGGTCGAAAAACTATCGAATATCATTAAGAAAATTGCAAAATACATTAATTTTTGAACGATGTGTATAAATTTTCATAAGTTCTCCTTTTTATTAAGATAATAGTTGAATGATAACAGTTAATTTGGGATAAGTAAATGTTTTTGACACTAAAAAGGAATTAAGACACTAAATAGCGCCTAATTCCTTTTCTAATTTTTCCTTCAACTAAGAACTATAAACTCTTATATTCTACATCTAGTCCTTTTTGAACAGCAGGTCTATTTTCGATTCGTTTTGCCCATTCCACTAAATGTGTGTAGCTAGATGCATCTAAAAACTCTGCTGAATTTTGGTATAGTTTATCTAATACTAACTGTCCATACTAAGACCAAATCACAATATCTGCAATTGTTATACTCGTCTCCACAATATAAGGTCTCGTGTACATTCTTTATCTAGTAAATCTAATTGACGTTTTGTTTCCATTGTAAAACGATTGATGGCATATTCAATTTTTCAGGAGCATAATTGAAGAAATGTCCAAATCCTCCACCGACAAATGGTGCAGAACCTGCTTGCCAAAATAGCCAGTTTAATACTTCTGTACGTTTTTCAACTTCTTTTGGAATAAACTGTTCAAACTTCTCAGCAAGGTATAATAAGATATTCGCTGATTCAAAAGACTCTAATCTTTAGTTCACTAGATTGATCCCAATAACGCAGTGAATTTTTGAGTTTGGATTCACTTCTACAAAGCCAGTTCGAACTGTTCTCCATCCATAATAGAGATTTTATATAAGTCATAGTCCGCTTCTTTTTATTCCTAATGCTAATAACTCTTCTAATAAAATGGTCACTTTTACACCGTTTGGGTTCCTAGAGAATATAATTGGAACGGTCTCTCTCCTTTGGTAATAGTTGTTCAAAGCGAGATCAGCAGTTGGACAGTTTATTCCTGAGAATTTTCCCTTGATTACTATCTGCAGCACTCCACACACGTAGTAATTCATAATTTGTCATATTATTCTCCTTTAATTTTACTGTTCTAATGATAAATGTGAGATTTCATAAAAATTTGTACCTTCCATTTGTTCTGGAAGTTCTTCAGAAATAATATTCCTTACATTGCTACCTTTTTCTGGATTATAAACTAATAATTGACTCGATTATTATCAAAAGGTACTTGAGAAGCTTAATCGTTCCATTTGAGTTGATTCTAGAGTTTCTCTTGTTATTTCAAAAGCAATAACGACTGCTATTAAAGTTTTTCCTTTTTCTCAAATGCTAATGGAATTGCTGTACAAATAGTTTGCCATCCAAATGACTTCAGAATATTATCATAAAATCCATCCCATAGTAAAGATTTATTCCTACTGAATCTTTCCATAAATATATTAGAGCATATTCTTTTGATGTCATTTTTACTATTTTCTACAGAGATAAGATACGCTTTAAAGGTAAAATCTCTTTAAAACCGTCCATTTTTATGTCCATTTTCTCGAACTCGTTCTCTAATGATGTTCATATCAAACGAATCTGGTAATTTTATTTTTATATTGCATTGATATCATATTAATTTTTCCTTTCTAAAAAGACTTTTTATCTGTAGTATAATGAATCCTACATCAAAAAGTCTCAGTCTAAAGCTTATTTCAAATTATTCGCTCTTTGATTCATTTTCATCTGCTGTCGATTCAAGCCTCGGCTTTGGTATTCATATGCTGCTCTTTCGTATCAATCGATATCTTGTTGTCTTCTACGTTCTGCATCTTGTTCACTTGCAAGTCTAGCTTGTTCAACATTGTAAGCATCATTGTTATTACCAGATGGAGCCGAATAATCTCCCACCTCCACTATAACTACCTGAGGCCCGAGTCCAAAATTCATTGAAAAAGAATACAAGAGCTACAGCTAGTACAACAACAGTAAAAGACAATGACTAAAGCTACTTGTAATAAAAATGCAAATAGTCAAAATCAAACCTGCACTGAGTAATGTTTTCCAGAATAAATCCTTTACGAATTAAATGGATTTTAAAGTGAGTCAAGAATCAATACACTAACGAGAGCAAATACTAATCCAATTTTATGGAAATTTAACCATCCTAAAATTGAATTATCCGGTGCTGAAGGTAATTGAGCACTTTGGAATCCTGTAAGAGAATTTGTAGTCACAACTGGTGCTTGAGTTTGTTTGTAGCCAAGATACATTGTAATGGCTGCAATCACTGTATAAACTACAATTGTAATGATTTGTTGTTTACGTGTTAATTGTAAAAATTCTTTATCATCTTTATACCTCACTTTTTAAACTAACCTTCATTTTTACAGGATAAAGAGATTTCTAGTAAACAATTATGAATACTCTGTAGAATATCCCCTGACTCTATCCTTCGTTAATCCTAATAAAGATCGCATATCAATACCCGAGGTATATAAAAAGGTTAGGATACTTTTCCTAACCTTTTTCCTTCTTTTATTTCCAATTTAACTGAGCGTTTAAGCCAAAGTGGTCACTCACTTGAGGACTATGATTCCGTCAAAAAAACGACATGTAGGTTTCCTACCTCTAACTCTTTAGTAGTAAAAACATAATCAATGCGGAGTGGTTCTGTATTTCCCTTCCATCCATCAATTTCTGGTGGAACGGTATAGCTACCACTTTTCTCTTTAGCAACTTCAAATGCATCTTGTAAGTCTAATGGACTAGCTAAAAATAGCTTGGTAACCTTCTTGACCTGCTGGGTTGTTAAAATCTCCCGCTAACAAAAAGAGGCTTGTTCAAAGTTTTCAGTACAGTCTCAAATCTTGCCCATTCTTCTTGGAAACCTTTATCCCACCAAGAAAGGTGCACACTAGCAACTGCCAGTTCCTTACCATCTACTACAGTTTCAGCTAAGGCTACTCTGACGAGTATGATAGTCTGTTGGATCGTCCACGTCTGAGACCAAAAACTTCTCTGGCTTCGATTGGTGTTTTTAGATAAGATGCTACACCTTCATGGTAACGATCATAACCAATATGATTATAGGACCAAGTCAATAATAATTTCTGCCGCTTTCAGCTAATTTTTCCACCAAAAATCTTACATAGTGATCTTGATGAATCGGTTCTGCTGATGAGCAAAGCTTTGTAGTAGTCATCAACTTTTACCTCTGGTGAAAGTGATCTCCTGATTGACTTCTTGGAAACAAATCAAATCATAATCTTTATCAAGAATATCTTCAAGTAAGAGCTGGAATTTTTCTTCAGCTTCTTTTTCCATCCAGCTATGAGTATTGAGTGTTAAAAATTTCATGCTTTTCTCCTAAAACAAGAGGTTGGAAAAATAGATTCCAACCTCAAGACTATATAATTCTACTTTAGCAACTACTGTTTTTAGCTGCATGAGAACCTGTTTGTTCTAAATTAACTGATTTAATAACGTCACCATTTGTGAAAACAACGATTGTTGAAGTTTACGACCTGCTGCACGAATAGCATCCAAGTCAGCTGTGACAAGAAGATCACCTGCTGCAACTTTTTGTCCTTCAGCAACATGAACAGTAAATGGTTTTCCTTCAAGACTTACTGTGTCCAAACCAATGTGAACAAGTACTTCAAGACCTGCTTCAGTCACAAGACCAAGAGCATGTTTTGTAGGGAAGATGCTTGATACAGTACCTGAAACTGGAGATACAATGTTTCCATTTGCAGGTTCTACAGCAAATCCGTCACCCATCATTTTTTGAGCAAATACTGGATCTTTTACTTGTTCTAATGCAATTACTTCACCATCTGCTACTGAGTAAACTTCCTCAGTTAGGCCTTTATATTGAACAGCATTTTTGTTGTGCTTCTGTCATTTGACTTGGAAGAGTTTCAGGAATGATTTCACCTGAATCAAGGATATCTTGGATATCAGATTTCAATACGTCTGCTTTTGGACCGTAGATAGCTTGAACTCCTTGTCCTTTCATGACAAGACCCATAGCTCCTTCTGCTTTCCATTGTTCTGCATCACCGACTTTATCAGCGTCTTTTACAGTTACACGAAGACGAGTCATACATGCATCCACATCAACGATGTTTGCACGTCCACCAAGAAGGTTAATAATATTTACAGCTTGAGAACCTTCTGCAACTTTCACTCACTACTAGATTCTTCTGAAGCTTTCAGCAGTTCTCGTAGTTTCCGTTACGTCCTGAGGTTGCAGTTGAATTTTGAATCATGAAGTTTGCGATAAAGTACATAATTACTGCAAATAGAACTGTTACCCAAATAAAGTTAATAATATCCATACCGATACCAGCGCTAATCGCAATTGGTGTACGAGTTAAGAACTCGATTGAACCAAATGAGTGCATACGTAGGTTTACTACGTCAGCCATAGCGAAGGCAGCACCTTGAACAAGTGAGTAAACAAGATATAAAGGTGTTGCAATAAACATAAACATGTATTCGATTGGCTCTAGTAACCCCTGATTAAGAATGTTGCAAGAGCTGTTGCAATCATCATACCTTTATATTTATGTTTCTTGTCACTATCAACATTACGGTAAATAGCAACAATCACACCCATCAAGATACTCGAATGAACCAATCATTTGTCCAACTTTAAAAACGAGCTGGGTGAACAGTGCACTTAATAATTGTTGGTAGTGACTTTGCATCTGTACCTTTAAGATTCACAAAGGTCTGTGATCATACCAAGCGCATAGTGGGTCTTGTCCAAATACTTGAGTACCTTTAGCTGCACCTGTCAAGATTTCATAAGTACCACCAAGAGCTGTATAGTTCATTGGGATAGTTAACATATGATGAAGACCGAATGGCAATAGCAAACGTTCCAAAGTACCATATAAGAATGGTGCAAGATTGGAGCATTTTTCTTGTGAGTTAGCAATCCAAATATCAAAAATTATTAATACCAGTTTGTACAAGTGGCCAAACAATTGAAGAATAATTGCTGCAATTGCTGAACGAAGAATAACTACAAATGGTACAAAAACGTTTCCCGTTAAAGAATGAAAGTGCATCTGAAGTTTACGGAAGTTGTAGTATTTGTTGAAAAAGCAGTAGCCCCTACAAAACCAGAGATAATCCTACGAATACACCCATGTTCAATGCTGGAGCTTCCATAACACTGATAAAGTAATCAGCAACTTTAATTGAACCGCCAAACAGAGTTGTTACCATTGCTTGAGGATCTTTCAACATAGCGCCTGATACACCAAAGATGGTACCAGTGATACGATTAATTAAAATGAAGGCAAGACTCAGCAGCAAAAGCACTCACCAGCACGTTCTTTTAGCCCAGCTTCCAATAGCAAGGGCAAATAAAATATGAGGTTACCAATTACACCCCAAACTAATTTGCTCAAGAATTCCACCTGTGATTACAAGTGGTGCAAAAGTTGGATTAATCATTACAAGTGACTTACAGATTGAAATCATCAAACCAGCCCAAGCATAACAGCGATAACCACCATCAAAGCCTTACCGAATTTTTGCCAAAACTCGAAAGACAATATATTTTTGAATGTATCTTTCATCATTCAAATCTCCTTTTATTTTTAATTTAGGCAAACGTTTGCATTACCTATACAGTTATTATAACATTTTAGTTTACTTTGTAAAGTATTTTATAAAAAGAATTCTTTCCATACTTAAGTGACCTCAAAAAGTCAAACTTTTTGGGGTCACTTTATTTACTATATTTTTATAGTCTTTATTTCCTCCATTAAAAACTATATAACAGGGTAGATAAATAAATAGAAAATTAGTACAAAGGAAAGTTCTATTAATATTGTGGCGACTATCGTTAGAAACCAATTCAATAATCCTTTAACGATGAAATTTCCAGTTATCAATTCTAGTTTGTCCATTTCAATATCCAAAACACTAGCAAAGGCTGAATAATACTCCAGAAATGTACTTTCATCCATCCTAAAAATAGTAAAATCAAAATCACCATCTTTTAATATATGAATTCTAGCAAAAATCATCGTAATCTTTACTGCTGAAACTAAAAACGGAAATTGTATTCCTTTCTGTTCACGGGTCAGTCTTTTAAACTGTTGCATCAGTGCTCTTCCATTCTCCTTCTTGATTTAACTTCATACGATTATAGTAATATAACGGAATAATTGTAAAATACCCTCATCCAGTCAAATCTAGATGGATATAAGAGAAAAATAAGTATACTAAAAATCAATAAAATTGGAGCTTGAATCTTTCTCTCTAAAGATATAAAACAACTAACCTAATAATACTATTGCTGCTCCACCTCCGACTGTTAAAAGACTAGAGTGTTATTATATGAATAGTTTGAAGCTATATCTTCTAACATTCATTGAAGACTCTTTCTATGTCAAAATGTCATTCCTATTTCGATAATGGAATCGTTATAAGAATAGGATGTTAAAATCCATTCCCTATTCCTTTTAAAAATGAAGATACAGATTTATGTTTTATAAGCACTGACTAGAAAATCCCAAACTATAATTTAATAAACCAAATGATAAATAATGTGAAAAGTGAAGATATTTCTTTTATAAATGAGCTCACTCTAAACGTTCTAAAGAATGTAGCCCTATATCATTAAACCAAAACCATGTTAGCAAACTAAAAATTTTGATTTATTAAAAATGATAATGGGTACGACAACCTCATTATAAATATGTAAATATAAATTTCTTTTTATTATTACTAGATAGAAATCTATCTGCAAAGAAGACTAAGAGCATCGGCAAAACAATACGGTACAACAATTCTTACATTTAATAACTTAAAATTAAATAATGATTCGATAATTGAAAATAATGATTAAAAAGAAAGTTGTGTATATACTAATTGTTTGTTGTTTCTAAATAATTTTATGGAAGTCTTTTCTCCTATTTAAATTTCATTTTAATTTTTTATCGTATATAAAACAATTCCAAACCATCTACAGAGTTTCTCGCAATGTAAGTGTCTCCTTTACAAATGATAGCTATTTCCTCCTTAGACTGGGTCACACATACTGGACATCTTTTAAAACCACACTATTCCTTCATGCCGCAGTGATTGCTCCAGCACTCCCAGTATCCAAGGGAACCACGATTGAATACTTGAGGATCCTTCCTTTGGTCCTGCATTTTCGGCATCCACTATTAGCCCAGAACATCCGCAGGTATGGCTGACTGATAAACCGAAACTTCTAAATGTCTTTCAGCAGCTCATGGCACCTCGTCCACCACAGAGAAGAGCCAGCTTTTTACTACGTCTACTTCCATCCATTCATGCATGACCTTTCCTCGTAGCTTAGGGAGACTGTATGTCTACCAAGTGTCTCATTAGCACTTGGAAAAGCGTCATCTCCTAAACTTTCTATATCATTTTTAATTCGTAAAATGAGACAATGAATTTCTTTAAGCATAAGATCCTGACCATAGGACAAGGAAATAAAACGATGATTGATACGGAATGAAAAGTAGGCACTAACGCATGATAAGATTGCTATAAGTATCTAGACTCCAAACTATTGCAGAAATTTAAAGATTTTATTCGTTAATTGAATTTGATACGATCTCCACACATAAATTACATTTATAAATGTAGTAAAACACTCCATAAGTTGGATTTCTCTCATCCAACCTATGAAGAGAAATCACTCTGATCTATAGGCTAACAGCATCGCTATGGATTTCGCAGAAACCACGAGGTTTGAAAAATGGATCACTTTTGCTCTGATGCCTAATGCGTTTAAAATTCGCAGGTGCATTATCTTTTCTACTTTGGAAAGAAATGGATGCAACCCATTGGTCGAACGTCTAAACTTACAGTCTAACATCACAGCTCTCCTTCATTATACTCCTAGTCAACTGGGACTTTTTGGAAGAAAATTTTAGTTCTCAAATGCTATGTGTGATAAAATAACTTTAAAGCACTATATCAGCTCTAAGACCTTTATAACACTCTCTACTAAATCCAAATATAAGGGATATCGGTTTGTTTGCATCGTTATTTCCACCTGCATATAATCCTCCTCTGCATCTAGCCTGCAAAAGTATGCATACAACGTCCTTCTAAAATATGACCATCCTATAAATGTAACTCTGAATATTTTTCCTAAATATTGAGCAAATTCACTGAGTTCCCCTCTTTTTCACTTTCTTATCGTGCACACCGTAATTTAGTATTTCTTTTGTCGAAATACAACCCTATAAATTACATAGATAGAAATGACTCTTTTCTGTGACAACAAACTACATTTGGAAATTATTTGCGTCCAATACTATATTAAAAATACTTTTAATTCAGGAAATTTAATTAACTTTGAAATTAATTAATTCTCCGATAGCCATGTTATTGCCATTTCAATTTTATATCATAATTTGATTAAACACTTTTAGCAAGATTTATGGATTTTTAATCTAATTTTGTTCGATTTCATTATGAGTTTCTGCTAAGAGTAAATGAGCTTTGCTTTCAAAACACATCACATTTTACCTTATCATTCTTAATGATACTTTATTCTTATTTTTAAAGATCGAATATGTAAATCTTTTCCCTAAAACTCCGTCTCCAAAATAAACGAATCGAGATTAGGATCCAACTTATTTAATTTGAACTTTTGAATCTTTTGTTATTTCAGGCTGAAAAGAGATACTCCCTTTGGATATTTCTGTTCTCAAAATTTTATCATAAACTTCCTCTATAAAAATCTCTCCCAGGATTTCTGATAAGCGATTTGCAAAAATAGCCTCTCCTTCAAGTAAATATTGTATACCGTCTGTCTCGATGAAAAGCTATCAGGCCACTGGGAGAGTACAATTAGATGATTAATAATTGCTCTGGAAATTCAGAAACCATTATCCCAGTTATAATTATCAAGTAAAACAAAAGATCGTCTTCACTATTAATAGATTTAACTAGTTCACAGCTTTCAGCATTGCTTTCAGAATATAAAATATAGGATAGTTTATTTAATTTTGTTACATCCATTTTTTAATACCTCAATCTAATTTATTATGAAAAATGTTCCTATAGTTTCTGAGTTGCACCTTAATTTTGATTAGATTATCAAGAGTATGATTACTTTTAATCTCCTATAGGACCAGCGGATTGAGTAATTAGTAAAATATGTTCATACATTTTTACCTTATCCAGATGATTCACGTCTTTAAATCCACCCAAAGCCAAAAGTGGCACAAATCCAAAAACACTCTGCACAATCAAGCAAACCATATTTCTCTGCTGCCTCTGTGATAGAGTGGTAAGTCAAAATAACTCATCTGTAAAACTTTTTGTCAGATAGAAACTTGATAAAAAGATTATAAATTTTCTATATCAAATGTACTATCTTTATATTTAATAATCCCCAAAATTCGTTCTTCTCCCAAGTTATAATGTCCCTCAAAGCTGTCTGCAAAAATAGGAACGGAGATAAGTCTCATGAAATAAGTTTCCTGAACCAGTTCAAGATACTCATCCGGATTAATCACTTTCAGATAACCGTCTAAAAGGTTCCCAGACCGTCTTCCTCCCAGATTTGAACCAGCTCTTCTGGAACTTGGTCTTTGTACTTTTTGATTACGTCCCTGAGGCATAGCTGCCACTCTTGTAAAAATCTTTTTAACATATAGACTCCTTTTTAATAAATAAAGCGAACATTTAGATAGGGTAGTTGTAATTACCTGGTGTTATCTTCTCAGCCAAGGCTTGTATTTTCTCATCCACTGCATTTTTATACTAGTCTTAATAACGGTGAGACTCCACAATCTTTCCTGTCTTAGCCTAGCTACTAAGGTATTTACCGGCTGGGATCAAGTCAAGCAGGGCAAAGGCCCCCTCATAACTCTCTCATTCCCATCCAACTCTGCGGCCAGTACCTCATTCCTTTGTAAAAAGGCACTTAATTGAATATTAAGTACCAATAACAAAATATTATAGCTGATTTTCTTCACTTCCTCAAACCATTTTTCAAACTCTAAACGTGGAAGCAACTCTTCATCCCTGTCATAACGTCCTTCATAGCTATAACGACTATCAAGACTGTTTTTTCTGTGCATCATAAATCAACTACATTTCAGTGGATGTCTCAGGATTATATTCTTTGCAAACATCAACTAATTTCTTTTACATCTGTAGTTCCATGTTTCAATAAAGCAAAATGACATATCAGAATCATCTACTTTTTTTGTCGCAACTTCATTAACTTCTTCCATTCCTATTATATACCATTAATTTTATAAAATGGCTTACAAACTATACAAACTGTCCGCTATCGCATAAATATACTCTTCTGCTTGATTTTGGACATATTCCATTGCTAATGAAATCATGCCAACTTGAACTTCCAGTAAATTTATCTTCAAAAAGTCATTTTTCAAACTCTTTAATATCTGATTTATCCACAAATATTTGTAATTTTAACTCATTATACGGAAAAATATTATCCTACTCAACAAAATAAATAATATAGAAATGACTTTTTCACAGTAGCACGAGTACTAGAAGCCGTTCCCATCGGTTTCTAGTACTGGAAAAATTTGAGACCTAGTGCTCAAATTTTAGTAATGAGATTCGTAAGCGAAGCTGCTTGCGTCCATGCTACCCATAGAAAAGTCAATTTCTATCTCCCTAAATGAAAAACACCCTGTGGAAACTGCAGAGTGTTGAAATGTTGATATATATATATTAACGTTTTGAGAATTGTGAAGCTTTACGAGCTTTTAAGACCTGGTTTTTACGTTCTTTCATACGAGGATCACGAGTTAATAAACCAGCAGCTTTGTTTAAAGCGCCACGGAAAATCAGGATCAACTGTTAATAATGCACGAGCGATACCATGACGGATAGCTCCTGATTGACCAGTGAATCCTACCACCATTGCGTTTACTAATACATCGTAAGTTCCGATTGTTTCAGTAATGTTTTAAAGGTTGTTTGATTACTTCGTGAAAGTGAGCAAATGGAATGTATTCTTCGATTGATTTTTGTTAATAGTAATTTTACCTGTCCCTGGTACTAGAGATAACACGGGCAGTTGAGTTTTACGGCGTCCAGTGCCGCGGTATTGTGCTTGAGCCAATGCTTTTTCCTCCTTAAATTAGTGATTGGACGTCTACTGCTACTGGTTGTTGTGCAGCATGTGGATGTTCAGCTCCACCGTAAACATGTAATTTAGTAAATTGACGACGTCCTAAAGAGTTTTTAGGTAACATGCCTTTGATTGATAATTCAACTAATTTACGAGAGTTGTTTGTACGTAATTCACCAGCTGTGACGAGCAGTCAATCCACCTGGGTGGTTTGAGGGTGATAGTAAACTTTATCAGATGCTTTTTACCTGTTAAAAGCTACTTTTATCAGCGTTGATGATGATTACGAAATCACCCTGTGTCAACGTTAGGTGTAAATGTTGGTTTGTTTTTCCACGTAAAATGCTTGCAGCAACAGCCGAAAAGACGTCCTAATGGTACATCAGTAGCGTCGATTACAGCAATTACGTTCAGTAGTGCTAGCTTTTGCCATAAATGTTGTACGCACGATTATTTCCTCCAAATTCTTCTGGTATTTCTTCACATTGAGTTTAACGCCTCAATGGTGGTTTATCTTATTGGAATATCGAGTGATTCCTTTACTTTGATGTAAACAATCTCTCAGATAATTATTTAGCTAATGCTGATTTAGCTTGTTCAGCTAAAACAGTGAATGCTGCTGCATCGTTAACTGCTAAGTCAGCTAACATTTTGCGGTTCATTTCGATACCAGCTAATTTTAAGCCGTGCATTAATTTGCTGTAGCTAATCCGTTTAAGCGAGCTGCCGCATTGATACGTGCGATCCATAATTTACGGAAGTCACGTTTCTTTTGACGACGGTCACGGTAAGCATACATGTATGATTTCATGACTGCTTGTTTAGCTGTTTTTAAATAATTTTTGATTTCGCTCCGTAGTAACCTTTAGCTAATTTTTAAAACACGGTTACGACGATGACGAGTAACTGTTCCACCTTTAACACGTGGCATAATTAATTCCTCCTTGGTCTTTCAGTCTCTTGCGACCGTCTAGAAAAATGTAATAGTTTTGCGTGCTGAATTAACGCATTTGACTTAATTGTTGTTTAATACGTTTGATGTCAGTAGCGTGAACCATTGTTTGTTTACGCAAGTGACGACGTTGTTTCTTAGTTTTACTATGGAAACGGTGGCTTGTGAAGGCTTGTGAACGTTTTAATCCTCCACCACCTGTACGTTTGAAACGTTTAGCTGAACCACGGTGTGTTTTTGTTTTGACATGAGACTTTCCTCCTGTTACTTTTTACTTGTCATTTTGGGCGCTCAACATCAAGAACATAGCTTCGTCCGTCCATTTTGCCTTTTGTTCGACAGCTGCAAGTTCGCTAACTTGTTCTGCCAAACGTTCTAAAACCTTTTGTCCAATCTCTTTATGAGTAATGGGCACGGCCTTTTAAATCGGATTGTAGCTTTCACTTTGTCGCCTTTTTCAAGAAACTTTTGTGCTGCTTTCAATTTCGTATTAAAGTCGTTTTCATCGATTGTAGGGCTTAGACGCACTTCTTTGATATTGATGACTTTTTGATTTTTTTACGAGCTTCACGTTCTTTCTTTTGTTGCTCAAAGCGATACGCTTACCATAATCCATAATTCGAGCAACTGGTGGTTTTGCATCTGGCGAAACTAAAACTAAATCTAGTCCAGCTTGTTCTGCTAAAACGCAATGCACTCGTGTTTGAACACCAATTTGTTCACCGTTATTGTCAATAACACGTAATCCCACGAGCTCGAATTCCATCATTGACCATCATATCTTTTGCTATGATTGTTCACCTCCAAAAATTTTTGAGAGAGAAAAAGCAAAAAGCAACGAGAACAAACTATCCCCTGCTGCCAATGTCTTCATCAAATAAACATTACTATCAGCCCAGGACTTTAGTCAACTTAGGCGAGAAGCGGGATGCTTCTGCTTGTTTTTCTCAACTTCTGTAGTTTACAGTAATCCTCTACTTTTGTCAACAGTTTTTCTACAAAATTATTTTTATTTTTAAAATCTCTTTAAAGGTCATCGTTTTATAAAACAATTTGTTCTATAATATAGATACACAAAAGGGAGGAATATATGAAAAAGCAGTATTTAGTATTATTATCTAGTTTATTCATTTTTAACAGCATGAAGAGTCCATCTACAAAAACTACTGAAACAACTACTACTCCAACAACCGTTACTACAAAAACAACCTCAACTACAAAAGTAACAACGACTAAAGAACCTCCTAAACTCACAACTAAAGTAGCTTCTGAAACAAAACAAGAAACAACTACTCAAAGAAGCTAAAGAAAGCTACTGTTCAAAATAAAACTACGGTTGCTTCTACTCTCAATGAATATAGAAGAAATTAAAACAGGGAAATCTTACAAGTATTAAGGGCACGTGGAGAAATGGAGTATGATCTAAGAATTAACTTTCCATGAAAATGGTACAGTTTCTGATAAAGAACTCTACTTATAAAGTCTCAACCAACACAAACTCACTATCAAGAAGGGCTGTTAAACTGATACTTCATTAGAAAAATCAACCAACCGTTGGGAGTGCTAATTATGACGTTTGTTCCTAAAAATCAAGTTGTTACTTATGGACCCACTGAAGGAAATAAGGATACTTGATACATCAAAAAGATCGTTTATTTGGCACTAAGCTGCCCCTCACTTCAGACGCACTGAAAAGCAATGTACTACAAAAGTTTCTGAATAATTAAAATGGCTCCCTTTTTGAGGTGGGAGCCATATTAATGTCCTAAAAATTCTCAAGAAACATGCTTGCAATCGTGAAATACACAAAATACACTCGTTAAGTCACTAACTGTAGTAATGAATAAACCACTCGCAAATGAAGGGTCAAACCCCATAGAGTCAATTAATAAGGAATTAAAACTCTCCGGCAATGGTTGCTACTGTAATCCTGCAAAAGAACATTGAAACTCCAATAATCTCCACCCTAAAATCCAGTTTGCTTCATGCAAACCTACTACGACAAAAATAATTAATCCTGTCGCAATCCCACCAATAATCCCTGTTGCAAGTTCTGAGAATATCGTTTTACGAAAAACTGGCCTCATCTTCATTTAATCCAATCTACAGAACAGCAACGGCTAAGATTGTGTTCCGGCATTCCCTGCTGTACCAGTAGAATTAATGTAATGAAAATTGAGAGTACACTAATTTCTTGTCTGATAATCCCTTCATAACGACTTCTATTAAGGCTGCCGTTGTTAATCCTAAGAATAACTAAAACTCACTAACCATGGCAAACGTTTTTGAAGCTGCAATAAATGGATTCACTGATTGTTCATCTACGTCTACCCCTGCTAAACCTGAATAGTCACTTGTTGCTTTCTTCTATCGATTACGTCAATCGCACTCATCAACTGTAATAATACCAATAAGTTTTTCTTCTTCATCCACAACTGGAATATGCTAAGAAGTCATAGTCTCGAATCATTTTTCACATGGCTTCTTGTGTCTTTGTAACTTCTACAGAAACAACACGATGCCACTAATTTCACCTAATTTTACCTCTTCTTTATGAACGATTGAAGTCTTTCATGCTAAGACCCCTTTTTAATCGGTTCTCTTCATCTACGACATATACATAATAAATCGTTTCTGCTTTCTTCTGCCATTTTTCACAGTCGTCATGGCACTTCCAACTGTTTGATTTCATGAATAGCGATAATTTCTGCTGTCATCATCGCTCCAGCAGTATCATCTTCTATAATTTAATAAGTTACGAACTCGTTAGAAGTTTTATGAGGCATCATGCGCAACATTTTCTGACTTCATCTTCTTGAACTTGTTGCAAAAATATCTCACCGTACTATCGGACATACATTCTCGCCAACATTCTTGCGCATATCGCTCATCCATTTCTCGAAGATATTCTTCCACATCTTCAACATCTTCTTCACAATTTCAAATACAGGAGCCATGCTCTTCAGGCGACAGATATTGATGTACACCAATTGACGTTGTTCCTCACTTAACGACAAGTAGATTTGTGCTTGGTCGAAGTATGGTTTTCTAAAAGATTTCTTTAAATTGCTCGCTTATCATCTGTTTTTAGCGTATGAAGAATTTGTTCTAAAATTTCATCAAATCTCATAAGCTCATTTGTAGACATCGAATCACCTCTATTAATCATTATCACATAAAATGATTATACCTTTTATTAGTCAATAATGACAATATGAACCTTTTATATTTTCATAGATTTTATTGAGTGATTTTGCTACACTGATAACAAATAAAAGATTAGGAGACACATTATGAAAAGAAAATATTCTTATCAACTTTACTCTAGGAGCTTGCCTATGTGCTTCAACTCCACTTCACAAGAAACTACCACTACTGCTCCAAAACAAAGAGCAAAAAGAAAAATAAAAAGAATAGTGAAGTTGAGCACCTTCAAAAGAGGAAGTCATCAAAAATCAGTGGAAACAAGTTGAAATCATTGGTATTACTATAATGAACAAGGTGTTATGTTAAAACATACCTTTTGGAATTCCTACTACTCCATAAAGATGGAAAACATGGGAGAATCAAGAGTGGATTTATGAAAACAACTATTGGTACTATGCAAAGTCCTCTGGATTTCTAGCACTTAAATGAATGGATGTCTATTAACTCAAAAGATGGTACATCTTTAACGCTCAAGGGATGATGTTAGCTAATCAATGGAAAGACGCTTACCATCTCAAAAACCCTCAGGTGCAATGGCAGAAAACGAATGGGCCTCTGATCCAACGTATCAATCATGGTTTTATCTGACTTCTAGTGGACGCTATGCCCAAAACACTGGAAAGGTGATGTATTACATTTGATCTAGCGGATACATGGCGAAAAAGAATGGATTTATGATTCCAATTATCAAGCATGGTTCTATCTTACGAAAATGGTGCATATGTAACAGGTTCTCATTTAATTAATGGTCATGCAGCTTCAGCTTTTAAAGGAAAATGGTGCATGGATTAAAGAAATTAAAGAAGAAAAATCTTCAAATGAATTCCTACCATTTGCGACAAGCAACTATCAAAAAGTAATCTTCCTAGATCCTGGTCACGGTGGGAAGATCCTGGTGCACAATATTTGGGATTAAAGCGAGAAAAGACTTAACTCTTCAAGTATCTAACAATTAAAAACAAAACTAGAATCACTTGGCTACAAAAGTCCTCATGAGTCGTTCATCAGATGTCTATGCTAATTTCATTACTGAGCGTTCTAAATGTCGAATGAGACAAATGCAGATATGTTCATTAGTATTCACTTTAATGCGACCGGTCACGGACTAGATAGTGGTGAAGATGGTATTCAAACACTATACTTACTTTACCAACTGGAAACATTCCTTCTGCCATTACATAAAATGGTAGACAATCCCACTCTGCTTGAAATATAGTTATAAACTAGGTTCTGTATGTTCATCAATCTGTCTTAGCAACCACTCATGCTAAAGATGCTGGATTATTAGCGAAAAGTTTTGCTAGACATGTGAATCTAAATAAACGCGCTGTTTTATTAGAATTAGATACATGGATGATCTCAAGAATCATCACTGAATAAAAAGAATACCACACAAAAATTAGTAGACGGTCATTATTCAAGGAATCCAAAAATACTATAATACTGAAAGATAAAACCTGAGAATACTAGATTGCATTCTCGGTTTATTAATGTTCAGAGGTCTTGTACAACAAATTTAAAAAGTTACCATTTAAAAGATTTTCTCCATTTCTTTTTCATATATATAGGTGAGGAGATTTATAAGTGAAGAGTCACTAGTAGTCGCTTCTCAAAATAAATATAGGAAGTGAAAAATGGTAGAACGTATTAAAAAGACTGAAGACCAATGACAGATTGAATGGGTAAAAAGTTTCTAGTAATCCGAAAATAACAGTGCAGTTTATAAGGGACACTTAGATTTACCTGTCCATCACTGTAAAATACTCAGATGGAACCTAGATACACAATCACCCAATCTGAAGATATAAAGACCTATGTCACCAGTATCGATGTATTAGCTGAATTGAATGATAGAACACAAGCTATTATTGAAATCCAAGTAGCCTATCAATTTGACTTTTATAAAAGCGTTTATGGTTATATCTATGTAATCAAGTGACTAAAAATGAGATGAACTATAAAAGATGGCATAGAAACACATAAACTCGCAGAAGAATAGTTACCGGTTTTCACACCATTGCCATCACTCAAAAAGGTATTTTTAAGGACGATAAAATGGTTCAGTATACTAGCTTTCAAAAGATACAAACGAGTGAATTAAAAGTTTATTTTAAAGGATGAAAGATGTTTTAGCTTTAATGCATTTTTTAGAATTAGAGAAGTATAATAAAGACAAGATACAAGAATAAGAAGCAGTACGATGGATTGAATTTTTGGAAATCAACCCTATACTCAAAGCCCTGAAAAATGATTAGAGCTAAGTGACTCGAATTGTGAGCCGAATAGATTGACAAAGGAGGAACGAGAGATGTACGATGAAGAACACGATATCTCCAAGCCTATTCAAGTAGCGACTATAGAAAAGAAAGATGCAGAATGGGAAGGGTTAATAGAAGGCAGAGCAGAAGGTAAAGTGAAGATATCGAACATGAAAGAAAATGATGATTATCAGCTTATCAAAAGATGGTCTTCTCTCTAAAGAAGAAGGTGAAACAATTGAGCATTTCCCGTAATAGAATTAGGATGCAAATGTCTGCTGACGAATAACAGAATAAGGATATTTCACGACGACTTCGGTCGTCTTTTTGTACATAAAATAAAGAATTTGTCGAACAAACCCTAAACTTTCCCATAGTACGATACGACAGCATAGCTCTCGCACCTAGTACTACAGGAAACCCATTCTTATACGTATCCTCCTTCCCTTTATCACGAAGATGACAAATAAACTGTTCCGTTGCACGAGCACAAAAAGCACCAGCTTTTATTGCAGGGAAGTGAGACCTTAGGCTCAAAATTTTGGCCAGAGACAGCATAGCTGGCTTCTAGGGCGTCCTAGTGCAACAGGAACAGTCTATTTGTATCTATCTCTATCCACTCTGTCATGTCCTTTGGCAACGGAGCCTTAACACACATCTTCTCACTGGTCATCGGATGAATAAAATCCAACTGGCTACGATGAAGTGCCCGCCTCACTAATGGCTCAATTTCTTTCTACCACCATATAAATCGTCCCCTAATAACGGACAACCTAGCCAACTAAAATGCACACGAATCTGATGCGTACGTCCCGTATGCAAACGAATCTTCACCAATTGACTGTCAGCTGATACGTCTCTTCCAACCAATACTCCGTTAAAGATGGCTTTCCATCCGGTCTCACACAACGATTAATAATCGAATCATCTGATTCGACCAATAGGAGCATCAATGACATCATGCTCTTTTTCAAAACATCCTGCTTCATTACAATCGCATGATACGTGAGTGTTTTATTTCGAAGAGCTTCGATCCATCCATGCATGAACGACACGATGTTTCGCAAACATCATCATCACCCAGTTGTATCACGATCTAATCTCGTTACAACATGAGTCACACAATCTTGTGTTCTCGTCGTTTGTAAATATCCCTTACACGATTCGCCATTGATTGGTCTGGATGTAACTGTGATGGTATCGAAGCTGTTCCTTGTGGCTTGTTCACAATTAATAAGTAATCATCTTCGAATAAAATATCCAAAGGAATATGACTCAGAACAACTGTTTCATGCTCACCTTCTGGAGGAATCACCATCGTTAGTACATCACCAGGTTCTAATATTTTTAGAACAATTTCTCTCGACCATTGACGAGTAATTTCCCATTTCGTTTGACATGGGCTAAAAATGTTTTTGTAATTCCTTTTTCTTGTACTACGCATCATCATTGGAGATGAATACGGATAAGTCCATGTTAAATTCAATGATTTCCTCATTATCTCTTCTAAATCTATTTCTCTTGCTCCATAAAGGAGTTTTCTACTCTATCCCCAAAAATGAGTGTGTCGGTATCGAACAAAAGGAAACACGTTGTGTGTACTAATATGTAAGTGTACTTTTGACATATCATTAGCATCATGCGTTAAAACGATCCATTGATAAAACCATTCCATTTTCACTATGCGGTAATAACGTTAATACTTCTTCTGGAGCAAAAATCATTGGCGAACTTACTGTACGATATATACACGATTATTAATCGAAGCCATTTCTGTCATTTGCATCACTTCTGCTCTTGGATGAACGATGGCTCCTCCTAATGACTTATTCACCCCTGTTGGAGCCCGTTGAGTTGCTACACAAACGCCATCTCCTCTAAAATTCTCAGATAATTCACCATTAATTAATACTTCGCATACAAGAGTTCCTGTACTTTTCCTCAATGTTGCTTCATTTAATGCAATATGATTCGACTGTTCCATCTGCTTTTTCTAAAGTCACATCTAATAGAGGATAGCTCACACTTTCTCCTCGATCATACTTCAAGCTTTCAATTAATTCACCTGCTTGAAAAATCACGCCAGTCTGTATAAAATCCTAAATGACCTGTATGAATGGCTGCAGTCGAATATGATCTAGTTGTGATTTATAATGGTGAACAGCGCCCTAGTAAAAAGTACCATCTCCCCAATTGTAATTACAATATCTGGATTTTCATCATCTTGTTCAAATTCCTTTGGCAACATACATTTAAAAATTCTTCTGCTACCTTTTTGGCTTTTTCTGACTGATTATAATATAATCCTACTTTCATCAATTCACTTCACCTCTCTTTAATTTTCTAACATAAAACACTTATGATTTTTCTTTATCGTTGATTTTCTTTTATTTGTTGAAAAATATATTGCGCTTCTTGAATTTCTTCTCGAATTTTGCGACATTTCTTCATCTAATAAAAAGGCCGCTTCTGCAGCTCTTTCTAATCGTTCGTGATAATTTCTGGAAATTCTCCTTTATACTTATAGTTTAAAGAATGTTCACTGTTGCCCAGAAATTCATCGCTAATGTTCGAATTTGAATTTCTACTAGAAATTTTTCTCTTCCCCTTCAATTCTTTGAACAGGATATTCTAATACAACATGGTACGAACGATATCCACTTGCTTTCTTTGATGGATATAACTGCTCAAACTAATAATAATTGAAAAATCATTTCGTTGATGAAGTAATCGTACGACTTCAAAAATATCATCTACGAATTGACACATAATCCGTAATCCTGCTATATCTTGAACTCCTCTAAAAGTCTTCTGTTAAAATCTTTTCTACTTGCATTTTCTCACGAATACTTTCAGGAGTTTTCACACGTCCCGTTATAAATTCAATTGGAGCATGTTTTCCTTTTTTGACGATATTGAAGGCGAGATGCCTTTAATTTAATTTTTAATTCTTCAATTGCTTGACTATATGGTGCTAAAAAGCTCCCAGTCTTCAACTTCTGGTAAATATTTTCTTCCATTTTACTCACCTACTTTTAATCTCATCCCTCCTATCATAGCATATTTTTACTGACTCTAAAAAGAATTTTGATAATCTTAAACTCTTCAATGGTTATTATTTGTAATTCACAGTAATTTAAGCTAAAGTAGAAAAAGCTTTGTTATAGAAAGAGGTAGAAACATGGCCCCATTTAGAAGAGAATATAAAAATCTTCTAACAAAAAGAGCAATATGAAGCTTTAAAAAGAAGAATTTCAATCTATTTTCACGAAAGATATTACGCAAACGAATCAATATTATAGATTGTCATCAACAATTAGAAAAATAATCGTTCTGCTTTTACGAATTCGTCTTATTGACGGACAAAACAGGAGAAAGTCACATTAAAACTTCCTCAATCGGACTGCGAAGTCATTGAGATTACTGAAGAATTACCTACAGAACAATTACAATGGTGGGTCGAAGAAGATATTTTCTTACTTCCAACAAGTATTAAGCTAGCACTCTGAAGAACAAGGGATTGAATTATCCAATATCTCTCCAACTGCTACTCTAACAACCCATCGATTAGAAGGAATGTTAAGTCCTGGCTGTTTACTAGTATTAGATGAAAGTCATTATGCAGGTCAAACAGATTATGAAATAGAAATGGAAGTTGAAGATTTAGAAGCAGGAAAGGAAGTCTTTTTAGAAATTTTTAAATCGTCATGGTATTACACCACAAAAACCAATTAGTAAAATCAGACGTGCATTACTTGCTACTAAAAATCTTGGCTAATCCGAGGCTTTTTATTCAGAATTTTTATCAGTTTTCTGATACAATAAAGATACAAATTAACGAGAGGAGATTTAGTTAGAGGTGAAGAATAGTGAACTGAGTCATATTCACATTAACCCATTACCGACTGAAGAATTTTCTGACTGTTACTTATTTATTAATCCTATTGGAAAAACAATGTTATCATTGTAGAACAAGAAGTGATGAAATTTATTGAACGAACTCCATATAAGGTACACGTTCATTTCATACCTTTTCATAATTTTTAAATCAGTAACGCAATATATGAAAAAATAACCAGTTAAATAACAAGAATATTGACTTACGAAACAGAAATCTATACAAAAATCTATGATGCTTGCCTATCTTATAAGGCTGCTCTTCTACAAGGAAAAAATTAGGTAGAGCCTTTTTTTAATGGAATTGCAAACACAACTACATCTTCTTCATAAAGAATACACTCCTGAATTATTACAGGAAATTATTCACACTATTGGACTTGATGAAAAATGTTCTACGAAGATAAATCTAGTAAACTCGTTCATCAAGAATATGAAAGAGATCAACAAATTGCACAAGAAATGATGGTTGAATCAAACCCTTCTCTTGTTATCTTTTGATAATTTAAATCAACAATTTGGAGTTATCTTACATGAAAATATTTCAGAAGATATGATTGAAACATGTCTGTGAAAAATCTACATCATGCAATAGATAAATGCCCTAAAAACACAAAAGCATCAACCTTGCTGCGTGGTTAAAATGGTACATTAAACTATAAGAGACTGAATTTCCCAGTCTCTTTTTATTCATTGGAGGTTATTTATGGCTACAACTGTTTTACTATTAGATGAACAAACAATCCAACATTTGGGTGAAATTTTATCAAGATGCCATCCATCAAATCCCACCTCATACATTATCAATTAAAACTTCCTTCTTTAACGATTACAGCTTACCATTCTGGAAAAGGTTGTTTTACAAGGAACTAATGTGGATGCATTTGTTCAAAACATGATTTGACTAGCTTCAACAAGTACAGAAATCCAAAGTTGAAACAAATGGACTTCCAGAAAGCTTTTCAAACTGGAGTGTCATTGGTAGTGATGAAGTTGGAACAGGAAGTTATTTTGGCCCATTAACTGTTGCTTTGTGCTTTTGTTCCTGAAGATCGCATTAAAACATTACAACATCTCGGCGTAAAAGATTCTAAAAATTTAACAGATGCCCAAATCCAAGAAATTGTTCCAAAAATCAAAGCATTAATCCCTTATAAACTTCTTACCCTTTGGCCTGAAAAATATAACGAAGTGCAACAAACCAAAAACCTAAACGAAATGAGCTCTACTTCATAATCAAGCCATTAAAAGATTATACCAACAAATCAATGCTGATTTTAATTCAAGCTGTATTAATTGATGAATTTTGTTCTCCATCGAACTATTATCGTTACTTTGGGAGATCGATCTGCTCCTCTTAAATCAATTACATATTTTAAAACAAAAGGTGAAAGCCATCATATTGCAGTAGCTGCAGCATCGATGATTGCTAGAGATGCATTTTTAGAAGGATTAAAAACTTTATCAAAAGAATATGGATATCCCTCTACTATCTGGGGCTAACGCTTCAATAGATGAATTAGCTAGTAAAATTTTAAAAACAAGAAGGTATGGACGGTTTAAGAAAAGTTGCTAAATTACACTTTGCCAACACTCAAAAAGCCATTGATTTAACAAAATAATCTTGTAAACAAAATAGGCGTACAATCAAGTTTTAAGACCTGATTGTACGCCTGATTTTTATGTTCTCTAATATTTTTCGATACATCGTCAAAAACGCAGGTTTTGATATAGTAGTACTAAGACGCCAGTAGCCCCTATCGGGTCTCTTGGCTACAAAATTTGAGCCATGAGACCGCAGGTGCTACTATCGTCCTAATGCCACTATATTAGAATGTCAATTTTCACGTACTTTTACTTCTTAATAAAACGTGACAAGACGACACTTGCAATGACAATAACTGTCACAATAATCCCTAAAACAATTCCCCTAACCATGCGCAATACCTGTTAAAGGAACCGTAATATTCATTCCAAAAAATCCCGTTACAATATTCGGAATCGTTAATAAAATCGAAATAATTGTTAACAATTTCATCGTATCATTCAAATTATTATTCAAGACATTATTATAAGTACCTGATAATTGTTGTAAAATCTGAAGATTAATGGAAGTCATCTCCACTAATTGCTTCGCTTCAATTAAACTATTCTCTAATTTTTCTTCCCTCAGCAAATTCTAATGCCTTAAACAATGCTTGAGTCTTTAATTGTTCTAATACAATCGCATTTTTGCTTTGTTGCAGAAACTAAATAAACACTTCCAATTTCTAAGTCAGACAAAACAAATAAATTTTTCTTAGTAGTCTTATGTCGCAATTTTAGACTCACTAACTCTTGCTCTTTCTTTAAACTTTCAATCTTTTGGAAAATAATTTTCAGTAATCATCATTAAACTTGAAAAATAAAAAAATGTAAACAGAGGCATATTCGGTCTATCTTCCAATTCTTTTCTCATTGCCTCTACAATATACTCATTATGTCGGTTCGAAATCGTAATAACTGATCCTTTTCGAACAATAAAAGTCATTGAACGAGTCTCATATCGATTCTCTCTCTTCGTTTGTTTAATGACATTATAAATCACTACTAATGTTTCTTTTTGGACGACAATATTCAATATGCGCTCTTTCATTTTCATCAAGAGCATACTCCACCATTTTCTTTATCAATTTGATACGTTTGATAAATGGCAGAATAATCCGTAATCTCCTCTGAGTTAATATTAATCCATGCACATGAGTGTCCAAAAATTTTTTCAGCCATAAATATCTCCTCCATTAATCTACGTAAGTGTATCATAATTTAAAAAGGTTGATACTAATAACTAAACTGAAAAATTACACACAACACAAGTCAAAAATGAGTTTTTATGTAGTAGTATGAACCATGAGACTGAAGGTCTAGCTGGCGTCTTAATGCCACTATATCGAAAATGTCAATTTCACGCCTACTACTTTTTTCATAAGACGTCTAATATAGCAATAACTAATATCCAAATTCCTACAATAATGCCTAAAAGCAATCCCCCAACCATGAGCATGCTCTGTAAAAGGAATTTGCACATTCATTCCAAAAATCCCGTCACAATATCCGGAATCGTTAAAAGAATAGAAATAACAGTTAACATATTTCATCGTATCATTTAAATTATTATTCAACACATTATTATACATGTACCCGATAATGCTGCAAAATTTGAAGATTAATCAAAGTCATTTCCACTAGCTGCTAGCTTCAATTAAACTATCCTCTAACTCTTCTTTTTCTATATCATCTAAAACCTTAAATACAGATTGAGTCTTCAATTGTTCTAATACAATAGCATTTTGTTTAGTAGCTGAAACTAAATACACACTACCGATTTCCAAATCCGATAAAAGCAAACAAGTTTTTCTTTGTTGTTTTTGTCGTAACATCTGACTTAAGATGCCTTGTTCTTTTTTAATTTTTCAATTTTTGGGAAATAATATTCTGTAATCATAAACAAACTAGAAAAATAGAAATGTAAACAGAGACATATCTGGTCTTTCTTCTAATTCCTCTTTCATTGCTTGAACAATGTATTCATTATGATGGTTTGTAATCGTAATAATTTGATTTTTACGCACAATAAATGTCATAGGAATTGTTTCGTATTGACTAGAACTTTACAGATTGCTTTAATAACATTATAAATAACGATCAATGTTTCTTTACGTCGATCGTATTCAATATGAGCACGCTCATGTTCATCAAGGGCATACTCCAACATTTCACTATCAATTTTCATGCGTTTCATAGATAGATGAATACTCACTAATTAAATCTGAATTTATATTAATCCACGAACAAGAATTTCCAAAAATTTACTACCGCCATAACCTTCCTCCTTTAAATATTTTTTATACCAATTTATTATATTTTTAAATAAAGAGGAATAACAAATAGTATAAATAGAGTCTTCATAGTAGTACAATTAAGAGACCGAAGGTCTACTGGCGTCCAAGTGCTACTATACAGAAAACTCTATTCACTAACGTACTCTCTCATATCCATTAAAATACAAAAGACTTTCCATAGTAGTATGAGCAATAGAATCTGTTACACAGATTCTATTGCAGGAAAACTCGAGACTAAAGGCTCGAAGTTTGAGGCATGAGACTCGCATCAGCGAGGCTGCTGCCGTCCTAATACTGCTATACCAGGAAAAGTCTAATTAACTATACGCACTCTCATATTTATCCGTACAAATACAAAATGACTTTTCACAGGTAAAATTAAGACCTTGAGGCTTGATTTTTGGCAAGAGACCCGAAAGGGGCTTCTGGCGTCCTAGTACTACATCAGAAAAAGTCAATTTGTATCTCTTTTACTCTTCGTTCATCAACGCTTCTAATTGTTCTAGTCGTTGTTCGAGACACATTCATTGCATCGTATAGATATTGAGTTTGAGTCATATCTACCCCTGCTTTTTCATAACCTCAATTGGTTTGTCACTACGTCCAGCACGTAAATAGTTTAAAGTAAGCCTCTAAATCTTCAGGAGTACCATGTAAAAATTTTATCTGCTAAAGCAGTTGCTGCAGCCATACCAGTTGCATATTGATATACATAGTAATTCATATAGAAGTGAGGAATACAGAGTCCACTCATATGCAATCTCTTCATCTTGAATCACATTTGCATAATATTTTTATTAATTTCACCATAAATCTCGAGCCATCGCTGCTTGAGTTAAAGGCTCACCTTTTTGATTCGCCACATGAATTTGATGTTCAAATTCAGCAAATTGAGTTTGACGGAAAATAGTCGATTTAAAACGATTTAAATAATTATTTAAAAATATATTTTTTGACTCTCTTTATCCGTATGTTTCTTCAATAAGTAATCTGTTAATAAGTTTTTCATTCGTTGTAGAAGCAATTTCACTAAGAAAATTGAATAATCCCCATATTGGAAATGGTTGAGTATGACGAGTGAAATAACTATGCGCACTATGTCCTAATTCATGCACTAATGTAAAGAAATTACTTAAATCATCATGCCAGTTTAATAAAATATAAGGAGCAGTAGCATAACCACCTGATGAATAACCACCACTACGTTTTCCAACATTTTCCAGCAACATCAATCCAACGTCGATCATAAGCTTGTTTAAGAATATCTTGATACTCTTCACCTAATGGTTTCAATGCTTCAAAAGTTGCTTTAGAAGCTTCTTCATAATTATATTTAATTGGAGCTTCACCAGTAATTGGAACATACATATCATACATATGTAACTCATCTAAACCTAAAGCTTTTTGTTGTAAAAGCAATATAACGATGTAATAATGGTAATTTTTCATTCACTACTTTTTACTAAAGCATCATATACTTCTTCAGGAACTTGGTTAGAAGATAAAGGCAGCTTGACGGGCTGATTCATAATTATGAGCTAACGCTTTAAAATTATGGGCTTTTACTTCTGAACCCTAGCGTGCTAGCAAAATGTATTTTTTTAAATTGAATATATGGTTTTATATTTTGTTTCAAATGCATTTTACGAACTTCAGCATTTGTTGATTCTAAGAATGTTGTATAGTTTCCGTGAGTTAATTCCACTTCTTCCCCTTTTTCATTCTTAACTGTTCCAAATTTTAATGTCCGCATTATTTAAGAAGTTAAATGTTTTTCCTGGTCCGAGAAAACTTCATTTGCTTTTTGATAATAAAGCTTCTTCACGATCCGAGATAATACGTGACCTTTTTGAATACGAGCTGCTTCTAATGCCACACGGAATTCTTCTAAGCGTGGTTCTTCTTTTAAAAGAAGTTTTCAAATTCTTCATCTGATTTTTTTCTAAGATAGCTGGTTCAAACCAAGATGAAGCACCTGATAATTCAACATATACTAGAAAGCACGTTGATTTAATACTTGATTTTCATCATTTGTAGTATCTTGGTCAGCTTTTAAGTGTGAATACACTAAGCTGTTTCAACTTTTTCTTCTACTTGATTCGATAATAATAAGTAGTTATATAAATTTTCTCCAGATTGTAAAGCTGTTTCTTTACTTGCAGCAATTACTGGAATTTTTCTGATACAAAAAGCTAAATCAGCTTCAAAACCAGAATTATCTGGATAAATTAATGTTAAGTCCCATGTTAATTCTACAGGAACTTCTTCACGAGTTAATGGTTTTTATCACTCATTTTTTCTCCCACCTTCATTTTAAGATATGAACCCATTCTACTATGAATTTTTAAATTTATAAAAGGGAAAAATCATAAAATTAAGACTTTCTTATCTTCTATCATTCTCAATAAGCTAATTGAGAATGAATTTCACTCTCATCTAGATTAGAATTATTCTAATCTAGAAAATTTTATGTTATGATGTATTCAACAAATAAAACATGAGGTGAAAAATATGAATATTTTAGAACAAAAACAAATTCGCTATACAATTTTCTGCGGTACACTAATTATTTTAGGACTAGCTGCTAGCTTCCTCGGATATAATCTAGCATCCGTGATTTGCTACTTACTAGCATTTTTAATTGGAGGACATCAATCAGCTATTGAAGGAATCAAGAAACAATCCAAGAACAACATTTAAATGTTGACTTATTAATGGTATTAGCAGCAATCGGTGCTTCTATTATCGGTTACTGGTTAGAAGGAGCTTTTATTAATTTTTATTTTTCTCATTAAGTGGAGCTCTTGAAGAATATGCTATGGCAAAAAAGTGAAAAATCAATGACAGAATTATTAAACTTACAACCAAAAACAGCTACACGTATTCGTGATGGTCACTATGAAACAGTAGACGTTGAAGACTTAGCAATTAATGATGTGATTTTCATTAAAAGGAGAGCTGTTCCAATGGATGCTATCCCTAACAGAAGGTGAAAGTTTATTCGATGAAAGTATGATTAATGGTGAACCACTTCCAGCTAACAAAAAGTAGGCGAAGAAATTTTCGCAGGAAGTATTAATTTACACCAGTCTTGTACAGCTACTGTTCACAAAAATGCAGATGAAACTGTAATGGCTTCTATCATTCGTTTAGTAGAAGAAGCACAAGAACAAGAAACAAAAACTAGTAGCTTTATTAATAAAAATTGAAGACTCATATGTAAAAAGTTGTTTTTAGTGTTAGTTCCATTAGCAATTGCTCTATTCTACTTTGGATTCCAATGGACTTGGCAAGAATCTTTCTATAGAGGAATGATTTTATTAACAGTAATGTCTCCATGTGCCTTAGTTGCTTCCGCTAGCCCCTGCTATTTTAGCAAGTTTATCCAATGCAGCAAAAACAAGGGATCTTATTAAAAGGTGGAGAAGCTTTTAGAACAATTATCTTCAATTGAATCAATTGTTTTAGATAAAACTGGTACATTAACAAAAGGAAAACCAACTGTTCAGCATGCAGTAATTATAAATGAAAAACGAAGAAGAAGTTCATGCAATGATGTATGAAAATGGAAATTCGTTCCACTCCACCCATTAGGAAAATCTATTACAGCTTATACACAAGCTTACAAAAATTCTGATGCGATTTCATTTGATAGCTTTGAAGAAGTAATCGGAAATGGATTAGTAGCAACAACTCAAGGTTCAACTTGGAAAATTGGTAAATTAGCTTGGATTGATGAAGACTGGAAACAACACAGCATTAGCTTCTGACATTGAAAAACACTTAGAACAAAGGTGAAATTGTTTTTAGCAATCGAGAAAAAATGGCCAATTAATTGGTTTCTATGCTATTACAGATGAAATTAAAGAGTAGCCAATCTGTATTACACTACTTTAACAAAGAAAAATTCAAACGATTATGATGACTGAGGGATTCAGAATCAACTGCTGAAGCTGTAGCAAAAACACTTAGAAATCTCTGATTATAAAAGCAAACTGTTTACCTAGAAGATAAAGCAACATATGTTAAGAATTTAGCTGAAAAAGGTGTTTCTGTGGCCATGGTTGGGGATGGTATTAATGACGCTCCTGCTCTTGCAAATGCAACTGTTGGAATTGCCATTGGAGAAGGAACTGCTTTAGCAATTGAAGCAAGTGATATTGTGTTATTAAAAATAATTTATCATTAATTAAATATGGTCACGAATTATCTAAAAATGAAACGTATTATTTTACAAAATATTGTGTTCTCATTATCAGTTATTACGATTTTAATTTTAGCAAATGTTTTCCAATTCATTAACTTACCTTTAGGTTATCGGACATGAAGGAAGTACCATCTTAGTGATCTTAAACGGATTACGTTTACTTAAAAATTATAAAAATATGACTTTATAACAGTAGCTAGGACGCAGCAGCCAGCGAAGCTGTCTCATTGCAAATTTCGAGCCTTGGTCTCGAATTTCCTGTACTAAACCCTGGCTTCTAGTACTTTTGCTACTATTAAAGAGTCATTTTTATTTTCTTATAAAAGTATTTAATACACTTAGAAGTCAATCACAAACTACAGAAAATAAACTTTCCAATGCAACGTGAGACTATAGTTTTTCTTGTGTCCTACTGCTACATTAGAAAAGTCATATATCCTTTACTATTTATTTTACTAATTATCCACTACTTCGTATTCTACTTCTTTCACCAAAGAATTCATCATATAACGCTTGAATCGCACGTTTTTCGTACTCTTCTAATACCAAACATCATAGAAACTTCGGATACCCTTGTGGTTGTATAATTCAATATTGATCTGTTCACGGGCTAATGTGCTAGTAACACGAGCAGTTGTACCAACCATGCTAACCATCCCTTCCCCTACTAACATGATTAAGCATAATCCACGTTCATAGTGTGCTTCATCCGCATTTAGTTCTTCTTTCAAACGATATACAATACGATCTAGTTTCATCAGTCGCATCTTCTCCTACGAATATATCGTTGCATCATCAATCCCTGTTGGAAATATGTTCTACACTGACACCTTCATCTTCGAATAATTGTAAAGTTTTTCTTAAAAATCCAATTTCATGGTTCATTAAATATTTTTGAATATAAACACTAACGAAACCTGAAGAACTTGCAATTCCAGAAATAATTGAAGTGTGAATTTACTTTCCCTTTCATAATGTAAGTTCCTTTTGCAGAAGGATTATTCGTATTACTACATGAACTGGAATTTCCTTTTTAATGGCTGGTAATAACGCTTCTGTATGGAATACTGAAAATCCTGCGTAAGATAACTCACATTTCTGTATAAGACAATACATCAATTCCAATTGGTTTATGAACTAATTTTTGACTCCTACAAAGATTGCATCCACATCTGTAAAGTTTTCATACTCATCAGCTGAAACTGCATTCGCTAAAAATAGATCGTAATATCAGAACCACCACGAGAGAATGTTACAACTTTTCCATCTTTTTGTTACTCCAAAGAAACCTGGGAATACAATAATGTCTTTTTCTAATTGTAAGTATTCTAATTCCTTATACGCTTCTTCTAATACTTGAGCATTTCCTGGAGTATCACTGACGAATAAATTCGCTTCTTTAGGGCTAATATATTTTGCTGGTGAAAACCTTCTTTTGTAAAAATAGTCTGCAATTAATTTTGCATTATTATCTTCCCCACTTGCTTTATACGCATCCATTAAATAAGCAGATTCTAAATTACTTTCTTTTTAATGTTGCAAAATGTTGACGAATGTTATCCATTACATCTGTATTTAATTGTAATTCATCATAAATTTCTTGATAACGTTCTAAAATCACTTCTAAAACTGCTTCATTATATTTTCCTTCAATTTGAGAAGTTGCTAATTGAATTAATAAATCCGTTACTTTTTCATCGTCAGAATGACGTTTTTCCTAGTGCAGATACAACGACAATTCTTCTATCACTATCTGCTTGTACAATTTGAAATACTTTTTGATTTGTTGACTATTGGCCAATGAACTTCCACCAAATTTAATTACTTTCACTTTTACACCTCATTTTAGATGATTAACTCTATTTTTCTTTCATAATGGTACCAGAATAGCAAATTCTTTTGAACTGCAATCATTTTTTACTCGATTTTCATTAAAAAGTGTATTTATTTTATATACAAGTGTTTACATTTTAAGTTACACTCCCTTTCGTCCTAAGTTGTATATTTCTTGCATTTGAAACTTATAATCCGTTATGCTAATAAGACAAAAACACTAAAAGGAGAGAATACTATGTCAAAATATACACACTTGTGTTCGTGTTAAAAACTTAGAAGAGAGTTTAGCTTTTCTACCAAGAAGCATTTGGATTTAAAGAAACTCGTCGTAAAAAGATTTCCCCGAACACAAATTTACAATCGTTTATTTAGCATTTGAAGGTGACGATTACGAATTAGAATTAACGTATAACTACGGACATCCAGGATATGAAATCGGAGACGGTTACGGTCATATTGCAGATTGTAGCAATGATTTAGAAGGATGGCATGCTGAACACGTAGCTAAAGGCTATGATGTTACAGAATTAAAAAGGTCTTCCTGCAAATCCTGCAAACTACTATTTTGTGAAAAGATCGCTGATGGATACAAAAATTGAAAGTATTCAGTCAAAAAATAATCCTATTAAGGAGTCGCTTTTATGAAACCTGAAAGAACTATATGTACATGCAAAAATGCATTGGAACATTCATACTGTCCATACTCTAATCTTCCCAGTAGGCTGTGCCATTTTATATAAAGATGGAACAGTAATTACTGGAGTTAATGTGGAAAATGTTTCTTTTAGACAACAAACTGTGCAGAACGTACTGCTTTATCTCACTGGGGTGACAAAAGGCTATCAAAAAGAAGATGTGGAAATGCTTGTAGTAGCTGGTAAAACAGACTACTTCTTACCTCCATGTTGTTTATGCCCGTCAAGTATTAGTAGAACTATGCCCAGCTGATGCTCCAATTTACCTTTCTAATAATAAAGGCGAAATTAAAAGAAACAATTTTACGTGATTTGGTTTCCACTAGCATTTACTGAAATGTAATCAACTTAGCACCTTTTGGGGGTGCTTTTTATATGTAGTTTTTGGATATTTAGTATTTTTACGTGACAGCTACTCTTCTCTGCTATAATATTATCTATGCATGAGGGCGACAAGCGAGACAAAGAAGTCTGCTAAGTCAAGTGGAACAGATGTGCTTGCACACTACCGGATGTAGCTGTTTTGTTCATGTGTGATGTGAACACCATGACACATATATTATGTATATGCCACTATAAAAGGATTAGAATTTCTAGTCCTTTTCTTTTGACCACTTGCATTCTAGATACAATACAACAGAGAAAATCAGTATAATTGATAAAGAGAATTTACGTGAAACATTGCCCCTTTTGCCACGAATTAATTGAAGAGAAAGAAACTTTTATGTCCTTTTCTGTGGCACTATTCAAGAAGAACAGTGAGATGAAAATTCTACAACGATTCAAACATCTTTATTTGATGAAGAAAAATAAATCTACTCAACCAAATTCTGTAGAAAAACAGAAGTGATCGAGAATACCGTATTAAAAATAATCAAGCGATTTATTCGAGCTTTTGAGAAGAATTACTCATTTCTTTTGAGCTTTTTCTTTGGAAAAATTAATCCATCCAACAAATAATTATTCAAGAAAAACGTCAAAATAGTCGATTATTGGTTATATTATGATTATTGTTTCGACATTATTATCGGCTTTATATTACTACATGGTATTCGAGCAGTTTTATCCAATATCAATTACTAGAGATATTTCTATCCTACCAAGTTTAACTGATTTACTCCAAATTATATTTTAGTTTTCTTTAAAAACTATTATTATTTTACGCGGTATTTTTATTTTTGATTCCCAGTCATTGCTTTTTGGGTGAAAACATATTTTCTTAAAACGACAAACATGTATTTCATTACTGGTTAACATGAATATGAATCGATGAATGCTTTAGTAATTATTTTATTAATCATTACAGCATTTATGACATTTTGTATCTCCAATTGCTTTATTAGTCGTCATTTTATTCTTCTTTTACATTACATTTGTTTACTTTTATCTGTAACATTTGTCATTTCCATTGCTCAAGAACAAATGATACTCGTGAGATACGCCATACATTGTTTTAATTGGTTTATGTATTCAATTAATTATTGTTTTAAGTTTATTATTTATTTTATTTTAGACAGTAAAAAGTCCATAGATTCGCTCTATGGACTTTTATACTCTTTATTTTGAACTAGAAAATAGCATTAAATATTTCTTTAAAGAATGCTCACAATTTTATCAAACCAACCTTCACGATTCGCTTCGATGCTAATTGCCCAATTTTCCCTTTTTAAAGTATTGGACAATGAATTTAATTGTTCTAACACTTGTTTAGGAATCAATCGCACTTGTTTGTTGATAACTTAAGTGCAGAACTGAATAATATTATTCACTTGAGTGGGACTAATCACTTTATCTAAGCCATATTTTTCAATGCCTCATTTACAATTCTTTCAACATCTTCTTTTGTCGCTACTTGTCCTTGCTTTTTCTTTAATTTCTACTAATGATTTCTTAATATCAATCATTGCTTGATCTAATTTTTGCAACATCGAAGCCTTTTTCCTTTGACTGTTCTTGAGCAATTTGATTTGGTTAATTCTAATTCTTGCTGTGCAACTGCTGCACGTTTTCCATCTAATACAACTCCATTTGCTTCAAAGCTTTTATATACACCTGTTAAAGCAGATTCCTGTTGCTTTAGATACGAGCAGCTACTTCAATTTCTGCATCAGCTACCCTGCTGTAATCGCAGCATTGGCATATTGTTCAAGCAATAAGAGTAATATTTTTCGAGTAACATATGAACTTTTACCCTTCCCCTATTTCTCTTTTGAACCATTACAGATGAAATCATTACAGAGTATTCGCTTCACCAGCTCCTAAATATTTTCACTAAGTCTTCCCTAGTAGCTTTTGTTCTCGTTACAGTATTTTTCATCCTTAATTCCTAATAATTTAGATGTTTCTTTTAATTTGTTGATCATTTTAACCTCCACCATAAACAACGGTTGGTTTCCCCATTTTCTCATTAATGGCTGCTGTATCAATCGCATAAACTTGCTGAAACAACTCCTAATAACATTGTAGCAACAATAATAGGGCGAAAATTTGTTTCATGTCATTAACCTCCTTTGACATTACTATCTTACTTTATTTTCTTGAAGATTTGTGGAGATTTTTATAAATTTCAATTGCATTTTTAGTAAGATTTTTATAAATGTTTAAACTTCGAGATCATTTCATCCATAAAAAGAGACGACCGAAGTCGTCTCAAAACTATAATCTATTCGATTATTTGATAAAGTATTTTACTCTTCATCTTGTTTCTTTTTAGCTGGAGCGATGCATGCCTAATCCTGCAAGAATAGCTGATGCTGCAACACCAAATACTGCTGCTTCATTTCCAGTTCCTGTTTGTGGTAACTCTTGACGAACCACTTTTTCTTGAGGTGCTGGTGTAGCTCGCACTTCAGAGGTTTAACTGAGTTACTGGCTGTTCTGGTTTTAGCAGGAGCTACTGGTTGATTTGGAGTCGATACTTTTCAGAAGATATGTTGTACATTTCCATCTTTATCTGCTCACAGCTACATACTCATAACCTGAATTGTTCCTGGTTCTTTTGATCCTGGTTCAGATGGTTTTAATGGTTTCATTTTTCATCTACCCATGTTGTAGATTTTTCTACTACTGGAGTTGTTGTTGAGTTGGAGTTTTAACTTTTCGTATACATGCTCGATATCTCCGTTTGAAGTTTTTAGTCTCTACGAAGCGGTAGCCTGGAATTTCTTTCTTAGGTTGTTCTCCGTCTTCTGTTGGATAATTTGAATTTCGTTTCCATCTTTATCTTTGTAACTTGTTTTAACTTTTTCGTATACGTGTTCTGTATCTCCATTTGGAAGTTTCTAGTCTCTACGAAACGGTATCCTGGGATTTCTTTCTTCGGATTTTGTTCCTTCTTCAGTAGTTGTTCCTGGAATTACATTTCCATCTTTTATCTTTGTAGTTGTTGTCACTTTTTCAGTAGATGTACTTTTGTATTTCCTTTTTTCGTCTACTTCGGTTTTAACAACACTTTTGTATCCTGGGATTACTTCAGATGGTGTTTTTCCATCTTTAGATGGAATTAATTCAGTTTCTTTTTCCATCTTTACCTACAAACTTACGAATTTAGTATCTGGACGTACTGTTGGTGTGTACTTAGCTGTAACTGGTGTTCCGTTCTTGTCAACACGTTTAACTGCTCACCTAATGCTTCTCCTACAGTTTGGTTCTGGAGTGAATGTTACTTTACCATCTTTATCGATTGTGTAAGTTCCTTCTCCTGGTACTTTTCTTCTCAGTTGTTCCATCTTCAAATGTTGGCCTACTGTTTCGTCGATTGGTACATTAGGGTTTCCTGGTTTTGAATTCTGGTGTTCCTGTTTGTGATTGTCCTTTAGGCCCTTCCAGATTCTGCAGGTGTTCCTTCTGGTGTTACTGGTGTTACTGTTGGGATTGTGTATTTTAGCCGTTACTGGTGTTTCCGTTCTTATCTACACGTTTAACTGTTACTCCTTTGCTGTACCTGTGAATGTTTTTCTCTGGAGTGAGATGTTGCTGTTCATCTGGTTTTTACTGTGTATGTTCCTTCTCCTGGTACTACTTTTCAGTTGATCCATCTTCAAATGTTGATGGTACTTCGTCATCCATTGGTACTTCAGGGGTTACCTGGTGTGAACGTTGGTTTTCCTGTTTGTTCTTTTACGTGGATATCTGTTGTTTCAGCTGGTTCTGCAGTTGGTGTTACCGGTGTAACTGTTGGTGTGTATTGTAGCCGTTACATGTGTTCCATTCTTATCTACACGTTTAACTGTTACTCCTGTCCTACTCCTGTGAAATTTTCTCTGGAGTGAATGTTACAGTTCCGTCTGGAGCTACTGTGTATGTTCCTTCTCCTGGAATTACTTTTTCTTTTGAACCATCTTCGAAATGTTGCTGGTACTTCGTCATCCATTGGTACTTCTGGATTTCTGGTTTGAACTCAGGTTTTCCTGTTTGTTCTTTACCTTGGATGTCTGTTGTTTCAGCTGGTTCTGCAGTTGTGTTACCGAGTGTAACTGATGGTGTATGTTAGCCGTTACTGGTGTTCCATTCTTGCTCTACGTTTAACTGTTACTCCTGTTCCTACTCCTGTGAGTTTTTTCTCTGGAGTGAATGTTACAGTTCCGTCTGGAGCTACTGTGTATGTTCCTTCTCCTGGAATTACTTTTTCTTTTGAACCATCTTCGAATAGTTGCATGGTACTTCGTCATCCATTGGTACTTCTGGATTTCCTGGTTTGAACTCAGGTTTTCTGTTTGTTCTTTGCTTGGATGTCTGTTGTTTCTTTTTGGTTTCCAGCTGTTGGTGTAACTGGTGTTACTGTTGGTGTGTACTTAGCCGTTACTGGTAGTTCCGTTCTTATCTACACGTTTAACTGTTACTCCTGTTCCTACTCCTCGAAGTTTTTCTCTGGAGTGGATGTTCGAGTTCCGTCTGGAGCTACTTGTATGTTCCTTCTCCTGAATTACTTTTTCTTTTGAACCATCTTCGAATGTTGCTGGTACTTCGTCATCCATTGGTACTTCTGGATTTCCTGGTTTGAACTCAGGTTTTTCCTGTTTGTTCTTTTACCTTGGATGTCTGTTGTTTCTTTTGGTTCAGCTGTTGGTGTAACTGGTGTTACTGTTGGTGTGTACTTAGCCGTTACTGGTGTTCCGTTCTTATCTACACGTTTGACTGCTTACTCCTGTTCCTACTCCTGTGAGTCTCTGGAGTGAATGTGCAGTTTCCGTCTGGAGCTACTGTATATGTTCCTTCTCACCAAATTACTTTTTCTTTTGAACCATCTTCGAGATGTTGGTATACGTCATCCATTGGTACTTCATCGGCACCTGGTGTGAATGTTGGTTTTCAGTTTGCGTTTTACCTTGGATGTCTGTTGTTTTCTTTTGGTTCAGCTGTTGGTGTAACTAGGTGTTACTGTTGGTGTATAAGTAGTTTCTACTTTTGTTCAGTTAGTATCTTTTAGCCAACCTTAGCTGGATACAGTGTTCCTGTGAAGTCTTTTATTTGGTTGAATGTAATGTACTCCTGTTGTTGGTCGATTGTGTATGTTCCAACTTCTTTTCCATCTTTCATAGCTGGCATTGTTGTTACTTCAGTACCACTTGGATACTAGTTTAACTGTAGTTTTGTCAATCGATTGCTTTCTTCGTCACCTTTTTGAACATTGTCTCAGTTTCTTGAGTTTGTGGTTGTCCTTGTTTTTCCAGATGTTTCTTTTTGGCTCAGCTGTTGGTGTTACTGGTGTTACTGTTGGTGTGCGTAGTTTCTACTTTTTGTTCGTTAGTATCTTTAGCTACAACTTTCTGCATCTGGTGTTCCTGTAGAAGTCTTTGTTTGGATTTGAATAGTAATTCTCTGTTTGCGGATCGATTGTGTATGTTCCAGCTTTTCCCATCTTCATAGCTGGCATTGTTGTTTGCTCCATTTACCACTTGGATCACTAGTTTAACTGTAGCCTTTGTCAATCGCGCTACTTCGTCACCCTTTTTGAACATTGTCCTCAGTTTCTTGAGTTTGTGGTTGTCCTTGTTTCCCGAGATGTTTCTCTTGGCTCAACTGTTGGTGTTACTGAGTATTCCTGTTGGTGTGTAAGTAAGTTTCTACTTTTGTTCCGTTAGTATCTTTCGCTACAACTTTCTGCTGCATCTGGTGTTCCTATGAGTCTTTGTTTGGTTGGGAATATAATTTTACTCCTGTTGTTGGATCAATTGTGTATGTTCCAAACTTCTTTTCCATCTTTCATAGCTGGCATTGTTGTTGCTTCATTTACCACTTGGATCTACTAGTTTTAACTGTAGTTTTTGTCAATCCCAGTGCTTTCTTCGTCACCTTTTTAAACATTGTCTCAGTTTCTTGAGTTTGTGGTTGTCCTTGTTTTCCAGATGTTTTCTTTCGGTGTTGTTGCTTTTACTGGTATTACTGTTGGTGTGTAGTTGCTGTGGCTGGTGTTCCATTCTTATCTTTCACTTCTACTGTTGCTGGATGCGGGTGTTCCTGTGAAGTCTTTATTTGCTAATGTGCTACACCTGTTGCTGGATCAATTACATATTTACCAACTTTTTCCATCTTTTGTTGCTGGAAATTTCTGTTGACTCTACTGGTTGTCCATTTTACTACGAATTTAGCTGGTTGCTCTGGTGTAATTGTGATTGGCACTGTTTCATCACCTTGTGTAAATGTTGGAGTTCCTGTTTGCTCTCGAATTCTGCCTTCCAGATGTAACTGGTGTTCCTATATTGGTGTTACTGGTGTTACTGGAGGTGTATTTACCTTTGAAGTAACTGGAACCTTGTTTCCTTTCGAATCAGTTGCTGTTACTGATACTTGTACATTTACTCTTTTAGCTTTTCCTTTAAATGTTGGAAGTGGTTCCGATGTTACTACACCTGTTGTTGCATCGATTGAGTATGTTCCCTCTCCATCAACTACTACTTTGCACCTTCAGCGTGGCTCCTTCTGCATGAATATGCAGCTGTTGTCCAGTCTACATTTGTTCCATCTGGAGTATTAGTCGTTGCATTTGAATCCAGAGACACGATCTTTCCTGATTTAGATGTTTTGAGATTGCCCTCGTTTTCCTGTAGTTTCATCTGTTGATGGTTGAACTCCATATACAGTTGGTGCATGTGTTTTCTGTCCTTCTGATTACTGGGTTTCTGATTCGTATTGAATCTGCATTCCTTTGAAACTTTTCATCAATTGTAACTATTCTACCGTCCTTCTGCTGGAGTGAACGTTACTTCTCTGTTGTTGGATACTATAAGTTCCTTGATGCATTTGTTACTGAAAACTTTTGTTTCCTGTTGTTGGATCTGCTAGTTTGTAATCTGATACTGTGGTTCTTCTTTTCCATCATTGAAGTTATCTGCCATTGAGTCAGTTTGTTTTTTGACCTTGAGCTCTGATGATTTCTCTGGATACATTGCACAATGTAGTAAGTAGTTTCTGCTACTGCATCTTCTGTACTTCACCAGCATCTACTGTCTTTTGAGTTGTTACAACTGTTTTGAATCTACTGCTCTTACCATTTACTTTGTAACGTCCTTTTGAGATAATACATAAGCGTTAGCTTTAGCTGAAAGTTTACTTCAGCTGCTGTTTGAGGCTGTACGTGCTGTTTCTACCCATCTTTCAGCTTCTAGCTGCAATGCAGTGCTGACTCTACTTCAGTATTTTGTTGATATGAATTTGCTTTAGCTGTTTCTAATTGTGTTTCTATAGATGATTTCAACTCTTTAACATGCGTAGGTCTTCTCTCTGCTAATTCTTGACTGTTGGAGAAATCCCGAACTTGTGGTTTAGGATTATCTAATGCTTTGAGCATCTGCATTCTTGTTTGACGATCCCAATAGTTCTTGAAGACGTGCTAATTCATTTTGTGTTATCTTGATATTCTTTTACAGCAGTTGCAGCTGCTTGAGTTTAACTGCCGCAGTATTGAGCTTGGATTAAATTGTTTCTGTGACATTAATAAAGTGAGGTAATTGGCTGGTTCTGAGTCTCAGTTGCGGTTGCTGGCGGAACTGCTGAAGAAACGGCAGCTCAACATGCTGCGGCGGCTACTCAGGCGGCTATGACTGCTAACAGAATGTCAGGATGTGGCGTCGGCCGGGAACTATGGGTCAGGCAAGTGGTGGTGGGCGTTGGATGACAGGGCGTTCATTCTCCAACAGCTGAGCGGAAGACTGCACTGGCGTTAAGGTTGGAATCTGGGGAAACGGTGGGGCAATGAAAACTCTCGACAGGCGCAGTGGGTGGCACGTACTACGGCTTGAAGCTGAGGAGGCGATGGCTGTGCGGCCTGTGCTGGGCACGACGACTGGTAAAACAGCTAAAACGCTTGTGATATCTCAAGGGACGTTAATGTTTCAACAGGCAATGAATTCGATGGTGTGGCTCAAAGTAGATGGAACCGGTCTGGTGGTTGCAGAGATACGGTAACACCACGTTAATGATAACAGATCAATCGTGAACTCAGGTCTGAAACGGGCGACTCGATAACGTTCTTCCGTGATGGAAGGACACGATCGTCGATGCAAGCAGTGGATCGACGAATGCGTGGCAGCGGATCGAGGAACCCGATGAATCAGCAACGGAGAGTAACGTTCCGGCAGAAGGATTGTGGGAATAACTGCGCCGATGAAGTTCGGCAGATATGGTCAGTGATGGTCGGGAGCCCGGTAACGGCGGGCACCTGTGCGCGACGTATGTGGGTTCAACGTCGACGAGATGAACTGGTGGCTCAGCATCCGTCAGGAAAGGTCGTTTCTCTGGTGCTACGGCGACTCAGATGGTTAATTAACGGCGAGACGGCAACACCGTGAAGGGCTGCTGAGGGTAGTATTGACCGGAGGCATACTCAATCGATCAACAGCGGGCAACGTTTGAACCGCTATTACATTTAAAGAAAACTGAAGGGCTCATCTGGTATCGTAACAGCAACTTCGTTCAGAAGAAACTGAGTTCCGGTACTTCAAAGGTAAAATACTCGATGGCCTGTTCAACGAGGCCAATTACCTGGTGGCTGAATCCGGAAACAGGCAGAGAACTCAGCTGAAATGAGCTCAGACAGGCAATCGGCGCGAGATTCCGTGGCTGGATGGAAAGGATGATGTGATCGGTGTCGGCAGTGGCGTTCAGGCCAATGGTTTCACGAACACCGGATCAGCGGCGGTAAGTGAAGATGGAATGGAACACCGGCAACTTCTGCCAACGGTAATGCCGGTGATTATGACGACGACGCGAAACGTCTGGTGCTGGTGTTTAAAGGTAATAACGCGACCAAACGGTTAAACGGTGAATCGGTAATGAAGATGGAAGTGAACATCTATTGATCGGCTGAGAACAATACATTCCAGCCAAACAAAGACGGACACCAGATGCGGCGAATGCAACGTAACGGGCTGAAAGTGACTGCTACACCGCAACGGTAGCACCGGTAGCGCTGGCTATTGAAGCATCTGGAGGACTGTTCCTGACCAGAAACGAACAATGTTCAAAAAAGGCGACGGCGCCGCTGCGATGATAAACGGTCGCTAGTAGATCGAAGTAACCTGTTTAACAATATGAAAGAAGAGTTGGATTGCTCCCAATCGATCGGCTGACGGAATGATTATTCAGTGGTGCCTGAGACTGCGGGAACGCCGGATCGGCAAGTAGTGACTGAATTGACAGGAACGAAGTAGAGGCTACTGCAATGACTGCCAGTGGCTGCCAGCAGCTGAACCAGCGTCGTGAGACGGCCTGAGCTCAGGCTGATTTGAGGGTGGACGGTAACTGGGTGTAAACGGGGATTAAACAATTGGATCAGTGTTGACGGCTGTGCCATTATGGATGGAAGGATTGGACATGATCGGCGGCGGGGATGACCGTTCGGCAGACGAAGACGCGGTGCCGGACGGGGTTATGACCAGATGCTGACGAACTGCCGCCGGCGGTAGCACCGATTGCGCAACAGAACAGAAACGGGTAAAACGCAGACGACCAACATTCACGCCGGTGCCGATATTGCCAGTAGTTGGGCAATACGGCGGTGGTCAAATGATCAGGAGAAGGGCTCTCTGACGGCTCAGACGAACTCGAGCTGAGATGGTACAAGAGATATTTGATTAAATAGTCGTGCCAACGGCCAGTGGCGGCGAACTGGCTGACGTCGGGTGGTGGAAGCGGGCGGGTTCAGAAATCAGGTACCAGTGGTTGACAGTACGGCAACGGCAGAAGATGAGTTCAGAAAATGATCGGGAAAGGGCGGCCTGACAGCTCAGTGGAGACAACTCGGAGAAAACTGCGGTAGGGCTGGGGTGGCTGGGATAAACGTGAATAAACGGAACGCAATGGCTGGCTGTGTGAACCAAGCGGTCAGGTAAGGGCAAACGGAAAGGCCAGTTCGAAATCGGTGCAATGGACGATATCGCGCTGAATGTTCAAAGAAAAGTAATTCCGGGAAGGGTGCAACCGGCTCCAGACAGACTTCACTCCCGGAGAAAAACTTCACGAAGGCGGAGTAACAATGCCGATGTGGGCAGAATGGAACGCCGGTAATAAATACCAGCTGTTGCCAGCAACCTAGGGCTCGAAATTTCTGGCGTGGGCGGGCAACGAAACCTGAGGAAATGTGAACAATGAAGTGATTGGGAGGAACATGCAATCCAGACAGACATTCACTCCGGAAGCAGGGGCGGAACAGGGGTAACAGTTAGGCAGTGTTAGATGAACATGATGGCTGGCTGAGCTGACGGTGCAGTGGCAACTGGGAACCAGCTGGGCTGGCAGACATCAGGTGAGCTGAGCAGAGGCCAACGTTCACTGGTTCTGATGCCGATGGACGACGGTACCATTGACGTTGAATGAATCGGCAATGATGCAGGAGACATACGCAATGAGCTCGGATCGTTGACATTCCTCGGCTGTTCACGGGCGACGTGTGAATGGGCGGACGCCGGTAATAATACCGCCAGCGGTAACGCCGGTATTTTCAGAAGGCTGCCTGCGTGAAGAGACTAAGGGTCTCAAACAGGGTGAAGATGGGCTCCGGTAATGATCGATGCTGACAGCATCGGCGCGACAGAGATGGGCAACTGACCGCCGGAGAGAACCGCAATCGATAAAGATCGACGAAAATGCTGTTCCTCCAAACAACTAATCAGGGGCTGATGAATGTGTTGATTCTTCGTGTTCAAACAAACATCGGTGCAATATTTCCTGACAATGCATCAGATATAAATTAAATGATTGTGGAAACAAAGATGGAAGAAACGAATTAGTCCGTCTAAGATGGAAGAACTCATCTGTTGAGACAGGACAATTAAGGCTGGTGGTTGAAGAAATGCAAGGCCATCTGCAGTGGTTTCTGGACGGATGGTGGTTCAGGGTGCTACTGAAATTAGTCAGTCCCCGGGATGATTTCGTGAGACAGGCTCCAGATGTGCAGGGCTGCGTATGCTGAGGTGGGCAAGTTACAGACAAGATGGAGCAGTGGAGTGTGAGAGACGGAGGCTGTTTGGGGTTGAACTGCACCCGCTTCGTGGACAAAAACGCAGGCGGATATCGGTGTACGAGGATGAACTGCTCGGCTGGCTGTTCAGTGGTGAAGGTCTGGCGTGGTGGATAGTGAATCCATTCATCTGAACTCCGTCCAGGACTCAGGGTGCGGTCCGGGACCTGTTAATGTGGCTGTGGACGGTCAGATGGTGGCCTGACGCTCGAGAGGCAAATCAGCCGTGGCTGTGGCTCAGGGCCAGTAATCAGTTGAGCTGTGCCAACCGCCTCAGAAAAGTGGTTCGTGGTATGAGCAGGAACTGGAGATGAGCAGCCAGACGTTGCGGCGTCATGCTGCGGGATTGAACGTCACTCCCGTGGTGAAAATGCTGTCAGGCAGTCAGATGGTCCTCAGTTTTGAGACGATCTGTAATTGAAACGTTCGGTTGACGTTGTAAAATGTGCGGTGTTATGCAAATCTTCAAAATGAAGATGACAGTCGGGGAGGTGTGACTTTTCGCTGTTTAACTGCAATGATGGGACCGATTTCTCGGCGCGTTGACCTGGCGGCAATTGACGGTGGAAACCCGGCCGTTGTTTATGGTGGAAGTTAAATGATCGACAGATTGAAACATCTGATTGACCAGGGTTAAGGATGGTAACAACCGCTGGGGAAGACAGTGGTGTTGGGGCTGGTGTTTCAGTGCCGATTTCATCAGCAATGGTCAAAATGAGGGCGGGTCATATTATACTCCCGAGGTAACTGTTGCTTCGGAACAATGTGATGCTGCAGTTGGCGGTGTGATGTGAGCTGCTGTGTCTGAAAGCCGGTCTGCTGGCTGAATATTATGGCACAGAGCTGAATGAGTTGACAGTGGTGGAGGCGGCTGACGAGACCGCGGCAGGTGGGAATAACCAGTCAGGTGCTCCAGAGCCGGTCGAAGGAAGGCGATGCTGCAAGTGGATCAGGCGATGATTGATGAGGTCGTTGGCAGTGAAGGCGGAGCAGTGGCGACGAAAGATGGTGAAAGGGTGTGGAAATGACGTTGACCGGCAGATGGTGATTGGTCCACTCGAGCATCAATATTCGGTTCGCGCCAAGTTATCGACGAAACAGTGCGTTGATTCTGAAGCGAAACGTTGGGGCTGATGGGTGATCCCGGCTCTGCGCACAAAGGAAAGATGAACGGTCGGATCAAGCGCTGAGTGATTTGATAAAATGACATTCTTTAAAGCATTGTGCTGACCACGGATTCAAAATAAGAGTAATAAAAGTCCGTAGAGCGAT